>Ga0187852_1000054_pt1 | contig 109440 bp, 105 predicted proteins | sample June2016WEW_6_40_FD_134511 | JGI IMG/M metagenome (GOLD analysis project Ga0187852, IMG submission 134511) | Peatland microbial communities from SPRUCE experiment site at the Marcell Experimental Forest, Minnesota, USA - June2016WEW_6_40 | ecosystem: Environmental > Terrestrial > Soil >... | reverse complement strand
GTCGCGCCGATCGCTCGAGGCGCAGGCCCAACAATTGGCCGATCTGGCCGAGCGCTATCACGAGCAGAAGGCGCAAGCGGAAATGGCCAATCGCGCCAAGGCCGAGTTTCTCGCCAATATGAGCCACGAATTGCGTACGCCGCTCAACGCGATCATCGGTTTTTCGCAGTTGATGGAGGGCGAGACCTTCGGCCCGCTCGGATCGGAGAAATATCGCGATTACTGCTCGCATATTCTCTCAAGCGGGCAATATCTGCTCAACGTGTTTTCCGATGTGCTGGACATGTCGCGCCTCGAATCCGGGCGCATCCGCCTGAAACACGCGCAATTCAAGGTCGAAAAGGCCGTCAACAAGGCCGTGCTCGACGTCGCCCCGACCGCTCGCGAGAAACGCGTGAGCATCGAGATCGAAGTGAACGGCGCCGATACGCTCGACGCCGATCCGGCCGCGGTCGAGAGAATCCTCATGACGTTGCTGCGCAACGCCGTGAAATTCTCGCCCGAGGGCGGCGTCGTGACGATCGGCGCCCAAGCCTTCACCGATCAGATCTATTTCTACGTCGAGGACGCCGGGCCCGGCATCGCGAGCGAGGACGTTTCGCGGCTGGGCCGTCCCTTCGAGCAGGCCGATACGACCATGGCCAACGGCATGAAGGGTTCTGGGCTCGGCCTCGCGATCGCCAATTCGCTCGTCGAATTGCACGGCGGCGCGCTGCGCATCACCTCGAAACTGGGCGAGGGCACCGTTGTGCTGGTGAGCCTGCCCAAATCCGCGCGCAGCCCTCGCGCCCTCGCGCTCGCGGCCGTCGCATAGCCTGCGGACTCCTCGCCTATTCCTCCGGCCTCGCGCTTCGCGCCATCTTCTCGCGCGCGATCTTCGCCAGCTCGACGTAGTCGATCTTGCCCGAGCCGAGCAAGGGCAACGCGTCGAGAACGAGGACCGCCGCCGGCGTCATGATTTCCGACGCGCCCTTGATTTTCATCCACGCCTGCGCTTCGGCGCGGGTCGCGCCGGGCTTCGTCGTCGCCATGATGATGCGCTCGCCCTTCTTGGAGTCGGGCGCCGCGACGACGACGGGAGGATGGTCCGGCCACAGGTCGAACGCGAGGTCTTCGACCGCCGCGAGGGACACCATTTCGCCCGCGATATTGGCGAAGCGCTTGGCTCGTCCCTTGATCCAAACGTAACCGTCGCGATCGATCGCGACGATGTCGCCGGTGTCGTGCCAGCCGAGCGGCGGCGCCTCGATCTCGCCGGGATTGTCGGCGCGGTAATAGCCGGCCATGACATTGGGACCGCGCACGAACAGCCGGCCGCCGTCGTCTATGCCGGGGATGGGTTCGAGACGGGGCTCGACGGCGGGCAGCAGGCGTCCGACCGAGCCGTTGCGATTGAACATCGGCGTGTTGACCGCGAGCACGGGCGAAGCCTCGGTGACGCCATAGCCTTCGAGAATGCGCAGACCGAATTTTTCCATATAGATCCGACGCGTCTCCGCCTTCACCGGTTCGGCGCCGCAGACGAGATAGCGCAACGCGCGGAAGTCGTGAGCGTTGGCGTGGCGGGCGTAGCCCGCCAGGAACGTGTCGGTGCCGAAAAGCGCGGTGGCGCCGACGCTGTGGACCAGCTCGGGAATCTGCCGATAGTGCAGGGGGGTCGGATAGAGATAGACCTTCAGTCCGCTCATCAGCCCCAGCAACATTCCGCCGGTCAGTCCGAAGGCGTGGAAAATCGGCAACGGGTTGAATACGATGTCCGCCGTGGTGAAATCGAAGCGCGCGGTGATCTGGGCGATATTGGCGAGAATGTTGGCGTGGGTGAGCGCGACCCCTTTCGGCATGCCTTCCGATCCGGACGTGAACAGCACGACGGCGGGGTCGCCGGGCCGGCGCGGCGCGAACGCACGGCCCCGCTCGAGAAAGGCGCGCGCCTTGTCGAGAAGGGTCGCGCCGTCGCGCAAGTCCTCGAGCCAGACGAAGCGGACATGCGGCTCCATTTGCCGGACGACGTGCTCCAGCTGTCCCTTCTCGACAAAGGCCCTCGAGGAAAGAACGAGATGGATTTTCGCGGTATGGCACGCGGTGATCAGATTGAAGGGGCCCGAGGTGAAGTTCAACATCGCCACGACCCGACCCGCCGCCTGCACCGCCATGAAGGCCACCGCGGCGCCGCTGGCGTTGGGCAGCATCAGGCCGACCGTTTCGCCCGCTGCCGTGCGCGCGACGATCTTGCGCGCGAGCAAGGCGACGCCGAGGCGAAAGCGGCGCTGCTTGAGCGGCCCGCCGATCGGGTCCTCGAGGATCACGCGACCGCCCCAGCGCTCCCGCGCGCCGTCCTCGAACGCCTCAAAGAGCGTGCGCTGACAGTTCGTCGTGGCGAAGACGAGGTCGGACATGATGTCGTAAAGCGTTGCGCCCGCCGCGCGCCGGCGCGCGCGGCCGCGCAGGGTTGGATCGACCTCTATTCTGCGCGGCGGCAGGAACGTCACCGTCGTCTTGGGGAACCAGCGGCGGCGGATCTGCGTCGCGGGGAGGCGCGAGAACGGCGTGCGGTCCGGTCCGTCGACCCGCACCGGCGTCACCCAAGCCTCGGCCTTCTCGGCGATCATCGCCGCGCCGCCAAGGGTCCTTATCAGCGAGCCGGTGACGGCGCCGCGTCCCTCGGGAAAGATCACGACCCGCTTGCCGCGCTTGACTTCGTTAATGAGCGCGCGCGTCGCCAGCGGGCGCGTCGGGTCCAGCGGGCGCGCGTCGCACAGTTTCAGAAACGGCTTGATCCACCAGCGCTTGGCCATTTCCGAATCGATGGCGAAAATGGGCGCGTCGTCGAGCAGCGACAGGACGATCGGCGCGTCGAGAAACGAGACGTCGTTGACCGCGATGACGCTTCGCTCGCCCGGCTTGGGAAGATTTTCGAGGCCGACGACCTCGAGCCGAAACGCAAGGCGCCACAGCGCGCGCAACGCGAAGCCAAGAAAATTGGCCGGCAGCCGGCGGAAGAAATAGATCGCCGCGACGACGTTGGCGAGCCCGAGCAGGACGAGAGCCATCGATTCGCTCAGGCCCGTCAGCTTCAGCAGCAGCGTCGTGGCGAGCGACCCGGCGACCATGTAAATGGAATTCAACGTATTGACGGCGCCGATGACGCGGGCGCGCCGATCCTCGCTCGCCCAGGTTTGCACGGCGGCGAAGATCGGCACGACGAACAGCCCGGCGGCGCACGAATAAGCGAGCACCTCGATCACGATGCGGCGCCCGGCCGCGCCGCCGAAAAAGTCGATCAGGCCGACTTCCGCGCTCGCCTGGGGCAGGGCGCTCGTCTGCAAGCCGAGACCGATGGCGAGCCCCGCCATGATCAGCAGCAGGAACGGAGCCGCCGCGAGCTGGATGCGGCCGTGCGCCAGCACCGCCGCGAGCAGCGATCCCGCGGCGATGCCGATGGCGAAGAAGAGGTTGATCGCGGTTTCGACCTCGACCCCGCCGCCGATGCGCGATTTGATGATGACCGGCACCAAGGACAGCGTGATCGCGCCGACCGTCCAGAACCAGCTCACCGCGATCGCGCCGACCCACTGACGATCGTCGGCCCTGAGTTCGCGCAGGATCGAACGCGTCGCCGTCCAGAGATTGAAGTCGATCTTGAGGTTCGGCGCGCCGACGCCGGTCGCCGGAATGAACAAGGACGCGCCGTAGCACGCCGCCGCGACGACCACGAGCTGGGCGACGACCGTCCACGGCTCGCGCCCTTGCGCCGCCGCGTAGCCGCCGACGACGAGACCGCAGATGATCGCGGCGAATGTCGCGCCTTCGACGAGCGCATTGCCGGAGATCAGTTCCTCCGCCTTCAAGTGATCGGGAAGAATGCCGTATTTGATCGGCCCGAACAGCGCGGAGATGCAGCCGAGCCCGAACAGCGCGGCGTAGAGCAATTCGAGCGAGGAGAAATAGAACCCCGCCGCCGCGACCAATTGCACGAAGATCTCGACGAGTTTGAGCCGCCTGGCGACGGCGGCCTTGTCGTGAGCGTCGGCGATCTCGCCGCCGAGCGGCGACAGCGGGATCGACGGCAGCACGAAAATCGCGACGGCGAGCGAGACCTTGGCGCCGGCGTCCTCGGCGCCGAAGCGAAAGAGAATGAGCATCGCCAGCATCTGGCGAACGAAATTGTCGTTGAACGCGGAAAAGAACTGGCACCAAAAAAGCGGCGCGAAGCGCCGCGAACTCATCAATGTGCGGAACATACGGTCGGCCGCCATTCTCAGGACGAGGACACGGGATGGGAGACCGAATCCCCGGTCCGCGTCAAGCGGGGTTGACCGGTCGAACGCCGTCTTTTCAAGCCTGCGACGGTATGTTCGCTCTGCGCGGAATGCGCCGCGCCAGGGGAAGTCGTTCAGTTCGCCATGTAGCGGATGCCGACCAGCACCTGCTGGGCGGAGGCCCGGGTCGAGCCGAACAGATCCTGGGTAAGATAACGATAGCCGACGTCCAGCGTCGCGCTGGGACTCATCTGGAAGCCGATGCCGGCCATCAGGTCGGCTGCCACCGTGTATTGGGTCATACTGAACTTGCGGTCCCAATTCTGGGCGCCGAACACCACATTCGGTTGGGTGGCGAGGGGTGTGTAGGTGGGCGTATTGTTGGGGCCTGTCGTTGTCCCGGTCAGCGTGACCCACTGCAGGGGAGCGCCGCCAGTGGCGGTCGTGTTGCCCGCGAAGTGGCTTCCGTCGTTGGCCAAGTAAAACTGCGTCGACCCGGTGATCGTATTGGCGTTCATGCCTACGCCGGCGCCGATATACGGGGTTATGAAGCCCCAGTAGGTGCCGAGATCGAGATAGGCGTTGACCAATCCCGTGTTGTTGTATTGCTTGACGTTCAGATAACCGGTGCAGGAGACCGGCGCCCATACATAGCCGACCGGTTGCTGCGTGTAAGTGGTCGTGGGGACGCCCCCCGTGACGGTCGTCGTCGCAACGGTGTTCGACACCGCCGACGTCGTGTCCGGGCAAAGCGACTTCTGCGAGAAGCTCAGTCCAGGACCCCGCTCGAAATTGTACGTTGCCTCGAGCCGGAGGTAATTGTTCACACGGTAGCCAACGCTGATGTCGAACGTGGCGCTATCGCTGGTCTGGATGTTCCCGCGCGTGACCGGGACGTTGTGGGACGCATCGCCAATGGGAGCGTTGACGAAGGGCACGCCCGTGCCGGGGGTATCATAGAGAATCTGTGGAATCAGGCCCGCGGCGGGGACGACTGTCGCCTGATCTTCGATCCCGTAGCCGACATCGCCGCGCAGATACCAGTTCGAGCCGACCTCGGCCGTCGGGCCGTTTTCGGCGGGAAACGACATCGGGGGCGCGGCGGTGCCGAAGAGGTCCGCGGCCAGCGAAGGCGTCGACGCCATCGCGATGCCGGCGAGAGCGGCGGCGGCGATTGCTTTCATCGATTCATTCCCCATCGAAACGGGCCCAGCGGACGCGATGCGCCGAGGCGCCTAGGGGAAATTTCGCCTAGATATGTTAAATTCGGATTAACCCTAATGCTTTGCCGCCAAAGCCTGGGGCCGGTGACGATTTGTTAATCATCGAGGAAACGCTGCGCAGCCAGGAACGCCGTCAGCCGTTCGGCGAATTGGCGGCGCGCGGCGGTCTTGCGCGGCTTACGAGCGCGCCCGGCCGGGGCGGGCGACGACCAGTCCGGCCAGGGCGAAGCGGCGAACCAGCTTCGGTAGGCTTCGGCGAAGCGCGTCTCGCCGCGCCAGCGTTGATACTCCCAAGGCTTGGGGCTGTTGACGAAATGCAGCACGATCGGCGCGATCGTCGCCTCGAGATCGAGCAGGAAGAAGTCGCCCATGAAATTGCAGCGCGGCGACAGCGGCGCGAAGCCGCCCGCGAGCGTCGCGTTGAGCGCGTCCTGCTCCATGAAGGGAAATTTTCGTGGCTCGTCGCGAAGCGCGCGCGCGGCGCGCTCGCCGAGCTCGGCGGCCCGCCAGGCGGCGCGGTCGACGACCATCAGGCCGGCGTTGAAATAGGGCGTCGCGAGGTCGAGGCCGAGCGAGCGGCGGTAGGCCTGAAATCGCCGCGCCAGCGCGCCGCCGCTGAAATCCATGAGATAGATCATGTCGTAGGCCGCCGCGATCGGCTTGCCCCGGAGATCGACTTGTCCCAGACGCGCGAGCCCCGGCCGCGTCGCCAGCATATCGGAGTCCATCGTAATGATGCGCGGATAGGATTCCGGCACGACGCGATCGAGGAACAGCCGGCGAAAGACCGCCCGGGAAAAGCGGCCGCGGCCGGCGAGGCCGCCGTCGAAGCGCGAGAAGTCGACGATCAGAAGCTTGATCCTCTCGCGCAGGGCGGGATCGAGCGCGTCGAAGCCGGGCGCGACATCCCCGGCCTCGCAGACAATGAAGATGTCGAAAGCGTCGGCGTCGCCTTGCGCAAGAAGCGACGCCGCGGCGCGGACCGCCGGCCGGAAGAACGCGAGGTCGGGCGTGAAGCAAAGCGCGGTCTTCATTTCTCACCGGAATTCCGCGCTGGGCGCTTCAGCCGTAAACCGGATCGACGGCGCCGACTTCGCGGTAATAGTGCGCGACGCGCGCATGCCAGGAGCGGCGCGACTGCAGGTGTTCGACGCCCGGCGCGTGCGAGGGCAGATCGAGCGCCGCGACGAGCCCTTCGATTTCGCGCCGCGCCGCATGTTGCGACGTCGTCAGCGCTCCGGCGGAGGCGTCCTCGATCCGGTCCAGCGCGGTGAGCCCGATCGGAAACAATTCGCGAAAGATGACGCGGTCGTGAAGGCCGTCGGCGACGCGAAAGTGCAATTCCGCGGCGAGCCGCGCGACGCTGACCGCAATCTGCCGCGCGTTGTTGCTGGCGATCGAGGCCATGCGGTTGCGCACCATCACCCAGTCGATGACGCCGTTGTCGACGAGGCGGCGCTTGCGCCGCGCCTCCATGACGAGGTCCGCGTAATGGGCCACGGCGCCGCGTTGCGAGCGGTCGTGATGGACGCGAGAAAAGACGTCGATGTCGATATAGCTGTCGTTGAGCGGCGAAACCAGCGTGTCCGCGAGGGAATGGGCGAGCCGCATGAGATAGGAATCGCTCGCCGGCGTGTCGATGACGACGAATTCGTATTCGTGCTCGACCGCGCCGATCGCCTCGGCGAACAGCGCGAATTCATGCGCTTCGTTGGCGCGCACGTCGTTCGATTGTCCGCGCGCCATCGCGCAATGGCGCGGCAGTTCGATCGGCCAAGGCGCGTTCGCCGACCACGACTTCCGGTTCTCGAAGAAGCGCGTGAGGGTTTGCTGGCGGGTGTCGAGATCGATGCAGGCGACCTTGTAGCCCGCCTTGAGCAGCGCCACCGCGAGATGGATCGACAGCGTCGATTTTCCCGCGCCGCCCTTTTCGTTGCCGACCACAATCACGTGAGCGCTGCGCAAATCCGGTGCTTCGTTGTCGAATTCCATGGCGGCGCCGAATCAGTGAAATTGCTCGCAGCAAACATAGACTCTTTGCGGCGAAGCGCCAATTGTGGCGCGAGATTTCAGGCGCGACTTCGTCGTCAGCGCGCGGGCTCGGCGTGGCCGATGATGCGAATGACGTCGGGGAATTCATCGCGCACCGATCGTTCGAGTGCGTCGACCCGGGCATGGGCCGCCTCGACCGTGACGTCGGGATCGACGCGGCAGTGAAAAATGACGAAATGGCCGGCCTCCGCCTTGCGAACCCGCACATCGTGGATATCGCGCAAGGCGCCCAGGCGCGCCGCGTTGCGGCTCAGCGAGAGCGCGATTTTCGCGGCCGCCGCGGGATCGGCCGCGCGGCCCCCGATCTCGCGCGTCTCCATCGGTTCGATATGGGTCTCGACTTCGATGTCGGCGCCCAATTCATCCTGGATGGCATTTTCAAGTTGCGTCGCGATTTCATGCGCGGCGGCCAGACTCATGCGTCCGTCGACCTCCAGATCGAGCGTCACGCTCTTGCGCTCGCCGACGTTCTGGACCGCGACGTGATGAACGAACAGGCGGCGTCGGCCGGCGATCACTTGCACGCGCTCGAGCACGGTCTCGTCGTCGAGCGCCGTGGGATCGGCGGTGATGGTCAGCGCGACATAGGGCCACCGCCGCGCGATGACCTCGGCGACTTCCGCCTTGATCGCGGCGACGCGTTCCAGCGGCAAGGTGCGCGAGACGAGCAGCCCGAGATCGCCGACGATCCGCGGGCCGTTGCGGCGAAGCCGAACGAAGTCGGTTCCCGCGACGCCGGGCACGCGCTCCACCGCGACGCACAAGGCGCCCGCGACGCCCTTGGGCGCGGCGTCGACCAGCGCGTCGACGGTCCGCCGTCCCAGGCGAAAGCCCGCGACGCCGATGAATACGGCGACGCCGACCGCGGCGAGCGCGTCGGCGTGCGGCCAGCCCGCGCGCGTCGCGGCGAGGCCGACGAGGACGAGGACCGAGGAAATGAGATCGCTGGAGAAATGCAGCGCGTCGGCGGCGAGCGCGTCGCTTTGCGTTTCCCGCGCGACGCGCGTCAGGGCGCGCCAGCGCGCCAGGTCGACGCCGATCGACAGGAGGATCGCGCCGAACGCGAAGACATTGGCGTCGACGATCGGCGCCTCTTCCCCGATGCGGCGTAGCGCCTCGAAGGCGACGGCGACGGCGAGAACGATGAGAAACCCGGTCTGCGCGAGCGCCGCGACCGCCTCGATCTTGGCGTGGCCGAATGGATGATCGTCGTCGGCCGGCTTGTCGGCTTCGCGCACGGCGAAATAAGTCAGCCCGCTCGCGCCGATATCGAGGGCGTTATGCGCGGCTTCCGAGAGAAGCGCCAGCGAACCGGACATAGCCCCCGCCGCGAGCTTGGCGAGCGCCAGGGCGAGGCTCGCCGCGACGGAGGCGAGCGCGGCGCGCTGCTTGCGCGCCGAGGGAGCTTCGTTCTTGCCGGCTTGCATCATCAAGGGCATGTAGGCTTGGGTCATCAAGGACATGTATAAGTCGCGCGAGCGCGTTGCGCTTTATGATCCGTCGGCCGCGTCGACGCAAACCAGGAAGGGCCCAAGACCATGAAATATCTGCACACCATGATTCGCGTCAGCGATCTCGAGGCGTCGCTGGACTTTTTCGTCGGCAAGTTCGGTCTGGTCGAGACGAGGCGGCTGAGCAACGAAAAGGGCCGCTATACCCTGGTCTTCCTCGCCGCCCCCGATGACGCCGAGACTGCGAAGAAGACCCAGGCGCCGTTGGTGGAGCTGACGTACAACTGGGATCCGGAAGTCTATACGGGCGGGCGCAATTTCGGCCATCTCGCCTACGCCGTCGACGACATCTATGCGACTTGCGACAGGCTGCAAAAGGCGGGGGTCGTCATCAACCGTCCGCCGCGAGACGGCCGCATGGCGTTCATCCGCAGCCCCGACAATGTCTCGATCGAGTTGCTGCAGAAGGGCGAGGCGCTCGCGCCCGCCGAGCCCTGGGCGTCGATGGCCAATACCGGGGTGTGGTGAGGTCCGCGGGTCTCGGCGTTCAAACGATCGCCGCGTTGACGAGGTTGCGGAAGAGCAGGCGGAAATATTCGCGATACTCGGGAGCCTGCACCATCAGGATCGCGAATAACGCGTCGCGCGGCGAAATCCAGAACACGGTGCCCGCTATGCCGCCCCAGAAATATTCGCCGACGGCGCCCGCCGTCGGCGCAATGCCGGCATCGAGCCGCACCGCGAAGCCGAGCCCGAACCCGTGGCCGGGCCACAGCAAGGGGTGATTCTTGACGACATGCGGCCCCAGGTGGTCGCTCGCCATGAAGGCGAGGGTTCGCGAGCCGAGAATTCGGCCGCCGTTGAACGCGCCGCCGCCGCTCACCATGGCGAGAAAGCGCGCGTAATCGCTGATCGTCGAAAACAATCCGCCGCCGCCCATTTCGCAACGCGGCGGCGCGCTCAATTCGGTCGTGTCGGCCCCTGCGGAATTTAGCAGGTCGAACGAGAACGGCAGCGCGCGGCGCGCATGCTTGGACTCGGGCGTGTAGAAACCCGTGTCGGTCATGCCCAGCGGCGCGAATATTCGCTCGCGCAGGAATTCGCCGAGGCTGCGGCCAGCCACGATTTCGATGACCCGGCCGAGCACGTCGGTCGAGAGGCTATATTCCCACACCTCGCCCGGCTGATGCTGGAGCGGCAGGGTGGCCAAGACCTCCATGTGTTCGGCGGTCGACCGGTCGTGACTCATGATGCCGGCCGCGTGCGTCAGCTTCTGAACCGCGCCGAGGCCGGTGAATCCATAAGTCAGGCCCGAAGTGTGGCGCATCAGGTCCTGGATCGTGATCGGGCGCTTGGCGGGGACGAGATCGAGCTTGTCGCCGTTCTCGACGCCGACCTTCATGTCGGCGAAGGCGGGAATGTATTTGGCGAGCGGATCGGAGATCAGCAGCCGCCCTTCCTCGACGAGCGTCATCGCCGCGACGGTCACGATCGGCTTGGTCATGGAATAGATGCGGAAGATCGCGTCGGCGGACATCGGCGGCCCGTCCGGGCGCAACGCGCCGAGCGATTGCGCGAAGGCGACCTTGCCGTGCCGCGCGATCAGCATCGACATTCCCGGCGCATGTCTCGCCGCGATTTCCCGCTCCATCGCGTCGGTCATGCGACGCAGCCCGGCGCTCGAAAGGCCGACCTCCTCGGGCCGGGCGGTCGGCAGGCCCGAAAGAGCGTTGGAAGGGGCGTTCATCGGGCACTCCTCGCGTCGTTCGAAACGCGCGCACAATGTTCTAATCCGGCCTTGCGGGCAAGGCGGAACGGAGCCTGGGCCTGGCCGGACGGGGTCGGACTGGACTTGATCGGGGCGGCGGGACAAGAGTGAGGCATGAACGGTCCGCCCGACATGCTGAGCGTCCTGGCGCCGCCCGCGCCGCTGCCTGAGCGGCTGCGTCCGCAAAGCCTCGCCGAGGTCGCGGGGCAGGAGCATCTGACCGGGCCCGAGGGGGCGCTGACGCGGATGCTGCAAGCCCCGACGCTCGGCTCGATGATCTTCTGGGGGCCGCCCGGCTCCGGCAAGACGACGGTCGCGCGGCTGATCGGCCGCCAGGCGAAGGCCGAGTTCGTGCAAGTGTCGGCGATCCATTCCGGCGTCGCGGAGCTGAAGAAGATTTTCGACGCGGCGCGCGCGCGGCGCGCGGTCGGGGGCGCGACGCTGCTGTTCGTCGACGAAATCCATCGCTTCAACCGCGCCCAGCAGGATTCGTTCCTGCCGGTGGTGGAGGACGGCTCGATCACGCTGATCGGCGCGACGACCGAGAATCCGTCGTTCGAGCTCAACGCGGCGCTGCTCTCGCGCGCGCGCGTGCTGGTGTTTCGCGCGCTCGACGAGGCGGCGATCGAAAAGCTGATCGCGCGCGCGGAAAGCCTCACCGGCAAATCCCTGCCGCTCGACGGCGAGGCGCGCGCCGCGCTGATCGGCATGGCCGACGGCGACGGCCGCGCGGCGCTGACGCTCGCCGAGGAAGTGTGGCGCGCCGCGCGCGAAGGCGAGATATTCGACGCCGCGGGCCTCGTGGAAGTCGTGCAGCGCCGCGCGCCGATCTACGACAAGGCGCAAGAGGGCCATTACAACCTGATCTCGGCGCTGCACAAATGCGTGCGCGGCTCCGACCCGGACGCCGCGCTCTATTATCTCGCGCGCATGCTCGACGCGGGCGAGGACCCGCTGTTCCTGGCGCGGCGCGTGGTGCGCATGGCGAGCGAGGACATCGGCCTCGCCGACCCGCAGGCGCTCGTCGTCGCCAACGCCGCCAAGGACGCCTACGATTTCCTCGGCAGCCCGGAAGGCGAGCTGGCGATCGCCCAGGCGGTCGTCTACATGGCGACCGCGCCCAAATCCAACGCTGTCTATATGGCCTTCAACGCGGCGAAGGATCTGGCCAAGACCCGCGGCTCGCTGACTCCGCCCAAGACCATCCTCAACGCGCCGACCAAGCTGATGCGCGGGGAAGGCTACGGCGCGGGTTACGAGTACGACCACGACGCGCCGGACGCCTTCAGCGGCCAAAACTATTGGCCCGAGGCGCTCGGCCGGCGCAAGCTCTACGAGCCGGTCGAGCGCGGCTTCGAGCGCGAAATCAGGAAGCGGCTGGAGTATTGGGCGAAGCTGCGGCGGGAGCGAGGGCAGGGGTGAGCGGGGGATCGGCCGCCCCCGCTAATGCACCCGTCTTTCCTCGTCCTTCCAGAACGGCTTCCTCAGCTCGCGTTTGAGGATCTTGCCGGCGCCGGAGAGCGGCAGCGGGCTCTCTCGGATCTCCACGCTGCGCGGGCATTTGTAATGGGCGATCAGCGTCTTGGCGAAGGCGATCAGTTCGTCGGCGGAAACCTGCGCGCCGCCGCGGGGCACGACGACGGCGTGGACCTGCTCGCCCCATTCCTCGTCGGGAATGCCGATGACGGCGCATTGGGCGACGGCGGGATGTTGGGCGAGAGCGTTCTCGACCTCGATCGAATAGACGTTCTCGCCGCCGGTGATGATCATGTCCTTGACGCGGTCGACGATGTAGACGAAGCCGTCCTCGTCCATGTAGCCGCCGTCGCCGGTATGCATCCATCCCTCGACGATCGCCTTGGCGGTTTCTTCGGGACGCTCCCAATAGCCCATCATCACGTTGTCGCCGCGCGCCACGATCTCGCCGATGACGCCCGCCGCCACGGGCTGGTCATGGGGATCGACGATCCTCACTTCGCAGCCGTATGTCGCGCGGCCCGCCGAACGATGGCGGCCTTTGGCGAAGCCCGCGCCGACGTGTTCCTCCCAGCGCAGCACGGTCGCGACAGGCGACAACTCGGTCATGCCGTAGCCTTGGGCGAACTGCACATGCGGCAGGGCCGCCATGGCCCTGCGGAGCACGGCTTCGCTGATCGGCGAAGCGCCGTAGGTGACGCGTATCAGAGAAGACAAATCATAGGACCCGATCCTGGGGTGATCGGCGAGCATCTGAATCATCGTCGGCACCAGGACGGTGTCGGTGACGCGCTCCTTCTCGATGATCGCCAGGACGCCCTCGGGAGTGAACGCCGGGATCATCACATTGGCGCCGCCGTGGAGCAGCAGCATGTACATCGCGCCGGCGTTGGCGAGATGGAACATCGGCGCGGCATGCAGGTAGGCGCGTGTCCCGGAGGAGGGGAATTCGGCGAGCCCATTGAGCGCGTTCGCCATCAGATTGCCATGGCTGAGCATGACCCCTTTCGAGCGGCCCGTGGTGCCGCCGGTGTAGAAGATTCCCGCAAGGTCCGCGCTCTTGCGCATGGCGTCGGGAATCGGCTCGCTTCGTCGAAGCAAGCCTTCGTAACTCTGCGCTCGGCCGGGCGGCTCGCCGTCGTCCGCATAGACCAGCTCGAGATCGGGCATCGCCTGCCCCAGCGCGAGCCCGACCGGCGCGAACGTCTTGTCGAACAGCAGCGCCTTTGGCCGGCAGTCGCGCAGCGCGTCCTCGTTCTCCGCCTGGTTCCATCGGATATTGAGCGGCACGATCACCGCGCCGGCCCATGCCGCGGCAAGATAGGTTTCGAGATAGCGGTCGGAATTGAGCGCAAGGATCGCGACGCGTTCGCCGGGAGCGGCGCCGAGCGCGCGCAGCCCGGCCGCCAGCCGCGCGACGCGCTCTGCGGTCTCCCGCCATGTGCGCCGCCGGTCGCCATATATTGTCGCGAGGCCGTCAGGGTTGAGTTGCAGAACCCGCCGCAATCCATGCGTGACATTCATCGCGAACTCCTCCCAGGAATTGGCGCTCTGCGTCGCCCATGCCTTTTGCCGGCGACTAGAGCACACCGAGAGGTCGACGGGAAGCTTTGATAAGACAGCTTATTTTCGCTCGTCGATCGTCCGCTCGCCGCCGCTTCCGCTTCATTCGCCGTCAGCGAAATAGCGCGGCAGCTCGCGCTCGAATTCCGGGAAATAGCGCGCGATCACGCTGACGTCGAAGCGCGCGAGAATGGACTCCTTCGCCTCGCGGTCGAGGAGGAAGCGGAACGCGGCTTCGATCAGTCGCTCGGGCGCCCGCCCGCCGGCGAGGCGCGCAACATCGGCGCGCCTTAGGGTTACGCGATGGCGGCTCGTCCCGGCCGCTTCGCCGACGACGACGTCGAAGACGAGCGGGTCGTCGCCGCTGCGTCTTGTGATCGTGATCATATGTCGACTCCCGGTCCCGAGTGGACGACGAAGCCCGGCGTCGCCCGCCTTGCCGCTCCCGCCGCCCGCCGTTATAAGCGCGGCGCGTTTCCCGCAACCCTTCCCTGAAGAAAGCGCCCATGGCCCTCGAACGGACTTTTTCGATTCTCAAACCCGACGTCACGCGCCGCAACCTCACCGGCGCCGTCAACGCCAGGATCGAGGCCGCCGGGCTTCGCATCGTCGCGCAAAAGCGCGTTCACATGACCCGCGCCCAGGCCGAGACGTTCTATGGGGTGCACAAGGAGCGGCCGTTCTTCGGCGAGCTGGTGGAGATGATGACCGCGGCGCCGGTCGTCGTCCAGGTGCTCGAGGGCGACAACGCGATCCAGCGCTACCGCGACGTGATGGGCGCGACCAATCCTGAAAAGGCCGCCGCGGGCACCATCCGCAAGGATTTCGCGCTCTCGATGGGCGAGAATTCCGTGCACGGCTCGGACGCGCCGGAGACGGCGGCGGCAGAGATCGCGCAGTTCTTCGCCGGCAACGAGATCGTCGGCTAAGCAGGATTTCGGAAAAGTGGACGCCGGTTTTCCGACAAAAATCCTGCCTTTTAAAGGAGTCTAAGCAGACCCGCGTTGGCGAGCCAACGTGGGTTTGCTTAGTCGCCTTCCGCCGGCGCGCGCGGCTTGGCCTCGCGCGCGCGCTTCATCAGCGCCTCCTCCATGCGCTCGGCCGTTTCGCGCAAATGCGGATTGCGCGACTCGCGCCCGGCGCGGCCGGCGTCGAGGTCGGCCTGGAAGCCGTCGCGCAGCGGCCATTGCTCGCCGAGCAGCTCGAAGCCGGCCTCCGCGATCGACTCGATCGCCCTGGCGAGCTGGGCCTCCGAGCGGCCGACCTTGGACAGGACGAGGACGACGCGTCCTTCGGCGCCGCGCTTGGCGAGCTTGCGCGCGAGCGCCAGGGTCGGGCGCAGATCGTCGATCGAGGTGCCCGTCGGCAGGAACACCACGTCGCTCTCCTCGGCGAGTTCCTTGGTCAGGTCGTCGGCGAGTCCGCGCGTGTCGGCGACGATGAAATCGACCCCCTCGTCGTTCTTGCGCAGCTTCTTCAGGCTCTTGAACGAACGCGCGTCGATTTCCGGCTCGATGCCGCCGCGTAAGCGAACCGCGTTCCATTCGACGCAAGTGAGCTGCTCGAGATCGAAGTCGGCGAGCATGGCCTTGTGGCCGCGGTGCGCGGCGCCGACCGCGAAAAGCCGCGCCAGCGTGCTCTTGCCGACGCCGCCCTTCTGGCTGACGAAACTGACCGTTTTCGACAGCCGGTTGCCCTTGCTCATCGTCCCCTCCGCGAAACCCATGGGGCAACATAGGATGAAACGACACGGTCCAAAAGGCCTTTACGCGCCGCGCGGGACGGGCGCCCGCTCAGCGCTTCGGCGCCAAGAGCGCGAACTTCGCGCCTTGCGGATCGAGGGCTTGGAGAACCCAACCCCCGCCGGGAACCTGATGCGGGCCGTTGACGCCCCGACCGCCGGCGGACTTGACGCGCTCGGCGGCGGCGTCGATGGCGTCGACGTTGAAGTAATAGAGCCAGTACGGGGCCGGCGTCTCGGCCGTCTTGGTCATCATGCCGCCGCCCTGACCGCCTGCGATCTCGAACACCTGATAGGTTCCCATCGCCCCCATATCCATCGCCTGGGTCTTCTTCCAGCCGAACAGGCCGGAATAGAAGGCGAAGGCGCTGTCGAGGTCGCCGGCGCGCAACTCGCGCCAGCCGACATTGCCCGCAGCGTCCGAAGCCATCGGCGGGCGCGGGTCTTCGGCGGGCCGCCCTTTGAAGACGACGAACGCCGCGCCATGGGGATCGCCGACGACGGCGAAGCGGCCGACGGTCGGGATGTCCGCGGGGGCGCGGTAGATCTTGCCGCCGGCGGCGGCGATCTTCGCCGCATAGGCGTCGACGTCGGGCACGCCGACATAGCCGAGCCAGCCCGGCCGCGCGCCCATCTCGCGCGCCTCGTCGGGCAGCGCCATCAGCCCCGCGACCACGTTCGGCCCGGTGGAAAACAGGGTGTAGGGAAAGCCGGCCATCCCAGCGTCCGCCGCGCTCCAGCCGACCACGCGAGCGTAGAAATCCGCCGCGGCCTTCGCGTCGGCGGCCATGTATTCGTACCAGACGAAGCTTCCCAGAGGCGCAGGCATGGGGGTTTCTCCCTTTGGAAGTCGCGATAAGCGGGCGCCGCGCCGGCGACGACGCTGATAATGTGAATGTCTATCATGTTTTGCGTGTGACGGGCCGGATGGCTCCGGGCGCGGCCTCGGCGGCGCCGGGTCGGTCTTCGCAAAATGCAAGGGCATGGAAGCTGGCGGGCAGGTTTGCTATGTTGCCGGCATGAAACGCGATGACGCCATGAGCCTGCTGCGGGCGCACGAAGCCGATTTGAAGCGACTCGGCGTCGAGCATCTGTACTTGTTCGGATCGACCGCGCGCGGCGAGGCGAGGGACGATTCCGACGTCGACCTGTTTTTCGATCATGAAAAAGGCAAGCTCGGCCTGTTCGAACTGATGGACCTGAAGGAGCGCGCCGCCGACATACTCGGCCGCCCGGCCGACATCATGACGCGGGGCAGCCTGCATCCGCGTCTAAGGAAGCGGATCGAAGAGTCGGCCGTGCACGTGTTTTAGCGTTTCGACGTCGTCGGATATTGACGGGCACTTCGTCATTGCGAGCAAAGCGAAGCAATCCAGACTTGGGGATTGCGGCGGCGGCTTAGTCTGGATCGCTTCGCTTTGCTCGCGATGACGACGCGGGGAGCGCCGCTTCATTGAAATTTTCGCTTCTTGAACGCCGAGATGTCCGCCGACGCCAGTTTGAACCATTCGCCGTTCGCTCGTTTGTCTTCGAAGCGCCGATGCCAATAGGCTTCAATGCCAGCGGGATCGTCGGTCCTGATTGCGTGAACGAGCGTCGCCTTATCGGGAAGGGCGACGCGAATTTGTTTAACTCGCCGTTCCAAGTCGTCGCTTCGGCCAACTTTGTAGAAATCGCCCGATCGGATTAGATAAACAAAGCCCTCTGGTACCCATGCTGGCCTCGCAAGGGGAGTACGATTGGTCATTTGCCCTTCTGGCAGCATGGCGGCGATATCAGCGAATGCGGCATCTTCCGTCGTGCGTTTCGCGATTGCGGCGATAAGGTTTGAACGCGCTCCAAAATGTCGTTTGACGGCTTGCGCGGTGGGAACGGAAGGGGCGGACTTCCGATAGATTTCGATTTCATCGTAAGTCGGCAGCCGCCCAAAGTGACGACAAGCAGCGATGACGCCGGCGAGCACCTCGTCAGAGTCGAGGCGTTCGGTCCAATCGTTCGGCCGATATCCGGCTTCGATTAGAGCGTCGCCCCAGCGCGCCCAGAGCTTCCCGCGCCACTGATGCTCGGCGATGCCGGTTTCTCGCGCGAACAGCTTTTGTCCGGGCGGCCGCCCGTCGTTCGACGCGGCGAGCCTGCGAATCTCGCTAAGAACCAAATCGCCCATTCGAAATCGATACTCGAACGGCTGAGAAAAGCCAAAACCCCAAATGGGAGGCGTGTATGCTCCCCATCTACTCCGCCGCCGCCCGTGCCTTCTTCCCCGCCCGCTTCGCCAGCGCCGCGCGCAAATACGCCCCCGTGTGGCTTCGCGGGTTGCGCGCGATCTGCTCCGGCGTGCCCGCAGCGACCACTTCGCCGCCGCCGTCGCCGCCTTCCGGCCCCATGTCGACGATCCAGTCGGCGGTCTTCACCACTTCGAGATTGTGCTCGATGACCACCATGGTGTTGCCCTGGTCGACCAGTTCGTGCAGCACGTCGAGCAATTGCGCGACGTCGTGGAAATGCAGGCCCGTCGTCGGCTCGTCCAAGAGATAGAGCGTGCGCCCGGTGGAGCGGCGCGCGAGCTCCTTGGCGAGCTTGACGCGCTGCGCCTCGCCGCCCGACAGGGTGGTCGCGGGCTGGCCGACCTTGACGTAGCCGAGGCCGACGCGCTTCAGCGTCTCCATCTTGTCGCGGATCGAGGGCACCGCCTTGAAGAGATTCGCCGCTTCCTCGACCGTCATGTCGAGCACGTCGGCGATCGAATGGTCGCGATAGCGCACTTCCAGCGTTTCGCGATCGTAGCGCTTGCCCTTGCAGACGTCGCAGGTGACGTAGACGTCGGGCAGGAAGTGCATCTCGATCTTGATGACGCCGTCGCCCTGGCAGGCTTCGCAGCGCCCGCCCTTGACGTTGAAGGAGAAGCGCCCGGCCTGATAGCCGCGCGCCTTGGCCTCGGGCAGGCCGGCGAACCATTCGCGCATGGGGGTGAAGGCGCCGGTGTAGGTGGCGGGATTGGAGCGCGGCGTGCGGCCGATCGGCGACTGGTCGATGTCGATGACCTTGTCCAGCCGCTCGAGCCCCTCGATGCGCTCGTGCGGCGCGGGATGCTCGCTGGCGCCGTTCAAATGGCGCGCCACCGCCTTGTAGAGCGTGTCGACGATGAGGGTCGACTTGCCGCCGCCGGAGACGCCGGTGACGCAGGTGAAGGCGCCGAGCGGAATCGTCGCCGTGACGTTTTTCAAATTGTTGCCGCGCGCGCCGACGATGCGAATTTCGTGGCCCGGCGCCGCGACGCGCCGCCGCGCGGGCGTCGGCACGAAACGCACGCCCGAGAGATATTGCCCGGTGAGCGAGTTTGGGTTGGCTTTAATTTCCTCCGGCGTTCCCTTGGCGACGATCTCGCCGCCGTGAACGCCCGCGCCGGGGCCGATGTCGACGACGTAATCGGCGGCGAGAATCGCATCCTCGTCGTGCTCGACGACGATCACGGTGTTGCCGAGTTCGCGCAGGCGCCTCAGCGTGTCGAGCAGGCGCGCGTTGTCGCGCTGGTGCAGGCCGATCGAGGGCTCGTCGAGCACGTAGAGCACGCCGGTGAGGCCGGAGCCGATCTGCGAGGCCAGGCGGATGCGCTGGCTCTCGCCGCCCGACAGCGTGCCGGAGGCGCGCGACAGGGTGAGATAGTCGAGGCCGACGTCGCGTAAGAAAGTCAGCCGGTCGCCGATCTCCTTGAGGATGCGATGGGCGATTTCGTTGCGCTGGGAATCGAGCGCGCGCGGCAGCTCGCGCGCCCAATCGATCGCCGCCTTGACCGAAAGCGTGCTGACCTCGCCGATGTGCTTGCCGTCGATCTTCACCGCGAGCGCCTCGGGCTTGAGGCGGAAGCCGTGGCAGGCCTCGCACGGCGTCGCGGTCATGAAGCGCTCGATTTCCTCGCGCGACCATTCGCTTTCCGTTTCGCGGTAGCGCCGCTCGAGGTTCTTGACGACGCCCTCGAACGGCTTCTTCACCTCATAGGATCGCAGCCCGTCGTCGTAGGCGAAGCGCACGTCCTCCTCGCCCGAACCGTTGAGGATGACGTCGCGCGCCTTCTCCGGCAGGCTCGCCCAGGGCGCGTCGAGGCGGAACTTGTAATGCCGGCCGAGCGCCTCCAGCGTCTGCAGATAATAGGGCGAGGTCGATTTCGCCCAGGGGGCGACGGCGCCCCTGCGCAGGGTCAGGCGCGGATCGGGAACGACGAGCCCGGGATCGACCGTAAGTTCGGAGCCGAGGCCGCCGCAGGCCGGACAGGCGCCGAAAGGATTGTTGAACGAGAACAGCCGCGGCTCGATTTCCGCGATCGTGAAGCCGGAGACGGGGCAGGCGAATTTCGAGGAGAAGAGGATGCGGCGCGGCTCGCCGCCCTCTTCAGGCGCGTCGGCGAATTCGACGATCGCGAGGCCGTCGGCGAGCTCCAGCGCGGTCTCGAAGCTTTCGGCGAGGCGGCTCGCCATGTCGGGGCGCACCACCAGTCGATCGACGACGACCTCGATGTCGTGCTTGAGCTTCTTGTCGAGCGCGGGCGCGTCGGCGATTTCGTAGAAGGCGCCGTCGATCTTCACGCGCTGAAAGCCGCGCTTCATGAATTCGGCGAGCTCCTTGCGATATTCGCCCTTGCGGCCGCGAACGACCGGCGCGGTGAGATAGAGCCGCGTGCGCTCGGGCAGGGCGAGCACGCGATCGACCATCTGGCTCACCGTCTGGCTCTCGATCGGCAGCCCGGTGGCGGGCGAATAGGGCACGCCGACGCGCGCCCACAGCAAGCGCATGTAGTCGTGGATCTCCGTCACCGTGCCGACCGTCGAGCGCGGATTTTTCGACGTGGTCTTCTGTTCGATGGCGATCGCCGGGGAAAGCCCGTCGATCTGGTCGACGTCGGGCTTCTGCATCATTTCGAGGAACTGGCGCGCATAGGCCGAGAGCGACTCGACATAGCGGCGCTGACCCTCCGCGTAGATCGTGTCGAAGGCGAGCGACGACTTGCCCGAGCCGGAAAGACCGGTGAACACCACGAGCTTGTCGCGCGGAATCGTCAGGTCGACGTTCTTGAGATTGTGCTCGCGCGCGCCGCGCACCTCGATCGTGCGGCCGCCGAACAGCCTTTCGACCGGCTGCGCGGCTTTGGATGGTTTCGAAGACTTGACGCTCGCCATGACGGCCTTTGCTGCAGAGACGCGAATCGCTTGGGGGCTTGCGCCGGGCCTGGGCGAATGCTAGAACAAACTAAGAACGTTGGGAAGCGCCCCAAGGGGGCGTTCATGGGGAATGTAGTGCGGAAATCGCGCTCGCCAAATGACGGGCGCGCGCGCGGGCTGTGGACAAGTGGCGCAAGGCGCCAGCGCCGCCGGCGCGCGACGGGTACGGTGGCCCGGGTTTGCCCTTCTCCCGCAAGCGCGAGAGGGGGCAATGAGCGTTAGAAGGAGAGCATCATGGCGGGTAGCGTCAACAAAGTCATTCTGATCGGGAATCTCGGCAAGGACCCGAAGGTGAGCCGCTTGAATTCCGGCGATCAGGTGGTGAGCTTCAGCCTCGCGACGTCGGAGACCTGGCGCGACAAGGCGACCGGCGAGCGCAAGGAAAAGACCGAGTGGCACAACGTCGTGGTCTTCAATGAGAACATCGGCAAGATCGTCGAGCAATATTGCAAGAAGGGCACGAAGGTTTACGTCGAGGGCCAGTTGCAGACGCGCAAATGGACCGATCAGTCGGGCGTCGAAAAATACACCACCGAAGTCGTGCTGCAGCGCTTTCGCGGCGAATTGACCCTGCTCGACTCGCGCGGCGGCGGCGAGGGCCGCGACAGCGTTTCCGGCGGCGAAGAACGCGGCGCGAGCTTCGGTCGCTCGTCGCCGGTCGACAAGCGCCCGGCGCTGGCGAGCGGCGGCGGCGCGGGCGCCGACCTCGACGACGACATTCCGTTCTGAGCCATAAGTGTCGCTTGCGCGTGAGCGACGGGACGAGAACAGCTTTGTGCGCACATTTGGGGACCGGGAGTTTCCCCGTCCGTCGGTCCCGGCGCCGTTCGCCGATTTGACCGGGAAATTTGGCCCGGTCCTCGACGCCCGCGCCGAATTTGCATTGACGCCGTTGCAGGCCTCCGGCCCGGCGCGGCCTCCCTTGATCGCGATGGCGGTCTCGCTGGCCGCGCATGGCGCGCTGTTCGCCGCGTTGGCGTTGTTCGCCTCGTCGTCCGCGCCGCTGGACGGCGCCGTGGAAATCCCCGTCGAAATCGTCGTCGAGGCGCCTCCGGAAACGCCGGCGGTCGCCGAACCGCCCGCGCCTGTCGAGCCGCCGCCAGCGGCGGTCGCGCCATCGCCGCCGCCCACGCCCGCTGAGGCGACGCCGCCGCCGCCCGTTGAGCCGCAGCCTCCGCCGCCCGTCGAGACGCCGCCGCCCGCGCCCGCTGAGGCGACGCCCCTGCCGGCCATTGAGCCGCCTCCGCCGTCGCCTGTCGAGACGCTTCCGCCGCCGCCTGCGCAGACGCCTCCTCCGCCGAAGCCCGAGCTCCCGCCGGCGCCGAAGGAGCCGCCGCCGGCGCCCAAGGCGGCGCCGCGGCCTCAGCCGAAGCCGCAGCCCAAACCGGCGCCCGCGCGGCCGGCCGCGACCGAACCCGCCGCCGCGCCCAAATCCGCGGCGCCGAGCCCGGCGGCGCCCAAGGCGGACCTCGGCGCCTATCGCGCGTCGCTTTACGCGCGAATCTACAGCGCCGTCCGCTATCCCGAATCGGCGCGCGAGCGCGGCGCCGTCGGCGTGGCGGTCGTGAGTTTTTCCTTCGACGCGACGGGGCAGGTGACGTCCGCCGCCCTCGCGCAATCGAGCGGCGACGCCGCGCTCGACGCCGACGCGGTGGCGAGCGTTCGGCGCGCGAGTCCGCTGCCGCCGCCGCCCGAAGGGGCGCCGCGCGCCTATGCGGTCCCGATCCGCTATCGCCTGCGCTAAAGCCGCAAGCAGCGCGGCGGCGAGGCGCGCGCCTTTTGTCGCCATTGCCGGCGCGAGCGAAGCCATCCATATTGGCCCCGCGGCGCTCCGTCCGAATTCAAACCGGAAATCGTTCGCCGGGGGAACGAAGCGGGAGGGAGGGGCGAAGCGATGCGGGCGATTGCGGATGGCCTCCTGCGCGAGCCGGCCCACGTCTGCGCGGCCGTCTGCGCGGTGCTGCGCGACGAAACGCGCGCGGCAAACGATCTCTTCGTTCGCGTCGCCGAACGCGCGAAGAGCGCCGGCCTGCGCCTCGCCGGCGCATTGCAGCAGGACGAGCCGCGTCCGGGGCGACGCCGCTGCGACATGTTTCTGCGCGATCTCGCGAGCGGGCGGCTGATCCGCATTTCCGAGGATCGCGGCGATCTCGCGCAAGGCTGCCGTCTCGATCCGGGCGCGCTGACCGAAGCGGCGGAACTGATCGAGCGCGCGATCCGCAGCGCCTCGCCCGATCTCGTCATTCTCAACAAATTCGCCAAGGCCGAGGCGGAGGAGGGCGGCGGCGTGCGCGACGCGATCGCCGCGGCGCTGGAAGCCGACATCCCCGTTCTCATCGGCGTCGCCGCGGCCTACGCTCCCGCGCTCAGAGACTTCGCCGGCGATCTCTGCGCGATCGTCGCGGACGAAGCGGCGGTGCGGCGGTGGCTCGGGGCGCGCTTTGGCGAATGGGAATGGCTTGCCGAGGGCGAGGCGGTGGCGCGCTGACGCAAGCGTCGAGGCCGACCGCGCCGTGCTAAATTACAGCGACGATTCGCGCCCGGCGGAATGCGGCGCGGCTCTCACGGAGACCTAGGAATGACGTCGCTCGCAACCGCCGTCACGGTCGCCGCGCTGATGTTCGTCAGCGGCGGGATCGGGCTGTCGCTGCAAAAGCGATTGGCCGAGCACCATACGTCGGACCGGTCGAGCGACATGATCGGGGGCGTCGTCGGGCTCATCACGCTGCTGCTCGCGCTGGTTCTCGGGCTCCTCATCTGGACCGCCTATGGCGTCTTCAATACGCAGCAGAGCGAGCTGCAAACGCTCTGCGCGAAGGCGCTGGAGTTCGATCTGGAAATGCGGCAATATGGCCCCGAGGCGAAGCACGGGCGCGAATTGCTCAGGACCGACCTCGTCTGGGCGCACGAGCAATTCTGGGGCGACGAAGAGGCGGCGAACCTGGCTTACGCGGCGTCCTACGCCAACATGGACACGATGAGTTCGTTCCTCGGCGCTCTCCAGCCGACGACGGAGGCGCAGAAGCAATTGCTCGGCGACGCCCGGCGCAATTACGGGTTCATCGGCGAATATCGATTGCTGATGTCGCTGCAATTGACCCATCCCATATCCTGGCCGCTCATCGTCGCGGTGACGGCTTGGTCGTGTCTATTGTTCTGCGGGCTGGGCATGCTCTCGCGCGTCAACGCGACGACGCTGACCGCGCTCGCGCTGGGCGCGTGCGCCGTGGCCAGCGCGATCTTCCTGATTCTCGAATTCAGTCAGCCCTATACGAGTTCGATCCGCATTTCGCCGGCAGGGCTCGAACAAGTGATCGTCGACCTGGACAAATAGCCTTCCCCGCCGCGCCTGCGCGGGGACAATCGAGGAGACGCGCCATGGCGAATTACCAGATACTCAGCGAGTCCGAAATTCATTCGGCGCTGCAAAGGCTGAGGGATTGGTCGGTCAAGGGGCAAAATATCGAAGCTGTCTTCGAGTTCCAGACCTTTCGCGACGCGATCGCGTTCATCGTGCAGGTCGCGATCGAGGCCGAAGTGATGAACCATCATCCGGAATTCCATAATTCGTACAATCGCGTGTCGTTTTCGTTCTGCACCCATGACGCGGGCTTCAAGATCACCGACCTCGACATCGAAATCGCGTCACGGATCAGCGCCGCCGCGCATCGCTTCCAGAGCATGGGATGACGCGCCGCCGGGGCGAAGGGGGCGATCGTGGTTTCGACCGAGGAGGCCGCTCCCGTGCCTGATTCCCATCCCCCATCCGATTGCGAATTCGCGCGGAAGGTCGTCGTCGTCACCGGAGGAAGCGCCGGCATCGGCCGCGCCGTCGCTCAGCGCTTCGCGAAGCGCGGCGCGCATGTCGTCATCGCCGGCAGAAACATCGACGCGGCCAATCGGGCGGCGGACGAAATCGCGCGCGAGACGAAGGTCGGCGCCCTGGCGGTGCAAGTCGACGTCAGCGTTCCCGAACAGTGCGAAAAGCTCGTCGCCGAGGCCGTGGCGCATTTCGGCGCGCTCGACGTCCTCGTGAACAACGCGGCCCATTTCGCGGTGGTCGCGCTGCTCGACGCGCACGCCGAGGAAGCCGCGCGGTTTCTCGACACGAACATCCGCGGCCCGTTGCTCTGCGCCCGCGCGCTGGCGCGTTGGGCCGTTGGGGCCAGCCGAACCGCCGCCATCGTCAATATCAGCAGCATCGCGGGAGCGCGGCCGGCGCCGGGCTGCGGGCTCTATTCGGCCTCCAAGGCGGCGCTCGACAGCCTGACGCGGTCGATGGCGCTGGAATGGACCCCTAGGGGAATTCGCGTCAACGCCGTCGCGCCCGGCCACGTGAACACCGAAGGCGTGATGGCGGATTTCGCCGCGGGCCGGCTCGACTACGCCGCCATGATCGGGCGCATCCCGGCGGGCCGGATCGCCGACGTTCAGGACGTCGCCGAGGCCGTGATCTTCCTCGCCAGCGAAAGGTCGCGCCACATCGTCGGACAGACGCTGACCGTCGACGGCGGGGAAGGGTTCTAAGGGGGAAAACCGGCGTCCTCAGGCGAACGCCAGCGCGGCCCGCTTGTGCTCGGCGACGAGCGCGGCGAGATCGACGCCGACGGGCGCGCCGTCGAGGACGCGCCAACGCCCGGCGATCATCACGCGGTCGGCGCGGTGCGCGCCGCACAACACCAGCGCGGCGATCGGATCGTGGGCGCCGCTGAAGCGCGGCTCGTCGAGCGTGAACATCGCCAGGTCCGCCTCCAGGCCGACGGCGATGCGGCCGATGTCGTCGCGCCCCAGGCAGCGCGCCGAACCCTCGGTCGCCCAGCGCAACGCGTCGAGGTGGGTGACGCCGGAGGCGCCGTAGCGCAGCCGCCCGAGCATCAGGGAATGGCGCACCGCCTCCATCATGTTGGAGGAATCGTTCGAGGCGGAGCCGTCGACGCCGAGCCCCACCGGCGCGCCGGCGGCCTCGAGATCCTTCGTCGGGCAGATGCCCATCGCCAGCAGCATGTCGGAAGCCGCGCAATGGCAGATTCCGACGCCCGCGCGCCCCAGCCTGCCGATTTCGTCGGGGTTGAAGTGGATGCCGTGCGCCACCCAGGCGCGCTGGGTCAGCCAACCCGCCTCCTCCAGCAGGTCGACCGAGCGCATGCCGAAAGTCGCCTGGGCATAGACGTCCTCGTCCGGGGATTGGCAGAGATGGGTGTGCAGCCGGCAATCGTGGCGCTCGGCGAGCCGAGCCGATTCGACGAGGACCCGCCGGGGCACGGCCAGCGGCGAACACGGCGCCAGCGCGATGCGGATTTGCGCGCCGGGGCTGGGGTCATGGAACAGCTTGAGCACGCGCTCGCAATCCTCCAAGATTGTGTCCGCGTCCTGCACGATCGAGTCGGGTTGCAGCCCGCCGTCCTTTTCCGAAAGGCCCATCGAGCCGCGCGTCACCGTCATGCGCGGGCCGAGCTTCAGCGCTTCCTCGACCTCGATGTCGATCGCGTTCTCCAGCCCCGCCGGGAACAGATTGTGATGGTCGGCCGCCGTCGTGCAGCCCGATAGCATCAGCTCGATCAAGGCCATGCGCACGGCGATGCGCAAGTGCTCCGGCTTCGTGCGCGCCCAGACGCGTTCGAGCGCGACGAGCCAGGGGAGGAGGTCCTTGCCGAACCCGGCGGGGTGCGCGCGCGTCAGCGTCTGATAGAAATGATGATGGGCGTTGACGAGGCCGGGCAGGACGACGTGGCGCGAAGCCTCGAAGGTCGCCTCGACGGGCGCCGACGGCGTGCCGCCGCGACCGACGAGCTCGACGATGTGCGTCCCCTCGACGACGATTCCGCGCTCGGCGCCCTCGGCGAGAATCGCGAGCGGGTCCTTGATCCACAGACGCATGCCGGGCGGTGTCCTTGAAATGGATTCAGGCCGCGCCGGGGGGCGGCCGCGCCTTATCGCTCGATGCGCATCTTCGACGCCCCCTTGGGCGCTGTAAACCTGTTTCTCCCCGCGGCGTCCGCTCGAAGACGATCGGGGCGGCGGTCGGGGAGAAAGGAAATTTAGAGTCGACCTGTCGGCTGGGCTCTCCTATGCTGCCGCATCGGGGAGGTTGGGGGCGAGTTGGGCGGTCCGAGAGTCCGGCTGGAATCGAACGCGGTTCCGTCTTGCGATTGCATCGCGCGCGAAGTCCTCGACGTTGATGACGACTGGAGACTTTCATGCGCGCCGCCGTAGCACTCGCTTTCGCCATCGCGGGAGGGCTTTGGAGTCCCGCGTTCGCGCTCGACAAAGTCACGTTCGGCACCAATTGGCTCGCCGACGCCGAGCACGGCGGCTATTATCAGGCGCTGGTCGACGGCACCTACGCCAAATACGGGCTCGACGTGACGATCCTGCAGGGCGGGCCGCAGTCGAACGGGGGCATGCTCCTCGTCGCGGGAAAGATCGAATTCTTCATGGGCGGCGACATGATCGGCGATTTCCTGTCGGTCGAGCAGGGGATACCGACGATCGCCGTCGCCGCCGACTTTCAAAAGAACCCGCAGATCTTCATGTCGCATCCCGGCGTCGGGCTGGACAAATGGACCGATTTGCCCAAGGCGACCGTGTTCGCCAGCAGCGGCGCGCTCAACACCTTCTACGCCTGGATGCGCATGGCCTATGGGTTCAAGGACGAGAACGTCAAACCCTACAATTATAATTCGGCGCCGTTCATCGCCGACAAGAATTCGATCCAGCAGGGCTACCTGACCTCGGAACCCTTCGAGGTGGAAAGGCAGGGCGGCTTCAAGCCCAATGTCTTCCTGCTGTCGGACTACGGCTATTCGACTTACGCCACCTTGATCGAGACGCGCCGCGAAATCGTGGAGAAGAACCCCGGTCTCGTGCAGCGTTTCGTCGACGCCTCGGCGATCGGCTGGTACCACTATCTCTATGGCGACAACAAAAAAGCCAACGAGATGATCAAGAAAGAGAACCCCGAAGTGACCGACGAGCAGATCGCGTTTTCGGTCGCCAAGATGAAGGAATACGGCGTCGTCGATTCCGGCGATACGGTCAAGCTGGGCATCGGCGCGATGACCGACGAACGCGTGAAGGACTTCTTCGACAAGATGGTCAAGGTCGGCATCGTCAAGGCGGACACCGATTACAAGAAGGCCTACACGTTGCAGTTCGTCGACAAGGGCGTCGGCGCGGATCTGAGGCCGAAGTGAGACGGACGCGCCTCCTTCCCCCGCAAGGGGGGAAGGGGCGCTCCGCCATCCGAAAACCGCATCGCTTCTGCGCCGCCAGCGCGGTCGACTGGCCTTCCCTCGTCGCGCGCTTCTCCGCCGTCACGCGTCGGGGCTGACCGCGAAGCCGGCGAGGTGCTCGGGAACGCTCCACCTTTGCGTCGGGTCGGGGAGGTGGCGGACGGGGTGAATATCGCCGCGCCACGCGACCCCCATCATCTGCGCGGTTTGGTAGACCATCGTCCTCCAGCCTTTGGCGTCCAGCGCGCGCAAGGCGGCGGAAACATGGGGCGATACGAGATCGTGGAACAGGACCATCGCCGTCGGTTCGAGATAAGGCTCGCACGCGAGCGCGTCGTTGGTCGGCGCCTCGCCCTCGTGGTCTCCGTCGATGAACGCGAACGACCAGCGCGCGCCGCTTTCGCCCAACCGCACGACGGCTTCGGGACTGGATTCGGCAACGAGAATCGCGCGGTCGGCGCCGCCCGCCGCGTCCACCGCGGCTGAGAATTCGCGCCGCCACGCCTCGTCGCGAAGCAAGGGTTCGACGACATGGAGCGAGGCGAGCCCCGCGGCGATGAGGTGGCATGTCGACCATCCTCTCCAGGCGCCGATCTCAAGGCCGCGCCGACCCGAAAACAAGAGGGCGTTGCCGTAAAGGATCGAGGCTTCGTCCTTGTTGATGAAGCCGACCTGCGGGTTCCGGCGATCGGCATACCAATTGTGATCGATGCCCCGTCGGAAATACGGCCAGGTCAACGCGTCTTTGTCGCCGACGATCATGTTGGGGAACAAAGAGTCGAGATTCGGCAATTTCAGATTTTCCGCCACGTAGTCGGTCGCCATGATGAAAATCTCGTTCGATCGAAGGGTGGGGCCGAGCGCCGCGATGATCGACGGCCGCCGACGAGAGGGCGATGCGCGACCTGTATCAAGTTTCTCGTTTCCTGGCGAGGAGACGAAAGGGGCCGCGACGCGCCGCCGATCCCGTCCGCATTCTCGCCGTCGCTCGCCCCGTTCGCAAATCCGTTTCGCCGCTCGCGCTCAGGCCAATTTGACGAGGCTCGGCGAGGCATATACGCTTCTACCCGTCGCCGAAGCCGTCCGGCCCGAACGACGTCCGAATCAATTGTGGGTTAGGGAAGGTGCGGCAAGCTTTCGGCCATGCTCACGCGCACTCTGGCGCCTCGCGTGAAGAAACAGGCGGCGCATCGGTCGAACGATCGGCGAAGCCGATGCGCTCTCTCCCGCAATCCCTCGCCGCGGTCGGTGGGGCAAGCGTTTCCGCCTCATGTCGCTGACGCAGCCCTTGGCGCCGGACTCTTCGCCGTCCGATCTCTCGGCGTCCGCGCCGCTCGCCACCTTGCGCGGCGTCGGCAAGGTCTTCGCCAACAAGCTCGAGGCCTTGCGGAGCGTCGACATCGACGTGCGCGAAGGGGAGTTTCTGTCCTTGCTCGGCCCCTCCGGCTGCGGCAAGTCGACGGTGCTCAGGCTCTTGGCGGGCCTCACGCCGCCGACGCAAGGCGCAATCGACTGGCGTGGCGAGCGCCCGACGCTGAGCTTCGTGTTTCAGGAGCCGACGCTGATGCCGTGGGCGACGGTCTTCGCCAACGTCTGGCTGCCGTTGCGCCTGACCGGCGTCTCCAAGAGCAAGGCGCGGCCGCGCGTCGAGGAAGCGCTCGAGATGGTCGGTCTGGGCGGATTCGCCAACGCCTATCCGCGCGAACTTTCCGGGGGCATGAAGATGCGCGCCTCGATCGCGCGCGCGCTGATCACGCGCCCCGCGGTGCTGCTGATGGACGAGCCCTTCGCCGCGCTCGACGAAATCACGCGAACGAGGCTCAACGACGATCTCGTGGCGTTGAAATGCTCGCTCGGCGCGACCGTCGTTTTCGTCACGCATTCCGTCTTTGAAAGCGTCTATCTCTCGACCCGCATCGTGATCTTCGCGCCGCGCCCCGGACGCGCCGTGGCGGAAATTTCCGTCGACGCGCCATTGCCGCGCAGCGCGGAGTTTCGCATGAGCCCCGGCTATGCCGAGAAATGCCGCGAGACCTCCTTGGCGCTGCACGAAGCCATGGATTTGGCCCCGGAAACCGAATCGTCGAGCGTCAAAGGCGCCAGGGCATGAATCGAGAGGAAGTCATCGAATATTTGTTGCCGTTGCTTGCGCTGGCGCTCGCGCTTTTGGCTTGGGAAGGGGCGGTGCGCTATTATGCGGTTCCCGCTTATATATTGCCGGCGCCGAGTCTCGTCATCGCGACGCTGATCAAGGACTGGGGCACGCTCTCCGGCTCGCTGTTCGTGACGCTCTCCATCACGTTCGAGGCCCTCGCGGCGGCGGTCGTCGGCGGCGTGGCCATCGCCATCGTGTTCGCGCAGTGGCGTCTGGTCGAACGCGCTTTCTTCCCCTTCGCCGTGGCGATGCAGGTCACGCCGATCGTCGCGATCGCGCCGCTGCTGTTGATTTACCTCAGCTCCAGCACCGCGGTGCTGGTCGTCGCGTTCCTCGTCGCGTTTTTCCCGATCCTGGCCAATACGACGCTCGGACTTTCCTCGGCCGATCACAATCTGCTCGATCTTTTTCATCTCTACCGCGCTTCGCGCTGGCAGCAATTGCGCTGGCTGCGTCTGCCTTCCGCTCTGCCCTATTTCCTCGCGGGCCTGCGCATCGGCGGCGGGCTCGCGCTGATCGGAGCGATCGTGGCGGAAATCGCGGCGGGGTCGGCCGGACACGGCGCCGGGCTCGCCTATCGCATCGTCGAATCCGGCTTTCGCCTGAACATTGCGCGAATGTTCGCGGCGTTGCTGTTGATCTCGGTGTCCGGCATAACGATTTACCTCGTGCTCGCCGCTCTTTCGCATTTGCTGCTGCGACATTGGCACGAGAGCGCGCAAGGGCGTGAAACGTGACGAATCGCGACTGTTCCGATCGGCGAAGACGCTTGGCCGACGACGGCGCGGGTCCGCCCGCGATGCGAGCGTCGTAGCGCGCCGAAAGCGTGTTCGCGCCGTCGCGGATGCGAGAATCCCGGAATTGTCGCGAACAGGATCGGAGCGATCCGCGGCGCCAAAGACGGTCCGCGGAAACCGAAAGTGAACTCCTAATGGATATCGAAAGCAGAGAAGAAGCGCGCGAGAGGGTCCTCGAGACGCTCGGTCTCTCGGGATTGGTGACCCCGTCGTTCATGGATATCGCGCTCCCCCATAGCGCCCTCGTCGAAAAACAATCCGTGCCGGCGCGGTTTCTCATCGATGGATTGACGATCGACGCACCGGCCGGCGTCTATCATCCCACGCCCGATTCGAGTTCGGAGTTTTTCATTCGCAACTTGCGGGAGATGAAGTCCGACAGAATCAAATCGGTGTTGGAGATCGGCGCCGGTTGCGGCGCGATTTCTTTGTATATCGCCGCGAGATGGAACGCGACGATCAAGGCGTCGGACATTTCGCCCGCCGCCATCGAGTCGATCAAGCACAACGCGGCGTTGAACGGCCTGCAAATCGACGTCATCGAGTCGGATATGTTCGAGCGGATTCCTAAGCAGAAATTCGATCTGATAATTTTCAATGCGCCGCTTATCGACAAAATGCCGGATAATGCGATCGAGCAATATAGCCTATGCGATCCGAGCGGCATGATCACGCGCTCGTTTCTGCGCGGGTCGAAGCGGTTTCTGAACAACAACGGCGTCGCCATCGTGTCGATATGCCGGAATTCCGCCTATGAAGTGCTCGACGGCGTCGACCTGAAATTCAAAATTGTCGGATTCGAGCTCTCCTACGGCGGATTTTGGCGCGCGATCGTCGGCGCGACTCTCAGGGGAGAGTAAGCTTTCGGACGGGGGTCACGCCGAAGCTTTTCTTCGCCACGTGACCAGCGTGACCGCTTTCGCTTCGTCGAGCATGCGCTCCGTCACCGGCTCGAGGCCATATTGCCTCAGCACGGCCTCGGGCGAGCGTCCCAGTCGGCCTTGCAGGAAGACGGGCAGGCCGCCCGGCAGGCTGACCTTGCCGGAGCGGCTGAGGTGAAAAGCGTCATAGCCGATGTCGAGGAACAGACTGTAGACTTCGGGGCCGCCGATGATGGCCGCGAGGCCGCTCGAAAGCCCCAGCGCCGCGCAGGCTTCACGGAACGACGCGCCGGCGGGGTTCCACAGCATGGAATTGGGAAGATCCGGATTGGGCTCGATCGTCGCGATTCTGCGCGTCACGACCAGCCGGCGCCGGCGCTCCGAGTTGTCATGGCCTTCATGCGAATTTCGCCCCTGAACCACGACGTCGGCCCGCTCCAACTGAGAATCGAAGAAGCGCAGATCGGCCTCGTTCCTGAGGATGTCGGGCATATGGCCGTTCTCGTCCGCGATCATGCCGTCGGCTGAGACGATGGCGTAGCCTTCGATGCGGCAATCTTCGGACATGAACGGCTGATCCCCTGGAATTCGATCGTCGACACGGATCGAGGCGACATTCAGGCGGCCGCAAGCTTTACGCCCCGCTTGTCGGCCGAAATCCACCAAGAGCAAACTTCTATTCGCTCATCGCCTCGAGCGTTTGCATAATGACTGCCGGCGAAATACGGAACAGGCCGGTGTAGGGCTGGTTCAACTCGAGGATCAGAAAGATCGCGCTCGCGACCGCGAACGATCCGAGCGCCAGCGTCGCAAGGACCGTGGCGTTGGCCCGGGAAAGCAGCCCATAGCCGCAGAACAGCAGCAGCGACCACGAGACGACGATAATCATCAGCGGCCATGAGATCGGGGCGACCAGTTGCAGCGACATTAGCAGGCGCGTCTGCTCGATCCAGCTGGCGTTTATGCTCGCCGTGGTCAGCAATTGCTTTTGCGCATCCGTGGTCGGCTTGAGCGAGAGGAGGAACTGGTCCATTTTCTTCAGGCCGGCGAGCGCGGTTCCGACGCTTTGCGCCTTCGGGTCGTATTGCCCGGCGCCCCAGAACATGTCGTAGCCCTGCTGGAGGGCCCTGCGCAGGCCGTCACGGCCGGGCTGGGCCTCCGGGCCGTAGGCCGCCAATGCCGAATCGAACTGCAGCGCCCGCGCGTCGAGCGTTTCGAGTTCGGCCTTTTGCGTCGCATAGAAGCTGTAGCTCGACCCGATCAGCGTCCCCAGGACCAGAGCGAGAAGCAAGCCCAAGAGCCCGGAAATCGCTCCGATCATGTCGCGAGAGCGGTCCGAGGTGTGATGGTCCGGCAGGAGCGACTGCAGCTTCAATCCGATCAAGCCGCTGGCGAACGCGAGCACGCCGACGACAAGAGCGATTTCGAGGGAACCCATGCGTGCGTCCCAGTCCAACGAGGATTGATTTTCTCGAGGCGCCGCGTCGCCGCGTCGATCGCGCCTATGACCCGGCAAAAATTCCACGTCGGCGCCGAGCGGCGCCTTCGCCTCCTCTATAATGCGTTCAACGCCCCGCCGCGCTTCGATCGATCGGCCGCGGCCCGCGATCGCTTTTTCCCTGGCGCCGGCGCAAGCTTAGATTGGCGGGCTCGCTGGATCAAGCCGGCCGGCCCGGGCGCGCGGACCGCGCCGGGCGAGGCGCATGGGGGTTGCGCTTCGCGCCGATTTCCTGAACAAGTCGCGGCTTTCCGGCGTTTGCCGATTGTGCGCCGCGGCGGCGAGGGCTCTGTTGTGAGGGCGTCGACATGATGAATGGCCGAAAGCTCATTCCGGGAAAGGTCGTGCCGCCTTCCGAAATTCCCGACTATTCGATCGATCGCAGGGATTCGTCGGAGATCTTGTCGCCGCGTTTCGTGCGCAGGCTGAACGAATTGAACCGCCGCGTGGCCGACTCGAACGAGACGCTGGAAGGCAACATTTTCTATTGGGACGGAGACCGCAATTTCAGCGGCAGTCCGCCGACCGCGAATTTGGCGCCGGCCAGACGGAACATGTGGCGCGCGACGCGCTTCAAGCGGCGCTTGCTGGAAATCGGCGTCAACGCCGGTCACAGCGCGCTGCTCGCCCTCTCGGCCAATCCGTCCTTGGCGTATCACGGCGTGGACCTCGACATTCATCGTTATACAGGCCCGTGCGTGGATTATTTGAAGAGCGAATTTCCCGGCCGCGTCCACTTTTGGCCCGGCGATTCGCGCGAAGTGCTGCCTTATCTGGCCATGAATCGCGCCGATCTCGATTTCGATATTTTTCACGTCGACGGCGGGCATACGAGCGAACTCTGTCGCGCCGACGTCGCCAATTGTCTTCGCCTCGCCGGGAGCGGACGCGGCAAGCATCTGCTGCTCGACGACATCGACGCGAGCTGGATTTTCGACGTCTATTCCGAATTCGTCTCGCAGGGATATCTGACGACGGAAACGTTCTTCGGGGACTGGGAAGACGCCAACCGCAACGTCCTGGGCCGGATCCTGTGAAGCCGCGAGGCGCCGGTCGATGACGCCTCGCGATCGTGGGGCGACGCCGGAATTCGCGACGTTCTGGCACGGGCCGCTCGACGCGCTCACCTACGGCTGCATGGCGTCCTTCGCGCATTTCGGCGCGGGCCTGCGGGTCTACAGCTACGACGACCGGCTCGACGCGCCGCGCGGCGTGGAATTGGCGGACGCGCGCCGGATTTGCCCCGACGAATCGCTGCTCGGGCGCTATATCGTGAAGGGCAGGCCTTCGATCGCCACGTTCGCCGACAGGTTCCGCTACGAGATGATTCGCGAAACCGGTTGCTGCTGGGTCGACTCCGACATTCTCTGTCTGCGCAAGCCCGATTTCGCCCAGGAGGAAATCGTATTCGGTCGCCAGTCGGAGTTCCGCGGGGAATCCGTCATCAACAACGCCGTGCTGAAACTGCCGCCCGACGATCCGACGCTGAACGCACTCGTCGCGAAAGCCGAAAGCGCCGTCGATGTCGATCAGAGCTGGGGCGCCATCGGCCCGTTCCTGCTGACGGAGATTGCGACGCGAAACGGCATCGACCGCTACGCGCGCGAATTCCACCATTTCTATCCCATCGAACCCGATTGCTTCTGGAAGCCGTTCTTGCCCGCCTGTCGCGACGAGGTCGCCGAGGCCGTGCGCGGCGCGACGTTCCTGCACCTGTGGAGCGAATTGATCGCGCGATCGGGCTACGACCGGTCGGCTTGCCCCCCGGTCGGATCGTTCCTCAACGAGGTTTTCGGCCGGTTGGGCGTGGTCGACCGTTTCGCCCGCGTCTATGAGGCGGGCGAACTCGAAGCCCTCATGGCCAAGTGGATTGCGGCGGAGGGCGAGTCCGCGGTGAGCGACTCTTCCGAGCCGGTCGCGCGCAATGACGGCTCCTTGGCCCCGCCAACTTCCGGCAAGACCTAAATCGACGGCGTGGTCGGCGCTTGGAGCTTAAATTGGTGCTTCTTGCCGGAGCGGCGCGTGCGCGCGGAGGCGGTGAGGAAGGTCACCTTGGGCGATTCGGCGAGCAATTCGCGGATCTCTTCTTCCAGCATGCGGTCGGCGTTGGTGACGCGCGCGCGCAGATGCTGCATTTCCCGCCATGACTCGATCAGGAACGTCTCGAGGTAGCGTCCGCTTTCCGCGGCGTCCTCGAATACGCCCCAGGCGAAGGCGCCGTCGCGCTTGCGCTCGCGTCCCATCTCGTCGATCGCGCCGAGAAAGGCGGCGCAATTTTCCTTGGCGACGCGATATTCGATGGTCACGAGGACCGGTCCCTGATCCGGCTCGACCTTTTGCGCAAAGACCGGCGTGCGCCAATGCATGGACGGGGAAAGATCGAGCCCGGCGGCGGCCTGAAGTTTCCAACGCAGCGTCACGGGAATGGCCAGCAGCGCCCCGCCGGCCGCCGCGAGAAGCGCGATGGAGAGCCCCTCTCGGCTCGCGACTTGGCCCCAAACCGCGCTTCCCAGCGTCATCGCTCCGAAGTGGACGGTGAGGAAGACCGCCAGCCCGCGACCGCGAACCCAATCGGGCAGAGCGACCTGAACCGACACGAACAGGCACGCCAGAACCACGATCCACGAAGCGCCGGCGACGAGGCTGGCGAGGAGCGCGATGACCGGCTCGTGCGCGAACGCGAACAGCACGAGGGCCAGCGCGCTGCCGAGCGACCCGAGAACGGCCAGCAGATCGGGTCCCAGTTCGGCCTTCAACCAGTTCAGCGCGAAGGAACAGCCGATGGCGCCGAGGCCGATCGCGCCGAGCAAGGCGCCGTAGACCTCCGGCCCGTTGTTCATCTGACTGCGCGCGATGAGAGGCAGCAGCGCCCAATAGGCGCTGGCGAACGGAAAGAACGCGATCGCCCGGATCATCGTCGCGCCGAGGAATCGATTGTTCGCGGCGTAGCGAATGCCGGTGCGGATCGCGCTGGTCAGCCGTTCCGCCGGCAGGCTTTGCGCGCCCTGGCGCGGCGGGCGCCACCACAGCAACGCCGCGATGATTCCCAGATTGCTGGCGCTGAACGCCCAGAAGGGCGAATCGATGCCTATCGCGCCGATGGCGAGACCGCCGAGCGCCGGCCCGACGGCGCGGCTGAGGTTGTAGGCGGCGCCGTTGGCGGCCACCGCGCTGTCCAGGTGGCGCACGGGCACGAGGAGCGGCGTGATCTTCAGCCACGCCGGCGCGCTCAGCGCGCCGCCGGCGCCCAGCATGAACGTCGTCGCCAACAGGGCGCCCGGCGTCGCCAGACCGAGGGAAACCAGGGCGGCGAATGCCGCCGACACCACCAAGACGACGATTTCGACGCCGATCAGCAGCCGGCGCGAGTCGACGATGTCCGCAAGCGCTCCGGCCGGCAACGTCAGGAGAAACATCGGCAGCGTCGTCGCGATTTGAACGGTCGACACCGCCATCGGATCGGCGTTGAGAGTGGTCATCAACCAGCCCGAGCACGTGTCGAAAATCGCGATGCCGATGTTGGCGATCGTGCTGGCGATCAAAATGATCGTGAAAGCGGCGCTGTCGAACGGGCCCCAGCGGGTGGGGACGAAACCGGCCGGCTTGTCGGAAGCATCGAGTTCGGCGCTCAAATCAATCTCCCCGGGCCGGCCTCGAGGGGCGCCCCGATCGTCTTTCGGACCGCACAGATGGCTTCAGAAGGAGGCGCTTTCAAGTTGCCTCAAGTCAACGTGATCGCGGCGGCAGGGCAAGCCGAATGGCGTCCAACACGAATTTTCGCCGTCCTCTTTCGCGGCGCCGCGCCGAAACGCCGCACGAACCGTCCGCCCGCCGTCGGCAAAAGGTCGAGCGACAGCCGAGGCGTTCTCGGCGCTCGCGAGGCGCAAACCGCGTTGGTCGAAGCCGCGTAAATTTGCTATAATTAATATGATTTACGGCCGGCGCGCCTTGCGTCGGGCCGCAGGCCTGAACAGGCGTCCGCGCCTTTCCAAAGGGAAAGCATTCGCCGAATGAAGCGTTCGACCGGCCCTCGTCTGGCGATTCTGTGGTCCGTTTCGGTTGGCGCGGCGGCGATGTTTCCCGCGGGAGCGGCGCGTTGCCAGTCCGCAATGGAGATTTCCATGTCGGATGGACCGCGATCCGTGAGCGAAATTCCCGAGTTTGCGTCGGCGGAAGAGGCGAAAACCTTCCTGGCGCGGCGCCTCCCCATCGCGACCGCCGCCAATCCGAGATATCGCTCCAAGGACAGCAGCGTGGAAACGCAATGGATCGTGAAATCGATCCGCTTCGATCGCGACCCGGCGACGAATCGGATTCTGGCGTCGATGAACGAGGCGATTCTGGAATACAGCAATGACGCCCTCAGCGCCGAAGGCGCGCACGAGGCCGTATTCTGGCTCGACGACGTTCAAGTGTCCGAGCGGCGGGACAGTCCCGATTTCACCAGCGCCGGAGATCCCGCCATCGGGATCATCTTCAATTGCAAATCCGGGAAATGCATTCAGTCCGTCTATATGGGCGCGAAATCGTCGAATGAATGGAGCGACGTCTATATCCAGGACGAAAAGTCGCGCGCGGCGATTCTCAAGGCGTTCAAGGCGCTCGAGCGCCCGGCCGGCGACGCCGACGCGCCGACCGCGCCAAAGCCGCCATGACGGTTCAGGCTTCCGCGTCCGAATTGACCAGCGACAGGAACTCCGCGCGGGTCATCGGCTGATCGCGGAAACATCCGAGCATGCGACTGGTGACGAGATCCGTTCCGCGTTTGCGGACGCCGCGGCTCATCATGCAATGATGCGCCGCCTTGACCACGACGGCGACGCCGCGCGGCTGCAACACGCTTTCGATCGTGTTGGCGATCTGGGCGGTCAGGCGCTCCTGGATCTGAAGGCGTTTGGCGTAGATCTCGACGACGCGGGCCAGTTTGGAGATGCCGACGACCCGCCGGTCCGGGACGTAACCGACCCAGGCGCGGCCGATGATGGGCGCGACGTGATGCTCGCAGTGACTCTCGAAGGCGACGCTGCGCAGCACGATCATCTCGTCGTAGCCTTCGACCTCCTCGAACGTCTTTCTCAGAACCTCTTCCGGCTCCTCGTCGTATCCGCAAAAATACTCGCGAAACGCCCGCACGAGCCGTTTCGGCGTTTCCCGCAGGCCGTCGCGATTAGGGTCCTCGCCGATCCAGCGAAGGATTTGGCGAAAGGCGTCCTCGGCCTGCGCGTCGGTCGGCGCCGCCGCGTCGGCCCCCGCGAGATTCGCGGATTGTTCAACGAACGTTGCGTTGACTTTCACGGACATCTTCCAAATTCTCGATCGCGCCAAGGCCAGGCTGGAAAGCTGTAGCCGCCCGGCTCGGCTCGCGTCAACTTCGCGGCGCCGACCGGTCGCGACGGCGCGGACCCGAGGGAGTGGATCGTTGACTCAGATCAAAACGCCGGCGTCGACCGCCGCACACATGTGCCCCTGTCGATCCCCCGATGTTTCGGAGCTTCGCCGCATGGTGAGATCGTGGCCGTGACTTTTGCGACATTGCTGGTGTGCTTGCGGCTCGAACGCGCGAACGCCGACCTGCTCGCGGTTACGGCGGATTTGGCGGAGAGATTTCGCTCGAGCGTCATCGGCGTCGCGACGCGACACCCCATGCAATTCATGTTCAGCGGCGGCCTTGTTCCCGAGGAGCTCATCGAGCAAGAGGCTAAGGAATTCAGGGAACAGGTCGATGGTCTCGAGGCCGAATTTCGCAACGCCCTTCTCGGACGGGCCGGGAAGCTGCAATGGCGGGCGAAAATGGAGCTCGGGCCCTTGTCCGACTATATCGCGAACGAAGCGCGATGCGCCGACCTCGTCATAACGGAGGTCGACCGCAGCGGTTCGTTTTCTCACCCGTCGACCCACGTCGACGTCGGCGATCTCCTGATGCGGGTCGGGCGACCGGTTCTCGTGGCGCCGCCAGCCGTGAGCAAACTGAAACTCGAACGAGCCGTCGTCGGCTGGAAAGAGACGCCCGAGGCGCGCCGCGCCGTCTTCGACGCTCTGCCGTTCCTGAAGGAGGCCGCCAGCGTCGCGGTCGTCGAGATCGCCGGCGAAGCTGAATTGGAGGCGGCGCGCTTCCGTCTCGAGGATGTCGTCGCCTGGCTCGATCGTCACGGAGTCGCCGCGGAGCCGATCGCGGCGGCCTTGAGAGGCGCCGACGCGAGCGGATTGGAGGCGATTGCGCAGGAGCTGGGGGCCGACCTGATCGTCGCCGGAGCGTTCGGCCACAGCCGTCTACGGGAATGGGTGTTCGGCGGCGTGACGAGAGATTTGTTGCTGCGTTCGGATCAATTCACGCTGTTGTCGCATTGACCGCGAATTCGGGCGCCCCCACATTGACGTCCGGCAGGCAGGAATTTGCGACAGTGGGGGCCGATCGTCCCGCGAGAGTCCTGCTTCGTCAAAGGGGCCTGAGCGGCGGCCGGCGGAATTCGCTGAGATTGGCTTGAGCATGGACCCGAAGTCCTCCGCGACGTCAGACGCGCCCGCCGCCTCGCCCTGGGGCGCGTTCGGCCACTTGCCGTTCACGGTGATATGGATCGCCAGCACGATCTCGCTGATCGGCATCGCGATGTACGACACCGCGTCGGGCTGGCTGATGACGACTCTCAACGCGGATCCGTTGGCGGTCTCGTCGGTGCAGGTCGCGACCAGTTTGCCGATGTTTCTGTTCACGTTGCCGGCCGGCGCGCTCGCGGACATCATCGACGCGCGCCGGTTTATCATCATCGTCTCGGCGGGGATCGCGGCGCTGATGGCGACATTCGCGACGCTGGTCTCCCTCGACCTGGCCACGCCGTTCTCGTTGTTGCTGACGACCTTCGTGCTGAGCGGGGCCTGGGCGCTGAACGCGCCGGCCTGGCTGTCGATCACCCCGCTCCTCGTGCCCAGGTCGGAACTGGACGGAGCCATCGCCGCCAGCAGTATCGGCTATAATATCAGCCGCGTGGTGGGCCCCGCGCTGGGAGGCCTCGCGATCGTCGGGTTGGGAATGGCGGCGCCGTTCTGGGCGTTCGCCGCCGCCAACCTCGTGGCGATCGCGGCGTTGGCGTGGTGGCGTTCTCCGCGAAGGAGCGCCGAAAGCTTGCCGGCGGAGCGTTTGACGAGCGCGGTTCGCACGGGCTTTCGTCACGCCGCGAACAATCAGCATCTGCGCGCGACGCTGGTTCGAACGGTCGCCATCTACCCGTTCGCCAGCGCCTATTTGGCGCTGCTGCCTCTCATCGCCCGCCGGCAGATAGGCCAGGGACCGGAATTCTACGGCGTTCTGCTTTGCGCGATCAGCGCCGGCGCCATCGCAGGCGCGTTTGCGATCAGACGGCTCAAGGACAAGCTGGGACCCGACCGCGTCGTCGCCCTCGGGTCGATCGGCATCGCGATCGCGCTCGTCTTGTTCGGGCTGGCGCGCGAGCCGCTGATCGCTCTATGCGCCAGCGTCCTCGCCGGCGCCTCATGGATCGTCGTCCTGGCGAGTCTTTACGTATCGGCGCAGTTCGCCTTGCCCGATTGGGTGCGCGGGCGCGGGCTTGCGATTTTCCTGACCGTCATCTTCGGCTCCATGACGGTCGGCAGCGCGGTATGGGGAAAAATCGCGGCGATGGCGGGTCTTCCCATGGCGCAATTCATCGCGGCGGCCGGCGCGATTTTGGCCATTCCGCTGACGTGGAGATGGAAACTTCAGACCGGCGCCGGGCTTGACCTTACCCCTTCGATGCATTGGCAGCCCCCCAACTTCACGCGCAAGGTGGAGAACGATCAAGGGCCGGTCATGGTGAGCGTCGAATATCGCGTCGAGGCGAAGAACCGCTCGGAGTTTCTTGGCCTTCTCGACGAACTGGGGCATGAGCGCAAGCGCGATGGCGGGTTTGCATGGGGAATTTTCGAGGACGCTGTCGATGAGGGACGATACGTGGAGACATTCTTGATCGAGTCGTGGCTCGAGCTCAGGCACCTTCGTGAACGCGTGACCAACGCCGATCGCATGCTCGAGGATCGCGTTCGAGGTCTGCTGACCGACGTTCCGCACGTCACCCTTCTCATCGCCGCGGAGCGCCGCGGCGGTTCGAGGAAGTGGCACGCTCTCCGATCGGGAGGTTGAGCGATGCGCGTCCTCGTTCTCTTCGCGCATCCCGTGGAGACCAGTTTCGTCGCCGCGCTGCATAAGCGGGTCGTCGAGACGCTGCGCGCGCGCGGCCATGAGGTCGACGATCTCGATCTCTACGCCGAAAAGTTCGATCCCTTGCTGTCGCGCGAGACGCTCCTCCACTATGTCGACGTTTCGAAGAATCGCGCGGAGGTCGTTCCCTATGTCGAGCGGGTGCTCGCCGCCGACGCTCTCGTCCTGGTCTTCCCCGTATGGTTCGACGGCCTTCCCGCGATCCTGCAAGGCTTTTTCGAACGCGTCTTCCTGCCCGGGGTCAGTTTCAAGATCGACGAGAACGGCCTCTTTCATCCGATGCTGTGGAACATCAAGCGGCTCGCCGCGGTTTGCACATACGGCGAAAGCCGCCGGCACATATCGCTCAAGGGCGATCCGCCGCGCCGTTTCGTCCGACAGAACATCGGCGGCGTGATCGCGCCGAAGGGACGCTTTGAATATATCGCCCATTACGACATGAATTTCACGACGCCGGGTCAGCGCGCGCGATTCCTCCAGAGGGTGACGCGCGCGTTTCGCGCCTGGTAGCTCGGGCGGCGTCTTTTTTCGGCGCCTTGCGATGGCGTCGGCGCGCGCGGCCGCGCCGGGAAGGACTCAGCCGGCCTTCGCCGCGAGACCCCCTTCGCTTGCGCCGACGCCCTGCGGCAGAAATTCGGCGCCGTGCGCCTCGGCGAAATCGCGGAACGCGCTCGCCGCCGGCGACAGCGGGCGATCGGTGCGGTGCACGACGAACCACTGGCGGACGATCGGCAAGCCCTCGACGTCGAGACAGGCGAGTCGTCCATCGGCGAGTTCCGCGGCGATCGTGTGGGCGGAGATCAGGGCGATGCCGAGCCCGGCCATCACGGCCTGCTTGATCGTTTCGTTGGAGCCGAGCTCCATGCCGAGTTGCACGCGGCGGATTTCGGTGTCGCCGATGAAATATTCGAACAGCGACCGCGTTCCCGAACCCGGTTCGCGAAAGAGAAACGCTTCGCCCGCCAATTGCTGACGGGCGATGCGGCCGGCGCCGGCGAGTCGGTGGCCGGGAGGGGCGATCATCACGTAAGGGTGCGGACCGAGCGCGACCTTGGCGATCGGCATGTCCGCCGGCGGGCGTCCGGCGAGCGCGATTTCGACGTCCATGGCCCTCAAGGAATCGATCGTTTGCGCGCGATTGCCGATGAGGAAGCGCAATTCGAGCTTGGGATGGCGCGCCAGGAAGCCGGCGATCAGGCGCGGCGCGAAATATTTGGCGGTGGAGACGACGCCGACCGACAGCCGTCCGCCCTGGCCCGTCTTGACCGCGTGCATCGCCTCGACGAATTCGCGCACCGCGCGTTCGATGCCGCCGGCCGCTTCGAGCGCGACCCGGCCCGATGTGTTGAGGCGCAATCCCGCCGAAGTCCGATCGAACAGGGGCAGTCCGACCACGCTCTCCAGCCCTTTGAGCCGCGCGGTCAGCGCCGCAGGGGTCATGTTGAGATCGGCCGCCGCGCCGACCAGGGAGCCCGCCTCGGCGATGGCTTGCAGCGTGTCGATTTGTTGCAGCGTCAAAGCGCGAATGGCGTCGATCCTCGGCGTATTCAATATTTTCTAATGGAAATCAAAAATAAGTCAGTTTTCTTTCAAGCGCAAGGCGTCATATTCGCGCCTGCCGCGCAACGGGTCCGTCGAGGCCGGCGGCGCGGCAAGGAGGAGCCATGACCGAATTCGAGACGATAGGTCAGGATCTGGGCGAGTTTCTCAGCCGTCACGGCGCGCCGGCGCCGGCGCGAGTCGTGGAGGCCTTCGCGCGGGCCGCGATCCCGGTCGCGCATCTCATTCGGCGCGGCCCGCTGGCCGGCGCGATGGAAGTCGCCCTCGGCGCCGCCAATCCCGACGGCGACGCCCAGAAGGCGCTCGACCTCTTCGCCGACAAGGCGTTCGAACAGGGTTTGCGCGGCTGCCGCGTTCGCGCCTTCGTGTCCGAGATGCGCGACGCCCCGACGATCGTCGATCCCGAGGGCGAACTGCTCGTCGCGCTCGATCCGCTCGACGGATCGTCGAATATCGACGCCAACATTTCGATCGGCTCGATCTTTACCGCGCTCGACGCCCCCGCGGGCGGCGGCGCGAGCGCGCAGGATTTCCTGCAGCCGGGGAACCGGCAACGCGCCGCCGGCTTCGTCATCTATGGGCCGCGGACTTGCCTCGTCTTCACCACCGGCGCGGGAACGCACGTGGCGACCCTCGATCCGGACGCTGGGACGTTCCGCATGTCGCGGTTGAATCTGCATATCCGCGAGGGCTCCGCCGAATTCGCGATCGACGCGTCGAACTCCCGGCATTGGCCCGAACCGGTCCGCGCCTATGTCGACGATTGCGTCATGGGCGACGAAGGGCCGCGCGGCAAGAATTTCAACATGCGCTGGATCGCCTCGATGGTCGCCGACGCCTATCGGATCATCGTGCGCGGCGGCGTCTGCCTCTACCCCGACGACGCCCGCGCCGGCCACGCCAAGGGGCGGCTGCGGCTTCTCTACGAAGCCAATCCGATCGCCATGCTGGTCGAGCAGGCGGGCGGGCTGGCGATCGACGGCGTCAACCGCATTCTCGACGTCGCGCCCACGAGCATCCATGCGCGCACCCCCTTCATCTTCGGCTCGATCGACAAGGTCGAACGGGTCAAACGCTATTTTCTTCACGGCGATCATTCGGCGGAACGCTCGCCGCTTTTCGGCAAGCGCGGCCTGTTGCGCAACTGACGTTCGATTTTGGGGAAAGTCCGATGTCTCTCAAGCATCCGATCATCGCGATCACCGGTTCGTCCGGCGCCGGCACCACGTCGGTCAAGCGCACTTTCGAGCAGATCTTTCGCCGCGAGAAGGTCGAGCCCGTCTACATCGAGGGCGACGCTTTCCATCGCTGGGACCGCATGGAGATGCGCGAGCGGATGAAGGAGGCCGCCAAGCGCGGCGACAACCACTACAGCCATTTCGGCGCCGACGCGAACCTCCTCGACGAGCTCGAGAAGACCTTCGCCGAATACGCCGCGAGCGGCGGCGGCCGCACACGCAACTATATCCACGACGCGGAAGAAGCCGAAATCCACGGCTGTCCGCCGGGGACGTTCACGCCCTGGCGCGAATTCGCGCCGGGATCGGACCTGCTGTTCTACGAGGGCCTGCACGGCTGCGTCGTCTCCGACAAGGTGAACGTCGCCCAGCACGTCGATCTGAAGATCGGCGTCGTTCCCGTCATCAATCTCGAATGGATTCAGAAGCTGTTTCGCGACCGCTCGGCGCGCGGCTATTCGACCGAGGCGGTGACCGACACGATTCTTCGGCGCATGCCCGATTACCTCACCTACATCTGCCCGCAATTCTCCGAGACGAACATCAATTTCCAACGCGTGCCGACCGTCGACACGTCGAATCCGTTCATCGCGCGATGGATCCCGACGCCGGACGAATCGATGGTGGTCATCCGGTTCAGCAATCCGCGCGGGATCGACTTCCCCTACCTCCTCTCGATGATCGACGGCAGCTTCATGAGCCGAGCCAATTCGATCGTGGTTCCCGGCGGCAAGCTCGACATCGCGATGCAGCTGATCCTGACGCCGATGATCCTGAAACTCGTGGAACGCCGTCGGCGCGCGATCTGAGCAGAAACGCGGAAAGGTCAGACTATGAACGCGATTGAAAAGACGACGACGCCCGCGGTCCCGCACGCCGTCATGGCCAATGCGATCCGCTTCCTCGCGATGGACGCGGTGGAGCGCGCCAAATCCGGCCATCCCGGCATGCCGATGGGCATGGCCGACGTCGCCACGGTGCTGTTTGCGCGCGTGATGAAATTCGACCCCGCGGCGCCCCATTGGCCCGATCGCGACCGCTTCGTGCTGTCGGCGGGGCACGGCTCGATGCTGCAATACGCGATCCATTACCTCGTCGGCTATCCCGACATGACCATCGACGAAATCAAGCGCTTTCGCCAACTCGGCGCGAAGACGGCGGGGCATCCCGAGTACGGGCACGCGCTGGGAGTGGAGACGACGACCGGGCCGCTCGGCCAAGGCCTGGCGACGGCGGTCGGCATGGCGATCGCCGAGCGCGCTCTGGCCGCCCGCTTCGGCGCCGAACTCGTCGATCACCACACCTACGTCATCGCCGGCGACGGCTGTCTGATGGAAGGCGTCAGTCAGGAAGCGATCGACCTCGCCGGACACTTGAAGCTGAGCCGGCTCATCGTGCTCTGGGACGACAACAAGATCACCATCGACGGCAGCGCCACGCTTTCCACCAGCACGGACCAACGGGCGCGCTTCGAGGCCTCCGGCTGGCATACTCTGGCGGTCGACGGTCACGATTCGGGCGCGGTGATAGCCGCGCTCGACGCCGCCAAGAAACAGTCGCGCCCGACCCTCATCGCCTGCCGCACCACGATCGGCTTCGGCGCCCCCAGCAAGCAGGGATCGGAATCGACCCACGGCGCGCCGCTCGGCGCCGCCGAGATCGAAGCGGCGCGGGCCAATCTCGATTGGCCGTGGCCGCCTTTCGAGATCCCTGAGGACTGCCTCGCCGCCTGGCGGGCCGCCGGCAGGCGAGCCGAACGCCAGCGCGAATTGTGGGAAGCGCGGCTCGCCGCTCATCCCGAGCGCGAACGCTTCGCGCGCGCCCTTTCGGGCGAGATTCCCGCGGAGTTTTCCCAGCGCATGGCCGAATTCAAGGCGGGCCTCGTCGCCAAGGCCCCGTCGGTGGCGACGCGCAAGGCCTCGGAAATGACCCTCGAAGTCGTCAACGCCGCGATCCCCATGACGCTCGGCGGTTCGGCCGATCTCACCCATTCCAACCTGACGATCACCAAGGGCATGGCGTCGCTGACGGCGGGCGACTTTTCGGGGCGCTACGTGCGCTATGGCGTCCGCGAATTCGGCATGGCGGCGGCGATGAACGGCATCGCGCTGCACGGCGGTTTCATTCCCTATGGCGGAACGTTCCTCGTCTTCAGCGACTACGCGCGCGGCGCCATTCGTCTTTCCGCGCTGATGGGCAAGCAGGTGATCTACGTCCTCACCCACGATTCCATCGGGCTGGGCGAAGACGGGCCGACGCATCAGCCGGTCGAACATGTCGCGATGCTGCGCGCCACGCCGAACCTCAATGTGTTCCGTCCCTGCGACGCGGTGGAGACCGCCGAGTGCTGGGAGTTGGCGCTCGCCGCCAGCGAGACGCCGTCCGCGCTCGTTCTGTCGCGCCAGAATCTGCCGACCCTGCGCAAGGCGCACGAGGTCAACAGGAGCGCGCTCGGCGCCTATGTCCTGAGGGAAGCCGACGGTCCCAGGGATCTGACGCTCATCGCGACGGGATCGGAAGTCGCGCTCGCGGTCGAAGCCGCGACGGCCCTTCTCGCGCTCGGCAAGCGCGCGGCGGTCGTTTCGATGCCGTGCTGGGAGCTCTTCGAGAGCCAACCCTGGAGCTATCGCCGCGAAGTGCTGGGAACGGCGCCGCGCATCGCCATCGAAGCGCTCTGCCGGTTCGGCTGGGATCGCTGGATCGGCGAACGCGGCGCCTTCATCGGCATGCCCGGCTTCGGCGCCAGCGCGCCGGCCGCCGATCTCTACAAGCATTTCGGCATCACCGTCGACGCGGTCGTCGCGACGGCGGCGACGCTGACGCACTGAAGGTCCAACGAAACATCCGAGCGGCGCGCGTCCCGAACCCCGCGCGCCCGATCGACAGGAGAAAGCCATGAACACCCAGCCGTCGCAAACCGTCACCGGCAAGGACCGCTACAAGTCCGGCGTGATGGAATATCGCAAGATGGGCTATTGGGAGCCCGATTACACGCCCAAGGAGACCGACATCATCGCCTGTTTCCGCGTCAGCCCGCAGGACGGCGTCGACCCGATCGAGGCCTCCGCGGCGGTGGCGGGCGAATCCTCGACCGCGACCTGGACGGTGGTGTGGACGGACCGTCTCACCGCGAGCGAGAAATATCGCGGCAAGTGCTACCGGGTCGATCCCGTGCCGGGCGCGCCGGGTCAGTATTTCGCCTATATCGCCTATGATCTCGACCTGTTCGAATCGGGATCGATCGCCAATCTCTCGGCTTCGATCATCGGCAACGTGTTCGGCTTCAAGCCGCTGAAGGCGCTGCGGTTGGAGGACATGCGTTTTCCCGTCGCCTACGTGAAGACCTATCAGGGTCCCGCGACCGGCATCGTCGTCGAGCGCGAGCGCCTCGACAAGTTCGGCCGGCCGCTGCTCGGCGCGACGATCAAGCCCAAGCTCGGGCTCTCCGGGCGCAACTACGGCCGCGTCGTCTACGAAGCGCTGAAGGGCGGGCTCGACTTCACCAAGGACGACGAGAACATCAACTCGCAGCCCTTCATGCATTGGCGCGAGCGCTTCCTCTATTGCATGGAGGCGGTCAACCGCGCTCAGGCGATGTCCGGCGAGATCAAGGGCACCTATCTCAACGTGACCGGCGCAACGATGGAGGACATGTACGAGCGCGCCGAATTCGCCAAGGAGCTCGGCTCCTGCGTCGTCATGATCGATCTCGTCATCGGCTACACCGCCATCCAGTCGATGGCGAAATGGGCGCGCAGGAACGACATGATCCTGCATCTGCACCGCGCGGGCCACAGCACCTATACGCGGCAGAAGACGCACGGCGTTTCGTTCCGCGTCATCGCCAAATGGATGCGTCTGGCGGGCGTCGACCACATTCACGCCGGCACGGTCGTCGGCAAGCTCGAGGGCGATCCGGCCACGACCATCGGCTATTACGACATCTGCCGCGAGGACTTTAATCCGATGCGGCTCGATCACGGCATCTTCTTCGATCAGCATTGGGCGTCGATGAACAAGGTGATGCCGGTCGCCTCGGGCGGCATCCACGCCGGCCAGATGCATCAGCTGCTCAATCTGTTCGGCGACGACGTCGTGCTGCAGTTCGGCGGCGGCACGATCGGCCATCCCGCGGGCATCCATGCGGGCGCCACCGCCAACCGCGTCGCGCTCGAGGCGATGGTGTTCGCGCGCAACGCCGGCCGCGACTATGTCAACGAGGGTCCGACCATTCTCGCCGAGGCGGCCAAGACCTGCACGCCGCTGCGCCAGGCGCTCGACGTCTGGGGCAACGTGACGTTCAACTACGCCTCGACCGACCAGCTCGATTATGTCCCCACCGCGCAGGTCGCGGGCTAAGGAGATTTCCCATGCGCATCACCCAGGGTTGCTTTTCGTTTCTGCCGGATTTGACCGACGACCAGATCGAGTCGCAGGTGCAGTATTGTCTCGACAACGGCTGGGCGGTGAACCTCGAGTTCACCGACGATCCTCATCCCCGCAACACCTTTTGGGAGATGTGGGGCCTGCCAATGTTCGATCTCAAGGACGCCAAGGGCGTGTTGATGGAATTGCAGGCGTGCCGAAAGGTCTACGGCGACCGCTATATCCGGTTGTCGGCGTTCGACGCCTCGCACGGCTGGGAGTCGGTGCGCATTTCCTTCATCGTCAACCGGCCGCAAAACGAAGACGGTTTCCGTCTCGAACGGATGGAGGGCCGCGGCCGCGAACAGCGCTACACGACGCGCGCTTACGCGACCGACAAGCCCGAGGGAAAGCGCTACTCATGACGAGCGAAACGGGCGAGGCTCCAGCGGCGCCGCCGGCCAGGATCAATCTTGCCGAGGAGTTCGCGCAGTCGGGCGTCGGGCCCGTGCTGCAACAGCTCGACGACGAGCTGATCGGCCTCGCTCCCGTCAAGCAGCGCATTCGCGAGATCGCGGCGCTGCTGCTCGTCGATCGCGTGCGGCGCAAGTTCGGGCTCACTTCCCAGGCGCCGACGCTGCATATGAGTTTCACCGGCAATCCTGGCACCGGCAAGACCACCGTCGCCATGCGCATGGCCGAGATTCTGCACAAGCTCGGCTATGTCAGGCGCGGCCATCTCGTCTCCGTCACGCGCGACGACCTCGTCGGCCAATATATCGGCCACACCGCGCCCAAGACCAAGGAAGTGCTGAAAAAGGCGATGGGCGGGGTGCTGTTCATCGACGAAGCCTATTACCTCTATCGCCAGGAAAACGAGCGCGACTATGGGCAGGAGGCGATCGAGATCCTGTTGCAGGTGATGGAGAACAACCGCGACGATCTCGTTGTGATTCTCGCCGGCTACGCCGACAAGATGGATCGGTTCTTCCACTCCAACCCCGGCTTTCGCTCGCGCGTCGCCCATCACATCGATTTTCCCGATTACAACGACGCCGACCTGCTCGCGATCGGCGAGAAGATGCTCGCCGGGCTCAACTACAAGCTGAGTCCGGCGGCGTGGCAGGCGCTCGCCGAATATATCGCGGCGCGGCGCACGCAGCCGCATTTCGCCAATGCGCGAAGCATCCGCAACGCGCTCGATCGCGCGCGCCTGCGCCAGGCCAACCGCTGCTTCGCCATGCTTGACGCGGAATTGACAATCGATCAGCTGATGACCATCGAAGCCGAGGACATTCGCCAGAGCCGGGTGTTCCAGCAACAGGAGAATGGCGCATGACGCCACCGGTTCTCATCGCGCCGTCGATTCTGTCGGCCGACTTTTCCAAGCTCGGCCAGGAGGTGCGCGACGTCGTCTCGGCCGGCGCCGATTGGATCCATCTCGACGTGATGGACGGGCATTTCGTTCCCAACATCACCTTCGGACCGCCTGTCGCGGCGGCGCTGCGCCCGCACACGGACAAGGTGTTCGATTGCCATCTGATGATCGAGCCCGCCGATGCCTATCTCGAGGCCTTCGCCAAGGCGGGCTGCGACGTCATCACCGTCCATGTCGAAGCGTGCAAACATCTCGACCGCACGTTGCAGGCGATTCGCGCGTTGGGCAAGAAGGCGGGCGCAGCGCTCAATCCCGCGACGCCGGCCGAGACGATCGAATACGTGCTCGATCGGCTCGATCTCGTCCTGCTGATGACGGTGAATCCCGGCTTCGGCGGTCAGGCGTTCATCCCCGCGGTCATCGAAAAGATCGCGCGCGTCAAGCGCATGATCGGCGCGCGCCGAATCGACATCGAGATCGACGGCGGCGTGACGCCGGAGACCGCGCCGCTGGTGGTCGGGGCCGGCGCGAACGTGCTGGTCGCGGGATCGGCGGTCTTCAAGGGCGGACCCGCCGCCTACGCCGGGAATATCGAGGCGATCCGCGCCGCGGCTTCGCGCGCGCCGCTTGCCAGGAGCCGAGCAAGATAGCAAACTCTCGGGATGACCGAGAACAACGCGATCCTCATCACCGGCGCCTCGCGCGGCATCGGGCGCGCCGCGGCGCTGCTCGCTTGCGTGCGCGGCTGGTCGGTCGGCGTCAATTATTTGCATGACGAGGACTCGGCCCACGAAGTCGTCGAGGCGATCGCCCGCGCCGGCGGCAAGGCGGTGGCGTTGCGCGGCGACGTCGCCGACGAGGACGACGTCGTCGCGATGTTCGAAGGCGCGACGCGCGCGCTCGGGCCCCTTCGCGGCGTCGTCGCCAACGCCGGAATCGTCGCGCCGACGGCGCGCCTCGTCGACATGAGCGCCGAGCGCATGCGGCGGGTGTTCGAGGTCAACATCCTCGGCGCCTACCTGACCGCGCGCGAGGCGGCGCGGCGGATGTCGAGGAGCCTCGGGGGCGCCGGCGGCTCGATGGTGCTCATTTCGTCCGCCGCGGCGCGGCTCGGCTCCCCCGGTCTTTACGTCGATTACGCCGGGTCGAAGGGCGCGATCGATACGCTGACGCTGGGCCTGGCCAAGGAGTTGGCGCCCGAAGGCGTGCGCGTCAACGCGATCCGGCCGGGCCTGATCGACACCGAAATCCACGCCAACGGCGGCGAACCCGATCGCGCGTTGAAGCTCGGCGCGGCGACGCCTCTCGGCCGGCCGGGAACGGCCGAGGAAGTCGCCGAGGCGATCATCTGGCTGCTCAGCGACGCCGCCTCCTACGTCACCGGCGCCATTCTCGACGTGGCGGGCGGGCGGTAGCGGGCGAGGGCGGACGCTGGGCGCCGAAGTCAAAGGGCCGCTTTGGGTGGGAGAGCGGCCGCGACTTTATCGATTCAAACATTTGAAGACGAAGTTTCTAGGCCCCGCGCTCCGCGACGAGCGTCGCGGCAAATTGCGGATAGGTCTCCGCGATTTCTTCCGTCACGCGTCCACGCAATAGTGCAAGCGTTTCCGAAACGGGCTCAACGGTGGTCGGTACGGAGGTCGGCGCATCGTATTCAAACCCCGTATTCGCTTTCACGTCGGCGCTGGACGCGCCGCGATGCACGCTCCGCAGCAGGAAGCGTTTGCGCTCTTTATCAAATGCAAACAGCGCCAGTCCCGTAAGCAGTGCGTATGGGCCGCCATTGCGAACGATGCCCTCGCTTGTGCCGGGCGCGCTGACGAAATCGATTTTATCGACAAACACGCGAGGCGAATGCTCCTCACGAAACAAGATCACACGCGGCACGACGTAATAGAGAAACGCCGATCCGAAAGAACCCGGCCAGCGCACCGTGGTCCGCGGATAATCGCCTATCCCAACGAGATTGACATTGGCCTGGCCGTCGATCTGTCCGCCGCCGAGAAAGAAGGCGTCGATACGGCCTTGTGCGGCGCAGTCAAACAGTTCAAAGGCGCCGTTGGTGAAGAAATTGTGCTCGCGCGATCCGAGCACGGCGATGCGAATCCGCTCAAGCCCACGCGCTTCGTTGCGAGCCCGCAGCAACATCGCGCCAGCGGCCGGAATCGGTGAAGAGGCCCCAACGGCGACCGTGCGGACGCCTGTCAACAACTCCGCAACCGTGGCGATCAGGATTTCGCGCGACGTGGCTCGACGAGAGTTCACGCCGCTGCCTCGGGTCGGCGCATGAAGGCTTCCATATAGGCCGCAAAGCCGTCGACCGATCTCGCCATGCGGGCGTATCGCGCAACTTCGGCGTCATCAACGGGATATTCACCCCATAGCCCGAGCGGCCAAGCTCCGTTGCGCGCCTGGGCGATCGCGGTCACGTAGAGCGCCGGCAGAACGCCGGCGGCGGAATTCTCGTCCGCAAGCAGCGAGGTCTCGCGGATACGTTCCACCGTGACCAACGTCGCCTTCGCGGCATAGGCCATTGTGGCGAGTTCAGCTTGACGCCCGATCCGGACATTGCCGAAGCGATCCGCCTCCGGCGCATGGAACAGCGCGACATCGGGACGTATCGCCGGGACAACGACGATCGGATCATCTGGCGCGAACGGATTGCCGATGATCTTCCAGTCCGGTCGAGCCTTCATCAAATCGCTGCCGATGATGCCCCGGATCGGCAGAAACGGAACGCCTTTCTGACCCGCCGTGAGACCGGCCAATACGGCAGGACATGTCGCGTCCATCAGTTGCAGGGCTCCCGCGCGCACGCCTTCGGCGAAACGGGGCGCTCCGCCAGCCTCACCCAAGGTGACGGCGCTGGTTTCGATTGATCTGACGAGACCCGCGCCGATCAGCATATCGGCTTGTATGCCGCTGATGGGTACGCAGACGAGGTGAAGATTCTTGCGGCCAGCAGCAATTATCGCTGCTGTTGCAGCCATGGCGACGCCGGAGCGATCAGCGGGAACCGCAAGCGACATGCCATCTTGAACCTGGGCGGCAAGAGCTTCGAGGGAAATGAAGTTTTCCATGTCGTCCTCACATCGCAAAATGCTGTCGTGCGCTCTTGCGAATGTCAATGCCGTCTTAAGCGGTCAAAATCGAACGTTTGACCGGCGCCGCCGGCGTTTCCCGGAAGTCTGCCCCGCGTCGACGCTTCGCCGCCATTCGGATCGCGAGAGCTATCGTCGGCGTTGACAGCCGCTATGGTTTCGGCCTATTTGTCACCGAATGGTGACATTTGGACCAAAACGCAGCTCAGGCCGAGATTCGGAAGCGATGCGCGCGCGCATCCTCGAGGCGGTCAGGCGGATGATCGTGCGCGACGGGCTGGCGGCGATCGGCGTCAACGCGCTCGCGCGCGAGGCGGCCTGTGACAAGGTTCTCATCTACCGCTATTTCGGCGACCTCGAGGGCGTCTATGCCGCCTACGCCGCGCAGAGCGATTTCTGGTGGGATGTCGACGAGCTGACGCGCGGGATCGACCCCTCGCGAGCGTCGGCGGGCGAGGCGATGAAAACGATCCTTCGCCGCCATGCGCAGGCCCTGCGCGCGCGGCCCGTGACGCTGGCCGTGCTCGCGGCCGAACTCGTGGATCGCACGCGGCTCGTCGTCGCGCTCGAGGCGGTTCGCGAACGCCGCGCGCTGGAATTGTCGGCATGGATCGGCCAACACTACAGGCTGCCTCCGTCCGCCGACGTCGAAGCCGTCGGCATGCTGCTCGGCGTCGCCATCAACTATCTCGCCGTGCGCGCGCGGACGATTCGGGTGATGGGCGGCGTCAAAATAAAGACCGACGGCGACTGGGAGCGGATTTTTGCCGCCATCGACTCGCTGATCGACGGCGTCATGCGCGTGGAGTGATTTTTTTTGCGCAAAATGTCACCTGCCGGTGACAAAGGGAAGGAGAACTGTCATGATGTCTCTTGCCTCGAACAGGCGGGAAGCGCTCGCCATCGGCGGCGCCACGATCTTTCTGGCGGCCGCCGGCGGCATGCTGCGCGCAGTCGACGCGGCGGGCCAACCTTTGCCTGAAGGGGACGCCTACGCGCCCTGGCGGCTTTGGAACGATCCCTCGATCGGCGGCACGCCATTGGCGCTCGTCGCCGCGGGCGTTCTCGCCGCCAACCCGCACGACACGCAGCCCTGGCTGTTCGGCGTGAGCGCGAACGCCATCGAGATTTTCGCCGATCTGTCGCGCAACCTCGGAGCCATGGACACTTATGTGCGCGAGATGCATCTCGGTCTCGGTTGCGCGATAGAGAACATGCGGCTTGCGGCCGGTCCCAATGGCTATTCCGCAGAGATCGAGGCGACGCCGGGATTGCTGACGGCGCTCGCAGAGCGGCGAATGCCGGTTCACGCCGCGACCGTGCGCCTGATCGAGCGCGGGCGAACCGCGCCGGATTCGCTCTACCGCGCAATACCGGATCGCCACACCAACCGTTACGCATACGATCGCGACAGGGCGCTGCCGGAAGACTGGCGCCATTTCGCGAGCCATGCCGACGTCGGCGCCGACGTTCGCGTGTTCCTCTTCGAGGATGGCGAGCCGCGCCGCCTCTTCGACGCCGCCGTCGTCGAGGCCACCGAGGCCATTATCGCCGACCAGACCATGGTCGCCGACAGCGACCGCTGGTTCCGCGCCTCGAGCGCCGAGATCGACGCCCATCGCGACGGGCCGACGCTGGAGGCGGCCGGTCTGTCTTCCCTCACGCTGATGCTTGCGCGTCTGTTTCCGGTCTCCGCCGAGACGAGCCACAAGGGCTGGATGGATCAAACGCGCGACGTTCAGGTGGCGAGCGCGCCGGCGGTCGGCCTCATAGCCGTGCGCGACCGCTACGACCGCGTCAGCGCGATCGCGGCGGGCCGCGTTTGGCAGCGGCTGCATTTGAGCGCCACGGCGCTCGGCATGGCGATGCAACCGCTCAATCAGCCCATCGAGATGATCGACCGCGAGCGGCAGGCCGGGCTCGGCGCGGCTTGGGCGGCGCGCGTGGCGCGCCTGACGGGCGACGACTGGCAGGCGACGTTTTCATTCCGCGCCGGCTTCGCGTCACAAACGGCGCCGGCGAGTCCCCGCCGGCGCCTCAAGGATGTGCTGAGAGTCTAGCGGCCTGCGATGCCGCGATCGACGAAAACCCGGTCAGTGGAAGGCCGGATGGATGAAGATGACGACGGTCAGCGCCATGCCGACAAAGAAACTCGCGGAGCGCAGAGGCTGCCGGTCCATCAGGTAGAACGCCATGTGGGCGAGCCGCGCGAGGATGAAGGCGAGGGCGAGCCAGCCCACGGTGGCGTTGGCGCCTTCGACGATATGCGAAACGATCACCGCCGCGGCGAAGAACGGAAAAGCCTCGAAGCCGTTGAGATGCGCGCCATAGGCGCGCGCGGCGAGCCCTTCGAGGGCGGCGACGCCGAGCCTCGGCGCGTGCGCATTGAGTTTGCTCGAGGCGAGCCCGAAGGGAACATAGGGCAGCAGGGCGGCGACGAATACGCACCAAAAGGCGATGGTCATGGGAGCCTCCCCCAGGGATGAAACGACGCGGCCAGACCTTATCGCGACGCGCTCGGCGACGATAGGGAGCGCGTCAGGGTTTCATGCAAGCGGCCGTTGACTTTGGCGACGTCCGCAGCGCCGAATACGCCGGTCGATCCGATTCCCGTGCGATCGTCCCTTTTCATGAGGCGCTTCGATGAACCCCCGCCTTTTCCTTCTCGTCTTTCTGTTGGCGCCCGGTCTCGATCAGGCGCGCGCGCAAGACGCCGCGGCGACGCATCCGGCCTATTGGGGCGCGCCTTCGGTCGACGGCGGCAAGTGTTGCGCGAGCCTCAATGAAGTGCGCGACAACATCGATCGGCTGGATCGGCAAATCATCCAGCTCATGGCCGAGCGCGGAAAATACGTCGCCGAGGCCGGCCGCTTCAAAGCCGATCCCGCCGCGGTCAGCGCGCCGGCGCGCGTCGAAGCGATCATCGCCAAGGTCAAGACGATCGCCCGCGAGGACGGCCTCGCGGAAAGCGTCGCCGAACGCAGCTATCGCGCGATGATCGCCGCGTTCGAGGATTACGAGCGGGAGGAATGGACGCGCCGCAACGCGGGCGGGGCGAGTGAGGTGAAGTGAGCGGGGCGATTGGCCGCCAGGCTCACACGATCGCGTCGATAGGATTTGGCCGCAATGTCGGCCGACCGACCCTAACCCATGACGCTCATCACGCCGCGCGGCTCGCGCTCGCGGCCTTCGCGCGCGCTCTGACCACGTCCCCGGCGCCCGCCGGCCGGCCGACCTGGAACTGGCCGATCAGGTTGGCGAGTTGCTCCGTCTCCTGCGACATCGAGTGGCTCGCCGCGGTCGACTCCTCGACCATCGCCGCATTCTGTTGCGTCACCTGATCCATCTGGTTGATCGCGATGTTGACTTGTTCGAGTCCCGTCGACTGCTCCTCGGCGCCGGCGGCGATGTCGCCGACGACGCGGTTGATCTCGGTCACTTGCGCCATGATGCGCTCGAGCGACTTGCCGGTTTCAGCCACCAGCGTGACGCCCTCGCCGACCTGGGTCGCGGAGGTCGAGATCAGACCCTTGATCTCCTTGGCGGCTTCAGCCGAGCGCTGGGCGAGCGCGCGCACTTCGGCGGCCACCACGGCGAAGCCGCGGCCGGCGTCGCCGGCCCGCGCCGCCTCGACACCGGCGTTCAGGGCGAGCAGATTGGTCTGGAACGCGATCTCGTCGATCACGCCGATGATCTGGCTGATCTGTTGCGACGACTTGGCGATGTCGCCCATCGCGACGACCGCCTTGCGCACCACGCCGCCGCTCTTTTCGGCGTCGACCCTGGCCGCGGCCACCACCTCGCGCGCGTGGATCGCGCCTGTCGCCGCCTTCCTCGCCGTCGCGGTGATCTCGTCGAGCGCCGCCGCGGTCTCTTCGAGGCTCGCCGCCTGCTGCTCGGTGCGGCGCGACAGGTCGTCTGCGGCCGTCGAGATCTCCCGCGAACCTGAATGGATCGCGCCCGTTCTCCCGGTCACGCCCGCCATCGCCTCTTCAAGCTGCGCGATCGCCGTATTGAAGTCCGTTCGCAGCTTGCGATAGGCGTCGGGAATGTCCGACGACATCCGGTAGGTGAGATCCTTCGCCGCGAGCCTGGCCAGACCGGCGCCAAGCAGCGTTACCGCCTGTTCCGCCTGAACGCGTTGATCGGCCTCGTGCCTTTCGCGGGTTGCGCGCTCCGCTTCGAGCAGGGACCGCGCGGCCTCCGCTTCGGCGTCCATGCGCCGCTTCTCGATCGCCGCCGCTTTGAAGTTTTCGACGGCGGCGGCCATCAGGCCCAGTTCGTCGGCCTGCCCCGCGGCGGGAACGTCGAGATCGGTTTCGCCGGCGGCCAATTTCCTCATCGCATTGGTCATGCCGGATATCGGCCTGGCGATCCCTCGATAAAGGCCCCAACCCACCAACAGGGAGCAGATCATCGCGACCATCCCGGCCGCGATTTGCGCGTTCTTCACAAACGCAAGGGCGGCCGCCTGCTCATCTTGACTGCTTTTCAGGGAGGCTCCGACGACCGCCCGCGCGTTTTCCAGCGCCTCGCGGAATTTTTGCATCAGAGCGCTGCTCGTCGGCGATTTGGCGATCTCGATCGCCTGTTCGACCGTGGCGGGATCGCGAGTCAGCCGAATTTCCGGATCGCCGACCTCTCGCCGCCAATTCGCGGCCGCGTCCGTCAACTTCGTCAAGGCGTCCAGGGCGGTCGCGCTGTCGGGAGAGGCGAGGGCGTCGCTGCGCGCCTTGGCGAGCGTTTGATCGAAAAGGTTGGCCGCGTTCGCGTAGAGATTTGCGTGTCGTTCGACCCGAATAATAATGAATCCGCGCGCCGTTTGCGATTGATCGTAGCGCGCCGCGGCCAACTGCTCGAGATCGACGAGCATGGCGTGCGCCGCGACATTGGCGGCCTCCGTGCTTTCCACCCGCGCCAACGCCGCGAAAATCGCCGCGCTCGCCGCCGCGAAAATCGCCAGGATGCAGGCAAAGCCGATGACGAGCTTGTGGGCGATGCGCACGTTGGCAAGACGCATTAGCGCGATCTCCGGTTTGGAGGGAGGGATACATGCCGGATCGAAACCGGCGCGCCAGAGCGACAGCATGTCTGGAAGGCTCGGACGGCGGGCGCTCCAATCTGGACGACGGCAAGGTGACGAGACCGGGTTACGTTTGGGTTAACGTCGCAGCGTGGCCGTCAGACCCTTGTCGGTCGGGCGCGCGGGAACGCGGATGGCGTGGATGCGCGCGCCTTGCGGATTCAGCCGCCGCCCGCTCGCACCGCGCTCGTCACCCCGTCGATGACGAACTGCACCGCCAGCGCCGCGAGCACGACGCCCAGCATTCGCGTCAGTACGACATTGCCGGTCGTTCCCAAGAGGTTCGAGACGCGCTCCGCGGCGAGATAGGTCACAAAGGTCGCCGCCATGACCAGCGCGACGATCGCCATGAGGCCGGCGAGTTCGAGCCAGTCGCCGCCGGCGCGCCCGGCGAGCAGCATCGTCGCGGTGATCGAGCCGGGGCCGGCCATCAGCGGAATGGCCAGCGGAAAGGCCGCGACGTTGCGGATATGGTCGATCGACACGGCGTCGCTCGCCAACTCTCTCTTGCGCTCGGCTTTCAGCGCGAAGACCATGTCGAAGGCGATGTAGAACAACAACAGGCCGCCGGCGATGCGGAAGGCCGGAATCGATATGCCGAGCGCGTCCATCACCGCCCGGCCGCCGAAGGCGAAAGCGGCGAGGATGGCGAAGGCGATCAGGCAGGCGCGTAGCGCGACTTCGCGTTTGGCGGCGTTGGTCATGCCAAGCGTCAGGCCGATGAAAACCGGCGCCAGGCCCGGCGGATCGAGCGTCACCAGCAGCGTGACGAGGGCTGTCTTGAGATAATCGAACGCCATCGCCGGGCTCCTCCGTGCGGCCGATTGAGCCCGCCCGCGCCCAGGCGTCAAGGCGGTCCTCGTCCAGGCCCGGCGCGCGATTTGCCGAAATACGGCTAATGCATTGAAATAAAAACAAGAAGTCGATAGCCGCAGGAGCGCGGGAGATGTGGCGCGGCGCAGCGGAATCGGCTACATATATAGAATCAAAGTTCGCCTCAGGATGCCCCCGAATTGACTGACGACAAAGACGAGCGGCCCGCGCACGGCGGCCCCGCCGACATCAAGCCTGTTTCGATCCTCGACGAAATGAAGCGCAGCTATCTCGATTACGCGATGAGCGTGATCGTCAGCCGCGCGTTGCCCGACGTGCGCGACGGGCTGAAGCCGGTGCATCGGCGCATTCTCTATGCGATGCACGAGCTCAAATTCACCCCCGACAAGGGCTACAACAAATCGGCGCGCACGGTCGGCGAGACGATGGGCAAGTTCCATCCGCACGGCGATCTGGCGATCTACGACGCGTTGGTGCGCATGGCGCAGGATTTTTCCATGCGCGCGCCGCTGGTCGACGGGCAGGGCAATTTCGGCTCGGTCGACGGCGATCCGCCGGCGGCCTCGCGCTACACCGAGGCGCGTCTCGAGAAGATCGCCCTGGCGCTGCTCGACGATCTCGATCTCGACACCGTCGATTTCCGCCCCAATTACGACGAGAAGGAGCAGGAGCCGGTCGTCCTGCCGGCGCGCTTTCCCAACCTGCTGGTCAACGGCGCGGGCGGCATCGCGGTGGGCATGGCGACCAACATCCCGCCGCACAACCTGGGCGAGACGATCGACGGCGTCCTTGCGCTGATGGACAAGCCCGACATCGCGATCGAAGAATTGATGGAGCATATTCCCGGACCGGATTTCCCCACTGGGGGCGCGATCCTCGGGCGCGGCGGCATCCGCTCGGCCTATGCGACCGGGCGCGGCTCGATTATCATGCGCGCCAAGGTCAATGTGGAGTCCTTGCGCAAGGATCGCGAGGCGCTGATCGTCACCGAGATTCCCTATCAGGTCAACAAGGCGACCCTGATCGAGAAGATCGCCGACCTGGTGCGCGAGAAGCGCATCGAGGGCATCAGCGATCTGCGCGACGAATCCGATCGCGACGGCATGCGCATCGTCATCGAATTGAAGCGCGACGCCGTCGCGGACGTCGTGCTCAATCAGCTCTGGCGCTTCACCGCGATGCAGTCGAGCTTCGGCGCCAATATGATCGCGCTGAACGGCGGCCGGCCGGAGATGATGAACCTCAAGGACATGCTCGTCGCCTTCCTCGAGTTCCGCGAGGACGTGGTGACGCGGCGCACGAAGCACCTGCTCGCCAAGGCGCGCGACAGCGCGCATGTCCAGGTCGGGCTCGCCATCGCCGTCGCCAATATCGACGAAGTGATTCGCCTGATCCGCACCGCGCCGGATACGGGCGCCGCGCGCGCCGCGCTGATGGAGCGCGCCTGGCCGGCGCGCGACATGGCGCCGCTGATCGCCCTCATCGCCGATCCGCGCCACACGCTCGGCGAAGACGGAGCGATGCGTCTCTCCGACGCGCAGGCGCGCGCCATTCTGGAGTTGCGTCTGGCGCGCCTCACCGCGCTCGGGCGCGACGAAATCGCCGAGGCGCTGAACAAGCTCGCGGCGGAGATCGCCGACTATCTCGACATCCTCGCCTCGCGGACGCGCCTGATGGGCATCATCCGCGACGAGCTGACGGCGGTGAAGACCGCCTTCGCCAATCCGCGCCGCACCGAGATTCTCGACAGCGAAGCGGACATGGAAGACGAGGACCTGATCCAGCGCGAGGACATGGTCGTGCTGGTGAGCCATGGCGGCTACATCAAGCGCGTTCCGCTTTCGACCTATCGGGCGCAGAGGCGCGGCGGCAAGGGCCGTTCGGGCATGGCGACGCGCGAGGAGGATTTCGTCGCGCGGCTGTTCGTCGCCTCGACCCATCAGCCGGTGCTCTACTTCTCCTCGAAGGGGCAGGTCTACAAGGAGAAGGTCTGGCGGTTGCCGTTGTCGGCGCCGCAATCGCGCGGCAAGGCGCTCGTCAATCTGCTGCCGCTCGAGCAGGGCGAGCGCATCACCACCATCATGCCTCTGCCCGAGGACGAAGCGAGCTGGGAAACGCTCGACGTGATGTTCGCCACCACGAGCGGCGCCGTGCGGCGCAACAAATTGTCTGACTTCGCCCAGGTCAATCGCGCTGGGAAAATCGCGATGAGGCTCGACGAAGGCGAGAACATCGTCGACGTGCAAATCTGCTCGGAAAAGGACGACGTGCTGCTGACGACGGCGTTGGGTCAGTGCATCCGTTTCGCGGTCGACGACGTGCGCGTTTTCAAGGGCCGGGATTCGATGGGCGTGCGCGGCGTCAGCCTCGCGGACAGCGACAACGTCATCTCGATGGCGATCCTGCGCGAATTCGACGCTTCGAGCGACGAGCGCGTCGCCTATCTCAAAATGCGCCGCGCGATGGCGGGCGAGACGACGGAAGAAGCCAATGTCGAGGCGGAAGGCGAGGCCGAGACGCCCGCGGCCGCCGCGCGGACGCCCGAGCGCTACGCCGCGATGTCGGCCGCCGAGCAGTTCATCCTGACGATTTCCGAGAACGGTTACGGCAAGCGCACCTCGTCGTTCGAGTATCGTCTCACCGGACGCGGCGGCAAGGGAATCGTCGCGATGGCGGTCAACGCCCGCAACGGCAAGCTGGTCGCGTCGTTTCCTGTCGAACACGGCGACGAAATCATGCTGGTGACCGATGGCGGTCAACTCATCCGCTGCCCGGTCGAGGGCATAAGGGTCGCCGGCCGCGCGACGCAAGGCGTCATCGTGTTCGACACCGCCGAGCAGGAGCGCGTCGTCTCGGTCGAGCGCATTTCCGAGCCGGAGGGCGAGGAGGAGGCGGGCGGCGAGGGCGAAGCCGAAGCCGAAGCCTGACGACTTCAGCCCCTCTCCCCGCACGCGGGGAGAGGGGGAGTCTCCCATGAAAGCCGCGCCGAGCGGGCGTCAGGGCGCTTCGCGGGTCAGCGTCGTCGCGATGGTCGGCGCGCGCTTGAGCGTCTGCAACACGACGCAGTAGCGCTCGGTGAGCTTGAGAAGCGTGTCGAGCTCGGCCTGCGTCGCGTCGGTGTCGAGCGCGAATTTGAGGCGGATGTCGGTGAAGCCGACAGGCGCCTCCTTGGCGACGCCGAGCGTGCCGCGAAAATCGAGCTCTCCCTCGGCGCTGACGCGCCCTGAGCGCAGAGTGACGCCGATCGCCGTCGCAACCGCCTTCAGCGTCACGCCGGCGCAGGCGACGAGCGCCTCGAGCAGCATGTCGCCCGAGCAGAGTTCGAGGCCGCTGCCGCCTGTCGCGGGATGCAAGCCGGCCAGCGCGATGGCGCGCCCGGTCTCGACCTTGCATGCCAGCGAGGAGGCGTCGAGCGAGCCTTGCGCGCGCAGGGTCACTTTCGCCGCGCCGGGCTCGGCCCGGTAGTGGTCCTTCAATGGCGCCTGCAGCGTGCGCAATTCGTCGGCGTTCATGGTCGCTCCTTCCTTTGTCCGCCCTTATCTGGCGCGTGGCGCGACGGTTGCGCAAGCCGGACCTTGCCGCCGGCCTCGGCGCAGGCTAACCGTCGGGAATGGCGCGCATCGCATTCTATTCCGGATCGTTCGATCCGATCACCAACGGTCATCTCGACGTGATCGCCAGCGCGGCGGCGCTGTGCGACAAGCTGGTGGTCGGCGTCGGCACCAATCCCAACAAGGCCGGCCTGTTCTCGACGGGGGAGCGGCTCGAGATGATCCGCGCCGCCGCCGCGCCGATCCTCGCCCAAACCGGCGGCGCGCTGGAGGTGATCGCGTTCGCGGGTCTCGCGATCGAGGCGGCGCGCGCGGCAGGCGCTTCGATCATCGTGCGCGGCCTGCGCGATTCCACCGACTTCGATTTCGAAATGCAGATGGCGGGCATGAACGGCGCGATGGCGCCGGAAATTCACACCGTGTTCCTGCCCGCCTCCTCGCCGGTGCGGCCGATCACCGCGACGCTGGTGCGCCAGGTCGCCGCGATGGGCGGCGACGTCTCTCCCTTCGTGCCGCCCAATGTCGCGGCGGCGTTCAAGGCGAAATTCGCCAAGCCCGCCTGATCGTTTCCGCCTCAGGCGTCGGCGAGAGCCGCGCAGGAGCCGCCGCCGCAGCACGCGCCCATAGGCGCGCCGCAGGCCGCCGTTTCGGCGCTCGACTCGCCGCCTTTGTTCGGCGAGGCGATGAGCGAGAGCTGCCGCTCGAGATCGGCGCTTTCGCAGGCCTTGCAGACCGGCGTCTCGCCGGACATCACCAGCGTCTGGAATTCCTCGCCGCAGGCGCGGCAGCGATAGGCGAAGATCGGCATTGCGTTTTTTCCGTTCGTCGCATTCGACCGTCTGCATGTGTCGCATGCGCGGCGAAATTGCAAGGCCGAACCGGGGGGCGCGGCGGCTTGAACTCTTTTGATCGACTCGGTCCGTGCGCCGATTATGATGTCGTATGGGCACATATCGGCGATTCGCCAGTCAGGATTGAGAATGCACGGCCCGGAAATCCTCGTCCGCACGCTGACGAAGACGATGCGCGAGGACCGTTTCGGAAATTTCTGGCAATACCATTCCCGCAGCGATCATCATTCGAAGGTGGCCTGCTGGGGCATCGTCTTCGACCTGCTGCGGACCAGCCCTTTGCTGAAGCGCCATGTTCGGGACGGTCGCGTGTATTTCGGCATCAATCACGAAATGCGCGACTTCGTGCACGACCGGAAAAAGAATCTCGATTTGGTCCTGTGCATGGCGTCGAGCGCCGGCGACAGGGGCTCCGCTCAGACGCTCGGTTCGTTGGCGAAAGACTACGGGATCGAGCTTACCGGAGCGGAGCAAGCCGAACTCGCCGCGCTGCCGGAGTTGCGCCGAGCGCCCGTGGGCAGCGTCTTGATGGCGCTCGAGGCCAAGGCTTGCATGACCGCGCATCAGCGCGCCCTTCCTCGACTCTACGACGAGCTCAATTCCTCGCACCTGACGGTGCACGGCGCCAGCGACCAAGCGATCGCCGCCGGCTTCGTCATGGTCAACATTGCAAGGCGATATCTCAGCCCGGACCTCAACAAGAAAAATCGCGCCGCCGATCCCGTGTGGAGCAATCACAATCAGCCACGCGACGCGAGCCTCGCCGTGGACAAGGTGCGTCAATTGCCGAAGCGGTCGAAAACCGGGGATGCGGGTTACGACGCCCTGTCGATCGTAGTCGTCGAATGCGCGAACGACGGCTCGCCTGTCGAGCTCGTGACGACGCCTCCAGCTCCGCAACCGGGCGACATCTATCACTATGCGTCAATGATCGATCGCCTAGAGCACGTTTACGCTACGCGATTCAAAGATCTTTGACAGTCTCGCGAAAAGGGCGTCGCGATCGGCGGTCTCGCATTCCCATATGATCGCGACTCGAAAACCCGCGCGACGCATGGCCCGGACGGCCTTGGCGTCTCGCGCGCGGTTGGCCTTGAATTTCGATAGCCAGAACGCTTCGTTCGTTTTTGGAATCGTTGCGCATTTGCAACCCGTATGGCGATGCCAAAAACATCCGTGGACGAAGATTGCCCATTTACGCCTGCGGTTGGCGAAATCGGGGGCGCCGGCAAGCGCGCGGACGTTCAGTCGATAAGACCGACCCAGGCTTCTCAAGGCGGCGGCGACCGCGATTTCCGGGGCCGTGCCTTTTTGTCGGACCCGCGCCATCAATGCGCTTCGTCTCGGGTCGTCGGGCTTGGGTGGTCTCATTCCGCGGCGACGGCCGCGATCTCGAAGTCGGACGCAAATGCGGCGCTTCCCTTCTCGACGCGTTGCAGATGACGCCGCAAGCGTTCGATGAAGCCGGGGACGAAGCGAAGGCTGCTGCGCTCGGTACGCGAAAGAAAGCCTCTCGTCGCGCGGGCAGAGAGGGGCTTTCCCGGAAACCGCAAGAAATCGACGAGCGGTGGACGCTCCCGCCAAACGGGGAATGCGCCGATCTCCACTCGCTTTCGACAGTCGCCATCGAAGCGCGCCGCCTTTGGCCAACGTCCGTCGTCGGCGAGGCTGCGATCACGTTCCGTCTCGTAGGCGCCTGGATTTACGAGACGCGCGCCCAACCATTCCGCGACCGGCACGGTAACGGCATTGCCTACGAGTGACCACCGTAACGAAGCGCGTCCGACCGTTGTCGCCGGTTCGGTCCACCCGGCAGGAAACCCTTGAAGACGCTCGGCGTCGTGGATGTCGGGCGTCACGACTTCGCCCGTCGGGAGCAGGATCGCCGGAGGCGATGCGATTCCTACGGTCGAGCCGTTCTTCAACGTCGGGATCGCATCGATCGCCCAGCCGAGCCCGCGAATGCCCTCTGTCCAATAGAAGCCGTGTGCGTGCGTGAGGAGAGACGCCTCTGGTTCACGGGCGGCGACATCGTCCGCGAACAGCACGTCGGCCGGGTCGACGTCGGTAGTGGTCGCGACAAACAAGACGCGTTCGCGCCGCTGCGGGAGAAACGCGAGCGAGTTCACGACGCGGTACGCCCAACGGTAACCGCGATCCTCAAAGGCCTCGACGAGTGTGCGCAGTCCCTTGCCCTTGTCGAGGTGGAGCATGAACGAGACGTTCTCGAGAACGACCCAAGGCGCGCGTCGGCGATCCAGAAGCCGAAAGACGTGTCCGACGAGACCGGAACGCTTGCCGGCGATTCCGGCCGTCATACCTGCTTGGCTCAAGTCCTGACACGGGAAGCCCGCCACCACCATCTCGGTCTCGTCGGGCAGCGCATCCAAGTCGACGATATCGGTCTCGATCCGGATGTCCGAAAATTTGGCGGAGAGGACTGCCCGCGCGGGCTCCCATATCTCGCACAGCATCAGCGATCGGTGGCCCGCGCTCGCCAACCCCGATTCCAAGCCGCCGATCCCCGCAAATAGCCCAGCGACCTTCATTTCACCGCTTCCTTACGTTCCACAGCCCTGCCAACCTTTGGCGAACCGGTGGGTTCCCTCTCGGATGTGGATCGAATCTCGATCGCCACGAAATATGTTCACATATTGTTCCGTCACAAGGAAGCGGTCAATTCGTCCACGACAAGACGATTGGACGGCTGCGAAGTCGCGGCCCGATCGCTTCTCTTGACGAGCGCCGCGCCGACTGCTTTCCCTCGCCCATGCCCTCGCCCCTCTCGCCCCTCCTCGCCACCGGTTTCCTGCTCGGCTGGTCGGTCGCCTGGCCGCCGGGGCCGATCAACGCGGAGATCGCGCGTCGCTGCCTGGCGGGCGGCTTTTGGGCCGGATTCGCGCTGTTGCTGGGGGCGTGCGGCGCCGACGCGCTTTGGGCGGTGCTGGTTTCGCTCGGGGTCGGCCTGGTGTTCACGGGACCGCTGATGCGCGAGATCATGGGCGTGGTCAGCGTCGCGCTGCTCATCGCGCTGAGCTTTGTCTTTCTGCGCGGCGCCTGGCGCGCGCTCACGAACGGACAGGCGGCGCCCGCGGCGCCCTCGCGCTTCGACTCGCGGCGCGCGAGCTTCCTTCTCGGCGCCGCGATGGCGCTGACGAGCCCTTGGAACGTCGCCTTCTGGCTCGCCGCGATGGGCCGGCCCGAAATGGCGGGATATGCGACGCCGGCGCTGCTGGTCATGGCGGCGGCGGTGATCGCCGGCGCGCTGACCTGGGGCGTGTTGTGGTCCGGCTCGGTCGTCCTCCTGCACAGGCGCGCCGATTCCGGCGCCGCCGGCCGCTGGTGGGCCTTCGGGGTCGATCTCGCGACCGGCGCGCTGATGGCCTATTTTGCGTTTCGTTCGGCGGCGCGGCTGTTCGGCGGCTGATCGGACGCGAGATCGAGGCGAGCAGGAGAGTCGCCGGCGCTGTTCGCCTTGCCTCGCGGGCGCGTCCCCTCTATGGCAAGGGCCGCCCCTTTCACGAACAGGAACGACATGGCTGAACCGTTGCGCGCTCACGCGGCGCCGCCCCGATTGCCGGGCGCGCGCATTCTCATCGTCGAGGCGCGTTATTACGACGCGATCGGGGCCATGCTGTTCGAGGGCGCTCGCGCCGCGATCGAGACGGCCGGCGCGTCGTGCGACGTCGTCGGCGTGCCCGGCGCGCTGGAGATTCCCGCTGGGATCGCGATCGCGCTCGACGCGGCGAGCGCGGCCGGCCGCCCCTACGACGGCGCGGTCGCGCTGGGCTGCGTGATCCGCGGCGAGACCTTTCACTTCGAGATCGTCGCGGGCGAATCCGCCCGCGCGCTGATGGATATGTCCGTCGCGCGCAAGCTCGCCCTCGGAAACGGCATCCTCACCGTCGACACGCTCGCCCAGGCTGAGGAGCGCGCCGATCCCCGGCGCGGCGACAAGGGCGGCGACGCGGCGCGCGCGACCCTGAGCCTGGCCGCTCTCAAGGGCGGCGGCGCGCGATGAGCAAGGCCGAACGTCGCGCCGCCGCTCGGCTCGCCGCCGCGCAGGCGCTCTACGAGATGGAAGTCGCCGACAAAGGGCTCGCCGACATCCTCGCCGAGTTCGAGGCGCACTGGATCGGCCGCGAGGTCGAGGGCGATCAATACAATCCCGCCGAATTGGCGTTCTTCCGCGACGTCGTCTCCGGCGTGCTGAAAGATCAGCACGCGATCGATCGCGGCCTCGACGCCGCGCTCGCCAGGGGGTGGCCGCTCAAACGCGTCGAAGCGCTCATGCGCGCGATCCTGCGCGCCGCCTATTACGAACTCAAAGGCCGGCCGGACGTGCCCGCGCGGGTCGTCATCACGGAATATGTCGACATCGCCGGCGCGTTCTTCGGCCCCGAGGAGAGCGGCATGATCAACGCCGTGCTCGACGCGCTCGCGCGCGAGTCGCGCCCCGCCGAATTCCAGGCGCGCGCGTGAAGCTTTGGCCGGGGCGTTGGTCTCGCCGCACGGCAGGGTTGCGCGCGCAACGAAGAGTTGCGTTGCAAGTCATTGAGAATTAGTTTCGACCGACGTGCGTGAGTCGCATCGCGTCCGGCCTCTTGCGAGGATGACGACATTGCGGAGCTTCGACGCTAGGGATGGCCGTCTGGGTCTGCTCGAATGGTCGGAGCCGGTGATCTTCGATCGTTTGCGCGACGCCTACCGGCGGCGCGTCGCCGATGGAGAGGCCGGGTGGGCGCTCGCGCGCCTGCATTGCCGCGTCTGGCGCGCGCTGATCGCCGACGACACGGCCAAATTCGATCGTTTGCGCGGCGAACTCGTCGTCGCGATCGTCCACCGCGGCCTCAAGCTCGACAGCCTGGCCGACGCGGACGCGCAGATCATATCGGAACTGCTCGAAATCGTGATCGCGCGTTTCCAGCGTTCCGAGCGGGTGGCCAAGGGCTATCATCTCGCGCTGATCGAATTGGCCGGACGCCTGGCGCCGGGCGTCCGGGGGGCATGACCGCAGGCGCCAGCAAATCGAGCCCGTCGCGCCGGTCGCGGCGAGGCGCGCGTGATTCGATTGGTTTCGCGCAACGAAAGATTAATTTTTCGCATTGAGTTGCGCAACAAACTGCCGTGAATTAATGTGCATCGAGGCGCCTGGGCGGCGTCGCGTCCCCTCTTTTCGAGGGTCAAGCGTTGTTTCCTCTGTTTTGAGGATGAAGGCGTTGCAAAATTTTGGCGCTGCCGACGGCCTTTTAGGCTTGCTCGAATGGTCGGAGCCGGTGATCTTCGACCGCTTGCGCGAAACGTATCGCGCCCGCGTCGCTGAAGAGGCCCTGATCTGGAATCTCGCTCGGCAGCACTGTCGGGTCTGGCGCGCGCTGATCGTCGGCGATATGGGGAAATTCGAGGTTCTGCGCCGCGAACTCGTCGGCACGCTGGAAAGGCTCGGCCTCAACATCGGCTGTGTCGTCGACGCGGACGCCCAGACCCTCACGGAATTGAACGAAATCGTCGCCGCGCGTTTCCAGCGTTGCGCGCGCCTCGCCCAAGGATATCGCCTCGCGCTGACCGAACTGGCCGGACGCCTAGCGCCGGCCGGCCGCGCCGCCTGAACTTCAGAGTTCGCCGCGCCAGGCTTTCCCGTGCAATTCGCGATAGAAGGGGCGCTTGCGAAAGCGGTCCATGCCCGACTGCGCCGCGGCCGCCAGTTCGCCGAGCACGGTGCGCGTGATGCGGGGAATGTCGAGTTCCAGCGCCTCGTCCAGCGGCGTCCAGACGAGTTCGACGAGTTCGGCCTCGGCGTGAACGATGTCGGGCGTATGGTGGGCGATGAGGGTCGCGTCGGCGACGAAGAAACGCGCGTCGAAACGCTTGGGCCGCCCGGGCGGCGTGATCGCGCGCGCGAGCAAATCGAGCCGGTCGAGCGCGGGGTAGACGCCGGTCGCGGCGAAGCGCGTCCAAACGCCCTCCGGCGGATTCTCCGGCGCGCCGCAATCGGTGACGCCGAGCGCGAGTCCGGTCTCCTCGAAGGTTTCGCGCAACGCCGCGAGCGCGAGCGCGCGGGCGAAGTCGGGCGAGGAATGGCGCGTCTTCTCGAGCAGCTTGGCCTCGACGACCGGATCGAGCGGACCGGCCACGCTCATGCGCCGATCGGCCGCCTCGAGGCCGCCGCCGGGGAAGACGAACTTGCCCGGCATGAATTTGTGCCCGGCGTGACGCTTGCCCATCAGCACCCGCGTCTTGGCGCCCGTGCGCTCGACCAGAATGAGCGTCGCCGCGTCGCGCGGCCGCTGAGCCGCCGGCTTGGCCGCCGAGGATTTCGGCGGGCTTTGGCTCACGTGGGCTCCTTGTCGGGTTCGCCGAAGCCGTGCATGCGCACGGCCCATTGGTAGCCGACCAGGGCGCCCTTGACGCGCGGCAGCATGAGCAAGCTCGCCGCGCCGGCGAGCAGCGTCCACACGATCGAGCCGAGAAGCACCGGAGAATCCGGCCACAATTCCTCGGCGGCGATGATCCCGGCGACGATGAAATGGCCGACGATCAGCATCGTGATATAGGCCGGCGCGTCGTCGGCGCGCTGCGGCGACAAATCCTCGCGGCAAACGGGGCAGGCATCGACGACCTTGAGATAGGCGCGAAAAATCCGACCTTGCCCGCAGCGCGGGCAACGGCCGAACAATCCGCGCCGCACCGCCAGACCGACATCGCGCCGATTGGACCCGTCCGCCGTCGCCGGCGTCGCTTGCGTCATCGGCGACGATCCTTCTTTGCGCGCGGCGCGCGCGCGCCGCCCTTGGAGAGCATCTCGAAGCGCAACGCGCCGGCGAAGGGCGCGGCCTCGATGAGCTTGACCTCGACCGTGTCGCCGAGCCGGAACGTTTCGCCCGTGCGCGTTCCCACCAGCGAGCGGTTCGCCTCTTCAAATCGGAAATAGTCGACGCCGAGGCTGGCGGCGGGAATGAATCCGTCGGCGCCCGTCTCCTTCAGGCGCACGAACAGGCCGACGCGGGTGACGCCGGCGATGCGCGCGAAAAAGCGCGCGCCGATCTGTGCGGCCATGTGCGCGGCGACCAGCCGGTCCATGGTTTCGCGTTCGGCCGCCATCGCGCGCCGTTCGGCGCCGGAAATGCGCTCGGCGACGTCGGCGAGTTCGCGCCCGCCCAAATCCTCGAGGCCGCCCGGCCCGAAATTCATCGCTCGGATCAACGCGCGATGCACGATCAGGTCGGCGTAACGGCGGATCGGCGAAGTGAAATGCGCGTAGCGGCGCAAGTTGAGGCCGAAATGGCCGTAATTCTCGTGGGTGTATTCGGCCTGCGCCTGAGCTCGCAGCACCACCTCGTTGACCAGCGCCTCGGCGGCCTCGCCCTTCACGCGCGAGAGGATGCTGTTGAAATGCGCCGGGCGCATGCGTTCGCTCTTGGCGAGCTTGACGCCGAGAGTCGAGAGGAACTCGCTCAATTCGCCGACTTTCTCCTGGCTGGGCGCGTCGTGGGCGCGATAGATCAGCGGGGAATGCGCGGCCTCGAGCGTCTCGGCCGCCGCGACATTGGCGAGGATCATGAATTCCTCGATCAGCTTGTGCGCCTCCAGCCGCTCCGGCCAATGCACCCCGACGAGCTTGCCGTCGGCGTCGAGGATCAGTTTGCGTTCGGGCAGGTCGAGATCGAGCGGATTGCGCTGCGAGCGCTCGATCTTGACGACGTGATGCGCGGCGTAGAGCGATTTGAGCACGCCCTCCAACAGCGGCGCCGTCGTTTCGTCCGGCTGGCCGTCGATCGCGCGCTGGGCCTGCTCGTAGGAAAGTTTCGCGGCCGAGCGCATCATGACGCGATGGAAGCTGTGGCGCCGCTTGCGCCCGTCCGCGCCCAGGATCATGCGCACCCCGAGGGCGGGGCGATCCTCGCCCGGGCGCAGCGAGCACAGATCGTTGGAAATGCGCTCGGGCAGCATCGCAACGACGCGGTCGGGGAAATAGACCGAATTGCCGCGGTCCTGGGCTTCCTTGTCGAGCGCGGAGCCGGGGCGCACGTAATGCGCGACGTCGGCGATCGCCACGGTGAGAACGAAGCCGCCGGGGTTGGCCGGGTCCGTATCCGGCTCGGCATGGACCGCGTCGTCGTGGTCCTTGGCGTCGGGCGGATCGATGGTCACCAGCGGCAGATCGCGCCAGTCCTCGCGATGAGCCATGGTCGCGGGCCGCGCCGCCTCGGCCTCGGCGAGCGTCGCCGGCGAAAAGACATGCGGGATGTTGTGCGCGGTGAGCGCGATGAGACTGATCGCGCGCTCGGAGGCGACCGAGCCGAGGCGTTCGACGACGCGCGCCGAGGGCAGGCCGAAGCGGCCCTCGCGCAGCATTTCGAGCGCGACGAGATCGCCTTCGGCGGCTTCGGCGCTCATGCCCTTGGGAATGAAGATTTCGCGCGCGGCGCCGCGCTTCTCGATCGGCAGCACGCGCCCGGCGCCGTTCTCCAGTTCGCGATAGACGCCGAGCGCGCGCGCGCGCGCCTTGTCGAGAATCTTGACGACGCGGCCGCTGTAGGCGGGCGCCTTGGGGCCCGCTTCGGCGTCGAATTCGACGCGCATCAGCACGCGCGCGCCGAGGCCCGGCGCGGGCGCGGCCTCACGCTTGATTTTGGCGCGACGCACCAGAATGCGCGGCGCTTCGCCCGCTTCGCTCCAATCGGCGGGACGCGCGATGAGTTCGCCGTCGCGATCGCGCTCGGCGATTTCGGCGACGACCATCGCCGGCAACCGGCCTTGCCGGCTGAGGGTCTTGCGGCCGCGCGTCACCGCGCCGTCCGTTTCCATATCCTTGATGAGCATTTTCAGCGCGGTCTTGCCTTCGCCCTTGACGCCGAAGGCGCGCGCGATCTCGCGCTTGGTGACGCGCGCCGGCGGCTTCTCGCCGCTCGGCGCCGCCTCGCCGGAAATGAAGGCGAGCAACTCGTCGCGCGAGGGCAGGGCGGCCGCGCGCTGGGCGGCGGCGCGCACCGGCTTGGCGCGGAAGCCGCGCTTGGATTTCAAACTTTGTGACAATGTGATTTCTTAGAGATTTCTTTAATCGATCGCTGAAGGAGCTTCGGGCGTTCGTCGCGCGAAGGCTCAGCCGATCCTAGGGGGAAGTCGCCGTTCTAACAAGGCGCGGACGGCAGGAAACCACATCCCTGCGCCTGGGCGACCTTCGACAGATGGGAACGCTTGGCGCAAATGTCAACAGGCCGGATTTGGCGGCGGGCCCGTTTGAATTTTCGGTTTTCGACCCTGGGCGACATGCAACTTGGCTGCGACCAACCGTCGCGAATATCCTGGGAATCGCGTATAGGACGCGCCGATCTTCAAACGATTGGAAAGCGCGTCGGCATGCGCCTGACCGAAAGCGAAAAAGAGATGGCTGCAGGCGCGCGAGGGCCAGCGCGCGCCTTCGCCATGGAAATCTTGCTGCGCTACGCGGAAGCCGTCGGCGCCGAAGAATTGATCGACATTACGCAAGCCCATGTCGACGGGTGTCTCTATCACGGCCAGGTCAGTCTCGATTTCGTCGAGGCGCTGGTCGCCAAAGGCGGGCGCGTCGCGGTTCCCACGACGCTCAATGTCGGCTCGATGGACTTGCTGCACCCCAACCTGATCAAAGCGCCCGCGGCCGAGCGCTCCGCTGGGCGGCGCTTGATGGAGGCGCATCTGACCCTGGGTTGCGAGCCCAGCTTCACCTGCGCGCCGTATCAGACGCGGTTCCGCCCCTGTTTTGGCGCCCAGATCGCCTGGGGCGAGTCGAACGCCATCGTCTTCGCGAATTCAGTCATTGGCGCGCGCACCAATCGCTACGGGGATTTCATCGACCTTTGCTGCGCGATGACGGGCCGCGCCCCCGCCTATGGCTTGCATCTCGCCGAAAACAGGCGCGGCGAGATCCTGTTTCGGCTCATCGATTTGCCGTCTTCGGCGGCGGCGACGGAATCGTTGTTCATCGCGGTCGGCGCCCTGGTGGGCGAAAAGTCGGCGGGTCGAATTCCCGTCATCGAGGGATTGCCGCCGCCCGATTCCGAAGACCTGCTTAAAGCGCTCGGCGCGGTCGCGGCCTCGACAGGTTCGGTCGCGTTGTTCCACGTCGTCGGCATAACGCCGGAGGCGCCGACGCTGACGCAGGCCATGGGAAGCCGGGCGCCGGCGGCCGTCATCGACGTGACGCAGGCCGATCTCGCCGCGGCGCTTGCGGGACTTTCGACGGCTCGCGAGGGGGACCCGGTCGCTGCGGTGAGCCTCGGCACGCCGCATTTTTCGCTCGCCGAATTCGAGGCTCTGGCTTCGCGCCTGGCTTCGTTCAGCCTCGCGCCCGACGTCGCGCTCTATGTCAATACGTCGCGCGAAACGCTCGCCCTCATCGCCCAATCCGGGCTTCTGTCGCGGCTGGAGGCCGCGGGCTTGACGTTGGTCGCCGACACCTGCGTCTACGTGACGTCGATCCTCGCCGACCTCAAAGGCGTCGTCATGACCAATTCCGGCAAGATGGCGCATTATGCGCCGGGCAATCTCGGCGTCGACATCGCCTTCGGATCGCTCGAGGACTGTCTCGCCTCGGCGTCGGCGGGACGGGTCATGAGGCTCGGCCTGTCATGATCTTCGCCGCGCTCGGGCTGGTCGAAGGCGAAGCCGAGGGCGCGCTCGCCTTTTGGCATGCGCCGCTGAGTTTCTGGGGCGGCTATGACTCGGCGACGGGCCGCGTCATCGATCGCACCCATCCCGCCTTCGGTGAAAGCATGGCAGGGCGGATCGTCGTCATGCCCTCGGGGCGCGGCTCCAGTTCCGCGAGCTCCGTGCTGGCCGAAGCGATCCGCCTCGGCACGGCGCCAGCGGCGATCCTCCTCGGCGCGCCCGATCCGATCATCGCCGTCGGCGCCATCGTGGCGCGGCGGCTCTACGGCAAGGTTTGTCCTTTGGCGGCCTGCGACGCCGCGAGCCTCAGCGGCCTAAGCGAGGGAACGATCGTGCGGCTCGTCGTGAAGAAGGATCGGCTGGAAGTGATCGCCGGTTGACGCCGGGCTGGAAATTTACGACTCGCCATGGCCGGGCGCGTCCCGGCCAATCCCCAGGCGATTGCGCGGCAATCGTCCGCCCCCAGGCGATTGCGCAGCAGTCGTCCGCATGCCGTCATGCCGCCGCTTCGCCAGGCGAACAGCCGCGCGTTGCTAGCCGCTTTCCGGCGGCGGGAAGCGGCTTCACCGCGTCGACGCCCGTGACAAGCGCAGGCATGACGGCGGTTGGCGGTCCCCACGGTCGGCGCAGCCTGGGCCATCGCTCCTCGATGCGGATCGCCGCGCGACATGTGGCAAACGCCACATCGTCCGGCGCGGCGCAGGCCCATACACAAAACGGGCGAGGGATCGTCGAAGCCAAGCCCCACTGAGAAAAACTCGACGAGCGCAGTCAATGGAGGCTTCCGTGGAACACGCCCGAAACAGCAACGCGTTCTCCATCCTGTTCATCGTGTCGTTTTTCGCCACGTTCGCGACGGTGTTGATCAGATTTGCTTGAAGTCGCGGCGGCCCTCGCCGCCGCCCGAACCCCGGAATTTGCAGCGCCTGAATCGCGCTGCATCGTCCCCAATTTTGGAGCCTGTCCCATGCGCCAAGATCTTACCGTCAATTCGTCCGCCGTTGGAAAAAGAGCCGGCGGCGGCTTGCCTCTATCCCTTATGCGCCACGAGGTCGGCATGGCCGCCGTCGTCGCCGAACTTCGCTTGGACGTCAATGAGCTCGAGCCCGAGGCGGCGGCGGCTGTCGAAAGGGGCGCCGCGGCGCTCTTCCTGGCGGGATTTGGCCCGATGTCGAGCGGATTGCGCGCGCGCGGCCGAACGGGCCAAGAGCGCGGCGGAGGCGAGAGGCGGCCCGCTCGGGCCAAGGCCAAGGGCGCCGCGCATCTCGGGGCAAGAGATGTGGCGACGGTCGCCGATCGCTCGCCGATTTCCGAATCGCCCCCACCCTGCTGAGTTGGTTTCCCCCCAACGCCGCCCCTGGCGCGTTTCCCGTTCGATGAACGACCGCTCTCGACGCCGAGGCGGTCGTTTTCGGCGCGACACAATCGAGCGATCGCGATCGGCGAGCGGCCTCGACGCGGAGCGGCGCGGATTGATCGCCATGCCGATTGATCCCCCTCATTGACGCGGGGCGCGCGGCCGGGTCACCAAGGCGAAGGCGTTCGCGTCGAATCGGGCGGGGAGGCCGGTTCGCGAATGCGCTCGCGGGGGGACTCCAACGATGATCAACGTGTGGCGCCCTCGCAGAGCCGTTTCCGCCGCGTCCCTCGCGGCGCAAGCCGAGGAGCGCGCGTCCCATGCGCCGCGCGGCGGGCTCGCGGCTTTGTCGATCGGCGCGCTCGGCGTCGTCTACGGCGATATCGGCACTTCGCCGCTCTATGCCGTCGACCAGGTCTTCTCGGGGCCGGCCGGCGTGGCCGCGACGCCCGCCAATGTGCTCGGCTCGATATCCCTGGCGATCTGGACGATCACGCTGATCGTCGCGGTCAAATACGCGTTGCTCGTCCTCAACGCGCAGAACGACGGCGAAGGCGGCGTCTTCGCGCTGTACGGCCTGCTGCACAAATACAAGAATCACGGCGCGCTCGTCCTGTTGTGGTCGCTGATGCTCGGCGCCGGCCTGCTGTTCGGCGACGGCATGATCACGCCCGCGATCAGCGTGCTCTCGGCGGTCGAAGGACTCGACGTCGCCACGCCCGCTTTCGCGCCTTATGTAATCCCGATTACGGTCGCGCTGCTGACCGCGCTGTTCGCCATTCAGTTCAAGGGCGCCTCGCGCATCGGCGTCGTATTCGGGCCGGTGCTGATCGTGTGGTTCGTCGTCATCGCCGTTCTCGGCGTCTCGCAGATCGCGCGCGAGCCGCAAATCCTGGCGGCGTTCAATCCTGTGCTCGGATTGGCGTTCCTCGCGCGCTCCGGATTGCGCGAAGCGCTGCTCATCCTCAGCGCGATGATGCTGGTCGTCACCGGCGGCGAAGCGATGTACGCCGATCTCGGGCATTTCGGCGCGCGGCCGATCCGCGTCAGCTGGTTCGCGATCGTCTTTCCCGCGCTTCTGGCCAATTATCTCGGGCAGGGCGCCTATATGCTCAGCGGCGCTCCCGTCGTGGGCGGCAAGCTCTTCTACAGCATGGCGCCGGCGCCGATGCTCTACCCCTTGGTGCTGCTGGCGACGGTCGCGACCGTGATCGCCTCGCAGGCGTTGATTTCCGGCGCCTTTTCGCTGGCCTCGCAGGCCATCGGGCTCGGTCTCTTCCCGCGCATCGCCGTCCTGCACACCCATCGCGCCCATGCCGGGCAGATTTACATTCCCTTCGTCAATTGGTCGCTCTTCCTCGGCTGCGTCGCGCTCGTCGTGGCGTTCGGTTCGGCCGCGGCGTTGGCGGCGGCCTATGGGCTGGCGGTGGCGGGCGTGATGCTGATCACGTCGCTGGCGATGTTCGCGATCGCACGGCGCTACTGGCGCTGGAGCGCATTGCGCACGGCCCTCGTCTGGGCGCCGCTGACGGCGGTCAACGCGGCTTTCCTGATCGCCAGCTCGCTCAAATTCCTCGAAGGCGGCTTCGTGCCGCTCTCGGTCGGCGCGGCGGCTTTTGTGATCATGGCGACCTGGCGCTGGGGCCGCAAGGCGACCTTCGCCGCCTATGCCGCGAAATCGACGATGACGATGGCCGAGCTGATCGCGCTCCATCGCGGCGCCAAGTTTCTCGTCGAGCGCAACGCGCTGCTGATGGCGCCGCATCCGTTGCACCATCCCGGCGACCGCGCGCCCGCCCTCGTCGCGCTTCTTTGGGAGCGGAGCGGCGTCCTGCCGCGCAACATGATCTTCGTCGAAGTGACCCACCCCAAGGTCCCCTACATCAGGGACAATCGCTATCACGTCACGGTCTTCGATCGCGATGGCGACAAGGGAAGCATCATCGGCGTCGAGCTTCGTTTCGGCTTCATGGAGGAGCCGAACGTCGAGCGCTTTCTCGAGGATATGGCGCGCCACAGGCAGATCGACCTGCCGTCGGATCCCTCGCAATGGATCGTCCACGTCGCGCACGAAAACCTGCTGCCGGCCCGGAGCATGAGCGTCTTCAGGCGCCTGCGATTCCGGTTGTTCCTGTTCCTGCGCCTGGTTTCGCGGCCCGCCTATTACGCCTATGGCCTGGGCGACGAAGTGCGGCTTTCCGTGGAAATCATGCCGGTCAGGGTGCGGTAGCGGACAAAGTCACACGCTTGGGGCCCGGTTGGCGGGTCCGTATTGGGCGGCGAGCGCAATCCGCCTCGGCAACGTCGCAGGCGTCTTGCGGCGGGTCGAAACGCGCCGATCGCGGCTCCGCCCGACCTCTCCTTGCGTCTCTTACGACTGTCGGCTTATGCTTGCGTGCCCACATTCGGATCCGTGCGGTTTGGGGAGGGGCCAATGAAGTGCGGCTTCGGCAAGACATTCGCCGGCGTGACAATCGTCATGGCTCTGGCTGCGCCGCTCGCGGGGTGCGGCTGGATTCCGGGGCCGACGCCAGCGTCAGCGCCTGCGCCAGCGCCGGCGCCTGCGGGGCCGTCCATTGCGTCGGACATGCTCGTCGGCAAGTGGGGCCTCGCTTCCTATCGCAAGGACGCGGACAAGGCCCGCACCGAGACCGCCGCGCGCGGGCAATGCAACAAGCCCTATGTGATCGGCAAGGGTCCGTCGGGCGGCGTCATGATGTATCTGGCCGATCAGCCGCAGGCGCAGGAACTCGTGGTCAAGGCCGGCGATGGGGGCAAGACCTATATTGGCCCGGCCGGCGATCCGCCCGGGGGTCAACTCGATCGCGAGCTGCTTTCCTTCGACAACAACATGTTCGTCACACAATGGGTCGATCCCGACGCCGCGACGCGCTACGGGACGATGGTCTTTGTCCGTTGCTCGTCGAAATAGAAAACGCCCTCGCTTGGGTTCGCGAGGGAGGGTTCGGACGGATCGATGCGGCATTCGCAGCCGGAGCAGAAAACCATGCGAGGCGAGATGAGACTCGGATTGGCGGCGGCGGCGATTTGCCTGCTGGCCTTGGCCACGCCCTGCGGGCTCGGGGGCGGATCGGCGATGGCGGATCCCGCGTCGCGCGACGAGATGCAGATCGACGACCAGCCGGGTTACGAACCCAGCGCGGAGCAGGAACAGCTTGACCCGCAGTATCAGCGCCAGTTCGTGTTTTACCGGACTGCGGAAGCGCCGGGCACCATCATCATTCAGACGGCTGAGCGCTACCTCTATCTCGTTCAGGGCAACAATCGCGCGATCCGTTACGGCATTGGCGTCGGTCGCGACGGGTTCCAATGGCGGGGTCTGGTCAAGATTTCGCGCAAGCAGGAATGGCCGGACTGGCGCCCGCCGCCGGAGATGATCGACCGCCAGCCCTACTTGCCGCGTTTCATGGCGGGGGGTCCCGGAAATCCGCTCGGCGCGCGTGCGATGTATCTCGGCGCGACCGTCTACAGAATTCACGGCACCAATCAGCCGGAAACGATCGGCTCGGCGGTTTCGTCGGGGTGCTTCCGGCTGATCAATCCCGACGTGATCGATCTCTTCGATCGGGTTCCCGTGGGCGCCAAAGTCATCGTGCGTCAGGCTCCCTCCGTCGAGGGCTGACACTGCGCAAACCGAAATGGCGAAGGCCCTGACTAGGTTCTAACCGCCGAAGCAAGCGAGTACAGCGCCCATGTTCATTCGCAAACGCAGATCGGTTTCATTCTCGTGCGCGGCGTTCGTCGCCGGCGCGTTGGCCTGCGGCGCGGCGTCCGCGCAAACGTTGAAGGCGGTCAAGGACCGCGGCGCGCTGATCTGCGGCGTCAGTCACGGGTTGCCGGGTTTTGCGAGCGCCGACGCCAAAGGCGTCTGGTCGGGGATCGACGTCGATTACTGTCGCGCCGTCGCCGCGGCCATTTTCAACGATCCCGAGAAGGTGCAATTCACGCCGCTCGCGGTCGACGAGCGTTTCGACGCGCTCCGGTCGGGCAAGATCGACGTGTTGGCGCACAACTCGACCTGGACGATGGCGCGCGAAGCGGAGTACGGCCTGACCTTCGTCGGCGTCAACTACTATGATGGACAAGGATTTCTGGTGCACAAAGTTCCCGAGATCGCCTCGGCGCTGGAACTCGACGGCGCCAAGGTCTGCGTTCAGACGGGAACGACGACGATCGACAATTTCGAGGATTACTTCAAAAGCAACAATATGAAATTCGAAGCGATCGAGGAAGCCTCGCAGGACGACGCGCTGAAGGATTACGCCTCCGGCAAATGCGCGGTGCTGACAAGCGACGTATCTCAACTCTACGCGCTGCGACTGCAACTGGCCAAGCCCGGCGACCATGTGATTCTGCCCGACGTCATTTCAAAAGAGCCGCTCGGCCTAGCGGTTCGCCAGGACGATCCGCAATGGGTGCAAATCGTCAAGTGGGTCGATTTCGCGCTGATCAACGCCGAGGAACTCGGCGTTGGTTCGAAGACCGTCGACGACGCGCTGAAGTCGAGAAAACCGGCCGTCAGACGGCTCGTCGGCGTCGAAGGGAATTTCGGCGAAAAGATCGGCCTTGGGGCCGATTGGGCGGCCGACGCCATCCGCGCGGTCGGCAATTACGGCGAAGTTTATGAGCGCGACATCGGCTCGAAATCCAAACTCGGCATCCCCCGCGGACTGAATGAGCTGTGGAACATGGGCGGCATCCAATACGCGCCGCCGATCCGTTGAGACGCAATTCCAATGACGACGCGGCGCGGAAGGAAAAGCCCGCGAGGGCCGATTTCAAGCCCGCGCAGATCGAACGATCCCGACGGCGGCCGTCCGTTCAATGTGCCGCCGGTCAGGCTCCCGTTTCGCATTTGATCGTCGCGGCGGCGTGATCGTCGTCGCTGTTTTTGGCTGAGCGCGCTTTCCCGCGCCAACCCGACCAGCTTCGCTGCGCCGGCCCGCGCGCCGTCAACGCTCGGGCGATCGCGGGAACCTGAACCTCGAATTTATCCGCGGTCGCCGGCCGCGGGAAGAGCCGCCTTGCGCAGCCTGAGCAAGGTGAAGAGGCGCAGCGGCGCCAGTTCGCGCCGCTCCAGCAGTTCCGCGTCGGGGCGCGCGGCGATCCAGCCGCCGATCGCGGAATAGGGGAATTGCGGATGCCAGCCGAGCCAGGCGGCGGATTTTTCCATCGCGGCTTCGATTGTGGCGCGCGCGCCGCGTTCGGCGGCGAAATGGTTCATGACGATCATCTGTCCGCCGGGCCGCAGGACGCGCCACATCTCATCGAGCACGCGCGCCGGGTTCGGCACGACGCTCATGACATAGGGCGCGAGGGCGACATCGAATTGCGCATCGGGAAATTCGAGCGCGCCAGCGTCCATGACCTGAAGGCTCTTCACTTGCCGCAACGCTTTGCGGGCGACGCGCTCGCGCGCGATTCTGAGCATCGCCGCGCTGAGGTCGATGCCGGTGACGCGCACGTTCGCGGGCATCAGGCCGAGTTCCAGGCCGGTGCCGACGCCCACGACGAGGATCGCGCCGTCCGCGCCCGCCGCCTCGACCGCCGCGCGCGTCGCGGCCAGCCGGCCGGGATGGAACGGCAGATCGAAAATGAGATCGTAGATCGGCGCCCAGCGGCTGTAGGCGGCTTCGGTCGGGCCTTTGGCGGAGGCATGCGTCCGCGCCGCGCTGGAATGGGGCATGACGCAAAACTCCCCTTTTCGCCCTTCGTCCGCGCGGCGGAGGCCGCGACCGAAGTTATCATCTTACGCCAAATGGCCGCGCCGCGCCAACTCCCGATCGTCTTGCGTGGGTCCGTGTTCAGGCCTTTCGCTTCGTCTTCGTGGGCGCGGTCTTAGCCTTGGCGACGGCCGGCTTGGTCTTGGCTTTCTTGGCGTCCGGCGCGGACGGCGCCGCCGCCTTGGCCGCGCCCGTCTTCTTGGCGGGGGCCTTGGTCTTGGGTTTGGCGGTCTTGCGGGCGCTGGGCCGGGCCGGGCGGCCTTCGCGTTCCGCGATCAAGGCGACCGCTTCGCCGAGCGTGATTTCGTCAGGCGAAATCGATTTGGGGATCGTCGCATTGACCTTGCCCCAATTGACGTAGGCGCCGAAGCGTCCCGCGCGCACGGTGATCGGACCGCCCTCGGGATGATCGCCCAGCGCGCGGCCGCCTCCGCCGCCGCCGCCCGCGGCCCGGGCCGCGAGCATCGCCACGGCGTCATCGAGCGTCAGCGACGCGGGATCGGTTCCCTTGGGCAGCGTCGCATTGACCTTGCCGTGATTGACATAGGCGCCGAAACGCCCTTGCCGGACAGTGACGGCGCCGCCGAGCGTCGGATGTTCGCCGAGCGCGCGCCCCGCGTCGGCGCCGAAGCGACCGCGGCCGGCGCCGCTCTCCTTGGCCACGATCAAGTCGATCGCGCGGTTGGCGCCGATTTCCAGCACGTCGTCGTCCTTGCCGAGATTGGCGTAGATCTTGCCGTGCTGCACGTAAGATCCGTAGCGCCCGACTCCCGCCAGGATCGGCTCGCCGCTCGTCGGATGTTTGGCCACCTCGCGCGGCAGCGACAAGAGCGCGAGCGCTTGGGCCAAGGTGACGTCGCCCGGCGAGAGGCCCTTGGGCAGCGAGCAGCGCTTCGGCTTCTCGCCCTCGCCCTGCTGCACGTAATCGCCGAAGCGGCCGCCGCGCAGCGTGATCTCGTCGCCGGTTTGCGGATCGACGCCGAGCGCGCGCACGCCCGGCCGATCGCCGTCGGCGCCGGCGCCGTCCTGCCCATTGGGCGACAGCACGCGGGTGAACTTGCATTCGGGATAATTCGAGCAGCCGATGAAAGCGCCGAACTTGCCGAGCTTCAGCGACAATTGTCCCTTGCCGCAGGACGGGCATTGCCGGGGATCGCCGCCGTCGGCGCGCGCGGGAAATATGTGCGGACCGAGCAGCTCGTTGAGGCTGTCGAGCACCTGCGTGGTGCGCAAATCCTTGGTGCCGCCGAGCGCGCCCGAAAAATCGTTCCAGAAGTCGCGCAGCAGATCCTTCCAGTCGATCTCGCTGTTGGAGACCCTGTCGAGCTTCTCCTCGAGGTCGGCGGTGAAGTCGTAGCCGACGTATTTGGCGAAGAAGGACTCGAGAAAGGCGGTGACGAGCCGGCCCTTGTCCTCGGGGATCAGCCGTTTCTTCTCCAACCTGACGTAGTCGCGGTCGCGCAGCACGGCGAGCGTCGAGGCGTAGGTCGAGGGACGGCCGATGCCGAGTTCCTCCATGCGCTTGACCAGCGTCGCCTCGGTGTAGCGCGGCGGCGGCTCGGTGAAATGCTGGCTCGCCTCGATGCGCTCCTTGGTCAGCGGCTCGCCCACCTTCATCGGCGGCAGGCGCGCCGAGTCCTCGTCCTCGTCGTCGTCGCGGCCTTCCTGGTAGAGCGCGAGGAAGCCGGCAAAACGCACGACCTGGCCGGTGGCGCGGAATTCGAGCTTGCGCTGAGCCGCCTCGGCGAGAATGTCGACCGTCGTGCGTTCGAGTTCGGCGCTCTCCATCTGGCAGGCGAGCGTGCGGTTCCAGATCAGCTCGTAGAGCTTGGCCTGCTCGGGTTCGAGGTGGCGCGCGACGTCGCGCGGGCGCAGCGTCATGTCCGTCGGGCGAATCGCCTCGTGGGCTTCCTGCGCGTTCTTGGCCTTGACGGTGTATTTGCGCGGCGCGCCGGGCACATAGGCGTCGCCGAAGTCCTTGGCGATGACCTTGCGCGCGCTGGCGACGGCCTCGGGCGCGAGGTCGACGCCGTCGGTGCGCATATAGGTGATGAGGCCGACGGCGCCCTCGCCGATGTCGAGGCCCTCGTAGAGGCGCTGGGCGATCTGCATGGTGCGCGCCGGCGCCAGGCCGAGCTTGCGCGAGGCTTCCTGCTGCAACGTGGAGGTGGTGAACGGCGGGTAGGGGTGGCGCTTGATCGGCTTCGCCTCGACCTCGACGACGGTGAACTTCGCCGTTTCGAGCGCGGCCTTGAAATCTTCCGCCTCCTTGCCCGAGCCGATGTCGAGCCGGGCGATCTTCTTGCCGTCGGCGCCGACGAGGCGCGCCGTGAAGGGCGCGTCGGCGAGCGTCTTCAAATGCGCGACGATCGACCAATATTCGCGCTGGACGAATTTCTCGATCTCCAGCTCGCGATCGCAGACGATGCGCAGCGCCACCGATTGCACGCGGCCCGCCGAGCGCGCGCCCGGCAATTTGCGCCACAGGACCGGCGAGAGGTTGAAGCCGACGAGATAGTCGAGCGCGCGGCGGGCGCGATAGGCGTCGACCAGCGCCTCGTCGATCTCGCGGGGGTGGCGCATCGCCTCGGCGACGGCGTCCTTGGTTACGGCGTTGAAGACGACGCGGTCGACGCGCTTGTCCTTGAGAACTTTCTTGGCCTTGAGGATTTCATAGACGTGCCACGAGATCGCCTCGCCCTCGCGGTCCGGGTCGGTCGCCAGAATGACGCGCTCGGCGTTCTTGACCGCCCCGGCGATGTCGGCGAGCCGCTTGGCGGCCTTGGCGTCGATTTCCCAACGCATGGCGAAATCGTGGTCGGGATCGACCGAGCCGTCCTTGGCGGCGAGATCGCGAACGTGGCCGAAGGAGGCGTAGACCTCATAATCCTTGCCGAGATATTTGCCGACGGTCTTCACCTTGGTCGGCGACTCGACGATGACGACTTTCATGCGCAATGGTCCTCGCAGGAGCAGCGCCGTCTCGGCGCGCCTGCTGAAAATCTCAAGGCCCGAACGGGCCGGGCGGCGCGCGGAAAATGGTTGAGGGCGAGGCAAGTGTCAAATTCGCCCCGGCGGCGGTCGGCGATTCCGGCTCAGCCGCCCGCCCGCTTGCCCCATCGCGGCGCGGCGCATATAGGCTTGACTTCTCATGTCGTCAACGTCGCCGATTTCCGCCTTCTCCCGCCGCCACCTGCTCGGCATCGAAGGCCTGTCGCGGCCTGAGATCGAGGCGCTGCTCGATCTCTCGGACGAAGCGGTCGGCATTTCCCGGCAGGTCGAGAAGAAGCGCGCGACCTTGCGCGGGCGCACGCAGATCAATCTGTTCTTCGAGGCTTCGACCCGCACCCAATCCTCGTTCGAGATCGCCGGCAAGCGCCTGGGCGCCGACGTGATGAATATGGCGGTCAGCACTTCCAGCGTGAAGAAGGGCGAGACGCTCATCGACACCGCGATGACGCTCAACGCGATGCGGCCCGACATCATCGTGGTGCGCCATCATCAGGCCGGCGCGGTGCATCTGCTGGCGCGCAAGGTCGATTGCTCCGTCGTCAACGCCGGCGACGGCGCGCACGAGCATCCGACGCAGGCCCTGCTCGACGCGCTCACCATCCGCCGCAATCTCGGCCGCATCGAGGGCCTGACGGTGGCGATCTGCGGCGACATCCTGCATTCGCGCGTCGCGCGCTCCAACATCTTGGCTCTGGGGACGCTCGGCGCGCGGGTGCGCGTCGTCGGTCCCTCGACGCTGCTGCCGGCGGGAATCGAAAACATGGGCGTCGAGGTGTTCCGCGACATGAAGGCGGGGCTGAAGGACGCCGACATCGTGATGATGCTGCGCCTGCAGCGCGAGCGCATGAGCGGCGCCTTCGTGCCCTCGACCAAGGAATATTTCCGCTATTTCGGCCTCGACGCGGAAAAGCTCGCCTACGCCAAGCCCGGCGCGCTCGTCATGCACCCCGGCCCGATGAACCGCGGCGTCGAGATCGATTCCCTCGTCGCCGACGGCGCGCAATCGCTGATTCGCGAACAGGTCGAAATGGGCGTCGCGGTGCGCATGGCGGTGCTGGAGGCGCTGGCGCGGCATTTGCCGAACGGGTGAGGCGCTATCGCGCGTCACCGCGAACGCGAGGCTCTCAGTCGCGCCGGCCTGCCTTGTCCAGGGCCGCGAATTCCGCGTCCGTCAGCGCGATCTCCGCCGCAGCGACGTTTTCTTCGAGATGCGCGACTTTCGACGTGCCGGGAATCGGCAGCATGACGGGGCTGCGCTTGAGGAGCCAGGCGAGGGCGATCTGGCCGGGCGTCGCGCGATGGGCGCGCGCGATCGCTTCGAGCGAGGCGCCGGGCCTGGCGAGTTCGCCGGCGGCGAGCGGATACCAGGGAATGAAGCCGATGCCGCGTTTCTCGCAGTGCTCGAGCACGGCCTCGCTCGCACGATCGGCGAGGTTGTAGCGGTTCTGCACCGTCGCGACGGGAAAGACCTTCGCGGCCGCCTCGATGTCGTCGACCGAGACTTCGCTGAGGCCCGCGAAGCGGATGACCTTCGCGTCGATGAGGGACTTGATCGCGCCGAACTGCTCGTCGCGCGGCACTTTGGGATCGATGCGGTGCAATTGCCACAGGTCGATCGTCTCGACGCCGAGATTGCGGCGGCTCTTGTGGGCCTGCTCGACGAGATAGTCCGGCCGCCCCAGCGGGCTCCACCGGTCCGGCCCGCTGCGCGTGAGGCCGCCCTTCGTGGCGACGAGGATTTCGCCGTAGGGATGCAGCGCTTCACGGATGAGCCGCTCGGAAACGTCGGGCCCGTAGGAATCGGCGGTGTCGATGAAATTCACGCCGAGGTCGGGCAGGCGCCGCAGCACGCGCAGAGCTTCGGCGCGATCCGCCGGCTCGCCCCAGATTCCACGCCCGGTCACGCGCATCGCGCCATAGCCGAGGCGATGGATCGCGATCTCTCCGCCGATCTTGAATACGCCTGATTTCGCCGCGTCGCTCATTTCGTCGTCTCCGTCTTCGCGTCCCGCGGCCCATGACAGCGTCCGCCGCCGCTCATGGCCAGCGCGCCAGCGGCGGCATCGAGGAGAGGATCGCGGCGACATTGCCGCCGGTCTTCAGCCCGAACACCGTGCCGCGATCGTAGAGCAGGTTGAACTCGACATAGCGGCCGCGGCGCACGAGCTGCTCCTCGCGCTCACCTTCGGTCCACGGCTTGGCGAAATTGCGGCGCACGATTTCGCTGTAGAGCGAGACGAAGGTCTCGCCGACGTCGCGCGTGAAGGCGAAGTCGGCGTCCCAAGCCGAGTTCGCCGCGTCGCCCGCGCTGTTGAGATAATCATAGAAGATGCCGCCGATTCCGCGCGGCTCGCCGCGGTGCTTGAGAAAGAAATATTCGTCGCACCACGCCTTGAATTTTTCGTGCGACGCAGCCGCGGGATGGCGCTCGCAAGCGCGGCGCATCGCGTCGTGGAACAGGACCGCGTCGGGATCGTCGGCGCGGCGGCGCGCGTCGAGCGTCGGCGTCAGGTCCGCGCCGCCGCCGAACCACGCCTTCGCCGTCACGACGAAGCGGGTGTTCATGTGCACCGTCGGAACGTGCGGATTCCAGGGATGCGCGATCACCGAAAGCCCGGACGCCCAGAAGCGCGGATCGTCCTCGGCGCCGGGAATCTGCTTGGCGAATTCCGGCGCGAAGGTCCCGTAGACGGTCGAGGCGTGCGCGCCCATCTTCTCGAACAGCCGGCCGCGCAGCATCGCCATGCGCCCCCCCCCGCCCGGCGCGCCGGAGTGATCGAGCCGGCTCCACGGCTCCAGCGCGAAGCGCCCCGGCGCCAGGCCGGGCGCCCCTTGCGGGCATTCGGTTTCGAGCGCCTCCATCGCCGCGATCAGTTTGAGCTGCAGCGCCTCGAACCAGTCTCGGGCTCGCCCCTGCCGCGCGTTCGTCTCGTCCATATCGGTCAGTCCCCGGCGCGTTTCGCGCGCGGCGCTTCGTTCCCACAGACGCCGGCGCGGCGCAAGGCGCTCAGGGAGAGCGGAAGATCTGGCGATTGCCGAGGCCGAGCTGATTGGCCCGCTGGGCCGCGCACCACGCGGGGACGCCGGCCGCGCGCATTTCCTGCTCGCGCCGCGGCAATTCGGCGGCGAGTTCCGCGTCGAAGCGCGCCTGGCCATAGCTCTTGTGGCCGATTTCGAGGAAGGCGTCCGCGAATTTTTTCGCTTCCTCGGGAATGACGTCGGGACAATTGGCGCCCATTTCGCGCATCAGGCTCACCGAGCGCGCGACGCCGTTCATGGTGATCGCCTGCGCGGCGGCGGGGCCGACGAGCGCCAGCGACGCGGCGATTAACGCGGCGCGCATCCCGACCTTGTCCATGGCGTTCGCCTCCCTGGCTTCAACCCGCCCCGCGCACGCGCGCGACGAGCCGCTCGACATGCGCGATCGGCGTCTCCGGCAGGATTCCGTGGCCGAGGTTGAAGATATGCGCGCGGCCGGCGAAGCCCTGCAACACGCGCTCGACGCCTTCGTCCAGCGCCCGCCCGCCCGCGAGCAGGGCGAGCGGATCAAGATTGCCTTGCAGCGCGAGGGTCGGAGGCAGGACCGCGGCCGCGGCGCGCGGCTCGACCGCAGTGTCCAGGCCGATGGCCGAGAGTCCGTCGAGATCAGCGAATTTGGCGAGTTGGGTCGCCGCGCCGCGTGGGAAAGCGATGACCGGCGCGCGCGGCGCGGCGACGCGCAACCTCGCAAGCATGCGCTCGATCGGCTTCACGCACCAGCGCTCGAATTCGGCCGGCGGCAGCACGCCCGACCAGGAGTCGAATATCTGCACCGCCTCGGCGCCGGCGCGAATTTGGCGCGCGAGATAATCCGCCGAGGCGTCGGCGAGCCGATCGATCAGCGTCGCGAAGAGATCGGGCTGGCGATAGGCGAAGAGTCGCGCCGGCGCCTGGTCCGGCGTGCCGCGCCCCGCGATCATGTAGCTCGCCACCGTCCAGGGCGCGCCGCAGAAGCCGATCAGCGCCGTCTCGGCGGGCAGGCTCGCCTTCACCCGCTCGATCGTCTCGAACACCGGCTCTAACCGCGCCCAGTCGAGTTCGTCGCGTAAGCGCGCCAGATCGGCGGCGGTCTCGATCGGCGTCAGGCGCGGACCCTCGCCGTCCTCGAAACTGACGCTTTGCCCGAGCGCGTCGGGCGCGACGAGAATGTCGCAAAAGAGGATCGCCGCGTCGAAGCCGAAGCGGCGGATCGGCTGGAGGGTCGCCTCGGTCGCCAATTTGGAATTATAGCAAAAATCGAGGAAGGACGGAGCCTCGGCGCGGATCGCGCGATATTCCGGGAGATAGCGGCCGGCCTGGCGCATCAGCCAGATCGGCGGGATTGTCTGCGCGGCGCCGCCGAGCGCGGCGAGGAACCGCTTCGGCGGGGGGGCGTTCGTCGATGGAGCGGCTGCCGTCATGGGGCTTTCCGGTGAAGAGTTGCTGGGTTCGCGCTGCCCCTCATCCGACCCTTCGGGCCACATTCTCCCGCGAGCGGGAGAAGGGGTTCGGCGGCGCCGCAAAGCCCCTCGCCCGCTTGCGGGAGAGGGGTTGGGGTGAGGGCTCTCGCAATGACGATTAGAGCGGCTCGAGGCCGCTCTAACGTGAAAAGCCGAAAGCGTGCAAGGCCCGGCCGCCTATTCCGCCGCCTTCTTCATTTCGGGATAGGTGCAGTTCGCCGCGGCGTCCGCGCTGGGGCGGCGCAGCGGCACGACGTGCGACTCCTCGAAGGATAGGCCCAGAGTGTTCCAGACGTCGACCAACGCCTCGACCAGCGTCGCGACCTGCGCCTCGGTATGCCTAGGCGTCGGCGTGATGCGCAGACGCTCGGTTCCCTTGGCGACGGTCGGGTAGTTGATCGGCTGAATGTAGATTTCGTGGCGCCGAAGCAGCATCTCGCTCGCCGCGCGGCACTTCTTGGCGTCGCGCACCATCAACGGCACGATGTGCGAGGGATTGTCGAGCACGGGAAGGCCGGCCGCGCGCAACGCGTGCTTGACCAGCCGCGCCATCGTCTGATGCCGCTCGCGTTCGGCGCTCGAGGCCTTGAGATGGCGCACCGCGGCCGTGGCGCTCGCGGCGACGCTTGGCGGCAAGGTCGAGGTGAAGATGAACTGGGGGGCGTAGCTGCGCACCGCGTCGATCAGCGCGGCGCTGCCCGCGATATAGCCGCCCAGGCCGCCAAATCCCTTGGCGAGCGTGCCCTCGACGACGTCGATCTCGCCCATCAGGCCTTCGCGCTCGCTTATCCCCCCGCCGCGCGGCCCGTACATGCCGACCGCGTGAACTTCGTCGATATAGGTGAGCGCGTTGTATTTCTTGGCGAGCGCGACGATCTCGGCGATCGGCGCGATGTCGCCGTCCATCGAATAGAGGCTTTCGAACGCGATCAGCTTGGCGCGCCCGGGTTCGGCGGCGGCGAGCAGCTCTTCGAGATGCTTCGGGTCGTTGTGGCGCCACACCTTCTTTTCGCATCCCGAACGGCGCACGCCTTCGATCATCGAATTGTGGTTGAGCGCGTCGGAAAGGATCAGGCAGTTCGGCAGCAGGCCGGCGATCGTCGAAATCGAGGCGAGATTGGAAATCCAGCCGGAAGTGAAGACCAGCGCCGCCTCCTTGCCGTGCAGGTCGGCGAGTTCCGCCTCCAATTGCACGATCGGATGGTGGGTGCCCGAGATATTGCGCGTGCCGCCGGCGCCGGCGCCATGGGCGCGCGCCGCGCTCACGCCCGCTTCGATGACGTCCTTGTGACCGCCCATGCCGAGATAGTCGTTCGAGCACCAGACGGTGACTTCGCGCGGGGCGTGCTCTTCGCCCGCGGGGCGCCACAGCGCCATGGGAAAACGCGACGCGTCGCGTTCGAGATTGGCGAAGACGCGATACCGCTCTTCCCGCTTCAACTCGTCAATCGCCTCTTCGAACCGCCGTTGATAATCCATCGGTCGTCAACCCCCGAGATGCCGAACGCGCCCTCTCCAGACAGCGTTCCGGCGCCTTTTCTCGCCTAATGATCTATCTGCGAGCGCCCCGCGAGTAAAGAGCGCCGCCTGCGGCGGCTTCGGCGTTCTCTCGCCCGAAGACCCGTTCCGCTGCGTTCACGCTCGCCCACCAGCGTTCGCAAGGAATTGCGCTAGCGCAAAAACGCCGCGAAAACGATCGGAAAGGATTTGCGCAGGCCGGTCGCGCCGCGGGGGCGCGACACTATGTCCTACCGGCCCGCAGGCGCCTTGCCGGACGGCAGGACGCCCGGCGGAAGCCGCCGCGCGAGATCGCGGCCGGCCTCGGCGCCCAGGCGCGCGGCGTCGGCGGGGGCGCCTTCGAGGCGCACGTCGAAAGCCTCGGAGCCGTCCTCGCGCAGGACTTGCCCGGTCAGCGTCAGCGCGGCGCCTTCGAGGCGCGCATGGCCGGCGATCGGCGTGCGGCAGGAGCCTTCGAGTTCGGCGAGAAACGCCCGCTCGGCCGTCAGGGCCGTCATCGTGTCGGCGTGGCCGATCGGCGCCAGCGCGGCGAGCGCCCGCGCGTCGCCGGCCCGCGCCGTGAGCGCGATGGCGCCCTGGCCGACCGCGGGCAGAAACGTCTCGATGTCGAGCACGGCGCGGGCGCGATGGGCGAAACCGAGGCGCTTCAAGCCGGCGAGCGCCAGCAGCGTCGCGTCGATTTCTCTCGTTTCGGCCTTGCGCAGCCGCGTCTCGACATTGCCGCGCAACAGCTCGATCCTCAGGTCCGGCCTGAGCCGGCGCGCTTGCGCCTGGCGGCGCAGCGAGGCGGCGCCGAGGCGCGCGCCCGGGGGCAGGGCGGCAATCGAATCGGCGACGACGGAAATCAGCGCGTCGCGCACGTCCTCGCGTTCGAGATAGCCGGCGATCGCCACGCCCTCGGGCAGCAGCGTCGGCAGGTCCTTGGCCGAATGCACGGCGAAGTCGATGCGGCCCTCGAGCAGCGCGGCGTCGATCTCCTTGGTGAACAGGCCCTTGCCGCCGGCCTCGGCGAGCGGGCGATCCTGGATCATGTCGCCGCTGGTGCGGATAACCGCAATGGCGACGTTTTGCTCCTCCCAGCCGTGGGCGAGCGCGAGCCGTCTGCGCGTCTCGTGGGCTTGGGCGAGGGCGAGCGGCGAGCCGCGCGTGCCGAGCGTGAAAAGGATGCTGGAAGCCATGAGCGCGCCATTAAGCGAGAATGGGCGCGTTGGCTAGGGGGCGGCGGCAGGGCGCCTCCTTCCCCCGCAAGGAGGGAAGGGATGCGCGACCTGAACCGGCGCCAGCTTGGCAGGGAGCGCCGTCGACCTCATGGAAGCCTCTCTTTTCCGAAGCTTTGAGGCTGTCAATGGCGCGCTTTTTGCGCGCCGCCTCCGGCGGTCGAAGACCATTGACAGCCTCAAGACTTCGGAAGTTCATGCTTCCATGAGGAAAGACGGCTTGGCGTGTGACGGAGAGGGGGGCGGCGCCAGTCGAGAAAGTCTGCCGCCGACTTCGGGTTACGAAATTGTGCAATTCGTATCTTGTTTCCGTAATCCTGATTTCAACGAAATCCTCCACGCGGCAAAGCGTGGCGGACAAAATAAGAAGCAGGATTTCCGGACGCGGATACAGCACCCGCCAGCGCTCGTGGGGGTCCGAAAGTGCGGAAAAATGGTCCGACAAGCAGGCGGTCGGCGGCGTTTTCCACATGGCGGCTCCGAATCATCGAAGCCGCCAAGGAATCACAGTCCCGCATAGCTAGCCAAGCCGTTAACCTGAAGCGATCGCCCTGCGGCGCGCGTCGCGTCCCTTGACAAATCGCCATTGCGGCGCCAAATACGCTATTCGAAATTCGGCCGGACTACTTTTGCTTTGAGCGTTTTAAAATGCTCATGCTGACGCGCTCCCTCCAAAAATCGAAACTTTAAGACGATTTCGCGTCGCGGAGTCGCGTCACTATTCTCGAATGCAAAAGGTATGGTCATGGCTATAGGCACAGTGAAGTGGTACAACGCCCAAAAGGGCTTCGGTTTCATTCAACCCGACGACGGCGGCAAGGACGCTTTCGTTCATGTCAGCGCGATCGAACGGGCCGGCATGAGCGATTTGCGCGAAGGCCAGAAGATCAGTTTCGAACTGGTCACCGATACGCGTTCGGGCAAAATGTCCGCGGATAAACTTCAGGCGGTCTGAACGAGGATATGGATCATGCCGACTGGCGACCGCGGATGTACCGGCGCTGGCGGCGAACGATCCGTACCGTTCGTCCGACTTAGGGGAGGGTCAGGTTCATTCCTGGCCCTTTTTTCGTGTTCTCTTATTTGCGAGGGGTCGAACCATGACTCGGCATAAATTCGCGATTGGGCAACTCGTCGACTTCGACGTCAAAACCGGGCCGGTATGGAAACCCAGCGGTCCCTATGAGGTCGTGCGCGTGCAACCGGCGGACGACGTGAGATCGCGCACCTATCGCATCAAGAGCAAGGCCGAGGCTTTCGAGCGCACCGCCAAAGAATACGAAATCGTCGCCGTCGGTTAGGCGCGGTTGGAACGAAATTCGCGCCATTGGCGACAGGGGCTGCCGATGATCGCACTCGAGGTCCGCCACCGCACGACCTACCGATATCGCGGGCGGGTCGATCTCGGGCCGCATCGGCTGATGCTTCGCCCGCGCGAGAGCCGCGATTTGCGGTTGATTTCCAGCGCGGTGACGGTTGCGCCGGCGGCGCAAGTCACGTGGGCGCACGATGTCTTCGGCAATTCCGTCGCGACCGCCGTGTTTCAAGGCGCCACGGACAGCCTCGTCATCGACAGCGTCGTGGAACTCCAACTCTATGGATCGGCATGGCCGGTCTTCGACATCGCGGCCTCGGCGATCGTCTATCCCTTTCGCTATTCGGACGACGAATGGACGGACCTTGGCGCGCTGACCATCCAGCAATATCCAGATCCGGACCGACGGCTGGAAAAATGGGCGCGGGCGTTCGTCGGCGGCGATCGGACGGATACGCTCGCCCTGCTCAAGGACCTCAGCGTGGGCGTGTCCGGATGGATCGGCTACCAGAGCCGCGAGGACGAAGGCACGCAGTCGCCGATACAAACTCTGGACCGCGGCTGGGGCTCCTGCCGGGATTTCGCCGTGCTGTTCGTGGAAGCGGCGCGCTGTCTCGGCTTCGGCGCGAGGATCGTCTCGGGCTACCTCTTCAATCCCGATCAGAGTCTTGTGGGCGCGACAGACGGGGGATCGACCCACGCTTGGGGCGAAGTCTTCGTGTCGGGCGCCGGCTGGATCAGCTTCGATCCGACGAACCGCAGCGTCGGCGGCTTCAACCTCATTCCGGTCGCCGTCGCGCGCGACATCCGGCAAGCCATGCCGGTCGCCGGCAGCTTTGTGGGAAACAGCGACGCTTTCGAGGGGATGACGGTGGAAATCCTCGTGACCTCAAACGCCGCGCGCGCGGGGAACCGCGGCTTCGAAACGGCGTCGAGCGTCGGCGGGGCGCGTAGGGAGGCGGATCGCTTCCGGGCCTGACCCGGCGCGCCGCCTTCATCGTCATTTCCCGCGCATTCGCGCTCGACGAGAAACTTGGCTGACGACATGACCCATGCCGCGCTCACCCCTCTTCTCGGCCGCGAGTTCGACAATTTCCTATTCGCGTCGATCGGCGAGGATCGAAATGGAACGTCGCTGAGCGTGCTTTCGGCTTTGGCGCGGCTCGACGTCGATCCCTGGCGGGAAGCAGCCGGTCTGGCGCGAATGCCCAGAGAAAAAGCGACGGAGCGGCTGACCCAGCTGATCGCGGCCGCGCCAAAGGACTTGGCGACAAGTCTATCGCCCGAGACGATCGCCGCCCGCCTGATCGTGCTTTTGCCGCAAGCGGCGAGCTTCAACGTCCCCGCTCCCGAGGCGTTGCTCAAAGTCGCCGCCGTCAAGCCTTTCCGGCTTTTCGTCGCACTGGGCGTCGCCGCTCTCTTGCTGGGCGCCTACATGATCTTCGCGGCTCATCCTTCGTCCGCGCCTGGAGGCGGCGCCAATCCGGCCGCCACGACAAGCGAAGCCGCCGGGGCGCGCCAGCGTTGAAAATCTGACGCGCCTCGAGTGGAAGCCGGTCATTGGCCTTGGCCGCGTCGATGGTTGGCGCTCGCCAACAGCGCCGAAAGTGCGCCTCGAGGCGCAACAGGCGCGCGCGCCATCCTTGTCAACCGTCGGCGTCCCCGCCGTCTCCTCGCCAGGGTTCGCTCGCCGCGGCGCAGGGGGTCGGCGTCGCAGGCGGACCGGCGGAGCAGCGCGACGTTGAGAACTCCATGATCGACGACATCGCGCTCGCTCGCGCCCTGCACGTGCTCTTCGTCACACATTGGATCGGCGGCGTCGCCTTCGTCACGCTCGTCGCGCTGCCGCTCGCGCTCGCGAGCGAGGACAGCGCCCAGGGGTGGGCGCTGTTCGGGCGATCGAGCGACGTTTCGCGGCCCAGGTCCGCGTCTCCATCCCGCTCGCCGGCGCGCACGGCGGGGCATTGAACTGAAATGAGGAGGCCAGGCCGTGTGGCCGGACGCCGCGACGGCCAGCGCGACCCGACGAGAAAGCGGAACGGAACGTGAAGAGCGCCGTCCGCAACGCCTGCGGAAACTGGCGACGCCGCCGACTGCGTCTCGATCAGGTCATTGATTTTAATGGTGCCCAGGGGCGGAATCGAACCACCGACACTGCGATTTTCAGTCGCATGCTCTACCAACTGAGCTACCTGGGCGCCGAAGCGCTTTGGCGCCGCGGACGGCGGTTTATAGGGAGGCGGTCGCGGCTTGTCCAGCGCGTTTGCGTCCGACGCCGCGCTCGCCGGCGAGCGGTGGACATCTTCGGGCGCGCGTGGGAGATTCGCCTCACTGTCCTCGCTTCGCTCGGGAGAACGACGATGTTTCGTTTCGCCATCTGCGTGGCGGCGCTCGCGCTCGCGACGCCGTCCTTCGCCGAAAGTCTGCCCAAGCGCGTCGGACAATGCGCGACCACCCGCGTCGAGCGGGTCGAGACCCGGCTGCTCGACGGGTCGAATCAGCCCGTTCCGGGCTCGGGCAGCGCCATCGTCTTCGTCAACGGCGGCTACCAGGTCTCCTACGATCAGATCCCCGCGGTCGACGCTTCGCGCCCCGGCGACACGGTGAATATCTGCCTCGTCTCGATCCCTCAGGGCTGCCCTCCCGGCGACCACCGCGGCCGCGAATACAAGACCACCAATCTGCGCACCAAGGGCTCCTGGACCTTGCCCGACGCCGAGCATTCCTGCGGCGGCGCCTGACGCGCGGCCGGCGCTGAGGACGCGCCTCGTCCGCGCATTGCGCCGCGCGCGGGCATTTGCCATCATTGAGCCTCGGCGGGTCGGCGGTTGGGCGTTGCGTGGGGCCGGCCAATCGGATCGACCGCGGGCGGTGGGATGGCGGCGGAGAAACCCAGTCGATCCTCGTTGGCGAACGATCCGCGCGCGCGCGGGCTCGTCTACCAGGGCCTGCTCGCGGCCGCGCTCGTCGCGCTTCTGTGGATGGGCTGGCGCAACGCCGTCGTCAACATGCAGGCGCGCGGCATTCCCATGGGCTTCGGCTTCTGGGACGAGATCGCCGGCTTCAACATCAATCAGTCGCTGATCGACTATTCCGCTTTGTCGACCTACGGGCGCGCATTCTGGGTCGGGCTCATCAACACGCTGATGGTCGGCGCGATCAGCGTCGCGCTGGCGACGCCGCTGGGTTTCGCGGTCGGCGTCGCGCGGCTGTCGCCAAACTGGATTCTGTCGAAAGTCGCGCTCGTCTATGTCGAACTGATGCGCAACACGCCGCTGCTGCTGCAACTGGCGTTCTGGTACAACGCGGTGCTGAAGACGCTGCCCGGCCCGCGCCAATCGGTCAGTCTCGGCGGTCTCGCGCTGCTCAACAACCGCGGCCTCTATCTGCCGCGCCCGGAATTCGGCGCCGGCGCGATCGTTGTCGCCGCCGCGCTCGCGCTGGCGCTTCTCGGCGCGCTGGCGTTTCGTTTTTGGGCGCGCCGGCGCCAGGCCTCGAGCGGCGAGCGCGCGCCCGTCGCGCTCGTCGCCATCCTCGCGATCGTCGGCCTGCCGACGCTCGCCTATTTCGCCGCGGGCGAGCCGATCGGCTTTTCCCTGGCAAAACTCTCCGGCTTCAACCTCAGCGGCGGGCTGCAGCTCTATCCGGAATTCGCGGCGCTGACCTTCGGGCTCGTCACCTACACCGCCGGCTTCATCGCCGAGATCGTGCGCGCGGGCGTGCTCGCGGTGCCGCACGGCCAGAGCGAGGCGGCCAGGGCGCTCGGGCTTCATCGCTCGCTGACGATGAAGCTCGTCGTCGTCCCCCAGGCGATGCGCCTCATCATCCCGCCGCTGACTTCGCAATATCTCAACATCATCAAGAATTCGTCGCTCGCGGTGTTCGTCGGCTATCCCGATCTCGTGCTGATCTTCGCGGGAACGGTGCTCAATCAGACGCACGCGGCGGTGCAGGTGATGGCGATCACGATGGCGGTCTATCTCGCGATTTCGCTCTCCGTCGCCTTCGCGCTCAATCTCTTCAACGCGCGCAACGCGCTCAAGGAGCGCTAGGGATGGCGACGCCCGCGACCCCCGGCGCGGCCTATGTCCGCCTCGCCTCCGGGCCGGTCCTGCCGCCGCCGCCTCTCTCGCGCGGCGCAATCGCCTGGATGCGCGCCAATCTCTTTTCTTCGCCCCTGTCGAGCGCGATCACGCTCGCGCTCGCCGCGCTCGGCCTGTGGACGCTGCCGCCGCTGTTCCTCTGGGCGACCGTGCACGCAGTGTGGTCGGCGCCCGACGGCGCGCTGTGCCGCGCCCATCAGGACGGCGCCTGCTGGGCGTTCGTCGCGCAAAAGTTGGATTATCTCCGCTACGGCTCCTATCCCGTAGCCGAGCGCTGGCGCGTCGACGCCGTCGAGATGGTCGGCGGCGCGCTGATCGTGTGGCTGCTGTGGACGGGCGCGCCGCGTCGCGGCCTCGGCGCGGTTCTGTTCTTCCTCGGCTTCCCCGTCCTCGCCTTCGTGCTGCTGCGCGGCGCCGACAGCCTCGGCCTGCCCGTCGTCGACACCTTGCTGTGGGGCGGCGTGTTCGTTTCGTTGGTCACCGCGCTGGTCGGCATCGTGTTTTCGCTGCCGCTTGGCGTGCTGCTGGCGCTGGGGCGTCGTTCCAGCCTGCCCATCGTCAGGGCCGCGAGCGTCGTCTTCATCGAATTCGTGCGGGGCGTGCCCTTCATCACCGTGCTCTACATGGCCAACAACATGCTGCCGCTGTTCCTGCCGCCGGGCTGGGTTCCCGATCGCTTCGTTCCGCCTCTCGTCGGCACGGCGCTGTTCGCCGCCGCCTATATGGCCGAGGAGGTGCGCGGCGGCCTGCAGTCCCTCGACAAGGGCCAATACGAGGGCGCGATGGCGCTCGGGCTCGGCTATTGGCGCATGATGGGGCTCATCGTTCTGCCGCAGGCGCTGACGCTGGTCATCCCCGGCCTCGTCAACAATTTCATCGGCCTGTTCAAGGACACGACGCTGGTCGCGATCGTCGGCATGACCGACTTCCTGGCGGCGATGGACAACGCCTTCAAGGACACGGTGTGGAGCGGGCCGACGATCCTGCCGACCGGCTATGTCTTCGCCGGGCTGTTCTATTTCGTGTTCTGCTACGCGATGTCGCGCTATTCCGCCGCGATGGAGCGCCGCCTCGCGGTCGGGCGAAGGGGCTGAAGGGAACCGGGCCGATGGCGGCGGATGAGGGAAACGCGATCGAGTTCGTCGACGTCCACAAATGGTACGGCGCGTTCCATGTGCTGCGCGCCGTCAATCTCACGGTCGGACGCGGCGAACGCATCGTCGTGTGCGGGCCGTCGGGCTCGGGCAAGTCGACGCTGATCCGTTGCGTCAACCGGCTCGAGGAGCATCAGCGCGGCACGATCCGCGTCGACGGCGTCGAGCTCACCGCCGACATCAAACGCATCGACGAAGTGCGCCGCGAAGTTGGCATGGTGTTCCAGCAGTTCAACCTGTTCCCGCATCTGACGATCCTGGAGAATTGCACGCTGGCGCCGATCTGGGTGCGCAAGACGCCCAAGCGCGAGGCCGAGGAGCTGGCGATGAAACTGCTCGCCCGCGTAAAAATCCCGGAGCAGGCGCTGAAATACCCCGGCCAGCTTTCCGGCGGCCAGCAGCAGCGCGTCGCGATCGCCCGAGCCTTGTGCATGAACCCGAAGATCATGCTGTTCGACGAGCCGACCTCGGCGCTCGATCCGGAAATGGTCAAGGAAGTGCTCGACACCATGACCGCGCTCGCCCAGGACGGCATGACGATGATCGTCGTCACCCACGAAATGGGCTTCGCGCGAAAGGTCGCCGATCGCGTGGTCTTCATGGACCAGGGCGAGATCGTCGAGATCAACGCCCCGGCGGAATTCTTCGCCAACCCGCGGCACGAGAGGACGAGGCTGTTTTTGAGCCAGATATTGCGGTGAGGGCGTTGATCGACTCGACCGGAAATCGCTGTCGGCGACCGCCCAAGGAGCCTTCATGTCCGATCCCGATTCTGTTCACGCCGCAGCGGCCGCCGGCTTCGCCGCCGGGGCGGCGACCTACGCCGCCGGCCGGCCCGAATACCCGGCCGAAGTCGAAGGCTGGCTCAGCGAAGACCTCCGCCTCGGGCCGGGCAGGGCGGTTCTCGATCTCGGCGCCGGCACGGGCAAGTTCCTCTCCCGTCTGCGCAGCGTCGGCGCCAGGCTCTATGCCGTCGAGCCCGTGCCGGCGATGCTGCAAAGGCTGATCGCGGACAACCCCGACGTCGCGGCCAAGGCCGGAACGGCGGAGCGCATTCCGTTCGCCGACGCCTCGATGGACGCGATCGTCTGCGCGCAATCGTTCCATTGGTTCGCGAGCCCGCCGGCGCTCGCCGAAATGCGCCGCGTGCTGAAGGTCGGCGGCGTCTTGGGGCTCATTTGGAACGTGCGCGACGAAAGCGTCGATTGGGTCGCGGCGCTCGCGCGCATCATCGCGCCCTACGAGGGCGACGCGCCGCGCTTCGCCGGCGGGCGCTGGCGCGAGGTCTTTCCCGCCGAAGGCTTTTCGCCGTTGATCGAGCGCCGCTTCGCCCACGCCCATTTCGGGCCGCCCGAACGCGTCATCGTCGATCGTATTCTGTCGACGAGTTTCATCGCCGCGCTCGGCGCCGTCGAGCAAGGCCGGATCGCCGCTCGGGTTCGCGAATTCGTCGCCGCGACGCCGGCGCTGGCGGGCCGGGCGGAGGTCGCCTTTCCCTATGAAACACGCGCGTTCCACTGCGTCAGGATCGGCTGAGCGTCGGCGCGCGGGTCACTTGCGCTGACGCTTCCCTTTCGCCGCCTCTGCGGCGTGGGCGGCGAGCGCCTTGTCGAGGCGGCGGCGCAGCGCGGCGTCGCCATGCGCGGGATGCGCGGGGTCGGCGCTCGCCGCGGCCATGCGGCGCATCAGGTCGTAATCGTGTTCGTCGCGATAGGGCTTGAGGTCGAGGTCGGGCGGCAGCTTGGTCAGCCGCTCGTCGCCCATCCGCTTGACGTAGGACTGCATGAACCGATCATAGGCGCGCCAGGAGACTCCGTCGGCGCGCACCGCCGCTTCCTCGGCGCGCGTCGCGATCTGGTGCGCGTGCTGATAATGCAGGTCGAGCTGGTCGATCAGCGTCTTCTCGACCTCTTCGTGCAGCAGCAGATAGCGGTCGACCGGGATCGCGCGGCCCTTGTAGAGGAAAGTCTCCGGCAGATGCCGGTCGATATAGACGTGGGCGCCGTCGAGGCTGTAGCCGGCCAGATAGGGAATGTCGTGATCGCGGTCGACGCGGCCGACCCGGCGCTGGATGGCGTCGAGCGCGCGATCGAGCATCAGGCTCGACACATAGGTGTCGGGAATGCGCAGGCGCTCGTGCGCGCCGACGGGATGGCAGCAGCTTTCCGGCACTTTCCCCTCCCTTAAAAGCAAAACGCCGCTTCGCTCTTGAAGAAGCGAAGCGGCGTCGAAGGCCTGACGTTTCGACGAGCCGCTTATTCCTTCGGCTTTTCGCCCTTGGCGGCGACGTCGCCGGCGGCGGTGGCGTCGGCCTCGCACATATAGGCGCCCTGCTTGGTCGTCCCGTAGCTCTTATGGCCGGCGTAATGGTACTTGTGCGACTTGGTGTTGACCCAGACGACGGTGTCGCCAGGGCATTTCGCCTTGGCCTCGGCCTCGGTGGCGAATTCGCCGGCGCCGGTCGGCGCGGCGGCGGGCTTCGCCGGCGCCGGCTTCTTCGGCGCGGGCTTCATCGGCGCCGGGGCGGCGGCGGCGGGAGTCGGCGCGGGCGCGGGCGCGGCGGCGGCAGGCGCCGGAGCGGCGGCAGGGGCCGGAGCGGGCGCGGCCGCGGGCGCCGGAGCCGGCGCGGCGGCGCCTTCCTTCTGCGCCCGACAAGCCTTCAGGAATTCCTGCCAGGTCTGGCCGTTGGTCGTGCCGGCCGCCTTGACCGCCTTCCAATCGTCGCCGCATTGCTTCATCACGCTTTCGGCGTTGGCCGCGCCGGTCGCCGAGAGAGCGAACGCGCCGGCGAGCAGGATGGCCGAAAAGGCGATCCCCATTGTCTTTTTCATCATGGCAAGTCCCTTCACAATCCGCTCTGCCCGCCACAGCTTGGCCCAGCGCCAGAGTCTTCCCCTTCTCGCCGCGAATCGCCGCGGCCGCGCCTTCATTGGCTTCACGCCGCTGAACCCGGAACGAGCATGTTCTTGAACTTCTTCAACTTGGTCACGAACTGGTGCCGAAGCTGCTCGCGGTTGACCACCTCCCGCGAGGTCACCCAATTCAACTGAATGGCGCGGCGCTGGCCGGATATCGGCTTGTGGCCGTGCCAGGAATTGTCGGCGCGTCGGAACGCGAGCAGCGTGCCGCCGTAGGGCGGCACCTCCGCGACATAATCGTCGAGGTCGTCCGGGCCGCGCAATAGGCGCAGCCGGCCCGCGTCCTCCTGCCAGCGCTCGTTCATGTAAAGCAGCACGGTGATGATCTTGGTTTTCGAATCCGTATGGATCGAGCCGTCCTTTTCCTGGACATAGCCGCGCACCGTATACATGGTCGGCCGCCCCGTCAGATCGATGTCGAACTTGCGCTCGATCGCCGTCTGGAAGGCGGGTCCCTGCAACTCGTCGATCAGCGCCCGGAAATGGCCGCGAATGGACAGTTCCGCCGGCGGATGCGAGCCGGGGCCGGGCACCTTGGGATAGTCGACGAGGACGGAGGGAAAAAGGTCGCTCTTCAGAAAGTCGGGCACGACGATGAAATCGAACGGGTCGCGCTCGAGCGGAATGCGCTCCAGCGCGGCGAAATCGCAGTAGGTCATCAGCCGCTCCGAGGCGGCGCCCGCTGTGCGAAGCGCCCTATTTTCGCAAGCCTATAACAGAATTGCCGGCGCTCGCCAAGAAAGTGGCCGGGCTCGAGGCGCCGGTTTCGTCGGCTCGGCGCGACCCGTGGCGGGCCGGCGTCGCCTCCGATAGAATGTCCCAGACGCGGCGCTGGATCGGCGCCGGTCGAAGGCGCACGCTCATGTCCAACGCCGACGCCGCCTTTTCCGATGCCGAAACGCTCGCCGCGGCGCTGGCGCGCACCCGCCGGAGCTACGACGAGACGCCCTATTTTTCGGCGCCGCTCATCCGCCTCCATCCCGCGCGAATGGCGGCCAACGCGCGCTGGTTTGGGCTCGGCGCGCCCGGCGCGCGAACCGCGCGGGTGTTGGAGATCGGGTGCGCGTCGGGCGGCCATCTCATTCCGCTCGCGGCGGCGCTTCCCGACGCGCGCTTCGTCGGCGTCGATCTCTCGGCGGTGCAGATCGCGGCGGGAAAGACGCGCATCGAGCGTCTCGGCCTGACCAATGTCGCGCTCGACGCGCGTAGCCTCGGCGACATCGGCGCGGCGGACGGCGAATTCGATTTTATCGTCTGCCACGGCGTCTACAGCTGGATCCCCGAGCCGCTGCGCGAGGACCTGTTGCGCGTGATCGAGGAGCGCCTTTCTCCCGAAGGCGTCGCGGTCGTCAGCTTCAACGTTCTGCCGGGCTGGCGGTTGTTCCAAATCGCGCGCGATTCGATGCTGCTCAACGCGCGCATCCAGAACGATCCGGCCCATCGCGCCGAACAGACGCGCGCGCTCTTCGCGCTGCTCGCCGATGAGAGCCTCGACCGCTACACTTACGGCCGGTTTTGGCGCAAGGAGGCGCTGCGCATGGCGGCGGGCGGCGACGCCTATCTCGCCCACGAAATCTTCGAGGACGCCAACGCGCCCTGTTCCTTCAGCGACTTTTGCGCCGCGCTCGGCCGGCATGGCCTCGCCTATCTCGGCGAAAGCGTGATTTCCGCCAATTGCGAGGAAAGTCTCGTCCCCGACGGCGCCCTGAGCATTCGCGCCTTGGCGCGAGGCGGCGACCTGGCGCGCGAGCAATATATCGACATTTTCAGCGGTCGCGCGTTTCGCGAGGCGCTGGTCACGCATGCGCGACGCGCGCCGCTCATCGATCGCGCGCCCGCGCTCGAGACCATGGAGGCGTTCCACTTCGTCGCGCCGCTCGAATTGCAAGTGACGCCCGCCGAAGGCCGCGACGGCGAATGGCTGGTCGCCGACGCCGACGAGGGCGTTTACGTGCGCGAGGCGGCGGCGGCCGCGGCGATCGAGCGCCTTATCGCGCGATTGCCGCGCTCCTCGCGCCTCGAAGATATCGCGCCCGCGGCCTCGACCGAGCCGGCCGCGCGCCTCGCCGTCGCCGAAGCCTTGCGGCGCATGGTCCAATATGGGCAATGCGCGGTCTCGCTGCTGCCGGTCGATTGCGCGGCCCGCCTGTCGGAGCGCCCTGTCGCCTGGAGCCTGGCGGCGAGCGACGCGTGCGGCGGCGACGCCACCGCGAGCCTTCGCCACGCGCCGGTCCGGCTCGAGCCGTTGCAGCGGCTGTTCCTGCCGCTGCTCGACGGAACGCGCACGCGCGAGGATCTCCTCGCCTATGCGATCGAGCTGGCCGAGCGCGACGTGCTGCAATTCAACGGCCCGGAGGGCAGGGTCGAGGGTCGCGAGAATTTCGCCGCGCGGCTTGGCCCCGCCGTCGATCGCTGCCTGGAGAGCCTCTTCCGACTGGGGCTGCTCGTCGAGGCGTGACGCCGTTGGCCGACGCCGAGCGGAAGGCGAGGGCGAACCTCAACCCGCGAGTTCGTCGGCGAGCGCTTTTCTCACGGCGGGCCGCTCCTGCATCCGCCTTCGGTGGTCCAAGACGCGAGGAATCGGGTTCACATCCACGCCATCGGCCTCCAGCCATTGCGCGATCGTGAACAGGTAGGGGTCGGCGATCGTGTAAGCGTCCCCCATCACCCATGGACCTCTGAACATCCGGCGCTCGATGAGATCGAAACAGGCGCCGACGGATTCCGGAACTTTCCTCTGCATGGCGGCGATCGCCGCGGGGTCATCCGCCCAGCGATATCCGCGCACGCGGTGCGCATGGGCGACATGAACGGTCGAGCAGAGATAGGCGTTGAAGGCCTGAACTTCGGCGAACGCGAAGGCGTCGCCCAGCGGCGCAAGCCCCGCCTCGGGGAAACTCTGGGCGATGAACGCAAGAATCGCCGGCGTTTCCGTCAGAACGCCGCGCGGGGTTTGCAAGGCCGGAACCCGCGCCTTCGGATTGATCGCGAGATAGTCCGACTTCGTCTGCTCGGCCGCGCCGAAGTCGACGCGCTTCAGCGCGTAATCGGCTCCCGCCTCTTCGAGCGCGATATGCGAGGCCAACGCGCAGGCGCCCGGCGAATAAAACAACGTCAACATTGCCGGAGCCCTCAAAGACGGCGCCCAGTCGGCGCCGGTCATCGTCAGGATGGCCGATCGCCCCTCGGTCCGCAACGGCCCGAGGGGTGAGATTCAGAAGAATGTTCTGCCGCGCCGCCCCTACAAGCGCCCGCGCGCCGCCTCGACCAGAGAAGCGAGGTCGCCGGAGGCGTCGAGCGCGCTCCAGCCGGTCTCGGCGAGCGGCGCGGCCATCTGCGTCGCGACGATGCGCGCGTCGGCGTCCGAGGCGTCGCGGGCGCGCACGCCGACGCGCCGCAGGCGCGGGCCGAGCGGCGCTTCGAGCCACAAGCCGGTGAAGGCGACGCCGAGATCGGCAGCCAGGCGCGCCGCCGCCTCGCGTTCGCGCCCATGCGCATGGACGGCGTCGATGACGACGCAGTGTCCCGCCCGCAGCGCCAGCCCCGCCTTGCGCGTGAGGCGCGCATAGGTTTCGCGCGACGCCGCCTCGCCATAGGCCTCGTCGGGCAGGCGCGTCGTCTCTTCGACCGCGAACAGATGCTTGCGCTCGACGTCGCTGCGCAACAGAATCGCGCCCGGCGCGCGGCCGATTTCGGGCGCCAGCGCGGCGGCGAGCGTGCTCTTGCCCGTCCCCGAGAGCCCGCCGACCGCGACGAGGCGCGCGGGCGCGGGTTGCAGGAACGCCTCGGCGAAGACGAAGTAGCGCCTCGCGGCCTCTCTCTCGCGCGCCTGCTCGGCGCCGGTCAGATGCGCGATGTTGGCCGCCTCGACCTTGGCGCGGATCGCCGCGCGGATGCTCATGAATATCGGGAGCGCCGCGAGACCGGAGAATTGCGGCTCGTCGCTCAACGATAAATAGGTCGTCAGAAGCAGATTGGCGGCGGGGCGCAGGCCGCGCTCCCAAAGATCCATCAGCGCGAAGGCGAGATCGTAGAGAATGTCGCCGGTGGCGATGTCGGGGTCGAATTCGATCGCGTCGAACAGCACCGGCTCGCCGTCGACGACCGCGATGTTGCGCAGGTGCAGATCGCCGTGGCAGCGGCGGACGTAGCCCCGCTCGCCGCGCGCGACGAGCAGCGGCCGGACGGCGGCGAGCGCTTCGCGCGACTCGCGCGCCAGCTCCGCCGCTCGCGCGGGATCGAACAGATCGGGCCGCGCGGCGAAGACGGCTTCGTTCTGATCGAGATAGGTCGCGAGCGATTGCGTCGCTCTCTCGCCGTCGCGCGTGGGCGCGCGTTCGTGCGAGAGGCGGATCGCATGCGCGAGCTTGCGCACGAATTCGGATGTCAGGCCGCCGCGCTCGGCGATCTTGTCGAGCGTCGCGTTCTCGTCGAAGCGGCGCATATGCGTCGCCCATTCCACCACTTCGCCCGTGCCGCCGATCGCCAGGGCGTCGCCCTGACGCGTGACGGCCACGACGTCGAGATAGATGCGCGGCGCGTTTTCGCGGTTGACCTCGATCTCCGCCTCGCACGCGGCGCGGCGCTTCTCGAGCGTCGAGAAATCGAGGAACGGCAGGCGGATCGCGCGCCTGACCTTGTAGACGTCCTCGCCCGCGAGGAAGACGGCCGCGCCTTGCGTATCGATCCTCTTCACCGGACCGGCGAGGCCATACGCGCGCCCCTGCGCGAGAAAAGAGAACACCGCCGACTGATCGCCCTCGAGAGGGGCCGCAGGCGGGCCGCCTGGGCCGGCGGACGGGGCGACGCGCTTCGTCATCGTTTCGGCTCGGCGATGGATAGACGAGTGGTCCGCTGCAATTTGGCTGGCGCCAATCACTCGAGGAATCCTATGAAGTCCCGCCGCGCGCGGCGCCTTGATGTGCGTCAAGCCTCGCGCGCATCGGCGGGCTAAGAGGCTGCGAGCGCGGCGCGCGCCTCGCCAGCGCCGGCGCGGCGCTCTACGATGGCGGCCCGGACCTTTGCCAACCCAAGTCGAACCCGCCCATGACCCGCATCGAGAACCACACCTTCGACGAATTGGCGATCGGCGACCGCGAGACATTCGCGCACGCGCTGACGCCGGAAGATTGCGACCGCTTCGCCGGCGCGGCGGGGGCGCTCGATCCCGACGCCGTCGAATCGGGTCTGGTGACGACCAACGGCTTCCAGGCGATCGCGGCCGAGAGCGGCTGGGGCGGCGCTCTGATCGCGGCGGTCATCGCCGGGCGGTTTCCCGGCGCGGGAACCGTGCTCGTCCGCCAGGCCCTGGAGATCCAGGGCGCGGCGGGGCCGGGCGACGTCATGACCCTCGTCGTCTCCGTCAAGTCCAAGACCGCCGAAGGCCGGCGCGTCGTGCTCGATTGCCGCGCCGCCAATCAGCTGGGCGAACCGACCTTGAGCGGAACCGTCGAGGTCGTGGCGCCCACGGAGAAGATCGCGCGCGGCCGCGTCGGCGACCAGAGTGGAGAAATTCACGAAAAAGGCCGCCGCTATCGCCGGCTGATCGAGATGACGCGCGGCCTCCAGCCGCTGCGCACGGCGGTCGTCCATCCCGTCGACGAAGCTTCGCTCGTCGGCGCCGTCGAAGCCGCGCGCGAGGGGCTGATCGAGGCGGTTCTCGTCGGTCCCGAGGCGAAAATCCGCCGCGCCGCGGAGGAGGCGCATATCGACCTGTCGCCGTTCGAGATCGTGGCCACCGAACACAGCCACGCGGCGGCGGAAGCGGCGGTGGCGATGGCGCGCTCCGGCAAGGTCGAGGCGCTGATGAAGGGCGCCCTGCACACCGACGAACTGATGCGCGCCGTCGTCGATCCGACGATAGGCCTGCGCACCGCGCGCCGCGTCAGCCATGTCTTCGCCATCGATGCGCCGAGCTATCCCCGGCCTTTGTTCATCACCGACGCGGCGGTCAACATCTATCCCACGCTGATGGACAAGCGCGACATCGTGCAGAACGCCATCGATCTCGCCCGGGCGCTGGGCATCGTGACGCCGCGCGTCGCGATTCTGTCGGCGGTGGAGACGGTCTCGCCGGACATCCGCTCGACGCTCGACGCCGCGGCTCTGTGCAAGATGGCCGATCGCGGCCAGATCGTCGGCGCCATCCTCGACGGGCCGCTCGCCTTCGACAACGCCGTGTCGCTGGAGGCGGCGCGCGCGAAAGGCATCGTCTCGCCGGTCGCGGGGCGCGCCGACATTCTCGTGGCGCCCGATCTCGAAGCCGGCAACATGCTCGCCAAGCAGCTCGAATATCTCGCCGACGCCGACATGGCCGGCGTCGTCCTCGGCGCGCGCGTGCCGATCATGCTGACGAGCCGCGCCGACAAGACCATCGCGCGGCTGGGGTCGTGCGCGATCGCGCTGCTGCTGGCGCGGCGCCGGGGGTGAACCCCTTCCTGCGTTGCGGGGAAGGCGCCATGGCGCCAAGAAAGAAGCCGGCAAGAGCCGGCTTCGCAGGTCTTGGCGTTCCTTTCGTGCAACGCGTCAATACTTGGCCGCCCGGGGGCCGGCGCCGCCTAGTTGAACTTGAAGTTCAGACCAACGAGGATGGTCTGCAAATCATCCGTCTCCTTATACCTGTATGGCGTTGCATTGGCGGGGTTGGGGGCGGTGTACGACAATGTGGCGTTCTGGCTGCCGAAGCCCATGTAATCGTATTCGACGAAGATGGACCAGTTGCGCGCGAACGAATATTCGGCGCCGCCCCCGATTGTCCATCCAACCCGAGTGGCGCTCGCCGATCCCCAATAAGGCGAAATCGCGCTCACCGTCCGGTCCACGTCCGAATAGCGAATGCCCGCCTCGGCCAAGCCACCCCTAAAATACACCAAAGCTTGCGGCATAAGGAGGTAACCGATGCGCCCCGTCTCCGTCGCAACCCAACTCGTGTTGAATCGCAGGCTCTCGCCGGGATCGCCGTTTGGCGGCGGATAAATGTGATTGCCCTTGACCCCCGCACCGTCCAGCATTCCCTGAACGCCGAACACCCAGGCCGACGCCTGATAATCGCATCCGATCTGACCGCCCCCCGCCGCCCCGTCTGCGGTGTCGCTGCCCGCGCTGGCGGCGTATTGGGGATCGTAGGGCTGATTTGCCTGCCATCCATAACCGATGTTGGCGCCGACGTGGCAGCCGGTCCAACTCCAAATCGGCGGCGCCGCCTGATAGGCCGGCGGCGACTTGGGAGCGGGCAGATCGGCGGCGAAAGCCCCGCCGGCGACGAGTGAGCCCGCGATCGTCGCTGCAAGAAATTTCACGCGCATGGGTCCGGCCTCCAGCTAAATCTCCAACGGAAATGTCCTCCGGGGAGCATAGCGATCCGCTGCGCGTCGCGATGTAGCAATTATGCAACTAATGAGATTATTTTATAGTCACGCAACTGATGAGTTGCGGCCGCGCGTCCAGCGATGGCGCGCGGCGAAGCGGCGATCGGTTCGTCGACGGAACAACTCGCGATCCTAGGTTTCGGCCATCGCGCGCGCTAATGTCCGCGAGCGGCGCCGCTGCGTCTCGACAATCGACCAACACAGGAGAATGCCCATGCGATTCCTGGCCCTCATCGGCGCGCTCGCGATCGTCGGCGCCATCGCCGCCGCGGTCTTCTTTTTCGGCGGCTTCTACAGCGTTGCGGAAGTCGAGGACGCCGGGGTCGTCACCTGGGCGCTGGACAGCGTCAGAGCCGCATCGGTCGCTCGGCACGCCAGCGGCGCGCCGCCGATTTCTCTCGACGATGCCGCGACGGCGCAAGCCGGCGCCCGCGCCTACGCCACGATCGGCTGCGTGAATTGCCACGGCGGGCCGGGCGTCGGTTGGGCCAAGTTTTCCGAGGGACTGCAGCCGGTTCCCGCCGACCTCAAGAAAATGGCGACGGAGCGGACCGCGTCGGAGCTGTTCTGGGTCGTCAAGAACGGCGTCAAGATGACAGGCATGCCGAGCTTCGGCGCGGCCGGGGCGAGCGACCAGCAAATCTGGACGATCGTCGCTTTCATCAAGAAATTGCCGACCCTGTCGGACGCAGACTACAAGACGTGGACGGCGGCGCCGTAGGCGACGGGCGAACGGTTGCGGAATTGCGGCGGCGACGGCGCGGGAAATCGATCGCCGTCGCGCGCCTCGCCCTATGGCTGGTAGGCGACGAGGATCGCGTGGGCAGTCGCCGCCGGCAAGCCGACAATTCACGTTGCAGCCCGCCGAGCTTCGCCGGCCGGCTCTCCATCGCGAAATGCCAGGCAAAGACGGTTCGCTCGCTTGCACCGCTCAGCGGCGCAGAATTCATTAACTTTCCTCTCTTAAGCCATTCGCCATGAGGTGTTGATCCCGCGACGCGCAAGCTGGGGATCAATGGCATGAGGCCGTACGCTCATACCGGTTTCGACCCGGAATCGCCGCGCTTTCGCCATCGACGCCGTCTGCGCCATCGCCATCGGGCTGGCGCGGGCGAGGCGCGATCG
>Ga0187852_1000049_pt1 | contig 111996 bp, 113 predicted proteins | sample June2016WEW_6_40_FD_134511 | JGI IMG/M metagenome (GOLD analysis project Ga0187852, IMG submission 134511) | Peatland microbial communities from SPRUCE experiment site at the Marcell Experimental Forest, Minnesota, USA - June2016WEW_6_40 | ecosystem: Environmental > Terrestrial > Soil >... | reverse complement strand
GGCCCCAAGCGATCGCTTGGGTCAGCTCCGGGTCGCCCTCGCCCGGACGCGCCGCGCGCACGAGATCGAGGATCGCCTCGACCACGCTTTCGCCGATCGGCGCGCGTCGCACCAGGCGCTGCGCCGCCATCAGATCGGCGGCGGTCATCGCCGGCTTAGGCGCCGCTTCGCTGTCGCCGGTCGTCTCGATGAGAATGCGCCGTTCGGCGGCCCGGTCGGGATAGCCGACGTCGATCTGCATGAGGAAGCGGTCAAGCTGCGCCTCGGGCAGGGGATAGGCGCCTTCCTGCTCCAGCGGATTTTGCGTCGCCAGCACATGGAAGGGAACCGGAAGATCGTGGCGCGCGCCCGCGACCGTGACATGATGCTCCTGCATCGCCTGCAGCAGCGCCGACTGGGTGCGCGGGCTCGCCCGGTTGATTTCGTCGGCCATCAGCAATTGCGCGAAAATCGGCCCTTTGATGAAGCGGAAGCTTCGCGCGCGGTCCAGCCCTTCTTCCATCACTTCGGCGCCGAGGATATCGGAGGGCATCAGGTCGGGAGTGAATTGCACCCGCAAGGCGTCGAGCCCCATGACGATTCCGAGCGTCTCCACCAGCTTCGTCTTGGCGAGGCCGGGCACGCCGATCAGCAGGCCGTGACCGCCCGCGAGCAAAGTCACGAGCGTCTGCTCGACCACTTTGTCCTGGCCGAAGATCACCGCGCCGATGGCCTCGCGCGCCGCCGCGATGCGGGCCAGACTCGCTTCGGCGGCTTTCACGACGCTGGCGTCAAAATCGGCGACGGTCATGGCATCTCCTCATACGCTTGCCTGCGATCCGACCGCCGGCCTATCCGCGCGCCGCGGGGCCGGCGTCGCCGAAGACCGGGCGGGAAAGCCCGCCAAACGGATTCCCCTTCGACGAGTCTCGCACTACATTGGGCTTTCAGGCCCTCGGTCGACGCGTAACACGGGAAAGCAACGTTTGCCCACAAACAAGCGCGAGATTATGGCGGAGCGGAGCGAAAGCGGCGGAGCGGGTCGAGCGCCCGACGAGGCCCTCGGCGGCCTTCGCGAGGCGGCCGAGGCGCGAAAGCGCGGTCCGGCTCCGGTCCATCTATGGAATCCGCCGTATTGCGGCGAGATCGACATGCGCATAGCCGGCGACGGAACATGGTATTATTGCGGCTCGCCGATCGGCCGCGCCCCCCTCGTGCAGCTCTTCGCTTCGATTCTGCGCAAGGACGAGGATCGCTACGTCCTGGTCACGCCGGTCGAACGCGTCGGCATAAGAGTCGACGACGCGCCCTTCCTCTGCGTCGAGATGGGCGTGGACCGGGCGGGCGGCGAACAAACGCTGACTTTCCGCACCAACGTCGAGGATATCGTCACGGTCGACGCCGAGCATCCCCTGCGCTTCGAGCGCGGCGCGGCCGAGGGAATCAAACCCTATGTCCGCGTGCGCGACGGCCTCTGGGCGCTCGTCAAGCGCGCGCTCTATTACGACCTCGTCGCGCTCGGCAAAGTCGAGCCGTGGCGGGGCGAGGATTGGTTCGGCGTGCGCTCGGGCGCCCTGTTCTTCCCGATGACCCGCGCCAGCGAGATCGACGGCCTTTGAGCGTTCCCCCGCCCAGCGACCTTTCCGCCGACGCCTTGCGCCGCCTCGCGCGCGAGCGGCTGGCGCAGCGCCTCCCCGCAGACGCCTTCGCGGCCGACGTCGCGCCGCGGGTCAGCGACTACGCCCTCAATGGACCCTTGCCCGATTCGCTGGCGATCGCGCGCGCCCGTCCGGCGGCGGTGATTGCGCCGATCGTGGCGCGGCCCGAGGGCCTGAGCGTGCTGCTGACGCTGCGCGCGCCGAATTTGCGCACGCATTCCAGCCAGGTCGCCTTTCCCGGCGGCAAGATCGACGCGGGAGAAACGGCGTTCGAGACCGCGTTGCGCGAGGCGCACGAGGAAATCGGCCTCGAGGAGCGCTTTATCGAACCACTCGGCTGGCTCGATGCTTATCTGACGGGGACGGGGTATCGCGTCGCGCCGCTGGTGGCGCTGATCGATCCCGCCTTCACGCTCACGATCAACGCCCATGAGGTGGCGGAAGTCTTCGAGGCGCCGTTCGCCTTCCTCATGGACCCCGCCAACCACCGCCTTGAGCAGCGGGAATGGCAGGGACGATCGAGAAAATTCTACGCCATGCCCCATGGCGGGCGCTATATCTGGGGCGCCACCGCCGGCATCTTACGCAATCTCTACGAGAGGCTGTTTTCCTGATGTGGCGCGCCGCCGTCGAGTCCCTCGCTCTGTTCCTGGCCCCGTTCCTGCTTTTCGCGGTCTATCTCGTTCTGCGCCTGCGCTATCCGCTGGCGGTCGAGCATTGGACGCGCAGCAGGGTCGCGACGCTTGTCCTCATCGGCTTGGCGACGGCGCTGATCGGCATGATCGTGCTGATCTCGGCCGCCCCGCGCAGCCAAGGCGTCTACGTAGCGCCGCATGTCGAGAACGGCGTCCTCGTGCCGGGACATTTCCAATGAGCGGTCCGCCCGGCATTCGCGACGGACGGCTCGCCGATCGACGCCTGCTCGACGAAGGACGGCTCGCGCGCGCGCTGCGCACGCTCGACGGCGAGGGCGAGGAGACGCGCCTTGTCGGCGGCGCGGTGCGCGACCTCGCTCTGGGAGAAAAGATGGGCGATTTCGACCTCGCCACGACGGCCCTGCCCGAAGTCGTGATGAGGCGGGCCCGCGCCGCCGGCTTCCGCGTCGCGCCGACCGGCCTCGCTCACGGCACGGTGACGCTGATCGTCGAGGGTCAGCCGATCGAGGTGACGACGCTGCGCCGGGACGTCGCGACCGACGGGCGCCACGCGACGGTGGCGTTCGGCCGCGATTTCGAGGCCGACGCGCGGCGGCGCGATTTCACCATCAACGCGCTTTCCCTGGGGCGCGACGGGATCGTGCACGATTACACCGGCGGGCTCGCCGACCTCGCCGCTCGGCAGGTGCGCTTCATTGGCGATCCCAGTCAGCGCATTCGCGAGGATTACTTGCGCATCTTGCGCTTCTTTCGCTTCTCGGCCCGCTATGGCGACGGCGCGCTCGACGCCGAAGGGCTGCGCGCGGCGATCCAGGAGCGCGACGGCCTCATGATCCTGTCGCGCGAGCGCGTGCGCGCCGAATTGCTGAAGCTCCTGGCGGCGCCCCGCGCCGGCGAAGTCGTGACGGCGGTTTGCGAGGCCGGCTTGCTGGCCCCGCTGCTCGCCGGGCAGACCGATGCGGCGCGCCTCGGACGCACTCTCGCGATCGAAGCTCGCGGCGAAGCCCGGCCGGACCCGCTGCTGCGCCTGGCGGCGCTGGGCGTGCGGATCGAAGAGGACGCCGAGCGCCTGCGCGAGCGCCTGCGCCTCTCCAACGCCGAATTCGAGCGCCTCGCCGTTCTCGGCCAGGCCTTGCCCGGCTTGCATGGACTGAGCGCGCCGCCGCCCTTCAGCGCCTTGCGCGTGCTGCTGTTCGAGCGCCGGCGGCGCGGCGCGCTCGACGCGTTGACGCTCGCGCACGCCGACTCCGGCGCGCCGGCGGACGACTGGCGCTTTTCCAGCGCCTACCGCTTTCTCCAGGAAACGCCCGAGCCGACGCTGCCGATCACCGGCGCCGACATCCTCGCGCGCGGCGTGACGCACGGTCAACGCGTCGGCGCGACGCTGAAGACGCTGCAGGCGCTGTGGATTCGCGCAGGGTTCCCGCGCGAGCCGGAAGTCCTGGCGCGGCTGCTCGACGAGGCGCTGAAGAATTGACGCTGGCGACGGCCACGCGCCTCACCATCGCGCGAACGTCGCCTCGACCTTGCGCAGGAACGCCGCGCGGCGCTCGGGCGTCGTGTGGTTCATGTCGTAATGGGCGAGATAGTCGCAGCGCGCGCCGGGCGCGACCACCGAGCGCAGCGAGCGCGTGACGACGCGGCGCGGCGGATCGCCCATCAGAAACGTCTTCCAGCGCGGGCCGCCATAAGTGCAGACCGCCGCGAGCCTTCTGACATTGTGAAGGCAGGTCGTATAGGAGCCGTCGGCGGCCAGACGAAAGCTGACCCCGGGCAGGAACACCTTGTCGACAAAACCCTTGAGGATCGCGGGAAAGCCCATGTTCCAGACGGGGAAGACGAGCGCCAGCGCTTCGGCCGCGAGCAAGCGGTCGACATAGGGGCCGACGCGCGCGCGATTGACGCCGACGTCGTGGTAGTCGAGGCGATCCTGGCGCCGCATCACGGGATCGAAGCCTTCGGCGTTGAGATCGCAGTCGTCGACTTCGTGCCCGCGCGCGCTGAGCGCGCCGACCACCCTATCGTGCAACGCGGCGGCGAAACTCGTTTCGACGGGATGGGCGAACAGGACGAGCGTGCGCAAAGATCAAAGACCTTGCGCCGCTCGGGCGCGAGCCTCCAGTCCGGGAAAGAGGAAATTCTTGCCGGCCGAATAATCGAAATCCGGATTCTCCCAGGCGATCATCTTTCCCGGATTGAGCAGCCCCTGCGGATCGGTCTCGCGCTTGAACGCCAATTGCACCGCGTCGGTCTGCTTCATGCCGCCCTCTTCGAGCGTGTAGCGATGGGGATTGAAGATCGTCGCGCCCATGTCCTCGTGGATCGCAATGATCTCGGCGAGCCGTTCGGGCGTCGAGAATCGCACCATCGGCAGGCCCGCCGCTCCGACCCGGCCGTTGAACCGGATGAATTCGAGATGCCCCGCGACTTCGTCGCCGAAACGCCGATGGAGTCGCTCGATGATCTCCAGACCGCCGTCGGCCGGGTAACGCGCCTGCAAATAGGTGATCGCGGGATCGACGCGCAGCGCCCGCAGCGTGGTGTGGTTCCAGGCCAGTTCGTAGTTCGGCGGCAGGCCCTTGCGCGCCTCGGGAGCGGCGCGCGCGGAGTCGAAGAGCACCTGCGCGCCGGGGTAGCGCCGGGTGAAGGCGCGGAAGGCGTCGAGCGCGTGCGGCGCGATCATCAGGATCGCGACGCTCTTGTCGCGCGGGATCAAATCCCGATGGCGCAGAAAATAGTCGTGCGGCGCAGGCGCGGCGACGACGGTGACGAGCTTCTTGAGCAGCCCATCCTCCTCGCCGAGCGCGAGCCCATAGGCGGCCGCCGCGGCGAAAGCGTCGAAGCCGACGATGACGTCGGCCCAATCGTAGGCGGCGGTCAAGGGCATTTCGACGCCGACGATGACGCCGTTGGTGCCGTAGGCGTGCACCGCCTTGTGCAAGTCCTCGCCGGTCAGTTCGAGCGCCCGCGGGCTCGCCTCCATCGTCAGCACGCGCAGGCGCAGAACATTGCCGAAATCGCGCAGGCCGCCCCACGTGATCGAGCCGACGCCGCCCGAGCCGCCCGCGATGAAGCCGCCGATCGAGGCGGTCGCGCGGGTCGAAGGGAACATGCGCAATTCCTGGCCGCTCGCCGCCGTCGCCTTGTCGATTTCGCCGATGATCGCGCCGGGCTCGCACAGCGCGCGGCCCGGCGCGATCGACAGGACCCGGTTCATCTCCGCCAGATTGAGCACGATCCCGCCCGACAGCGGCATCGCCTGGCCGTAATTGCCGGTGCCGCCGCCGCGCGCCGTCACGGGGATGGCGAGGCGATGGGCGGCGGCGAGGACGCTCGCGACTTCCGCCTCGCTCTTCGGCGAGACCACGATGTCGCCCAAGACGGCGTCGAGCTCCTTCTTGAGAATGGGCGAATACCAATAGAAGTCGCGGCTCTTCTGGCGCACCAGAACGGGATTGTCTTCACAGGCGATCGGCCCGATCGCGCGGCGAAACTCTTCGATATCGTAAACGCGGCTCATGGCGCGAGGCCCTCCAGATCATCAAGCTCGGCAAAGTCGGGCGGCGTCTCGGCGAGCGGCCGGCCGCCGCGCAGAACGACGCGGTCCGATTGCGGACGCGAGAACAATTCGGTGAAATCCCGCGCGCGCGTAGCGATCATGTCGGCGCGCGCGCCGACGCTCAGCTCGCCCGGTTCGATTCCCATGGCGAGCGCCGGCGCGGCGAAGATCGCGGGGGCCCAGGCGGCGAAGGGATAGTCGAGATGAAGGATGCGCACGCCCTCGCGCCAGACTTCGAGCATGTCGAGATCGCCATAGGCGTGGAAGGGGTCGCGCGTGTTGTCGCTCGCGATCATGATGGGGACGCCCGCCGCCTTCAATTCGTGCAGCGCGGTGACGCCGCGCCAGCGCGGCGTGCGGTCCGCTTGTCGATCCTGCAGGAACATATTGCACATCGGCAGCGAAACGACGGCGAGCCCCGCGCGCGCGACGAGATCGATCGCGCGCCGCATTTCGCCGTCGTCCCGCCGAACCAGCGAACAGCAATGGCCGACGAGCACGCGGCCGCCGAAGCGGTGATCGATTGTCGCCTGCGCGACCGCGTCGAGCGAGCGCGCGTTAGGATCGGCGGTTTCGTCGACGTGAAAGTCGAGATCCCAGCCCTTGCGCGCGGCGAGGCGAAAGAGACGATCGAGCGCCTCGCGAAGGCGCGGGACCATGAAGGTCACGGCGCCCAGGATCTTTGAGCCGTGCGCCTCGATCATCGCCTCGACCTCGGCCATGTGGCCCTCGTCGAAGACATGGTCGATGGGAAACAGCGGCGAAGCCTGCAGTTCGATCCGCCCGCGCCATCGCTCGCGCGCCTCGGCGAAGACCGGCCAGCTGATCCGCGTCTGCGGGCCGAGGCTGTCGAGATGGGTGCGGATCGCGCGCGTTCCCCTGGCGTAGGCGCAGCGCAGCCCGAAATCCATGCGCCGGGCGACGTCGGCGGCGCTCCAATAGGCTTGCCGATCCTCGGCCACGGTCTTCAGCGCCTCGGCGAAGCCGCCGGTCGGATTGGGCGCCCGGCGCCAGATGTAACCCTTGTCGAGATGGGTGTGCGCGTCGACGAACAGCGGCAGAACGATCCGGCCGGCGAGAGCGAGGCGCGGCAGATCCGACAGCGTTTCGCCGCCGCTCGGCGCGATCGCCGCGATGCGTCCCTCGTCGACGACGATGTCGACCCTGGCGAAGCCCTCGCGATCGAGCGGCGACGCTTTCCAGGGAAGACGGGAGGGCAGGATTCTCGCGTCCGCGATGGCGTAACGCGGCGCTTCGGCAATGGCGAAAAGCGGGTTCACGTCTCGCGTCCGCGCGCGCTGTCGTGCCAATGGCGCAGCAGCAGATAAGAGAGCGCGGTAAGCGCGAGATAGATGGCGATGCCGGTCGCCGAGATCAGGAACAGCGCCGCGAACATGCGGGGAATGTTGAGGCGAAAGCCGGATTCGACGATGCGATAGGCGAGCCCGGCGCCCTGCCCCGCCGAGCCGGCGGCGATCTCGGCGACGATCGCGCCGATCAGGGCGAGGCCGCCGCCGATGCGCAGGCCGCCGAGGAAATAGGGCAGGGCCGAAGGCAATCGCAGCAACAGGAGCTGCTGCCAGCGCGTCGCGCGACAGAGTTCGAAGAGATCGAGGAGATTGTGGTCGGCCGAAGAGAGGCCCAGCGTCGTATTGGCGAGGATGGGGAAAAAGGCGACGAGAAACGCGCAGACGAGAACGGCGGCGTTGGGGCTGAGATAGATGAGCAGCAGCGGCGCGATCGCGACAATCGGCGTGACCTGCATGACAACGGCGAACGGAAAGAACGCGCGCTCGACAATGCGCCATTGCGCGAACAGAATCGCCAGCGCGACGCCGCCGACGACCGCCAGGGCGAGCGCCTCCAAGGTGATGGTGAGCGTAACCATAAGGGACAGGGAGAGCGTTCCCCAGTCCTTGATCAGGGTCGTCGCGATCAGGCTGGGCGCCGGCAATATGAAGGGCGGGATCGCGAACCAACGCACCGCCGCCTCCCAGGCGGCCAGCGCCATGGCGAGAGCGAAAGCCGGAAACGCGAATTCGAGCAGCTTTTGACGACTCACGTCGACGCCTCCCCCGAGCGCGCGCGCGCGCCGGGCGGCGGCAAATCCATCGCCGCGCACAGCGCCAGCGACGTCTGGCGGCATTTTTCGGCATAGGCCGCGCTCAAGCGGAATTCCTCGTTGCGCGGCAGCGGCGCGTCGACGGCGATCTCGGCGACCGCGCGACCCGGGCGCGCCGCCATGACCACGATGCGGGTGGAAAGATACACGCTCTCGTAGACGGAATGCGTGACGAAGACGACGGTCGCGCCGAGTCCGCATTTGAGCGCCACGAGGTCGTCGTTGAGCTTGGTGCGGGTGATTTCGTCGAGCGCGGCGAAGGGTTCGTCCATCAACAGCACGGCGGGGCGCGTCACCAGCGCGCGCGCGATCGAAACGCGCATCTTCATGCCGCCGGAGAGTTCGCGCGGGAATGCATTGGCGAACCCGGAAAGGCCGACGCGCTCCAACGCCTCCTCGACGCGCGGCGCCGCTTGAGCGCGCGAGACGCCGGCCAGCCGTAGAGGCAGCCAAACATTGGCGAACACCGTGCTCCATGGCGTCAGGGTCGGCTCCTGAAACACGAATCCGAGTTCCGGGCGGCGGCCGCGCCAGGCGATGGCGCCTCGCGTCGGCGACGTCAGGCCGGACAAAAGGCGCAGGATTGTCGATTTGCCGCAGCCCGAAGGACCCAGCAGCGAAACAAATTCGCCCTCGCGCACGTCCAATTCGACGCCGGCCAGCGCGGTCACGCCATTGGCGAAGACCTTATCGACGCCGCGCAACGAGACGAGCGCCGGAGCCTCGGGAGTTTCCCGCGGCGACGCGGCAGGCGCAATAAGATCAGCAAGCGACATGAGCGGCGTTCGCAGCGACTGGGTTTCGTCCATTTGAGGGGCCGGCAGGCAGCCCGTGCGAAAGGTTCCGCACCCGCTTCGCCCGCCGAAATCCGCGAGCTTCGCTCATTTCGGCCGCAAATCGACCCCGACGCCCTTGTCGACGAATTGCAGCGTATAGGCCTTCTTGTAGTCGATATCGGGCTTGACCACGCCGGCCTTCACCATTTGCTCGAAGAAGTCCTTCACGCGCGCGTCCGTCATCGCGCCGATGCCCAGCTTCAGCGTGTCGCCGGAATCGACGACGCCGTATTCCTTCAGCTTGGCGATGGAGAACGCGATCTGCTCGTCGCTGATGTCGGGATTGTCCTTCTTGATCGCGGCGTTGGCCTTGGCGTTGTCGCCATAGAGATAATGATACCAGCCGATCTCCGAAGCCTCGACGAACCGCTGCACGACATCCGGAGACTTGGCCACCATGTCGGTGCGGGCCTCGATCGTCGTCGCGTAGGTCGAATAGCCCTGGTCGGCGAGCAGGAAGATGTTGGGCTTGAAGCCGCCGTCCTTCTCCACCGAGAAGGGCTCGGCGGTGAGATAACCCTGTTGGATCGAATTCTTGTCGGCGATGAACGGCGCGGCGTTGAAATTATAGGGTCTGACGTTTTCTTCCCTAAAGCCGTAGGCGACGCGCATCCATTGATAGAACGAGGCGAGCCCTTCCTTGCCGACGAAGGCCGTCGCCTTCGGCAGATCGGTCCACTTGTCGAGCCCGACGCCGGGATGCGACATGAAAATCTGCGGGTCCTTCTGGAATATGGCGGCGACGACGATCGTCGGCACGTTCTGCTCGACCGCCTCGAAGGCCTGAATGAAATTGCCGCCCATGTAGAAGTCGAGCTTGCCGGTCACCAGCATCAGGCGGTTGTTGGCCTGCGGCCCGCCGGGCACGATCGTCACGTCGAGCCCGTATTTGGCGTAGGTTCCGTCGACGACGGCCTGGTAATAGCCGCCGTGCTCGGCCTCGGCGAGCCAATTGGTGCCGAAGGTCACCTTGTCGGCGCCGAAAGCCGCGCTCGAGGTCGCCGCCGCCAAGGCCGCGGCCGCCCAAACGCTCTTTATCAATCCGTTCATTTACCAACGCTCCCAAGCCGGACAATGTCGCGGCATCACAAAGCAACTTGGGCGCCACTGTCAACCTTGCCTCGGGCCACGGCAGGGTTTAGCCAAAGGCAGCCCCGTTTCGCCATGAGCCGCCTCGATGCGCCCTTTGTCTCCCGGTTCGATCCATCCCCCGTTCGCACATTATTCCCACGGCGTGGAGATCATGCCGGGAAGCCGGCTCGTCTTCTGTTCGGGCCAGCTGGGGATCGGCCGGGACGGCGCCGTCCCGGAGGGAGTCGAAGCGCAGGCGCGGCTGTGCTTTCGCGCCATCGCCGCCATTCTCGGCGAAGCTGGCATGTCGCTTGCGGATGTCGTGCGGGTCAACGCCTTCGTGACCTCTGCCGAATGTTTGGGCGGCTACATGAAGGTGCGTGACGAATTTGTCGGCAATCCGCCGCCCGCCTCCACCTTGATGATCGTGCAGGGCTTCGCTCGCCCGGAATTCAAGGTGGAAATCGAGGCGATCGCCGCGCGCGCCGCTTGAGGGACCTGGAGAAAACGATGTTGCCGACGAAATTCTGGGCGGAAATGTCCTGGCGCGATTTTCACAACGCCGAGATGAGCAAAGTCGTCGCCGTGCTGCCGGTGGCGGCGATCGAACAGCACGGGCCGCACTTGCCCGTCGGCGTCGACGCGTTCATCAACGAAGGCTATCTCAAGCGCGCCGCCGCTCGCGTTCCCGCCGATTTGCCCGTCCTCTTCCTGCCGTTGCAGGCGATCGGCAAGTCGAACGAGCATCTCGAATTTCCCGGCACTTTGACCTTCTCCGCCGAGACCGTCGCGCGCGCCTGGACGGAAATCGGCGAGAGCGTCGCGCGAACGGGGTGCCGCAAGCTGATCTTCGTGAATTCGCACGGCGGCAATGTGCCGATCATCGACATCGTCGCGCGGGAATTGCGGGTGCGGCGGCGGATGCTCGCCGTGCATGCGTCCTGGTCTCGCTTCGGCTATCCCGAGGGGCTCTTCTCCGCGCGCGAGCGCGCTTACGGCATTCACGGCGGCGACGCCGAGACTTCGTTGATGCTGGCGTTCCGTCCCGAGACGGTGCGCAAGGGCGAAGTGCGCGACTTCGTCAGCGTGGCGTCGTCGATCGAGAGCGAATTCAAGCAGTTGCGAGTGACCCAGCCGAACGGCTTCGGCTGGATGTCGAATGATTTGAACGAATACGGCGCGGTCGGCGAGGCCGACAAGGCGACCGCGGCCAAGGGCGAAGCCTGCGCCGAGCGCGGCGCGGACGCGTTCGTCGATCTGTTGCGCGATGTCGTGGCGTTCGACCTCGCCCGTCTCGGCAAGGGCCCGATCGGCTGAAAATGGGCGCGCCCGACTTCGCCTTCGAGCGCGAGCTGATCGCGAGCGGGCGCGCTCTCGTTGCGGGCGTCGACGAGGTCGGCCGCGGGCCGCTCGCCGGTCCGCTGGGCGTCGCCGCGGTGATTCTCGTTCCTGACGACCTGCCCGAAGGGGTCGATGATTCGAAAGCGCTGAGCCCGGCCCGGCGTGAGGCGCTGAGCGAAGTCATCTACGCCAAGGCGCGATGCGTCTCCATCGCCTTCGCCAGCGTCGCGGAAATCGACGCGCTCAACATCCGCGGCGCGACGCTTCTTGCGATGGCGCGCGCGGTCAATGCGCTGAGCCTGCGGGCGGACTTCGCGCTCGTCGACGGCCGCGACGTTCCCGAGGGCCTATGCTGCCCGGCGCGCGCGATCGTGGGCGGCGACGCCCGCTCGCTGTCGATCGCCGCGGCCTCGATCGTCGCCAAGGTCGCGCGCGACGCGCTGATGACGAGACTCGACGCCGCCTATCCCGGCTATGGATTCGCGCGCCACGCCGGCTATGCCACGCGCACGCATATCGAGGCGCTGGCGCGGCTCGGCCCGACGCCTTTTCACCGGAGCTCATTCAAGCCGAAGGGCTTCCCCTGGGGAAGCTCCAGCAATTGACGCATGAAAGCCGAAAGTCTTTAGAAATCGTTGATTTCATGTCGATTCTCGCCTGCTCAAAATCGTACGAAAACGAGACATCGGCTCAAGGCGGGGCCTAACGCGACCTTTACCTAAAATGCTCACTATCGCGATTGTCGGAAGCGTTCGGTCTGACATTCGCGTCGAGTGGTTGCGTTCATGCGTGGTTTTCGTGCCGGGGCGACCGGCCTCCCTGCCCAGATTCAGGTTTTGCGTACTGGAAGCAGCGAGGCGCGGCGCTCCGCCACGATCGCCACGCCGCCGCGCGGTGCGATCATCGTGGGCGACTGCGTCGCCGAACTCGACAAGCTGCCCGAGGCGAGCGTCGACCTCGTTTTCGCCGATCCGCCGTATAATCTGCAGCTCGAGGGCGCGCTTTCCCGCCCCGACCAAAGCGTCGTCGACGCCGTCGACGACGATTGGGACAAGTTCGCCGATTTCGCCGCTTACGACGCCTTCACCAGGGCCTGGCTCGGCGCGGCGCGGCGGGTCATGAAGCGCGACGCGACGATCGTCGTCATCGGCTCTTATCACAACATCTTCCGCGTCGGCTCGATCCTGCAGGATCTCGGCTTTTGGATCCTCAACGACATCGTCTGGCGCAAGGCCAATCCGATGCCCAATTTCCGCGGCCGCCGCTTCACCAACGCGCACGAGACGATGATCTGGGCGGCGCGCAGCGCCGACGCCAAGGCCTACACCTTCAACTACGAGGCGCTCAAGGCCGGCAACGAGGATTGCCAGGCCCGCTCCGATTGGTTCCTGCCGATCTGCACGGGCGCGGAGCGCCTCAAGGGCGCCGACGGCCGCAAGACGCATCCCACGCAAAAGCCCGAGGCGCTGCTCCAGCGCGTGCTGCTCGCCGCCTCGAACCCAGGGGATCTCGTGCTCGATCCCTTCTTCGGCTCGGGCACGACGGGCGCCGTCGCGCGCCGCCTGCGCCGCGACTTCATCGGGCTGGAGCGCGATCCCTTCTATGCCGCCGCGGCGCGCGCGCGCGTCGAGGCGGTCGTTCCGGTCGACGCCGACGCGGTCGCCGCGATCGCGACCCGCCGCAGCGAGCCGCGCGTCGCCTTCGCCAGCGTGGTCGAGATCGGGCTGATCAAGCCCGGCGAACGGCTGGTGGATTCGAAGGGGCGCCACGGCGCCTTGGCGCGCGCCGACGGCGCGCTGACGCTCGGGCCGGCGGTCGGCTCGATCCACAAGATCGGCGCGCTCGTCCAGGGCTTGCCGGCCTGCAACGGCTGGACGTTCTGGCACGTCGAGCGCGCAGGCGCGCTGGTCTGCATCGACGACTTTCGCGCCAGCATCCGCGCTTCGATGCGCGCCGCGGCGGAATAGCGGCCGCCGGCCCGCGAATACAGCCGCGCGTTTCCTGGCTTCGCGCCTTATTTTCTCGCCTTCGCCTTTCGGCGCGGCGCGGCGAGATCGGCGGCGCGCACGAGAAAGACCTCGCCTTCGCTCTCCTCGGTGTCGAGCCACATCATCGGCAGTTGTGGGAACTCGGCCTCCAGCCGCGCGCGTCCGCGCCCGACCTCGCAGACGAGCGCGCCTTCGGGCGTCAGATGGTCGCGTGCCCCGGCGAGAATCCGCCGCACGAGGTCGAGGCCGTCGCGCCCGCCTTCGTGCGCGAGTCTTGGCTCCGCGGCGTATTCCGCGGGAAATGCCGCGAACGATTCGGCGTCGACATAAGGCGGATTGGCGAGAATGAGATCGTAGCGCTTAGGCCCGAGCGGGGCGAAGAGATCGCCTTGGAAAAGCGCGATCCGGTCGGACAGCTTGTGGTCGACGACATTGCGTCGCGCCACTTCGAGCGCGTCGGCGGAAAGATCGACCGCGTCGATGCGGGCGTTCTCGAACACGTTGGCCGCCAGGATCGCCAGCGAGCCGCCGCCCGTGCAAAGATCGAGCGCGCTTTCGATCGAATCGGCGTCCTCGATCAGCGATCCCTCGCCCACGAGGCCGCCGAACAGCAATTCGCCGATGAAGCTGCGGGGAACGATCACGCGCTCGTCGACATAGAACGGCACGCCCTGGATATAAGCGCGATTGAGGAGGTAGGCGGCGGGCTTGCGCGTCGCGACGCGGGCGTCGATCAGCTCCAGAAGGCGCAAGCGCTCCGCGCGCGTCAGCGACGCGTCGAGAAAGGGATCGAGCGCGTCGATGGGCAGGCGCAGCGCCTCGAGAACGATGAACGCGGCTTCGTCGACGGCGTTGGTCGCGCCGTGGCCGTAAACGAGCCCCGCCGCGTTGAACCGACTGATCGCATGGCGGAAGAAGTCGCGCACCGTCGCGAAGACCGCGAGGCGCTCGTCATCGGCGCGATTGTCGGAGGTCGCCTCCATTCCGTTTCCCCATTGCCGGGAGGATTGAACGACCAAAGAAAATGGCCGGCGTCGCCGGCCATTTTCTCGAGCCTCTCTCGACTGGCCTAGACGAGCTTATTTGGCCTTCTTGCATTGCTCGCGGAATTTCCTGCGCTCCGCGCCGTGCAAACCCTTGGCGTCGGCCTGCTTCGAGCAGTCGGCGGACTTTGCGGCCTTGGCCGCGGCGTCGGCGGCCGGAGCCGTGGCGGGAGCGGCCGCGTCGAGCGCGTAGGCCGCGCCCGAGACGAGGACGCTGAAGGCGATCGCGGAGACGAAAGTCGAGATGCGCATGATGATGAAGTCTTTCTCGATTGGAGCAATTCGCAGGCGCCCGCCCAGACCTAAAGCCCGTGGCGACACGGCCCAGGCTCGGCTTATAGAGCGGCTCGGGGCCGCAATACAAGCGGCTGCAAAACGCCCGGGGCAAGCGGCGATCCGAGCGACGTTCAATGCGCGTCGAGGTTCGGCGGCAGGTTCAGATGCTGCTCGACCCGGCGAACGCGCGCTTCCAATTCGCTGATGAGCACGCCATGGCCGATGACGACGGGATGATATTCGACGACGGCGCGGCGAAGCCCGACGATTTGTTCGCGCGTGACCTTGTGTTCGGCGTCGTTCTTGGCTTGCATCGTCGCCAGATCCGACGCCACGTCGGCGTGCAGCGAGTGAATGTCGCTTCTCAACTCGGCCAATTCAGACTTAGTGGCCATGTCGGTTTTCACGTTGGCCACGTCGGCGCGCAGACCGCGAAGCAGTTCAAGCACGAGATTTTCCGGTTCGCCGCTCATGTAAGCACCGTATCTGAAATCGTCGCTTCGCGCCACCGACCGGCCAAAATCGCGGGCCAGGCTCACTCCGCCCCGAGTCCGCCCTTCTCGCGAATGAACGCGATCACCGCCTCGACGCCCTCGCCGGTCTTCATGTTGGTCATGACGAAGGGGCGGGTCTTGCGCATCAGGGCGGCGTCGCGCGCCATGATTTCGAGCGAGGCGCCGACGTAGGGGGCGAGGTCGATCTTGTTGATGACGAGAAGGTCGGAGCGGGTGACGCCCGGCCCCCCTTTACGCGGAATCTTCTCGCCGCCGGAGACGTCGATGACATAGATCGTGAGATCGGCGAGTTCGGGCGAAAAGGTCGCGGCGAGATTGTCGCCGCCGGATTCGACGAGGATGAGATCGAGCGCAGGAAAGCGCCGGCGCATTTCCTCGACCGCCGCCAAGTTGATCGAGGCGTCCTCGCGGATCGCGGTATGCGGGCAGCCCCCGGTCTCGACGCCCATGATGCGCTCGGCCGGCAACGCGCCGGCCTCGACGAGGATGCGCGCGTCCTCCTTGGTGTAGATGTCGTTGGTGATCGCGGCGATGTCGAATTCGCCGCTGAGGCGCTTGCACAATTGCTCCATCAGCGCCGTCTTGCCGGAGCCGACGGGGCCGCCGACGCCGACGCGCAGGGGTTGTTGGGATCGGCTCATGAACGGAACAACCTCGAATATTGCGTTTCGTGCCGCATCGCGGCGATGTCGGAGCGGAAAGCCGAGGCGCCGAGATCCTCGAGCGTCGCGCCCGCCGCGGCGCGAGCCATCGCGCTGGCATCACGCAAGATCCCTGCCAGAACCCGCTGCCCGTCGGTCTGACCGATCACGCTCAGGCGAACCGCGGCCGAGACCAAATTGGCGAACAGGCCGACGACGAACGCCTGCGCCGCGCGTTCGCGCGCCATGCCATGGCCCGCGGCCGCCGCGGCGACCGCGATCGGATAGGCGATCGCATCGCCGCGCTGGGGAACGCGAGCCAGCGCCTCGCAGTCCCACGCGGCGCGGGCCGCGAGGCGGAACGCGCCGCCCTGCGCGGTCGTCTCCAGCCGCCGCTCGGCCGAGCCGGCGAGGGCGATCGCCAGCTCATTGACTTCGTTCAGCGAACGCCAATCCTCAGCCTCCACCGCGCGATGCGCGGCCGCGAACAGGACCGCATCCGCGCGCGGCGCGCCAAACGCGGCGAGGTCGGCGAGCCATTCGCGCAGCGAGCCTGCATCGACGACGTCGCCCGCCTCGACCGCCCATTCCAGGCCGTGCGAATAGGCGAACGAGCCCACGGGAAACGCGGGCGAGAGCCAGAGAAACAGCGGCAGTTCCCGCCAGTCGCCCGCTTCAGCGCTCGCCGTGGCCATGATCGGGATCGTGACCGTGATCAGCGTGGTCGTGATGGTCGTGACCGCAGCCGGGGCCGTGGACATGCGGCTCGGCGCCGACGCTCTGATGATCGCCGTGGCGATGATGCGCGTCGCCGTGATGGGCATGGTCGTGGTCGTCGTCGTGGTCGTGACCATGGCCATGCGCCGGCGCGCGGACATAGGCGCCGCCTTCCGGATTGAACGGCGCCTCGATCGCGACGACTGCGCCGCCGAGGCCGCGCGCCATCTCCTCGATCACGGGATCCCGGCGGATGCGCAGGCTCTTTCTCATCAGTTCGGTCGGCAGGTGGCGATTGCCGAGGTGCCAGGCGATTCGCGTCAACGCGGCGGCGTCGGCGGCGCGAATTTCGATGAGGGATTCGGGCGCGGCGACGACTTCGACGATGCGGCCGTCCTCCAGTTTCAGCCCGTCGCCGGCGCGCAGCATCACCGCTTCGGGCAAATCGAGCAGGAAGCCGAGGCCGCGGACGCCGGTCATGGCGACGCGGCGGCGGTAGCGCTCGTCATAATCGAGCACCACCGTGTCGGCGGGCTCGCCCGACCAAGCGCCGGAGGGAACAACGGAATGAGCGTGCAGCATGGGGGCCTCGGGGGCAGTAGGCAGTAGGCAGTAGGCAGTAGGCAGTAGGAATACAGGCGGGTTGGGCAACTGCCTACTGCCTACTGCCCACTGCCTACCGCCTTTCTTCGAAAAAACGCCAGCCGGCCTGTAAGCCGGGTTCTGTATGGCCGGGAGCCAAGTGGCTCCCGACGTGACGACCATTCCTCTGGGACGCCCGTCGCCGGGCGCCTCAAGCAACCAACCCGAGCGACAAGGCCCGCGGACTGGCCCCGAGACGCCTTGCGGCGCCGCGCATCGCTCCTATTCGGTCTTGCTCCCGGCGGGGCTTGCCGTGCCGCCGACGTTGCCGCCGACGCGGTGCGCTCTTGCCGCACCCTTTCACCCTTGCCGGCCCCGGGGCTTTCGCCTTGCGGCCGGCGGTTTGCTTTCTGTGGCGCTGTCCCTGGGGTCGCCCCCGCCGGACGTTATCCGGCGCCGTGTCCGCGTGGAGCCCGGACTTTCCTCCGCCCGAAGGCGACGGCCGTCCGGCCGACTGGCTGGCGTGCAATAGGCTCAGCGGGCCGGGCCGGTCAAGCGGCGGGACAGGCGATGGGCGCGGCCAGCCGCCCCCCTCCGGCGCGAATCGCGCGAAATCGCCGATATTGAGGCATCGCAAGGCGGCGCCGGGACGATTCGCGTAAGGGATGAAGCGCGATCTTGTCGCATGCCCTTACGGGCGTTCCTCCCCTAACTCGGGCCGCCTGACGGCGGCCCTTCCCTTTTCAGACAGCGGCGACTCGGAGCCGTCGGCCGGCGAAGACGAGCGCCATCGCCAAAATAGCGCAGATCGCCGTTTCCGCGTCGATGGCCTCGCCGAGCAGCGCGGCGGCGAGGGCGAAGGTCAGAAAGGGCTGCACGAGTTGAACCTGGCTGACCCGCGCGACGCCGCCGAGCGCCAGCGCGGCGTTCCACGCGAAAAAGCCGAAATACATGCTCATCGCGCCGAGATAGAGAAGGCAGGCCCAGGCCAGGGCGCTCACTTCAGCGGGATCGGCGGGGCGCCAGGCGAAGCTCAGCGGCGCGGAGACGGGCAGGGCGAACACGACGATCCACGAAATGACGTCGCGCGCCGGCATCCGCCGCGACAATTGCGCCGACCAGGTGTAGCCCAGCGCCGCACAGGCGACCGCGAGCAGCAGCAGCGCGTCGCCGCCTTCGAGGACGCCGCCGCCGCGACGCAAGGCGAAGCCAACGACCAGCGCGGCGCCGAGGATCGCTGAGGCCCAAAACGCCGGCGAAGGCCGTTCGCGATCGATCAGCGCGGCGACGACCGCGGTGGCGAGCGGCAGCACGGCGACGACCACGCCGGCGTGCGCGGCGGGGAGCGAGCGCATCGCGAAACCGGTGAAACCGGGAAAGCCGGCGGCCAGACACAGCGCGCTGAGGCCGAGCTTGGGAAAATCGCGCCACGGCGGCGCTCGGCCGCCCGCGGCCAGCACCGGAATCGCGATCAGCCCGGCGATCGCCGCGCGCGCGGCGGTGAGGAATTCGGGGCTGAGGCTCGTCACCGCCAGCCGCGTCGCCGGCAGTGTCGCGGCGAAGACCGCGACCCCGACGAAGCCGAGCGCCATGCCCAGCGTCTCCGCGCGCCGCGGCGGCGTCACGCCCCGATCCTGCCGGACCGGAGGCCGCGCGTTCGCGGGGCGCGGGATCGCGACGGCCGGCGATCGACCGTCTGGATGCGCGCCTCGCGGGCGCGGGCCGCGAGGAGCGCGGTCGGATCGCCGCCGAGCGGAAGCGCCGTCGCGTCGCGAATATCCTGCGGCACGAGGCCGATATCGGCCAGCTCGCGCGCGTCCATCGCGGCCAACTGGCGCAACGCCGCGCGCGCCGCGACGACGCGCGCCGGCCAAAGAGCGATTCGAGCGCCCCAGACAAAGATCTTCCTTCCGATGCGCCGCGCCTCGTTCATGACCCGCTCCTTTCGCGCCCCCTCATCGCGGAAGCGGGCTGGCGCCGCCAGAGACAATCAGATACAGTTCGGCTGAACTGTACCAGCCAAAGGGCAATACAGATGCTCGATCGCCCGCCGCCTGAGAATCGCGCGCCGACGCGAGTCGGCGCCGTCATGGCCTCTCTCAAGGGCCGCATGGACAGCCGCGCGCTGGCGCCCGGCGCGCGGCTGCCGTCGGTGCGCGCGCTCGCAACCAGTCTGGCGGTGTCGAAGTCGACGGTTGTCGAGGCCTATGATCGGCTGGTCGCCGAGGGCGCGGTGGTCGCGCGGCGCGGCTCGGGCTTTTTCGTCGCGGGGCCGACGCGCCCGCTGGTGCTCGCGCGAACGGTCGAGCGGCGGGAGCCGGTGGCCGACTGGCTGTGGTCGATTCGCGCCGCGCTCGATGCCGATCCCGACCTGGTGCAGCCGGGCTCGGGCTGGCTGCCCGAATCCTGGCTGCCGGAACTCGGGATGCAGCGGGCGTTGCGCGACCTCGCGCGCGACCGCGCGTTCCGCAAGACGCAATACGATTCGCCGATCGGCTACGCGCCGCTGCGCCGTCAGCTCGCGGTGCGCCTCGGCGAGCGCGGCGTCGCGGCCTCGCCCGAGCAGATCGTGCTGACCGAATCGAGCACCCAGGGGGTGGACCTCGCGCTACGCTTCCTCGTCCAGCCCGGCGACACGGTGGCGGTCGACGATCCCAGCTATTTTCGGCTGCTGCCGCTGCTCAACGCCCATCGCGTGAACATCGTTGCGGCGCCCCTCACGCCGAAAGGGCCGGACGTCGAGGCGCTCGCGAACCTGTTTGCGACCCATGCGCCGCGCGTCTATCTGACCATCGCCGGCCTGCACAATCCGACCGGCGCTTCCCTTTCGGCGGCCGTCGCGCATCGCCTGCTCAAGCTCGCCGAGCGGCACGACGTCGTCATCATCGAGGACGAAATCTTCGCCGATTTCGAGCCGGGGCCGCCCGCCGCGCGGCTGGCGGGATTCGACGGGCTCGAGCGCGTCATTCAGGTCGGCAGTTATTCGAAGACGATCTCGGCGGCGCTGCGCTGCGGCTATCTGGCGGTCCGCCCCGACTGGGTCGATCCGATCGTCGATCTGAAACTCGCGACGTCGCTCAGCAGCAGCCGTTTCGCCGCCGCGTTCCTCCACCGGATGCTGACCGAAGCCGGCTACCGGCGTCACTTGGGCGCGTTGCGCGCCCGCCTCGCCGAGGCGATGGGAAGGACGCTTGCGCGTCTCAAGGCCGGCGGCCTGACGCCGTGGATCGCGCCGAGCGGCGGCATGTTCGTCTGGGCGCGGCTGCCCGATGGGCTCGACGCGACCCAAGTCGCCCGTCTCGGCCTGCGCAACGGCGTGGCCTTGGCGCCCGGACCGGTCTTCAGCGCTTCGGACGAAGCGCGCAGTTTCCTGCGTTTCAACGCCGCGGCGAGCGTCAGCCCGCGCGGCTTCGAGGCGCTCGACCAGGCGATGGCCGCCGCCGCCCGCGAGCCCGCCGCGCCGTGAGCCGCCGCGGCGAAATTCACCTTGGGTTCACCAAATCTGTGCCAGCCTCGAGAATGTGGTACGGCTGAAGGGGGCGTGTGGGGTCAGGGGTCGCGGCGCGCAAGCGGCCAGACCGCAACAGGAACGTTCGCGTGCGGCTTTCACGCGACGCATAGGAGACGGGTGTGATGAAGAAACTCATTTTCCTTTCGCTGGCCATGGCGACAGCCGTGTCGGTGGCGGGCTGCGACACGCCGCAGGGCCAGAACGCGGCGGGCGGCGCCTTGGTCGGCGGCGCGACGGGCGCGCTGATCGGCGGGGCGCTGACCAACCGCCCCGGCGGCGCCCTGGTCGGCGGAATCGCCGGCGCCGCCACCGGCGCCATGATCGGTTCGGCTGCGACTCCGCCGGGCCCCGGCTATTATCCGCCCGGGCCGCCGCCAGGGGGGCCGGGGAACTGCGCCGAGTGGTATTATGATTATTACGGCAACCGCGTTTGCCGCGCCTATTATTGATCGATTCCCTCCTCCCCCGCCTTCCCCGGGCGGGGGAGCGCCCCCTCGGAGCCTTGCCGCTTGCCGCCGACGCGTGAGCGCGCCGCGTGACGGCGCCCCCGATTCCGGACAGCCCGATCGCCGGCGCCTTCCTGCCCTCGCCCAATTTCGGCGAGCGGCGCGGCTATGCGCGGCCCGACAGCGTCATCCTGCATTACACGGGCATGCCTACGGCCGAGGGCGCGCTGGCGTTGCTGCGCGATCCGGCTTCCCAGGTCTCGGCGCATTATTTCGTCGGGGAGAGCGGCGAGGTCGCGCAGCTCGTCGCCGAGGATAAGCGCGCCTGGCACGCGGGGTTAAGCTTTTGGCGCGGCGAGAGCGATCTCAATTCCGCTTCGATCGGCGTCGAGATCGTCAATCCCGGCCACGACGGCGCCCTGCCGCCGTTTCCGCGCCGGCAGATCGACGCCGTCATTGGATTGTGCCGCGACATCGCCGCGCGGCGCGCGATTCGCCCCGAACGCATTCTCGCCCATTCCGACATCGCGCCCGCGCGCAAGCGCGATCCCGGCGAGAAATTCCCCTGGGACGTTCTCGCGCGCGCCGGCGTCGGCCATTGGACCGACCCCGCTCCGGTCGTCGGCGGCGCGCTCATCGGCGCGGGACAGGAGGGGCCGCCGATCCGCGCGCTGCAGGCGATGCTCGCGCTCTACGGCTACGGCGTCGAACTCACCGGCGTCTACGACCGGCAGACCAGAACGGTGGTGACCGCGTTTCAGCGCCATTTCCGCCGCGAGCGCGTCGACGGCGAAGCGGATTCTTCGACCATCGCCACGCTGCGCGCTCTGATCGATTCCCTCCACAACAAGGACGCTCGGCTCTCATGACGCGAAAGCTCGTCAAGTCCGGTTCGCCGCTCGAAGCCGAAATCGGCTTTTCGCGCGCGGTGCGCGTGGGCGCGCATGTCTTCGTCGCGGGAACCGCGCCGATCGCCCCGGACGGCTCCGTCGCCGCGCCCGGCGACGTCTACGGCCAGACGCGGCGTTGCCTGGAAATCATCGCGGCGGCGCTCGCCGACGCCGGCGCTACGCTCGGCGACGTCGCGCGCACGCGCCTGATGCTCACCGACATCCGGCAATGGCGCGAAGCGGCCCGCGCCCACGGCGAGTACTTCCGCCAGGCGCGGCCCGCCTGCACGTTCGTCCAAGTCGGCGGCTTCATCGATCCCGGCTGGCTGGTCGAGGTCGAGGCCGACGCGGTTCTCGACTGAAGCCCGGGGCGCAGCGCCTCTCCGCCGCTCCGTCACGGGACTGTTGCGACAGATTGATGAGATCGCCGAAGGGCGCGCCGCTCGGGCCGACGGCGGGCCCGGGAAACCGTCGCCGATGCCCTACGCCAAACCTCTCGAGACTCTCTACGCCGCGCGGTCGTGGCGCTTGGCGATCGGCGTCGCCATTTTCGTCAACTCGGTCGTCTTGGGGGCGATCACCGAGGCGCCGGAAGGGTCGCTCATGGCCTGGCGCCTCGGGCGCGCCGATGAGGCTCTGCTGGCTCTCCTGGTGTTCGACGCCTTGCTGTGCATCGTCGTCAAGCGGCTCGCCGTGCTGCACAGCGGCTGGGACATGTTCGACATCGGGGTGACGCTCGCCTCGCTGTCGCCGAGCGTCGGCGTGCTGTCGGCGTTCCGCGTGCTGCGCGTGGTCCGCGTGATGCGCCTGATATCCTTCGTTCCGCGCGGACGCGCGACGGTCGACGCGTTGCTGGGCGCGCTGCGCAACATGGCGGCGGCCTTCATGATCCTGGCCGTGGTGTTCTACAGCTTCGTGGTGATCGCCACCAACCTGTTCCGCGACATCGATCCCGCGCATTACGGCACGCTCGGCCGCTCCGCCGCGCATCTCTATTCCGTCATGGTGAGCCTCGGCTCCAATTTGGAATCCGAGAAGGTGTTCGCCGCCGAGCCTTGGTCGCTGATGCTCTTCGGCGCCTTCATCGTCGTGGCCAGCTTCGGCCTCCTCAACATGTTCATCGCGGTGCTGGTGGCGGCGCTGAAAGAACAGCTCGACCGCGAGAACGTGGCCGAGGAGCGCGCCCATTTCGAGCGCCTGGAACAAAAGATCGACGCGCTGTCGGCCGCCATCGAGGCCTTGCGCTTGCGCGAGCGCGAGGAGACGCGGCCGCCCTTCACAACGGCAGGCTGACGCCTTTGGCTTCGGCCATGGCGAGAATCGCGGCGTCGAAGGAAATCTGGTCTGGGTTCGACGTCGGCTGCCGTACGAGAGCCTCGACGAGCGCATCCTGTTCGAGCAGCGTCGCGGCGCCGTCGCGCAGCTGGGAATAAGCCGCCCAGGGAACGAATTTGGTGAGCGGAAACGGCACGCCCTCGGGCGGCGAGACGTCGATGTTGAGGCCGGCGACGAACAGCAGGTTCTTGCCCCGATATTCCGGCGCGCCCTGAAGGCTGCGATAGGTGCGGTCGAATTCGACCTGCGTGTGGTAGCGGGCGGCGTCGAGCGCGGGATGGGCCGATGTCGCCAGGGTCGGCATGGCGGGGGCGAGGGAAGCCTCGAGGAGATCGTGGCCTTCCGGCCCCGCGACCGGCGTGCGGCGGAAGAAGAACATGTCCGCGGTCAGCCGATCGCCGATCGGCGTTCGACCGCCCCGCCAGACGTCGGCAGGCGTGGACGCGACCAAATCCGGCGCGGCGTGAAAGGCCTTCGACGTGCTGAGGATCTTGAGCGGCCCGCCGCGATCGCTGGCGATCAGCCGATCCAGATGCAGGAACAGACCCTCGGCGCGGTCCGGCGTCAGCAGAAGATTGTCGATGAAGACCGCCGGTCTGTCCTCGACGGCGCCGAAGAGAATGTTTTGGCGGGCGTGATCGACCTCGTTTTGATACCAGCGCAGGATCGCGCAAAGCTTGCCGCAATTGTCGCCGAAGCCGCGGTCGGCGGTGCGCGGGCGCTGGTAGACGCCGAAGGCGCGGCGCACCGGGTCATAGCCGACGTGGCTGGCCTGAACGATGACGAGGTCCTCCCCGTGGTGGGCGTGGGGCCCATGCCGATCCGTCGCGACCTTGCCGCCGACCCGCCCGTGGTCGAAGGGGAACGCGCCGAAATGCTGCATCAGCAGGATGACGGGATAGCCCTGACTCTCGTCCGAGCAGAACGCCCGCGAGGGCATCATCCGCGACCGGCTAAACCCTAGCGACAGGCAGTAATTATAGAGCCTCGGCGCGAACAGGCTGTAACGCATCGCCCTGTCGCCGAGCTGAAAGTCGTCCACCGCATGGCGCATCGCATTTCCCTCGCGGCGTTTCGCGCGTCGGGCAGCATGGCCGGCGATTGTGACAGCGGCGCAAAGCGGGGCGGCGGCGGCGGCGCGGCAGGCGGACGGCGGGCGGGAAGATACGCCGCGCCGTAAGCGGGGCGATCTGGCGCATTGCCTAGGCCGCCGCAGCGATTCCCGTGCTTGGCGGAGATTGGCCATGAGGCGAATAGCGGCGCCGCCGAGACGGGACCGCCACGCGAAAACTCGGTTTGATAAGCATCAAAGGCCGGTTTTGTATTAACGGCCATGATATTTCATGGGATTTTAGGCGCGAGGGTCCGTGCGACCGGTTTGCCGGTGGTTGCTTGAAACTGAATAGATGCGTTCCCTCTCCGGCGCAGAACAAGACGTGACGGTGCCTATGCAGCCAAAAACCCTGAAGTTCAAGGTCGTGCTTTACCTCGCGATCGCGCTATCGGCGGCGATGCTCTTGTTCACCGGGCTGGTCGCCTGGTTCTTGCACAACGAAATCCTCGGCAAGGTGTCCGATCACGTCATTCAGCTCTCCGAAGTCGTCGCCAAGAGCACCCGCTTCGCCATGCTGCAGAATCAGCCCTTCTATGTCGACCAGGTTATCCATGACGTGGCCGGTCAGGAAAACATCGATCGAATCAGAATCCTGAGCAAAGAGGGAAAGATCACCCATTCGACGGTGCCGTCCGAAGTCGGTCAGACGGTGGACCGCAATGCCGAGGGCTGCTCGGGTTGTCATCAGAGCGAACGGCCGCTCGAACATGTTCCCAGGAGCGAACGAACCTGGACCTTCAAAAGTCCCGATGGCCGATCGCTGCTCGGCAGCATGGAAGTCGTCCGCAACGAGCCGTCTTGCTACAACGCCGCCTGCCACCAGCACTCGCAGGACAAGCCCGTCCTCGGCGTTCTCGACATCGTCTATTCGCTCGACGAGACCAATCGGGAATTGCGGACCAGCACGCTCGGCATCGCCGGGTTTTCTCTAGGCTTCATCGTCATCGCTTCGCTGTCGGTCGGCTTCTTCGTGCACCGTCTGGTCTACTTGCCATTGCGCGACCTCGAGGACGGCGCGCAAAGACTGTCCGCCGGAAATCTCGACCAGCTGATTCCCGTGCGCAGCAATGACGAGTTCGGCAGGCTGGCGGCTTCGTTCAACGGCATGACCAACGCCTTGCGCAATTCGCGGGCGGAACTGCGCGATTGGGGACATACGCTCGAGCAGAAAGTGGAAAAACGAACACAGGAGCTGCGCCGCGCTCAGGCGGAGACCGTGCGCGGGGAGAAGCTCGCCTCGGTCGGGCTATTGGCTTCGGGCGTCGCCCATGAATTGAACAATCCCTTGACCGGCATCCTGACCTTCTCGCATCTCGTGCGGCAGAATATGCCGGCCAACAGCGCGGACGCGGAAGACATGGACCTCGTGATCCGCGAAACCAAGAGATGCGCCGCGATCATCAAGCGATTGCTCGATTTCGCCCGTGAAAAGCAGCCGGAGAAGAAATTCACCGACCTCAACCAAGTCATCGAGGACACGATTCGCCTCGTCGAGCGGCCCGCGCATCTGCGCGATATCGAGATCACCTCTGATCTCGACCGGACGCTGCCGCCGATCTGGATCGACGCCGATCAGATCAAGCAGGTGGTCATGAACATGCTCGTCAACGCCCAACACGCGGTCGAGGAGAAGGGAAGCATCGCCATTCGCACCCGCCGTTCAACGAATCCGCGGGCGCCCGCGGACGCTGTCGAGCCGGTGCCGATGGTGGTAATATCCATCGTCGATACCGGCTGCGGCATTCCCGAGGAGAACCTGCGGCGGATATTCGATCCGTTTTTCACCTCCAAGGACGTCGGTAAGGGAACCGGATTGGGACTTTCCGTCAGCCACGGAATCGTCGAGGCCCATGGCGGTTTCATCGAAGTGGAAAGCAAGGTGGGCGAGGGATCGACGTTCCGCGTCTTTCTGCCGCTGACGCGGCCGGCAGCCGGGCCTGAGAGCAATGCCGGCGGGAGCGTTTAATGAGCGCGCGAATTCTGATCGTCGACGACGAGGAGATCGTCATCAGGAGCTGTTTGCGCATTCTCGGCGACGGCGGCTACCAGGTCGAGGCGGTGCAGGACGGCCGGGAGGCGCTGCGGAAAATCGAGGAACGTCCGTACGACGTGATGATCCTCGATATCATGATGCCCAACATCAGCGGCCTCGAAGTGCTGCGCCGGGTCAAGGAGACGCATCCCGACGTCGATGTCATCATGATCACCGGCCTGTCGCAGATCGACACCGCGGTGCAGGCGATGAAGCTCGGCGCCTTCGATTATATCTCCAAGCCATTCGAGCCGGACGAGATAAAACTGGTGGTGCAGCGCGCGCTCGAGCGGCGGCGGCTGCTGCAGGAGAATCTCAACCTCAAGAGCGAGGTCCGCTCGAAATATCGTTTTGAGAACATCATCGGGTCGAGCCCGCAGATGCAGGCCGTCTATCGCCTCGTCGCGCAGTGCGCGCCCACCAATTCGACCGTCCTGCTCACCGGGGAAAGCGGAACCGGCAAGGAGCTGGTCGCCCGCGCGATTCATTACAATAGCTTGCGCAAGGACCACGCGTTCGTTCCCGTGGACTGTAATTCATTGAGCGAAAACCTGCTGGAAAGCGAGCTGTTCGGTCACGTCAAGGGCTCTTTCACCGGCGCGGTCGCGAACAAGAAAGGCATGTTCGAAGTCGCCGGCAGCGGCACGCTGTTTCTCGACGAGATCGGCAATTTCTCCATGTCGATCCAGGGCAAGCTGCTGCGCGTGCTGCAGGAGCGGGAATACCGGGCCGTCGGCGACACCCGAACGCAGACCGCCAATTTCCGGCTGATCACCGCCACCAACAAGGATCTCAAGGCCATGGTGGCCGCCGGCACTTTCCGTGACGACCTCTTTTATCGCATCAATATTTTCCCGATCCATGTCCCGGCGCTGCGGGAGCGAAAGGATGACATTCCGGCGCTCGCCTATCATTTCCTCAATGTCTTCAGCGCGGAGCTGGGGAAAAAGGTCACCGACATTTCCGAAGGCGCGATGAGCGCGCTCGTCAATTACGGCTGGCCAGGCAATGTGCGCGAACTCGAGAACGCCATGCACCGGGCGGCGATCCTGACCAGCGACAACGTCATCCGTCAGGCCCACCTCGTCAACATCATCGATCCATCGCAGCCGCAGGCCGATCTCGCGGCGCCGAGAACCGGGGACGAGCTCAAGCGCATCAAGAAGGCCGCGCGCGAGAAGTCGGTGGAGGAGATTGAGAAGCAGTTCGTGATCGAGGCGCTCAAGCGCAATGGCTGGAACGTGACCAAGAGCGCCGAGGACACCGGCATGCAGCGCGCGAATTTCCAGGCGCTGATGAAGAAATACGCGATCCGCGTACGCGACATCGAACACGACGCCGGCGGCGCCGAGGTCCCGAACGCGTCGTGAATGGCCGCTGCGCCCTGTGGCGACGGCCGATCCCGCCGCGTCGCGCCGCGCGATCCGATCAGGCGGGGCGAACGCCGCCGGACGGCGCGGATTCCGGCGCCGCCGCGGCGGGCTCGACTTCGTCGTCTTCCACGTCGTCGTAGCCCGTAAACATCGCCTTGAAATGCGCCGTGCGAGTGTGCCCCAGGGTGCTGAGATAGACGTGGACGAACAGGTAAAAGACGATGACGATGAAGATCAGCACATGCACGGTGTCGATGACGCGCACGCCGCCGAAGAAATTGACCTGAGCGGAGAAACGCTCCACGTCCCACATCAGAATGCCGGTATAGAACTGGATCGGGACGCACAGCATCAGCACGAGCTGGTAAGTCATGCTCTGCAGCGGATTGAATTTGTGATAGATGCTGACATGAAAGGGATTGGGCTCGCCCCTCAATATGCCGAAAGCGTAGTAATAGATCTGGCGGAAGGTGGCGGTGAAATGCTTCCTCGGGTTCAGTTCCGATTGATAGGCCTTGATCCGGTCGGAAAAAAGATAAAACCCGAGCCACACGAAAAAATTGGCGATCAGCACAAAGGCGACCGAATTGTGCACGGCGACCGCCGTCCTGAACGACACCACATTGATCAGTCCGACATAGCGGATCTGCAGCCCGGTGAGCACCATAAGGACGAACCCGGCGGCGTTGATCCAGTGCCAGATCCTGACCGGCAGCGGGTGGATATAGAGTCTTTGCATCTCGCCGTTCCTTTCAGCCAACCGCGCCGTCATGCCGCTTTGGGACCACCGCCGTCGGCCGGCCGCTCGCCGTGACCGCCGTTGTGCGGGTGATACAAGCCAAAGTATTTGAAAAGCCATCCCAGGGTCAGGTGCCCCACGACAATGCCGAGGCCCGCCAGGACGGCCAAGGCCAGCAGGATATCGAGGATCTTTATCCTGGTGCCGCCGATCGCATAGAAGCCGCTCACCGACTCGAGCGACGTCGGCGAGTTCAGCACGTCGGCATTGGCGCCATAACCCACGCGTCGGCCCTCCGGCCCGACCAGCGAGATGGTCACGCTCTGGAACGCCTGGGATCCCGAGCTATGACAGACTTGGCAATCGCTGATCGCCTTGCTCTTGTCGGCGAGTTGATGCGCCTGCGGACCGGTGAGAACGTCCAGGCGGCCGCGCAAGACGGTCTTCTCGGCTATTCCAGCGCGATTGAGCGTTTGCAGCAGGTTCCACAGCGTCGCCGCATCGATCCCCTTGCCGTTCGATTGGGCGCTGGCGTCGAATAGCGGCACGCCGACTTGTTCGGTCCCGCGCGCCTTGGAGTCCTTGCTGTCGATCAGCATGAGATCGACGCGGCGTTGCGCGTAGGGAGAGTGGCAGGCGGGACAAGTCACGACCTCGAAATGCAAGGCCGCATTGGGAAGCCATTTCTGGTGCGCAGCCAGCACGCCGTCGTGACAGCCGAAGCAGGCCGCCTCGGGTCCATGCTCCGGCCCCTGGCCGAACGAGGTGGGTTTCACGTCGTGGGCGCTATGGCAGTCGGAGCAGATCGGCGCGTAGCCCTTATCGGAACTGCGCCGGTAGGCCGCATGCATGCTGCCGGAGTAAGCGGTGTAGATCGCCGAGTGGCACTTCTGGCAAGGAACCTGGTCGATCTGCGTCGCCGCGTCCTTGATGACCGCATGCGGGTTATGACAGTCCGTGCATATCGGCGCCGCCGAATCGCCATTGCGCACCAGCGCGGCGTGAACGCTGGTCTCCCACTGGTCGAACTTGTCGGCATGACACCCGCGGCAAACCTGAGTCATCGCGAGCGAGAAGCTGCGCTTGCTCGGGATGTCATTTTCGGCGGGCGGATGCGCGGCGAGATTGACGTCGGTGTGACAGCCGGTGCACCCGATGGAATTGTGAACGGACTTGGCGAACGTATCCCCCGGCACATGCAGCTGCAGGGTCGCCCCGTCCGCCAGCTTTTTCTCCATGCCGTCGGCGCCGTGACAGGCCAGACATTGTTCGTTCGTCGCCGAGGCGGCGGCGTCGGCCGCGAATGCCGGCGGCGCGGCGGCGGGCAGGAGGGCGAGCCCAGCGGCGAGGGCCGCGATAGCGAAGCTGATGCGCAGGAGCGCGCGCGGGATTTTGCGCAGGGCGCCGTAACCGTCCATATTCCCCTCCATGGCGGCCTCGCCGTCAACAGATTCCGGGGGGCCGTTCGGCCCCCCGGAGAATCACCCCATATGTTGTTTCCTGCCGCACAGCGGCGGGGGTCGCATTGATCTATCTCATGCGCGGCGCGCCGCTTCGACCATCGCCCGACCTCCCATCCCGGCCAGCAGGGCCAAGCCGATGAACGGGAAGAAGACGACGCAGGCCAAGCCGATGAAAGGCGCGGCGATCAACATCCCGACCGTCTTCACCGCTTCGATCTTGGCCGCGGCGCGCGCCGCGATGACGGCGAGAAGGCCGAGGCCGACGAACGGCAAGGCGACGATATAGGCCAAACCAATGAACGGCGCGGCGAAGAAGAGGGCAATGTTCTTCACGGCGCCCCCGGCCGCCTCCGGGGCCGCGGCGCGTTGCGCCGCCGGCGCATCACCAGTCACGACATGAAACTTGGCGGCAGGGGCCCGGGTGACCTTGGCGGCGACCACGGGCTCTTCCTCGACGACGAGGATCTTGCGCAATGCGGTCATGACTTACTCCTGTATGCTGAGCCTCATCAGCGAGGCTTTTATTTGAACCCTTTGCTCGGCTCCTACGGAGCAAGGACCGTGCCAGCAGTCCTAACGACCGATAATAGATCGGATATTTCAATCACTTATGTCTATTTCTGGAAGCTATGAGCGAGGCTCGGCGGCGGCGGCGGCGGCGGCGATGTACAATTTTTTTATCCGGTGCGGTCTCTGATCTCGATAAATTATGAATGTTGTCAAATAGATATGCGAATCCGGGCGACGCATGATTTTCCTATACAGCCCGCGCAATAAAAAATTACACGGAGCGGCGACGCCGAATGAAAAAGGCCGGGGGACGTTCCCCCGGCCTCAGCCTCGTTCGTGCATCGCGCAAGGCGCCAGTTGGCCGCCCGCATTCAGTTTTGCGTCGGCGCGTCGCCTCCCAGCACGGCCCGACCGCCCATCCAGGCCAGCATCGCCAGGCCGACGAACGGGAAGAAGACGACGCAGGCCAAGCCGATGAAAGGCGCGGCGAGCAACATCCCGACCGTCTTCAGCGCCTGACCGACCCTATTCACCACTTCGAACCTAGCCGCCGCGGCGCGCGCCGCCATGACGGCGAGAAAGCCGAGGCCGACGATCGGCAAGAGGGCGACATAGGCCAAGCCGATGAAAGGCGCGGCGAAGAACAGCGCGATGTTCTTCAGGGCGCTTCCCAGGGTGGCCGATTCGGCTGCGGGCGCTTCGGCGACGGTCGGCGGGGCCAAAGCTTCCGCCGCGGCCGCGGGCGCCGCCATGGCGTCGCGGGCGCTGCCTTCGATCATCTCGGGAGACAACGGCTTATGCATGAAGCTCGACACGCCTGCGGCCTTGGCGCGGGATTCGGCGGCCTCGGTGCCATAGCCGGTGATGATCACCACCGGGGTCCACGGCTGGCGCGCCTTGACCTGTTCGGCCACATCCAGCCCGCTCATTCCGGGCATGCGGATGTCGGTGTAGACGATGTCGTATTTTTCCTGGCTCAGCTTGCGCAACGCCTCTTCCCCGCTCTCGGCGGTGATGACGGCGTAGCCCTTGCTCGTGAGAACCCGGTCGAAGCTCTTGCGGACGACGGGATCGTCGTCGACGACGAGCACTTTGCGTGATGCGTCCATAACCTTCTCCTTTTCGAATATGCGTTGGTGTCCGTATGCTGCTTGAATAGGTTTGCTCCTCAGGCGGCGCAGGCGCCGGTCGTCGCATCCGAATCCTCCGAGACGCGGCGCAGCGCCCATTGTTTGCGCCTCCGGGCGCTGTCGGCGACGTTGATCACCTCCTGCGGCCCCACCGGCTTGGCGACATAGTCGTGAGCGCCGAGCCGCACGGACTCCTTGGCGCTGTCCACGGTCGGGTAGCCGGTGATGATCACCACCTCGCTCTCCGGCCATTTCTGCTTGATGGTGCGCAGCACCGACAGGCCATCCTGGCCGGGCATGCGCAGATCGAGCAGCACGACGTCGAAGGGATTCCGCTCCATCGTCTGCAGCGCCTCTTCGCCATCGCTCGCGGCCGCAACCTCGCAGGAAACGCTCCGCAGCGACCGCAGGTAGGCCCGGCGCACGACTTCGTCGTCATCGACGATGAGAATTCTGTTGGTGTCGCTCATCTTGGCCACCTTGCTTGCGGTGATGGATCTTGCCGACTTTAACGCAAGCGCCGTGCCACAACCTCGCCGTCCTCAGTTTTCTTTGCAATTACAATCGGTTGGGTAAGGCGGAGGGGGGCGCCGGCGGCGTCGCCGGCCCGCCGAAGTACATTTTTTCCATACGGCCGCCGGCGCGGCGCAACGAAAAGGTGTGGTTTTTCAGGCCAATACGCCGCCCGGGCGCCGCATAGCTTTCTTATCGCGGTCGCGCAGGGGCGCGGGCCTAGATGAAGCTGTCCCCGTGACGCCTAAGACGCGTGAGGACGCGGCCTATGTCGGCAGCGCGACGCCGGAAAACTTGCGGCAGGCTTCGAGGAGCCGATTCTGGAGGTCGACGTCATAGACGCTGGGGTTCGGCTTGCGAGGGCGCATATGATAGAAATACTCGCCTGTCACGCGCGCGCCGTCATCGTCGCTGACCGCCAGCCACGCCTGGGTCCGATGCGCCTGATCGATATCGTCGGGCGCGCCGGGGCCACCCATGCGAGTCGCCACCCATCCCGGCTCCAAGGCGTTCGAGAACGCCCCGAGCCAGCGGCGAGCGACCGCGAAGGCCAGGAGAACGTCGTGCAGCTTGCTCTCGGCATAGGCCTCGGCCGCTTGCCAGGGCCGCTTTTTCCACATCAGGTCGTCGAGATCGGCCGACGCCCCGCGGTGCATGCCGGAACTGAGGTAGACGAGCCGCTTGGGCTTCTCGATCAGCGCCGTCAGGATATAGGGCGCGAGCGTGTTGACGGCGAAGACTTGGGGAAGCCCGTCCTCGGTCTCGACGCGCCGCGCCTCGCGATAGCCGACTCCCGCATTGTGGATCACGGCGTCGAAGCGGCCGAGCTTGTTGACCTCGTCGGCGATGGCGCGGGTCTGAGCGATGCTGGCGAGATCGCCGACGACCGCCGCCTCGGCTTCCGGCAGCGCCCTTTGCGCGTCTTCCGCGCGGGCGCGATCGCGGCCATGCAGCACGACCTGATGGCCTTGTTCGACGAGGAGGCGCGCGGCCATCAAGCCGAGGCCGGTCGACGATCCGGAAACGAATACGCGTGACATGGCGCCTCTCCCGAGCTGGGTTGGCGGCGAGGGGACGCGCCGGCGGCCGCGCCGTCAACTTTCTCGTCAAGCTTCCGCAAATTTCCCCGGCGTTTCGCCAAATTTTGTCAAGTTTTTCCAAGGATTCTCTTGGCCGTTTTATGTGATTTGAAGCATTTATGGCGCGAAGGCCGCGCGCTCGCGGCGGCGGCGACTGATTCGACGCCCCCTTCGATTGCTATTGGAAGGCGTCTTGGCCGCTTCGGCCGCGTTCCGTCTTGACCCAATCCGTCGACGCCGAGCCTTCCTGCCCAAGCGGGCTTCTGATGCGCGTTGCGAGTCCGCCTGCCATTCTGGCGCGGTCAGCCAAATCCCGCCGGCCGTTTTCGAGGATGATGGCGAGCGCGTCGCCAACCCAATCGGGGATGGAGCGGCGCCCCATGCTCCAACGATGGACGGTGGCGGGCGAAAGCGTCTTGCCGCGCGCGTCGCCAAGCCGATGCGCAAGCGGCGTTTGCCAGCGCTCGCCAAACAGCAGTTCTCCGACGAAGCGCAAAAAGCCTGGCGTGAGCAACGCTTGCCCGCCGCCTAGGGTGGTGTCTTCGGGAAGAGGCAGATTGTTGCGATATTTCTTTTTCGTGCCGTCCAAGCTGGTTCACCCTTGGCGTCGCGAAGCGCTATGGCGTGCGCCGGCCTTGCCGATCGAGGGCTCGCGCGACCGGGCGGGCGGATGCGGCGCGAGCCGTCGCCCCTGAGGCGGCGCACACGGAAGAGCGCGGCGCCGCCCGGTCAGGCGACGCCGCGACGACGACCTAGGCCGCGGCCTGCTTGTCGATCGCAACCGACGAGATCGTCTTCAAGACCTGCGAGGCGATTTGGTAGGGGTCGCCTTGCGAATTCGGGCGGCGATCCTCGAGATAGCCCTTGTAGCCGTTGTTGACGAAGCTGTGGGGAACGCGGATCGACGCGCCGCGGTCGGCGACGCCATAGCTGAATTGGTGGATCGACGCCGTTTCATGCTTGCCGGTGAGGCGCATGTGGTTGTCGGGCCCATAGACCGCGATGTGGTCCTCGCGGGCCGCCTCGAAGGCCGCCATCAGCTTCTCGAAATACTCCTTGCCGCCGACTTCGCGCATATAGGCGGTCGAGAAGTTGCAGTGCATGCCCGAGCCGTTCCAGTCGGTGTCGCCGAGCGGCTTGCAGTGGAACTCGATGTCGATGCCGTATTTCTCGGTCAGGCGCAGCAGGAGGTAGCGCGCCATCCAGATGTCGTCGGCGCACTTCTTGGAGCCTTTGCCGAAAATCTGGAATTCCCACTGGCCCTTCGCCACTTCGGCGTTGATGCCTTCGTGATTGATCCCCGCCGCGAGGCAAGCCTCGAGATGCTCTTCGACGATCTTGCGGGCCACGTCGCCGACGTTCTTGAAACCGACGCCGGTGTAATAGGGACCTTGAGGGGCCGGATAGCCCGCCGTCGGGAAGCCGAGCGGGCGGCCGTCCTTATACATGAAATATTCCTGCTCGAAGCCGAACCAGGCGCCGGAATCGTCGAGAATGGTCGCCCGCTTGTTCGAGGGATGCGGGGTCACGCCGTCGGGCAACATGACTTCGCACATCACCAGCGCGCCGTTGACGCGCTGGCTGTCGGGATAGACCGCCACCGGCTTGAGCACGCAGTCCGAACTGTGGCCCTCCGCCTGCAACGTGGAGCTTCCGTCGAAGCCCCAGAGCGGAAGCTGTTCGAGCGTCGGAAAGCTCTCATAATCCTTGAGCTGCGTCTTTCCACGGAGATTTGGCACGGGCGTATAGCCGTCAAGCCAAATATACTCGAGTTTATATTTCGTCATCGCGACCCTCACAGACTTTGGATGTCATCCTCAGCTCACATCGAATTGCATATCGCCGCCAACGGCTTGACGCGGGGAGCAACTTTCGTGCCAGCGCAAGAGGGCGCTGTCCCCCTTTATCGACAATGCTTTAGAAAGCGGCAAAATCGAATCTGCCTATTTTTTGGCTTTGCATGATTTTATTTGAAGCACTTGATGCGAATCGGGGGCGCCCGTGCTATTGTGAGGTCTTATTTGACGAGCACATTTTCCATCTCGAGGGATTGTCCGCCATGGAAAAGGAGACCTTGTCATGAACACGAATTCGCGTCCCCCGACGGCGAAGATTTATCAGTTTCCTCGCAAGACTTCGGCAGGCGCCGGCGCGCCCAGCCGGGAGATCAAGCCCGCGCTGCATCAGCCGCAACGGGCGGCGCCCAGCTTCGAGTTCGGCGGCGGCTGGTATCACGAAGCGGCCATCCAAGCGGAATGCGCCCGCAAGCCTTGACGTCGGCCGCCGGTTTGACCCGGCGCTCGGCGCGCGCGCCGGCACATGCGTCCGGCAAGGCCTGCGCCCTGGCCGAGGGCGCCGACGGGAAGCGGCGCGGTCGAGCGGAGGTCTCTTATCCCGTCATTGCGAGCAAAGCGAAGCAATCCAGACTAAGCCGCCGCCGCAATTCCCAAGTCTGGATTGCTTCGCTGTCGCTCTGCTGCGGTGAATCAACGTAAAAAGAACTGCTCCGCAACAACTCACCGCGCCATCGGCCGCGGCGCCTCGGCGGCCCGCTTGGCGCTCTCGCCCTTCGCCCTCAGCCCGATGAGATGGCAGATCGCGAACACCAGATCCGCGCGGTTCATCGTGTAGAAATGCAGCTGCGTCACGCCGCGGTCGATGAGGTCGATCACCTGTTCGGCGCAGACCGCCGCGGCGACGAGGCGGCGGGTGACGGGATCGTCCTCGAGACCCTCGAAGCGTTCGGCGAGCCAGGCGGGCACGCTCGCCCCGGCGCGTTTGGCGAAGCCCGCGGTCTGCTTGAAATTCTGCACGGGGACGATCCCCGGCACGATCGGGATATCGATCCCGGCCGCCGCGGCGATGTCGAGGAAGCGGAAATAGACGCTGTTGTCGAAGAAGAATTGCGTGATCGCGCGGTCGGCGCCGGCGTCGACCTTGCGTTTCAGCGTTTCGATGTCGTGCAGCAGGTTCGGGCTCTGCGGGTGCTTCTCGGGATAGGCGGCGACCGAAACCTCGAAATCGCCGTTCGCCTTGATCGCGCGCACGAGATCGGCCGTCGACTGGTAGCCGTCGGGCGGCGCGACATAGGGCGTGTCGAGGCCGCCCGGCGGATCGCCGCGCAAGGCGACGATGTGGCGAACGCCGGCGCTCGCGTAGCCGCGAATCACCGCATCGATTTCCTCGCGGCTCGCCCCGACGCAGGTCAGATGCGCGGCGGGCTTGAGACGCGTCTCCTTGACGATGCGCGCGACGGTGGCGTGGGTGCGCTCGCGCGTCGAGCCGCCCGCGCCGTAAGTCACCGAGACGAAGCTGGGCTCGAGCGGCGCGAGGCGCGTGATCGCCTCCCACAGCGTCCTTTCCATCTCCTCGCTCTTGGGGGGAAAGAATTCGAAGGAGACGCTGATCGGCGAGCCCGATCGGCTCAGTCGAACGGGATTTTGCGCCATCACGCCAGCTCCATCGCGGCTTTAGGGAGATCGTCCGATATGACGCGCGGATCGCGCGCGAGCCACAGCGCCACCGTCAGCTTGCCCGGCTCGCCCGCTTCCGGAGGCACGAGCTTGGTCTCGACCGGCGTAAGGCCGGCTTCGGTCAGGAAAGCCTCGATCTCCTCGTTGGCGAAGCCGAGCCGGCGATGCGCGAATTGCTCGCGTAAGTATTCTTCGCCGTGCGCGGCGAAATCGACGACGATGAGCCGGCCGCCGGGGCGCAAAGCGCGCGCCGCCTCGCGCAGGGCGCGCGCGGGATCGTCGAGAAAATGCAGCACCTGGTGGATGATGACCAGATCGTAGCCGTCGCGCTCGATCGGCGGCGCGTAGATGTCGCCCTGGCGCAATTGCACGTTGCGCAGCCCGCTCTGGTCGATGCGCGAGCGCGCCAGAGCGAGCATCGCCGGGCTCTGGTCGATTCCGACGGCGCGCTCGGCGAGCGGCGCGGCGAGTTCGAGCATGCGCCCGGTGCCGGTGCCCAGATCGAGCACGGCGCGGATCGGCCTGGCGCCGATCATCGCCAGGATCGCGGCTTCGACCCGTTCCTCCGGCGCGTGCAGGGCGCGGATCGTGTCCCAATCGGCCGCGCGCTCGGCGAAATAGGCGGCGGCTTGGCGCCGGCGCGCCTCCCGCGCCACCGCCAATCGCGCGCGGTCGGCGGCGAGCGTCGGATCGGCCGGCGCGATGCGCGCGATCAGCTCGCGCGCCAGCGAGCCGCCCTTGTCGGCGAGCCGGTAGAACGCCCAGGCGCCCTCGCGCTGGCGCTCGGCGAGGCCCGCTTCGACCAGCAGCTTGAGATGGCGCGAGACGCGCGGCTGCGACTGGCCGAGAATGGCGACGAGTTCGCTGACCGTCAGCTCGGCCTCGCACAGAAGCCCGATGAGGCGCAGACGCGTCACCTCGCCCGCCGCCTCGAGGCCGGCCAGCAGCGCCTCGAAGCTCATTTTCGGCGGAGGGCCGGTCGGGAATCTCGGATCAGACATAAACATATATTTATGTCTGATTTCACAGCTGCGCAAGCGGCGAACTGCTCAAAACGCCACAGTCGCGCGCCCGCGATCGGCGACGACGACGCGGCAATGCCCTTGGCATTCGCGCTCGATCAGGGCGACGATCCGATCCGCGGCCGCCTCGACGTCGCCGAAACCGTTCGACTGCACGGTGAGCGCCGCGCGGCGGGTCCGCGCCGACACGGCGCTGCGCGCGTCCTGGCGCCAGTTCCATCGCCGGCACAACACGTGGCGCGAATCGGCGTAGACGACCTCGCCGACTTTCGGCGGGTCGTTCGGGTCTTCGCCGGCCTCCGCGCCCATGTCGACGAAGGTGTCGCTCGCGCGCGAAAAGCGGAAGGCGAGATCGCCCTCGATCGCGTCGAGATCGTCGCAGCCGAGACAGAGGCCGCTATCCAGCGACACCGCATTGTAGAGGTCGACCAGCGCGCTGACCTGAGGCAGCGCGCCGCCGGCGACGACCCGCTTGATCAGCCGCTCGACCGAGGAGCGATAGCTCGTCTTCTTGACGCCGAAGCCTTTGTAGGCGGCGCGCCAGGCGGCGATTCCGGGAATGGCGGAAAGCTCGACGCCGCTCCAGCGGCGCCGGCACTCCGCCTCGACCGCCTCGATCTCGCTTTGCAGAAGCGCGCTGCGCGCCTTCCCGACGCTGAGATCCTCGGCGACGACCAGGGCGACGCGAAAATCGGGGAAGCGGTCGGTGAGTTCGGCGATCGAGAGGCTGGGCATTTCGGCTTCCGCGGGAGGGCCGCTGCGCATTGGCCTCCGACGAGTCCGCTGTCAAGACGGGACGCGACAGCCCGCCAACCCCCGATCCTCGCCTCAGGCTTTGGCGCCGACGACTTCGAGCGGACCATGATCGTCGCAATGGTCGCCATGCGGATGATGGAGCCGATCACCGACGAGATAGTCGACATGGTCGCCATGCGGAACCGCCTCATGCCCGCAGCCGGGTCCATGGACATGGCCGGCCTCGTGACCTTTGTGGCCATTCGCCGGCGTGCACCCGACGGGGTTTCGGGCGGTCACTTCAATAACGTGCTCATCGACCTCGTCCCCCTCTTGGCGGTGCAGATGTCCGTCATGGAGGTAGTCGACGTGGCCGCCGTGTTTCACCGCGAGGTGACCGCACTTCGGGCCGTGATGATGAGGATGCTCGGCATGCGTGAGATGGTGATGGGTCGTCATGGCATTTTCTCCTTCCGTTCGATTGACGCTTGAGGGCGAGTGGGTCTCGCAGGCATGGGCGATCGCGTTGTCGACGAGATTGAGAACGTGCGTGTCCGCGATCGCGTAAATGATCGTCTGTCCCGCGCGCCGCCGGCTAACCAACCGGGCGGCCGACAGAACCTTAAGGCGCGCCGACATGGTCGCGATCTTCTCGCCCTCGACTTCGCAGAGCTGGCCAACGTTCAGTTCGCCTTCAGCGAGACGGATCAAGACGCGCAGTCGATTGGGATCAGCCACCGCGCGGAACATCTCCGCCGCTCTCTCGAGCTGACGCTGATTTGGCCGCGGACTCATCGCATTCCCCGCCTCAAATATTCTAATATTCTATAGAATGTTAAATTACTCTTGTCAATCATGGTTACGTCCGCGGCCGCCGAAACCCGAAATGCGCCGCGCAACGGGCTCGGCCGAGTCGAGGTCTTCGAGCCCACGATGAGCGCGAAATTCCGTCCCCTCAAGGCGTCAGCACCGCCGCCCCTTGCAGGCGGCCCTCGCGCAAATCGGCGAGCGCGACATTGGCGTCGGCGAGATCGTAGCGATGCGTCTGGGCGCGCACGCCCGCCCTGGCCGCGACTTCGAAAAACTCGACGCCGTCGCGGCGCGTGAGATTGGCGACCGAGACGATCTGCCGTTCCTCCCACAGCCAGCGATAGGGAAAGCTGGGAATGTCGCTCATGTGGATGCCGCCGCAGACGACCCGCCCGCCCTTGCGCACCGCGCGCAGCGCGGTGGGAACGAGCGCCCCGACGGGAGCGAACAGGATCGCCGCGTCGAGCGGCTCAGGCGGCTCTTCGTCGGAGCCGCCCGCCCAGGCCGCGCCGAGAACGCGCGCGAAGCGCTGCGCGGGCTCGTCGCCCGGCCGGGTGAACGCGAGGAACTCGCGCCCCTGAAAGCGGCAGATTTGCGCCACGATATGCGCGGCCGCGCCGAAGCCGTAGAGGCCGATCCGCTCGCCCGGCCCCGCCGTTTTCAGGCAGCGCCAGCCGATCAGCCCCGCGCAGAGCAGCGGCGCGGTCGCGATCGGGTCGCTGTCGGGGGGAAGCTTCAGGACGAAAGCCGCCTCGGCGAGCATGTGCGAGGCGTAGCCGCCGTCGCGGGTGTATCCCGTGAACTCCGGATGGTCGCAAAGATTCTCGCGGCCTTCCTCGCAATAGACGCAGTGTCCGCACGCGTGCGCGAGCCAGGGAACGCCGACCCGTTCGCCGATGGCGAAGCCTTCGACGCCGGCGCCGAGCCGCTCGACGAAGCCGACGACTTCATGGCCGGGAACGATCGGCAGCCGCTGGTTCGGCAATTCCCCGTCGACGACGTGGAGATCGGTGCGGCAGACGCCGCAGGCCTCGACGCGAATCAGCATTTCGCCCGGAGGCGGAGCGGGTTTCGGCCTCTCCTGGAGAATCAGCGGCGCGCCGATCTCTCTGAGCGTCATCGCGCGCATCACGGCGGCGCGCCTAGTGGGACATCAGAATGGGCGCGGTCGGCTGACGCATCAAATCGAGGCTCACGCCGCCGAACAGGCTCTCGAACAAGCGGGAGTGACCGAAGGCGCCGGCGACGATGAGGTCGGCGTCCTGCGTGTCGAGGCTCGCGAACAAAGCTTCGAGCGCCGAGATGTCGCCGGTGTTGGTCCAGTCGGAAATCTGGGCGACGACGCCGTGGCGCTGAAGATGATCGGCCAACATTTCCGAGGCCGAGCGCAGAGCGCTCGGGCGCGCCGAGAAGGTGAAAATCGTGACCTTTTTGGCTTTGACGAGCAGCGGCATCGCGTCATGGACGGCGCGCGTCGCCTCGCGACTGGCGTTCCATGCGATGACGATGTTTTCGCCGACCGGCGCCGGCCTCCAATCCTGCGGCAGGATCAGCATCGGCGCGCCCGAGGCGACGAGCGCCGCGTCGGGGATCTCCGGACGGATCAGCGCGCGCGCCTCGCCCTCGGGCCGCGGCGCGATGATGAGATCGACGCAATGGGTGTATTCGCCGCCGGCCGGGAGCCCCGCCTCGCCGCTGACGAAATGGCCGACCAGCCCCGCGTCCTTGACCGCCGCTTCGAATTCCGGACCGACGTGCAGCGCCCTGTCGCCCCAGGAGCCGATGAACGCCGCGTCCGAACTCGCGTCGACGCCGATGAGCCGCGCCCCATGGGCCAGCGCGATCGAGACGGCGAGGCGCAGTCGGTTCTGCGCGTCGCCGGTCGGATCGAGATAGACCATGATATCCTTATACGCCATTGTTCGCTCCCGTTTCCCGGACCTCGAATCGCCGGCGCGCTTGGCGACGCCGGCGATTGCTTATCAGGCGCCTCGGACGGGCGCGATCATGACGCGGTCGCGTGGGTCAGTGGGTCTGAGTCTTCCCGATGGGAATCTCGACCTTACTGGCGACCATTTCCGGCGGTTTCCCGACCGTCACGCGAAGCACCCCTTTGTCGAAAGTCGCCTGGATCTTCGCGGCGTCCGGCATGAAGGTCAGCGGGATGACCCGCCGAAACGCGCCATAGCTGCGTTCGACGACTTGCCACGCCTTATCCTTCCTTTCCGACTCGGATTTCTTCTCGCCGGAAATGACGACGCTCTGACCGTCGACCGAGACTTTCACATCGGCCTCGTCGACGCCAGGCAGTTCGGTGGTGATTTCCACGGCGTCCTTGGTTTCCCCGATATCGAGCGCGGCCAGACCATTGAAGTCGGCGGCCGGACTCCAGGAAACCGGCATTCGCCGGCCGAAATCGCTCAGCAGATCGTCAAAGCTGCGGCGGAAGCCCTCGAACGGATCGAGGTCGCGTCCTCCGAAAAACGGCACGGGCATGCGCATGGTTCGCTCCTCTCGGTTAAGCCGCTGGCCGGAAGGCCCGCGCATTCCGCTCCCCAGTCGATCGATCGGAAGCGAAATTCGCTGTGCTTGAGAGGTGTTCCGGCTCGACGGCGGATGACACGGCGCCCCTTCTAGCGATGCGGACGGCGGACGCATTGATCCAAGACAAGGCCTTCGTCTTTATCACGCGGGGAGCGCCGTCCGGCGCCGGCGCGAAGCCCCGCCGACCGGGCCGGAACGGCAAAGGCCGCGCTTCGCGCTTGATCGGCGCGCCGGAATCGGGCATAGGAGCGCGCTCAATCGTCCGCCGTGGGTTTTGCCCGCAGCTTCCTCTTTGGGTGATCCCATGAAAGTCCGCAATTCCCTGAAGTCGCTTCGGGCGCGTCATCGCGACAATCAGCTCGTGCGCCGCAAGGGCCGCGTCTACATCATCAACAAGACGCAGAAGCGCTTCAAGGCGCGTCAGGGCTGAGGCCGGAGCCTCCGCCCGGCGGGGCCGTTCCCGCCTCGCGGCGGCGGGGGGCGTCGTCCTTTGACCATCGCGGCGAGGCGCCCTAGGTTCGCTCGCATGACGCGTTGTCTGACGTTCGCCTGCGCCCTCTTCCTGGCCTTCGGCGCTCCCGCGCGGGCTCAGAACCCGCCGGCGCCCGCTCCACCGCCCGCAACGACGACGCAATCGCCGAGCGAGAAGCTCGACGAGCTTTTCGCCCGCCTCGCCTCGACTGAGGACGCCGACGAAGCCGCGGGGATCGTCGCCGCGATCGACCGTATCCATCTGCGATCGGGCTCCGACACCAGCGATCTCTTGATGACGCGCGCCGTGGCGACGATGGAGAGCGGGGATTATCCCGTCTCGCTCGCCCTGCTCGACGCGATCGTCGGCTTGCGGCCGGAATGGGCCGAAGGCTGGAACAAGCGCGCGACGGCGCGCTATCTCGCCGGCGACGCCAAAGGCGCGATGGCCGACATCGCCCAGGCGCTCGCGCGCGATCCTCGCCATCTCGGCGCGCTGGCGGGAATGGGAATGATTCTCGAGGAGAGCGGCCTTCGCGAACAGGCCTTGCGCGCCTACGAACGCGCCCTGGCGATCGCTCCGCGATGGCGCCCGGCGAGCGACGCGGCGGCGCGGGTGAGGGCCGCCCTCGCGGGTCAGGCGCTGTGACGGCGCGAGCCGCCGCAAGTCCGCTTCAGGACCGCGGGCGCCGATGATCGCGGGGCTCGCGTGTTTGACGGCCGCCTGTTTCGTCGGCCTGTTTCTCTTCACCTTCGTCGAAACGAAGCGGATCGAGGCGCGCTTTCCGCCCGTCGGCGAACTCGTCGAGACCGGCGCCGGGGCGATCCATGTCGTGGAGCGCGCTCCCGGCGGCCCCGAACGCGGCGCCGTTCTGCTCGTCCACGGCGCGTCGGGCAATTTCGCGGACATGAGCGTCGCGCTCGCCGATCGTCTCGCCGCGCTCGGCTTTCGCGTTTTCGGCGTCGATCGTCCGGGGCATGGCTGGAGCGCGCGCATGTTCGCGCGCGCCGCCGCCTCGCCCGAACGCCAAGCGTGGATGGTGCGCGAAGCTCTGGCGCGCCGAGGCGTCGCTCAGGCGGTCGTCGTCGTTCATTCGCTGGCCGGCGTTCTCGGCCTCGCCATGGCGTTGAACGCGCCCGAATTCGTGCGCGGCCTCGTCCTTGTCTCGCCAGTCAGCCATCCCTGGCCGGGCGGCGTCGCCTGGTATTACAAGCTCGCGGCCTCGCGGGCGCTGGGACCGCTGTTTCGCCGCCTGATCGTCCTGCCCACGGGCCTTGCGACCATGAGCGCCAGCGTGCGCGGCGTCTTCGATCCCAATCCGACGCCGCCCGACTACATCGACAGGACGCGCCTTCCCCTCGTGCTGCGACCGCGGCATTTCAAGGCGAACGCGGAGGACGTGGTCGACATCAGGGCCTATGTGGCCGCGCTGTCGCCACGCTACGGGGCGATCCGCGCGCCGACCGCGGTCGTCACCGGCGATTCGGACGCGGTCGTTTACGCCCGCATCCATTCGGCCGGCTGCGCGCGCGACATACCCGGCGCGACGCTGACGACGCTTGCCGGCGTCGGCCATTCGCCGCACCACAGCGCGCCCGAAAGCGTCGTGGCGGCGATTGTCGAGGTCGACCAGCGCGCCAACGCTCAGGCCGCGCCGCCGTCCGGGCCGACCACGGCGATGCGCAGATTGTTCGTGGCGCCGGGCGTGCCGAAGGGAATGCCGGCGACGACGATCACGCGTTCGCCGACGCCGACGAAGCCGTCGATATAGGCGTGGCGGCATGCGCGGTCGGTCATGTCGCGTTCGTCGCGCGCGTCCTCGGTGACGACGGCGTGGACGCCCCAGGCGAGCGCGAGGCGGCGCGCCGTCGTGACGATAGGGGTCAGGGCGAGGATCGACGAGCGCGGCCGCTCGCGCGCGATGCGCAGTCCCGTCGAGCCCGAGGCGGTCCAGGCGCAGATGACCTTCGATTGCAGCGTCTCCGCGACGTCGCGCGTCGCCTCGGCGATCGCGTCGGCGCCGGTCGGCTCCGGCGTGGCGCGCTGGGCCTCGATGATGGCGGGATAAATGCCTTCCGATTCCACAGCCTCCGCGATGCGGTTCATCGTCTCGACCGCCTCGCGCGGATATTGGCCGGAGGCGCTCTCGGCGGACAGCATCACCGCGTCGGCCCCTTCGAACACCGCCGTGGCGACGTCGGAGACCTCGGCTCGGGTCGGCACGGGCGTGGTGATCATCGATTCCAGCATTTGCGTGGCGACGACCACCGGCTTGCCGATGCGGCGCGCGAGGCGCGTGATGGTCTTTTGCAGACCCGGAACGTTTTCGAGGGGCATTTCCACCCCCAGGTCGCCGCGCGCGACCATGACGGCGTCGGAAACGGCGAGAATTTCGTCGAGATGCGCGATCGCCTGGGGCTTTTCGATCTTCGCGAGGACCAACGCGCGGCCGCCGACGATTTTCTTGGCCTCGATCACGTCCTCGGGGCGCTGCACGAAGGATAGCGCGATCCAGTCGACATCTTCTTCCAGCGCGGCGGCGAGGTCGGCGTGATCCTTGTCGGTCATCGCCGAAGTCGGAATCGTCGTGTCGGGCAGGCTGACGCCCTTCTTGTTGGAAATGCGCCCGGCGACCTCGACGACCGTATCCGCGCGGCCGGGCGCGACGCCGGTGACCCGCAACAGCACCTTGCCGTCGTCGATGAGCACGCGATGGCCCGGCCGGAGCGAATCGAGGATTTCCGGATGCGGAAGGAAGACGCGCGTCTGGCCGCCCGGCGCCTTGTCCGAATCGAGCGTGAAGGCGTCCCCCTTGCGCAGCAGGACCGCCTCGGACTCGAATTCGCCGACGCGCAGTTTCGGCCCCTGCAAATCGACGAGAACGCCGATCGGACGACCGTATTCCTCCTCGAGCGAACGAATCATCGCGACGCGTTCGCGCATCGCGTCATGCGAGGCGTGGCTCATGTTGATGCGAAAGACGTCGGCGCCGGCTTCGAACAGCGCGGCCACGGTGGACCGGTCGGCCGAGGCGGGGCCGAGCGTGGCGATAATCTTGATGCGGCGGCGGCGGCGGATCAAAGCGTCCTCCCCATTCGTCTGTCGGCAGGCGGGCGAACCCCGTCAGGTCGGCTCTCCCAGGACTCGCCTCTCATGAGGACGCGACGCCGGCATGAAAGACCAGCGGCGGACGGTCAGGGGTTGACCGGGTCCGTGAGCTGCACGGTCCAGTTCTTGGCGTCCTTGCCGGTGTCGACCTCGAAAAATCCCGTGCGCTCGTAGCCGCGCACGAAGCAATCCTGGCGGCCTTCGATCTTGAATTCGCGGTCGCTGGTGCACATGAAGGCCTTGCCTTTCCACTCGCCGCCGCGCTCGTCCATCGCATAGACGTAATAATATTGCGCCGCCAGCGCGCCGCGCAGCAGCGTGTCGCAATCCTGGGGCTTGAGATTCCACCAGCCCTCGCTCACCCAGCTCTGACCATCGGTATAGGCCAGGGCGACGCTGACGCGATTGGCGGTGAGGTTGCACATACGAAAATCGGCCCGCGCGGGCTGCGCGGCGAGGAGCGCCGGGCCGAGAAGCAACAAACCGAATTTCCAACCCATGATCGCCCGCGCCGCTCATCGGAGCGCCATATTCGTCGGCGAGGCGCCCGTGTCAACCATCAGCCGGCGCCGCCCTCGCGGCGAGAATCCCGCCGGATCGACGATCCCTCCCTCACGTCGGGCGCGCGACATAGATCCCCGCGAGGATCAAAAGGCCGCCGAGCGCCTGGACGAGCGAGACGGGCTCGCCGAGCAGCGCGTAAGCGAAGCCCGCCGCGGCGATCGCCTCGAGGAAAATGACCAGCGAGGAGAACGCGGCGGGCAGGCGGCCGAGCGCGACGGCGAGCAGGCCCTGGCCGCCGGCATGGCTGATCCAGGCCATCGCCAGCAGCGCCGCCACGCCCCTCGCGCTATGCGGCACGATCGTGGGCTCGAGGCGGAGCGCGACGACGAACAGCAACGCGGCGGTGATGATCGTCGCCTCGAAGGTGACGCGAGCCGCCGAGCTTCGCCCCCGCGCGGCCTTGACGGCGAGAAAATACAGGCCGAAGAACACGCCGGTCGCGAGGCCGAAGAGATCGCCGATCGCGCCCGATGGCCTCAGATGCAGGCTCTGCGCGAGCAGCGCCGCGCCGCCGAGGATGCAAAGCGCCAAGCCCGCCAGGGTCTTGCCTGCGACGCGCTCGCCCAGGATCAGCCAGCCGAACACCACCACCCAGATGGGCGCCGTGGTGGCGAAAAACGTCGCGTTGGCGACGCTCGTGGTGACGATCGACAGATGCCAGAAGAACAGGTCGCCGGTGAAGGCGAGACCCGCCAGGATGGTGGCGACGCCGAAGCGCCCCGCCGGCCGGGCGCCCGATTCGCTCAGCCGGGTCCAGGCGTAGAGGGCGGGCAGAGCCAGGGCGACGCGCCAGAACGCGCTGGCGAACGGCCCGACGTCGGCGATTCGAACGAAGATCGGCGAGATGCCCATCGCCAGGGCGCCGACGACGAGCGCGGCGAAAGGCGCCCCGAGGCCGCCGCGTGGGCTTACCGCCGGAAGGATCTGCGTCATGCGATTCCGGCTCACGCGCCAAGCGCGGACCGACGCCCGCGGGTAAATGCCAGCCCGTCCTTATTCTCGCCGCATCGATCGAGCAAGGGGGCGCTATGGACGCGATGCTGATGCGGGAAATCGCCAAGGCGCAGGACGCCTTCCAGCCAGTCGAGCGAATCGAGGGAGCGCTCGATCGCGGCGTCCTGGTCGTTTGCGATCACGCCGCCAATTCTTTTCCGCCCGGCTACGGCGCGCTCGGGTTGCCGCGCGCGGCGCTCGAGCGGCATATCGCCTACGACATCGGCGCGGCGCCGCTGGCGCGGCGTCTGGCGGCGCGCCTGGGCGCGCCGGCGATTCTCTCGACCTTTTCGCGCCTGCTGATCGACGCCAACCGCGGCCCCGACGACCCGACCCTGGTGATGCGCATTTCCGACGGCGCCCTGGTGCCGGGCAACGCGCGGATCGACGCGCGCGAGATCGAGCGCCGCCGCCGTCTCTACTGGGAGCCGTACCGCGCCGCGATCGACGCCGCCGTCGAAGCGATGCTGGCGACGGGAGAACCGCCGGCGATCCTTTCCATCCATTCCTTCACGCCGAGCTGGCGCGACGTCGCGCGGCCCTGGAAGATCGGCGTCCTCTGGGACGCCGATCCGCGACTGCCGCAGCCGTTGATGCGCGCCCTGGCGCGCGAAGAGGACCTCGGCGAAGAGGAAATCGGCGACAACGAGCCCTACGACGGCGCCCTGGCGGGCGATACGATCAACGCCGTCGCGACCGCGCGGGGCCTCTCCAACGCGCTCATCGAGGTGCGGCAGGATCTGATCGGCGATCGCGAGAGCGCCGAAAGCTGGGCCGATCGCCTCGCGCGGATCGTCGCCCCGCTGATCCAGCCGCCCGAAGCGCGCGCCCCCCAGGACTGGGGCAGCCGCGCCGGCGGCGGGCGCAAGGCCTAGGCGGAACACGCTCTCACGGCTTGACGCGGCGCCCGCGTCCGGCCATGGCTGGTCGCGATAAACCCCTCTTTTTCACATCACGGATTGCGGCATGAGCGAAGACACCGTCGCCACGGGAACCGAGGCCGTCAATGCGGGCCACTTGCGGGCCTTCATCGAACGCATCGAGCGGCTCGAGGAAGAGAAGAAGGCGCTGGCGGACGACATCAAGGACGTCTACGCCGAGGCCAAAGGCAATGGCTTCGACGTCAAGATCATCCGCAAGATCGTGTCGATTCGCAAACAGGATCGCGACAAGCGCCGCGAGGAAGAGGAAATCCTCGACCTCTATCTCGCCGCCCTGGGGATGGGCTGAAGGCCGCGCGCGCCTGTCGCGCCCGCTCAATCCTAGCAACGCAATGGTGAACGTCATGTCGGTTCAGAGCGCGCGAGGGACGAATTCCGAGTCCTTGAGCCCCCAGTCCCTGAGTCCCGAGGCCGCCCGTATCGCCGCGGCTTTCTCGGCGGCGGTCGCCGGGCGTCGCACTTTCGCGGCGCCCTACCGCCACTACCTGCTGGAAAACGTCTTTCCCGCCGACGTCGCCGACGAACTCGCCGAGCTGCCGTTCGCCGCGCCCGTGCTCGACGGCGTCTCGGGCAAGCGCGAATTGCACAACGACCAGCGCAGCTATTTCGACGCGGCGGCGATGGAGCGATTCCCGGTGATGCGCGGCGTCGCCGAGGCGTTGCAGTCGCCTGAGATCGTCCGCCTCGTCCACGAGGCCTTCGGCGCGCCGATCGACGACACCTTCCTTCGCCTGGAATACGCGCAGGACATCGACGGCTTCTGGCTGGAGCCGCACACCGATCTCGGCGTGAAGAAATTCACCTGCCTGATCTACCTCTCCGACGGCCCCGGCCACGAGACGCTCGGCACCGACATCTATTGGAGCCGCGAGCGCCATTTCGGCGTCTCGCCATTCAAGCGCGGCGCGGCGATGATCTTCGTGCCCGGCGACGACACCTGGCACGGCTTCGAGAAGCGCAGAATCGAGGGCGTGCGCCGCTCGCTGATCCTCAACTACGTCAGCCAGGACTGGCGGGCGAGGGAGCAGCTGTCGTATCCGGACCAGGCGGTGAGGGTGTAGGGGCTTCTCTCCGCCATGGCCGGGACAAGCCCGGCCATGACGGATTGTGTTGACAATGGCAACACAATTCAGCATTCTTTGAGGATGAGCGAGCAATCGACAATTGCCGAAGTGAACATCCACCTGCGCGCGCGCGCGCAGGATCGGGCGATCATCGACCAGGCGGCGGAGCTCGTCGGCGCGAACCGCTCGCAGTTCATGATGGCCTCGGCGCTGAAAGAGGCCAAGAACGTTCTTCTCGATCAGACGACCATCCATGCCGATACGGAAACCTTCCAAAAGGTGATGGCTTGGATGGACTCCGCAGCGACCCCCGCCGAGGCCGCCGGCATGAAGCGCATCCTTCAAGCCCAATCCCCTTGGCGAAGCCGCTGACGCGCCGGTGCTTCTCGGCGCCCCCGTCCTGCTGACGCAAGCCCACGACGCCTCAGGCTTCGATTCCGGCGAACCCGTTCTCGACGACTGGTTGCGTCGCCGCGCATGGAACAATTTGCTGACGGCGGCGAGCCGGACCTATGTCGTGTGCCCCGAGGGCTCCCTGGGGATCGTCGGCTATTTCGCCCTCAGCATGGGGCAAATCCTCGCCCACGAGACGACCGGCGCCATGCGGCGAAACATGCCGAAATTCATTCCCGCCGTCGTGCTCGGGCGCCTCGCGATCGATCGCGCCTGGCAGGGCAAGGGGCTGGGACGCGCTCTGCTCGCCGACGCCGTCCGACGCGCGCAGATCGCCTCGGCCGAAGTCTCGGCGCGGCTGGTGATCGTCCACGCAATCTCGCCGGCCGCCGAAGCGTTCTATCTCCACCACGGCTTCGCGCGCCTTCCGGTGGAGACGCCGACGCTGGCGCTGGATCTGGTCAAGCTGGGGAGGCTGGCGGGGGAAGGGTGAGGGGAGGGTTGGGGCGCGGCGATGCGCAGCGGCGAACATCCACGCGCCCGCCCGTAGCGCGGCCGTCGCGCCTGTGTCAGAATGAACAATAATGATTGGGAGGCATCGACGACGAAAAGGGGAAACACACCGAATTCGTCGTTGCGCGGAATTTTGCGCGGTTCAGCACAGAAACTCGAAATTGAAAGCGACAGATTGATCGCAACAAAAAAATGAGGGCCTCCGTGATTACGAACAATCAAACAGCGAGTCTTCTATCGACCCGTTCTTTTGTTCTAAGCCTATTGCTCGTTTCATTCCCGCTAGGCGCGGCGCGGGCAAATGCGCAATCCCTCGATATTCCGGTCGACATGCAATGCGGCGCTTACCGCGGAAAAGTGTTCGCGCCTCCTTATCACACAGCATATAATTTTCACTATTCCTCAGGAAAATTGAGCGCAATCCGATACACGAAAAAGCGTCCTGGCGAGGAGGTTTATTCCGGATCCATCTCTCCCCAAGGCTACGTCCGAATTGAAGGCTACGGAGCCTACAACGGTGAGGGCCATCCCCCTTGGAAATTAGAATTCGAAGGCAAAATCGCCGAACTCGGCGAGACCGTTATCACAGGAGAACTCGTCTATAATGGCTTCAAAAGGCAATGCTCGATTTCCTTTCGCGACACCGGGGAACAGCTCTACGCGCAGCTTGGGCTGTTGAAGAGCGGTCCGTCGCCAAGACCGGTGCCCCCGCCAACCGTACTGCCGGAGCCCGTCCCAACTTCCCCTTCGCCAACTCCCGTTGCGAGCAATCCACCCCCGACTCCGTCCATAAATATCACCATAACAAGTGCAAATGCGGCCAAAGCCAATATCCACATCGCCGATCTTCAAAGTCAGATTGATGTGCTTGCAAAGGTTTTGGCGGAGCAGCTTGAACTTCAAAAGACAGCCGCTGACGATTCGCGGCCTTCTGTCGACAAGACGATTGAGGCGGTCAACGCCCAGCTGGAACGACTCAAGAACGAATATTCGGCGATGGACAAGTCGTTCGGCGTCTATCTCACATCGATAAAGCCTAACGATCGAGACCCGTATCTGACCGCAAGGAAGGCCTCAGAAATCTATCCCAAGATTCCCTACTACATTCCGGGTACTAACGAGACGGGCGAGTTCTGGGTCGAGCCCTCTGTTTCGGATCGCGGCGAATTGCAATTCGGGTTCAAATTCGTTGATACCAACTCGTCGTTAGAAAAGGTCCGCGAGACAATCGTCATGTCGTTGCCCGAGATCGAGGACGCACAGAAGGCGCTTTTCAAGCTTCAGGCCTGGTCGGAAATAGCCCACCAGCAAAAGCTGAGAAGAAACTATGAAAAGCGAGTGACCTGTTTCCCTGTTTCCGAATGCCCGCCCGACGGCGAGCGCGTCGACGGCAAGGCGTCAACCGAGATGAGGTTCAACGTCTACGAGGACGGCTCTACCGCCGGGCGCATCCAGCGCAATAAGGGACTCTTTGTCGAGGGCTATAACGTCTCCATCGACAGCGCCATGTTGCTGCAGGCCTACCTCTCCCACGTCATCAAGGAGGCTAGGATCGAATTCAATTCCGGCACGCAGGACAAGAACGCGCTGGACGATTTGTTCCATTAACGAGCGCTCTTGGTTGACGACCACGCGCGCCGAAAACGCGCGTTGCAGCATTTCGTGATCCGACCCCGCGCTCAAGGCCCCCAGACTTTCGCGACCGCGGCCGCCCCTGCTCCTCTCCGCCACACACCGCGCCGTCGCTCATGGAAGCATGAACTCCCGAAGTTTTGCGGCTGTCAATGGTCTTCGACCGCCGGAGGCGGCGCGCGCAACGCGCGCCATTGACAGCCGCAAAACTTCGGAAAAAAGAGGCTCTCCATGAGGTCGACGGCGCTCCCTGCCGAGCTGGCGCTGACCTGCTGGGGAGCGGAAGCAACAACGCAGAAGGGCGCTTGGCGTATCACGTCGCCAAATAAACATATCTGTGATGTATAATGTGCAGTCGGTTCAATCTCCCACGCCCTCGCCACGAAGCGGAAGAAAACCACCTTGCAAGCGATTGAAATCATCCGATCCCGCGAAAACGGCGCCGCGGCGACCTAATCCCAGGCAACGAGGACGATAACGCTTCATCATGCGCTCGACACCGGCGACGCGGCCGGGCTCGGCCTCGGCGGCTCCCAGTTCTTTCCCGGTGGCCATTTGGCGCTGGGCTTGCTATCACGCCGCCTAAATCTTAGCCATGCGAAGGGCAGACCATGCGCAAGGGCGCCATATCGCGCAAGACCAACGAGACCGCGATCGAGGTCGCCGTCGACCTCGACGGTTCGGGCAAGGCGGACGTCGTCACCGGCGTCGGCTTCTTCGATCACATGCTCGATCAGCTCGCGCGCCATTCCCTGATCGACTTGACCATCCGCGCCGAGGGCGATCGGCATATCGACGACCATCACACCGTCGAGGACGTCGGCATTGCGCTCGGCCAGGCGCTGCGCCAGGCGCTCGGCGACAAGCGCGGCGTCGCGCGCTACGCCGATTGCCTGCTGCCGATGGACGAAGCCCTGACGCGCGTCGCGCTCGACGTGTCGGGACGCCCGTTCCTGGTCTTTCGCGTCGAATTCCCGACCCAGAAGATCGGCGCGTTCGACGTCGAGCTGGTGCGCGAGTTCTTTCAGGCGCTCAGCGTCCACGCCGGCCTGACGCTGCATATCGAGACGCTCTATGGCGCCAATAGCCATCATATCGCCGAATCCTGCTTCAAGGGCGTGGCGCGCGCGCTTGGCGCCGCGCTTGCAATCGACCCCAGGCAGGCCGCGCGCATTCCCTCGACCAAGGGCGCGCTGTAAGACAGTGGCAGAGGAGGCCGTCCGGAACGGGCGGCCATAAGCGAATGGCGATCTATGCGGTGCATTGTCCGGCCGGCGACGGCGACGCGGCGACGTTCGAGCGCGCGAAATTCCTGAAGCTCGGTTTCTGCGCGGCGGCGTTTGTGTTCGGGCCGATCTGGCTCCTCGCCCATCGGCTCTGGCGCCCGCTCGCGCTCTGGGCCTTAAGCGCCGCGCTCGTCGGCTTCGCCCTCGCCGAGGGCGTCCTGAGCGCGGACGCCGCGAGCTGGCTCTATGCCTTGAGCGCGCTCTATCTCGGCCTCGAGGGCCGCGCCTTGCAGGGCGCCGCGCTGGCGCGCCGCGGGCGGCCGCTGGCCGACGTCGTTTGCGCCGCGGATTCGTCGACCGCCGAGCTTGGTTTTTTCGAGCGCGCGTTCGCTCAGCCGGCGCCGCGCGGCGCCCCGCGTCCCCCCGCCCCGCCGTCTTCGGCGCCGCCGCAGGTTCTCGGGCTCTTCCCGGAGGCGGGCCGCTGACATGAGCGTCGCGATCGTCGACTACGGCTCGGGCAATCTGCACTCGGCCCACAAGGCGTTCGAGCGCGCCGCGCGCGAAGCGGGCCTCTCGCGCGAAGTCAAGGTGACGGGGCGCCCGGAGGACGTCGCGCGCGCCGAGCACATCGTTCTGCCCGGCGTCGGCGCCTTCGCCGATTGTCGACGCGGCCTCGACGCCGTTCCCGGCATGGTCCAGGCGCTGGAAGAGACGGTGCGCCGCCGCGGCCGGCCGTTCCTCGGCATCTGCGTCGGCATGCAGCTGATGGCGACGCGCGGGCTCGAGCACGAAATCGTCGCCGGTCTCGACTGGATTCCCGGCGACGTCGCGCCGATCCTTCCCGACGACCCCGGCTTGAAAATCCCGCACATGGGCTGGAACACGCTGACGGTGCGGCGCGCCCATCCCGCGCTCGAGGGAATCGCGACCGGCGAGAACGGCCTGCACGCCTATTTCGTCCACTCGTTCCAGCTTTACCCGGCCGACCCCCAGGACGTCGTCGCGACCGCCGATTACGGCGGGCCGATCACCGCGATGGTCGCCCGCGACAATATCATCGGCACGCAGTTCCATCCCGAGAAGAGCCAGAAGCTCGGCCTGGCCCTGATCGCCAATTTCCTGAAGTGGCGCCCGTGATTCTTTTCCCGGCTATCGACCTCAAGAGCGGCGAGTGCGTGCGCCTCGTTCGCGGCGACATGGCGCAGGCGACCGTGTTCAACACCGACCCGGCCGCGCAGGCGCGCGCCTTCGCGAGCCAAGGCTTCGATTGGCTGCACGTCGTCGATCTCGACGGCGCCTTCGCCGGCAAGCCGATGAACGCTTCGGCGGTCGAGCGGATTCTGGCGGGCGTGACGATGAAAGTGCAGCTCGGCGGCGGCGTGCGCGACATGAAGACGGTGAACGGCTGGCTCGAAAAGGGCGTCGCGCGCGTCATCATCGGCACCGCCGCGGTCGAGGATCCCGCCTTCGTGCAGGAGGCGGCGCGGCGCAATCCCGGCCGCATCGCGGTCGGCATCGACGCGCGCGACGGCCGCGTCGCCGTCGACGGCTGGGCCAAGACGTCGGACATTTCCGCGCTCGATCTCGGCCGCCGCTTCGAGGACGCCGGCGTCGCGGCGCTGATCTACACCGACATCAGCCGCGACGGCGTGTTGCAGGGGCTCAATATCGCGGCGACCGTGGCGCTCGCCGAAGCCGTCGCCATCCCGGTCATCGCTTCGGGCGGGCTCGCCTCGATCGAGGACGTCAAGCGCCTACTCGAGCCCGATTGCGCCCGCCTCGCCGGCGCCATATCGGGGCGCGCGCTCTACGACGGACGGCTCGATCCGCGCGAAGCGCTGGCGCTGATCCGCGGCGCGGAGCGCCAACATGCTTAAGTCGCGCCTCATCCCCTGCCTCGACGTCAAGGACGGCCGCGTCGTCAAGGGCGTCAATTTCGTCGATCTGCGCGACGCCGGCGATCCCGTGGAATGCGCCATCGCCTACGACAACGCGGGCGCGGACGAATTGTGCTTTCTCGACATCGCCGCGAGCCACGAGAATCGCGGCACCCTGATCGACGTCGTCCGGCGCACCGCCGAAGTCTGCTTCATGCCGCTGACGGTCGGCGGCGGCGTGCGCGCGATCGAGGACATCCGCAATCTCCTGCTCGCCGGCGCCGACAAAGTCTCGATCAATTCGGCCGCCGTCGCCGATCGGCGGATCGTGCGCGCCGCGGCGGAGAAATTCGGCAGCCAATGCGTCGTCGTCGCCATCGACGCCAAGCAGGTCACGAAACCGGGCGGGGCGCCGCGCTGGGAGATCTTCACCCACGGCGGGCGCCGCCCGACGGGGATCGACGCGGTCGATTACGCGCGCGAAGTCGCCGCTCTGGGCGCCGGCGAAATCCTGCTGACCTCGATGGACCGTGACGGCGCCAAGACCGGCTTCGACATCGCGCTGACCCGCGCCGTCGCCGACGCGGTGACGATTCCCGTCATCGCGTCGGGCGGCGTCGGAACCCTCGACCATCTCGTCGCCGGCGTGCTGGAAGGTCACGCCAGCGCGGTGCTCGCGGCCTCGATCTTCCATTTCGGCGAATTCACCATCCGCCAGGCCAAGGAACGCATGGCGGCGGCGGGCATCGCGATGCGGATGGATTGAGCGTTGGCAGGCGAATGGGGGAGCCGTCGCGCCGTCATTGCGAGCGGAGCGAAGCAATGACGTTCGGGTCGTTTCGCGATCAATCGCGCCCACGGCTCACAAATAGCTCGCCAGCTCCTTCGCCACTTCCTCCGGCGGGCGTTGCATATCGAGCGCCTCGACGAAGGCCCCGTTGGCGTCCATGAGATAGACCACCGAGGAATGGTCCATCGAATAGTCGCCGTTGGCCTGCGCCGGCCCTTTGTGCGCATAGACGCGATAGGCCTTCTCGATCCCCGCGATTTGCTCCGGGCTGCCGGAAAGGCCGATGATGCGCGGATCGAAGCTGCTGACGTAATCGGCCATCATCGCCGGGGTGTCGCGCTCGGGATCGACTGTGACGAACAGCGTGCGCAGCGGCTTGTCCGGCATTTTGCGCAGCGCGTCCGAGATCTGCGCCAGCGTCGTCGGGCAAATGTCCGGGCAGTGGGTGTAGCCGAAATAGACGAGGAAGGGCCGGCCCTTCATGTCGGCGTCGGTCAGTGTTTTGCCGTCGCCGGTCTGCAGCGAGAACGGCCCGCCGACCAGCGAACTCGGGTTGCGCGCCGGCGTCGCCGCGATCCAGACGCCTAAGCCGATGAGCGCGATCACCGCGATCGCGATCGCGAGCGCGCGCGTCGCAGGACCCGAACCGGCCGACTTGCCGCTCGATTTGGCTGGGCTCAAGGACCGCTCTCGTGTTGGTGGGCCGACGTCTCCATAGCGCCAAGCCGCCGCCGCCGCAATCAATAGAGGTGGGCTATCGCTGAAGACGCGCGCCGGTTAAATTGCGCGCCATGGTGTTGCGGCAGTTGGAATATCTTGTGGCGCTGGCGCGCGAAAAGCACTTCGGCCGCGCCGCCGAGGCTTGTCATGTGACGCAGCCCACGCTTTCGGCGGCGATTCGCCAATTGGAGGAGGATCTCGGCGCGCCGATCGTCGAGCGCGGCCATCGCTTCGTCGGCCTGACGAGGCAGGGCGAGCTGGCGCTGGAGCATGCCCATCGCATCCTCGCCGAAGCCGAGATCATGCGCACGGACATCGAGGAGCTCGACAAAGGCCTTTCCGGCCGGCTGCGGCTCGGCGCCATCCCGACCGCGCTGCCGATCGTCTCGCAGCTCACCGCGCCGTTCACCGCGCGCTTTCCCCAAGTCGCCGTCACCGTGCTGTCGCTGACCTCGCAGGAGATTCAGCGCGGCATCGAGGATTTCGAACTCGACGTCGGCCTCACCTATCTCGACAACGAGCCGCTGGAGCGGGTGAAGGCCAAACCGATCTACGAGGAAGAATATGTCTTTCTGACCCCCGCCTCCGGCCGCTACGCCGATCGGCGAACGATTTCCTGGAAAGAGGCCGCGGCGGCGCCGCTGTGCCTGCTCACGCCCGACATGCAGAACCGTCGCATCGTCGACGGCGTCTTCCGCTCGGTCGGCGAGACCCCCAAACCCTCGGTCGAAACCAACTCGATCTTCAATCTCGTTTCGCACGCCAGCTCCGGCCAATGGTCGTCGATCGTGCCGCGGCAATTGCTGCAATTCTTCGGCATCCCCCGCAATACGCGCGCCATCGAACTCGTCGAGCCGACCGCGCGTCGCACCATCGGCCTCATCATGGCCGATCGCGACCCTCCCGCCCCGCTCGCGCGCAATCTTTTCGCCATGGAGCAGCCCGCCGACATCGGCGCCCTCATCGTCGCGCCGATCAAGACGGAGGCCGTTCGATAGGATTCTTCTATCGATCGGTGCGAACATTCGATTTGCATCGCGTCACGCGGTGGGGGATTCTTAAAGGGAATAGTCGATAGATTCCAGGCGCGGCGGGCGCGAAGAGACGCCGCGCGCGCTGTCGGGAGGGTCCGAGATGACGGGCAGAACGCCTTGGGACGAATCCCAGGCGCGCGTTTTGATCGAGGCGAAGAGGGCCGAGCCGGGCGCCGCCCTGCCGATCCTGCACGCTTTGCAGGAGCGCTTCGGCTATATCGACGATTCCGCGATTCCTGCGATCGCCGAGGCTCTCAATGTCTCCAAGGCCGAAATCCACGGCGTGGTGAGCTTCTACCACGATTTCCGCCGGGCGCCGGTCGACGGCGCGACGCTCAAGCTCTGCCGCGCCGAATCCTGTCAGGCGCTCGGCTGCGAGGATCTGGTCGCCCATCTCAGCCAGGCGCACGGCCTCGAGGTCGACCGCGCCGACGCGAGCGCGCCGCTTGCCGTCGAGACCGTCTATTGCTTGGGGAATTGCGCGCTTTCGCCCGCCGCGCTGCTGGACGGCGAGCCGATCGGCCGGCTCGATCGGGTCGCGCTCGATGAAATCGTCGCGCGAACCGCCGAGAGGCGGCCATGAACCCGGCGGCCACGAGCGCGCGCGTCTATATTCCCGCCGATTCGGCCGCCCTTTCCGTCGGCGCCGACCGGGCGGCGCGCGCCATCGCCGAGGAGGCGCAGGCGCGCGGGATCGAGCTCGCGCTCGTGCGCACCGGCTCGCGCGGCCTCTTCTGGCTGGAGCCGATGGTCGAGGTGGAGACGGCCGAGGGCCGTTTCGCCTATGGTCCGATCGTCCCCGGCGACGCGCCCTCGCTATTCCAGGCGGGGTTTCTCGCCGGCGGCGCCCACCCCAAGGCGCTCGGGCTCGTCGAGGACATCCCCTATCTCAAGAACCAGCAGCGGCTGATTTTCGCGCGTTGCGGCGTCGTCGATCCCCTGTCGCTCGACGATTATCGCCGGCACGGCGGCCTCGCCGGACTCGAACAGGCGATCGCGCTGGGATCCGAGCGCACGATCGCGGAAGTTCTCGCCTCGGGCCTGCGCGGGCGCGGCGGCGCGGGGTTCCCCACCGGGATCAAGTGGCGCACCGTCGCCGGCGTCGCGGCCGATCAGAAATACATCGTCTGCAACGCCGACGAAGGCGACAGCGGCACGTATGCCGACCGCATGCTGCTGGAGGGCGATCCCTTCCTGCTGATCGAGGGCATGGCGATCGCCGCGCTCAGCGTCGGCGCGACGAAGGGCTACGTCTATATCCGCTCCGAATATCCGCACGGCTTCGCCAGATTCTCCGCCGCCATCGAGCGGGCGCGCGCCGCCGGCCTGCTCGGCCGCAGCGTGCTGGGCTCGGGCCGAGCCTTCGACATCGAAGCGCGGCTCGGGGCGGGCGCCTATATCTGCGGCGAGGAGACCTCGCTGCTCGAAAGCCTGGAGGGCCGGCGCGGCCAGGTGCGGGTCAAGCCGCCGCTGCCGGCGATCCGCGGCCTGTTCGGCAAGCCGACCGTCATCAACAACGTGCTGAGCTTCGCCTCCACGCCTTGGATCCTCGCTCATGGCGGCAAGGCCTACGCCGAATATGGCGTCGGCCGCTCGCGCGGCTCGCAGCCGTTCCAACTGGCCGGCAATATCAAGCGCGGCGGCCTCGTCGAACTCGCTTTCGGCGCGACGATCCGTCAATTGATCGAGGACTTCGGCGGCGGAACGCGCTCGGGCCGGCCGGTTCGCGCGGTGCAGGTGGGCGGGCCGCTGGGCGCCTATTTCCCGGAAAGCCTCATCGACACGCCGCTCGACTACGAGGCGATGATCGCCGCCAAGGGCATGCTCGGCCACGGCGGGATCGTCGTGTTCGACGATACGGTCGACATGGCGCGGCAGGCGCGCTTCGCCTTTTCCTTCTGCGCCGCGGAGAGCTGCGGCAAGTGCACGCCGTGCCGCATCGGCTCGACCCGCGGCGCCGAAACGGTCGACAAGATCGTCGCCGGCCGGGACCGCCCGAAAAATATCCAACTCTTGCGCGATCTTTGCGAAGTGCTGACGGACGGCTCGCTGTGCGCGCTCGGCGGATTGACGCCGCTTCCCGTGCTCAGCGCGCTGGACCATTTCGGCGAGGACTTCGCTGGAGATCCCGCGCGGGCCGCGGCCGAATAGGAGGCTCCCATGGCGCTGTTGCAGGAATTCGATTCGGGCACGCCGATCAGGACCGGCGAAGCGACCGTGACCCTGACCATCGACGGCCGGCAGGTCAGTGTGCCCCAGGGAACCTCGGTGATGGCCGCCGCGGCGCTGATCGACACGCCGATCCCGAGGCTTTGCGCCACCGATAGCCTCGAGCCCTTCGGCTCGTGCCGGTTGTGCCTGGTCGAGATCGAGGGCCGCAAGGGAACGCCGGCCTCCTGCGCGACGCCGGCCGAGGCCGGCATGGTCGTGCGCACCCAGACGCCGCGGCTCGCCAAACTCCGGCGCGGCGTGATGGAGCTCTATATCTCCGACCATCCCCTGGACTGCCTGACCTGCAGCGCCAACGGCGATTGCGAATTGCAGACCCAGGCGGGCGTCGTCGGCCTGCGCGACGTGCGCTACGGCTATGATGGCGAAAACCATCTGAAGGCGCCGACCGATTCCTCCAATCCCTATTTCAACTTCGAATCCTCGAAATGCATCGTCTGTTCGCGCTGCGTGCGCGCCTGCGAGGAAGTGCAGGGCACCTTCGCGCTGACGATTCTCGGCCGCGGCTTCGATTCGAAAGTCTCGCCCGGCGGCGGCGATTTCTTCAGCTCGGAATGCGTCTCCTGCGGCGCCTGCGTGCAGGCCTGTCCGACCGCGACGCTGAACGAGAAGAGCGTCATCGCCGCCGGCGCGCCCGAGCGCTCGGTCGTCACCACCTGCGCCTATTGCGGCGTCGGCTGCTCCTTCAAGGCGGAGCTGAAGGGCGAAGAGGTCGTACGCATGGTTCCCTACAAGGCCGGCAAGGCCAACGAGGGCCATTCCTGCGTCAAGGGCCGTTTCGCCTACGGCTACGCCACGCACAAGGACCGCATCGTCAAGCCGATGATCCGCGCCGCGATCGACGATCCCTGGCGCGAAGTCACGTGGGACGAGGCGATCCAATACGCGGCGAGCGAATTCAAGCGTATCCAGGCCAAATACGGGCGCGACTCGATCGGCGCCATCACCTCCTCGCGCTGCACCAACGAGGAAGTGTTTCTCATTCAGAAGCTGGTGCGCGCCGGCTTCGGCAACAACAATGTCGACACTTGCGCGCGCGTCTGCCATTCGCCGACCGGCTACGGCCTGTCCAAGACCTTCGGCACCTCGGCCGGCACGCAGGACTTCAAGTCGGTCGAAAAGGCCGACGTGATCCTGGTGATCGGCGCCAATCCGACCGACGCGCATCCGGTCTTCGCCTCGCGCATGAAGAAGCGCCTGCGCGCCGGCGCGAAGCTGATCGTCGTCGATCCGCGCCGCATCGATCTCGTGCGCACGCCGCATGTTCAAGCGGATTTCCACCTCGCGCTGCGGCCCGGGACCAACGTCGCCGTGATCAATGCGCTCGCCCACGTGATCGTCACCGAGGGGCTCGTAAATGAGGCGTTCGTGCGCGCGCGCAGCGACGCGGCCAATTTCGAATCCTGGGCGCGCTTCATCGCCGAGGAGCGTCACTCGCCCGAAGCGACCGCCGCGGTCACCGGCGTTCCCGCCGCCGACCTTCGCGCCGCCGCGCGCCTCTATGCGAAAGGCGGAAACGGCGCGATCTACTACGGCCTCGGCGTCACCGAGCATTCCCAGGGCTCGACGACCGTGATGGCGATGGCCAATCTGGCGATGGCGACCGGCAATATCGGCCACGACGGCGTCGGCGTGAATCCGTTGCGCGGCCAGAACAACGTGCAGGGCTCGTGCGACATGGGCTCGTTTCCGCACGAATTCTCCGGCTATCGCCACGTCTCCGACGATTCGACGCGCGAGGTGTTCGAGCGCCTGTGGGGCGTGCCGCTCAGCAAGGAGCCGGGCCTGCGCATCCCCAACATGATGGACGAGGCGGTGGAGGGCGCGTTCAAGGGACTCTACGTGCAGGGCGAGGACATCGCCCAATCCGATCCCGACACCCAGCACATCACGGCGGGCCTGGCGGCGATGGAATGCGTCATCGTGCAGGATCTCTTTCTCAACGAGACCGCGCGCTACGCGCATGTGTTCTTCCCCGGCGCCTCGTTCCTCGAAAAGGACGGCACTTTCACCAACGCCGAGCGCCGCATCAACCGCGTTCGCAAGGCGATGCCGCCGCTCGCCGGCATGGCCGACTGGGAAGCGACGATCGCCTTCGCGCACGCCGTCGGCGTTCCCATGAATTACTCGCATCCCAGCGAGATCATGGACGAGATCGCCGCCTTGACGCCGACTTTCAAGGGCGTCTCCTACGCGCGGCTCGACGAGCTCGGCTCGATCCAGTGGCCGTGCAACGACGCCGCGCCGACGGGAACGCCGATCATGCACGTCGAGCGCTTCGTGCGCGGCAAGGGCCAGTTCATGCTGACCGAGTATGTCGCCACCGACGAGCGAACCGGGCCGCGCTTCCCGCTGCTGCTGACGACCGGACGAATCCTGTCGCAATACAATGTCGGCGCGCAGACGCGGCGCACCGAGAACAGCCGCTGGCACGAGGAGGACGTGCTGGAGATTCACCCCTTCGACGCGGAAAGCCGCGGCGTGCGCGAGGGCGACCTCGTCTCGTTGCAGAGCCGCGTCGGCGAGGTTTCGCTGCACGCCAAAGTCTCCGAGCGCATGCAGCCCGGCGTCGTCTACACGACGTTCCATCATCCCAATAGCGGCGCCAACGTAGTGACGACGGAGAATTCGGACTGGGCGACCAATTGCCCGGAATACAAGGTGACGGCAGTGCAGATCAGGCGCACCAACCATTATTCCGAGTGGCAGGAACGCGATCGCGAGGAAGGCGTCGCGCGCCGCCGCATCGCCGGGGCTGAAGTCCATGCCGCCGAATGAGGAAGCCGGCGCGGTTTTCGCGCCGGCGCAAGACTTCGACTACGATCGCGGCGCCTACGGACCCGTCCGGCGCCGCGCGATCGCCGTCGAGACGCCGATCCAGCTCGCATTCGGCGGCGCGCCCTTCGCGGTTATGATGGCGACGCCGCGCGACCTTAAGGATTTCGCCGTCGGCTTCGCGCTGACCGAGGGAATCGTCGAGCGAATCGATGAAATTCGCGATGTCGAGATCGCGGCGATCGACGGAGGGATGCGCCTCGACGTCGCGCTCGCGGGCGAGCGCATGAGCGCGCATCTCGCGCGCTCGCGGGCGATGTCCGGCCGCACGGGATGCGGCCTTTGCGGCCTCGAGGATCTCGCGCATCTGCCCAAGCCCCGCCGGCCCGTCCCGGCGGGCGCGCCGATCGCGCCGGCGGCGATCCGCGCCGCGCTGCTCGGGCTCGAGCGCGCTCAGCCGCTCAACGCCGAGACGCGCGCCGTGCACGGCGCGGCCTGGAGCGACCGCTCCGGCGCCGTTCTCGTCGTACGCGAAGATGTCGGGCGCCATAACGCGCTCGATAAACTGATCGGCGCGCTCGCGCTGGCCTCGGTCGATCCGACGAGCGGCTTCATCGTCCTCACCAGCCGCTGCTCGTTCGAGATGGTGGCCAAGGCGGCGGCGTTCGGCGCGGCGACGCTCGTGTCGGTTTCGGCGCCGACCTCGCTCGCGCTCGAGCGCGCGAGAGAGAGCGGCGTCACGCTCATCGCGATCGCCCGCGCGGATCAGGCGACGCTCTTCACCGTGGCGACGTCCGGCGCGAGCGGAGGGCTTGCGGCGTGAGCGTAGCAAAAATCGACAAGCTCGCGCGCATGGCCAACCAGATCGGCGCCGCTTTCAGCGCGATGCCCGAGCGCGAGGCGACCGCCAGCGCAGCGGCGCATCTCAAACTCTACTGGACGCCGAAAATGATTCGCGAAATAGTCGCTTTCGCCGAGTCAGGCCGAGCGGGCCTCAATGCGATCGCGGCCGGCGCCGTGGCGGCGCTGAAAAGAGACGGAGCCGGCTGAACCGGCGTTCGAGAGGCGGCCGTCGCGCGAATTGCGACGGCCGAGCATTTGGGAGAGGAAACGACGTCGATGCCTGAGGTTGCCGCATGGCGTGCGCGAGCGCGCGGATTGACGATCTTCGATTTGCCCGCGGGCGCAGATGACGCCGGCGAACGCCATCTCCGATGGGAGGGAACGCGATGACGAGCGCCAGCGCCGCCGCCAAGCCGGCGGGATTTTTCAGCTTCCTCGATCGTGCGCATACCGTCGCGGAGCCCGGCTTCAGCCGATGGATGGTTCCGCCGGCTGCGCTGTGCATCCACTTGTGCATCGGGCAAGCCTATGCGTTCAGCGTGTTCAACCTGCCGATGAGCAAGCTGATCGGCGTCGATCACGCCGCGCCGGACGACTGGAAGCTGACCGATCTCGGCTGGATCTTCTCGATCGCGATCTTTTTCCTCGGCGCTTCGGCGGCGGTGTTCGGGCGCTGGGTCGAGGACGGCGGCCCGCGGCGCGCCATGTTCGCGGCGGGTCTCTGCTGGGCCGGCGGCTTCTTCGTCGCCGCGATCGGAGTCTATCTGCACGCGCTTTGGATCATCTATCTCGGCTACGGCGTGCTCGGCGGCGTCGGGCTCGGGCTCGGCTATATCTCGCCGGTCTCCACCCTGATCAAATGGTTCCCGGATCGTCCGGGCATGGCCACCGGCATGGCGATCATGGGCTTCGGCGGCGGCGCCTTCATCGCCTCGCCGCTTTCGGTCTGGCTCATGCAGAAGTTTTCGACGCCGACGCATATCGGGGTCGCGGAAACCTTCATCGTCATGGGCGCCGTCTATCTCTGCTTCATGTGGGTCGGCGCCGCGATCGTGCGGGTGCCGCCCGTCGACTTTAAGCCGGAGGGCTACACGCCGCCCCTCGTCGCGCAAAAGCTGATCACCAAGAACGACGTTTATGTCTATGACGCGCTGAAGACGCCGCAGTTCTGGCTGATCTGGGCCGTTCTCTGCCTGAACGTCACCGCCGGCATCGGCGTTCTCGGCCAGGCTTCGGCGATGAGCCAGGAAATGTTCCCGGGCCGGGTCACTCCGGTGGCCGCGGCGGGCTTCGTCGGACTGCTCAGTCTCTTCAACATGGGGGGGCGTTTCTTCTGGGCTTCGATTTCCGATTATATCGGCCGTAAGAACACCTATTTCTGCTTCTTCGTGATCGGACCCGTACTTTACGCGCTCGTGCCCTCGACCGGATCGCTCGGCAGCGTGACGCTGTTCGTGCTCTGCTTCGTGGTGATTCTCTCGATGTACGGCGGCGGTTTCGCGACCGTTCCCGCCTATCTCAGGGACATGTTCGGCACTCGCTACGTCGGCGCCATTCACGGCATGCTGATCACGGCCTGGTCGATGGCGGGCGTGTTCGGTCCAGTGCTGGTCAACTATATCAGGCAGTATCAAATCGACAACGGCGTGCCGAAGGCGCAAGCTTACAATACTACGATGTACATTATGGCCGGACTGCTCGTGGTGGGCTTCTTCTGCAACCTCGCGATCAAGGCGGTCCATCACCGCTTTCACATGCACCCCGAACACGAAGCCGAAGAGGCGCAGGCGGTTGTCGCCGCCGCTGGCGATCCGTCGGGAGTTTAGGGAGAACGACCATGGCCAACGCCAACACATCCGCCTCGATGAAACTGAAAGTCGCCCTCGCCTGGTGCTTCGTCGGCATTCCCCTCGCATGGGGCGTTATACAGACGGTCGCCAACGCCATGTCGTTGTTTCGCTAGCAAGCGCCGCCCGCGCCGCGTCCGGTCAGGCGCGCGCGCGGGCGCTGGACTGCGGGCCTTTGCCGACGCTCGCGCGGTCGCGCTCGCTATAGGCGCGCACGAGATCGCGCGTGGCGATCAGCAGCTCCTCGAAAGCGGCGAGACTTTCGGGCGGCAATTCGCCCAGTGTCGCCGCGATCAGCGCGTGCTGGACGGCGATCGCCTTTTTCGCCGCCTCGCGCCCCGGCACGGTCAGATAGATCGCGTATTGGCGGCGATCGGCGGCGGTGGAGCGGCGCTCGACGAGGCCGGCGGCCTCGAGCCGGTCCAGCAGGCCCGAAATGTTGCCTTTGGTCACATAGAGGCGCTTGGCGAGCTCTTGCTGACTGATTCCTTCCGCCTCGGTCAGCGTCGTCACGACGTCGCATTGGGGAACCGAAAGCCCGATTTCGCGCAGCCGCTCGGCGACCGCGAGTTGCAGCCGGCTCTCCAGGCGAAGAAAGCGGAACCAAACGCGGACCGCGCGGTCCTCACTCTCCTGTTTGAGCATCAGTCGTCCTTTCCCGCGCCGCTTCGGGCGCTCCGCGGCGCCACCCTATAGCCGCGCGAACCCGCCGGCAATTTACCGGGGCTCCGCTTGCCTAGCGCCGCGTCGGGCGCCATGCTATTGCCGTCGAAAAATGGGAATATCTTGCGCCTCGGCGTTCGGGGCGGTTGGAAAGCGTGGAGGAATGCGATGTTAGGGCTGATGCAGGAATGGCCGCTGTTGATCCACAAGATCATCGACTTCGCCGCCATCCAACATCCCCGTCGTGAAGTCGTGACGCGTCTGGTGGAAGGTCCGATCCATCGCACGAATTACCGCGAAGTGCGCGGGCGCGCGATGCGCGTCGCGCAGCGCCTGGAGCGCGAGGGCATCAAGTCCGGCGATCGCGTCGCGACTCTGGCGTGGAACGGGCACCGTCACCTCGAGACCTGGTACGGCATCACCGGCATCGGCGCGATTTATCACACCGTCAATCCGCGCCTGTTCGCCGAGCAGATCGTGTGGATCATGAACCACGCCGAGGACCGGATCGTTTTCGTCGACCTCACCTTCGTGCCGCTCCTCGAAGCGGTCGCCGACAAGCTGCCGACCGTCGAGCGCTACATCGTCCTCACCGACGCCGCGCACATGCCGGCGACCAAGCTGCGCAACGCCGTCGCTTATGAGGACTGGATCGGCGAAGCCGACGGCGATTTTCATTGGGCCGAATTCGACGAGCGCACGGCGGCGGGCCTCTGCTACACTTCGGGCACGACCGGCCACCCCAAGGGCGTGCTCTATTCGCATCGCTCGAACGTCCTGCATTCCCTGTTCAGCACCGGGCTGGAGTGCCTGCCGGTCGGGCCGGAAACCTGCGTCATGCCCGTCGTGCCGATGTTCCACGCCAATTCGTGGGGTCTGGCGTTTTCCGCGCCGATGAAAGGCGCGAAGATGGTCATGCCGGGCGCGCGTCTCGACGGCGCGTCGGTCTATGAGTTGCTCGAGACGGAGAAGGTGACCTTCACGGCGGCGGTGCCGACCGTGTGGCTGATGCTGCTCGGCTACCTCCAGAAGGAGGGCAAACAGCTTTCCACGTTGAAGACCGTCATCATCGGCGGCTCGGCCTGCCCGCCCTCGATGATCAAGGCGTTCGAGGAGAATTACGGCGTCGAGGTTCGCCACGCCTGGGGCATGACGGAAATGAGCCCGCTCGGCTCGGTGGGCTCGATCAAGCCGCTCGGCCCCGAAGCGTCCCACGAAGACGTCCTCGCGCTCAAGTCCAAACAGGGCTGGGCGCCGTTCGGCGTCGAAATGAGGATCGTCGACGACCAAAACCGCGAATTGCCGTGGGACGGCAAACGCTTCGGCCGCTTGAAGGTCGCCGGCCCCGCCGTCGCGAAAGCCTATTTCAAGGCCGAGGACGATCAGATCCTCGACGAGAACGGCTTCTTCGACACCGGCGACGTCGCCACGATCGACCCCGACGGCTACATGCAGATCACCGACCGCGCGAAAGACGTCATCAAGTCGGGCGGCGAATGGATTTCCTCGATCGACATCGAGAATCTCGCCGTCGGACACCCGGACGTCGCCGAGGCGGCGGTGATCGGCGTCGCCCATCCCAAATGGGACGAGCGGCCGCTGCTCGTCGTCGTGCCGAAGGAGGGCGCGACGCCGCGCGCCGACGAGGTTCTCGGTTACCTGCAAGGCCATATCGCCAAATGGTGGATGCCCGACGACATGCAGCTGGTGAAGGAAATTCCGCACACCGCGACCGGCAAGATCAACAAGCTGAAGCTGCGCGAGACCTTCAAGGATTATAAATTGCCGACGGCGTGAACTCAGGCCGGGCGTCGGCCCGCCCGAGACGGGCCGGCGCTTTTTTCTTGCGTTGGGCGCGACGATCGGATAATAGGCGCTTTGGAAATTCTCATAGCTCTTCGTCGATCGGATGAAGAGAAACATTGAGAGTGGGCCCCGAACGGGACCCGCTCTTTTTTATTGCCGCAAGGGTTCATGGACGGAACGTCGCCACCGCCAATCGCGCTCGCGCCCAACCAAGGGCTCGACGAGGCGCGCCTCATCGACGACAACGGCCTGGCGCGGCGCATCGCGCGCATCGCCGAGCCGGCGCTGCGCGATCTCGGGTTGCGCGTCGTTCGCGTGAAGGTTTCCGCCACCCAGGGCGCGACGGTCCAGATCATGGCCGAGCGCCCGGACGGAACGATGTCGATCGACGATTGCGAACGCGCCAGCCAGGCGTTGTCGCCGGTGTTCGACCTCGAGGAGCCGATGAGCCAGGCCTACCGGCTCGAAATCTCTTCGCCCGGCATCGACCGGCCGCTGGTGCGCGAATCGGATTTTCGCCGCGCGATCGGCTGCGAAGCGCGCATCGAGATGGCGATCCCCGTGAATGGGCGCAAGCGCTTCCGCGGACGGATCGAAGCGGTGGCGTCGGTCGAAGCGGCGCCTGTGGCGCGCCTTCGCCTGCCCGGCGAGGAGAGCGGCGCCGAATCGAGCGTCGATCTGCGCATCCAAGACATGGCCGAGGCGCGCCTGACGCTCACCGAGGACTTGATCCGCGCGACGCTGAGACGGGAAAAAGCCGCGCAGAAGCAGGCCAAGGGTGGGCGCGGCGGCGCTTCGCCGAAACCCCGCCCGTCGAAGACCGCGCCGAAGAGGCCGAACGAACAGACTTAAGAGAACGCTGCGACTCCGGCGCGAGAAACGCGTCGCGAGCCAGATCGAAGGAGAAGACGATGGCCGTCAGCGCCAACAGACTCGAACTCTTGCAGATTGTCGACGCCGTCGCGCGCGAGAAATCGATCGATCGATCAATCGTGCTCGCCTCGATGGAGGACGCGATGCAGAAGGCCGCGCGCTCGCGCTACGGCCAGGAGACGGAGGTGCGCGCCGAGATCAATCCCAAGACCGGCGAAATCCGCTTCTCCCGTCTGCTTCTGGTCGTCGACAAGATCGACAACGACGCGACGCAGATCACGCTGGCGGACGCGCATAAGAAGAACCCGTCGGCGCAGATCGGCGACTGGATCGCCGAATCGCTGCCGCCGTTCGACTACGGCCGCATTCCCGCCCAGGCGTCCAAGCAGGTGCTCGTGCAGAAGATTCGCGAGGCCGAGCGCGACAAGCAATACGAAGTCTACAAGGACCGCATCGGCGAAATCATCAACGGCCAGGTCAAGCGCGTCGAATACGGCAACGTCGTCGTCGACCTCGGCGGCTCCGGGGCCGGCGAGGCGGTGGTGCGCCGCGACGAATTGATCCCGCGCGAAATGTTCCGCCCTGGCGATCGCATCCGCGCCTTTGTCTACGACGTGCGTCGCGAGGCGCGGGGGCCGCAGATCTTCCTGTCGCGCACGCATCCGCAATTCACCGCCAAGCTGTTCGCGCAGGAAGTGCCGGAAATCTACGACGGCATCGTCGAGGTGAAATCGGTGGCGCGCGATCCCGGTTCGCGCGCCAAGATCGCGGTCGTCTCCAACGATTCCTCGATCGATCCGGTGGGAGCGTGCGTGGGCATGCGCGGCTCGCGCGTGCAGGCGGTCGTCAACGAATTGCAGGGCGAGAAGATCGACATCATTCCCTGGTCGGCCGACGCGGCGACGTTCATCGTCAACGCGCTGCAGCCGGCCGAGGTGATGAAGGTCGTGCTCGACGAGGACTCCACGCGCATCGAGGTCGTCGTGCCGGACGATCAGCTTTCCCTAGCCATCGGGCGGCGCGGGCAGAACGTGCGGCTGGCCTCGCAGCTTACGGGCTGGGACATCGACATCCTTACCGAGGCCGAGGAATCGGAACGGCGGCAAAAGGAATTCGTCGAGCGCACCGGCGCGTTCATGAACGCCCTCGACGTCGACGAGACCGTGGCGCAGTTGCTCGCCTCCGAAGGTTTCCGCACGGTCGAGGAAATCGCCTATGTCGATCTGCACGAACTGGCCTCGATCGAGGGCTTCGACGCCGAGACCGCCGAGGAAATCCAGGCGCGCGCGCAAGGGCATCTGGCGCGCGTGGAGGCCGAACACGACGAACAGCGCAAGTCGCTCGGCGTTTCCGACGATCTCAAGTCGATCGATGGCCTGACGACCCCGATGCTGGTCAAACTCGGGCAAAACGGGGTCAAGTCCATCGAGGATCTCGCGGGCTGCGCGACCGACGATCTCATCGGCTGGACGGAGCGCGGCGAGGGCGGCGAGAAGAAATACGCCGGCTATCTCGGCGAATTCGACGTCTCGCGCGAGCAGGCGGACGCGATGATCATGGCCGCGCGCGTGCGCGCCGGCTGGGTCGAGGAACCCGCCCCGACGCCCGTCGCCGAAACGGATGACGCCGCGGCCGGCGCCCACGCCGAATAGGCCGGGAGAAGCTTCGATTGCGCAAGGGCGAGGCGAAAGACGACGACGGCGGATCGGAGCGCACCTGCGTGGTCTCCGGCGAGAAGGGGCCGCCCGAGGCGATGTTGCGCTTCGCCCTGTCCGGCGCCGGCGACGTCGTGCCGGACGTCAGGCGCAAGCTGCCGGGACGCGGCGTGTGGACGCGGCTCGACTTCGCCACCGTGCGTCAGGCGGCGGCGAAGCAGGCCTTTTCCCGCGGTTTTCGCGTCAAGGTCAACGCCGCGCCGGACCTCGCCGAGGAAGTCGATCGCCTGCTCGAGCGCGACGCGCTGCAATTCCTCTCGATCGTCAACAAGGCGGGGCTCGTGGTGGCGGGCGCGGCGAAGGTCGAGGCGGCGATCCATGCGGGCTCGGTCGTCGGGCTGATCCACGCCGCCGACGGGGCGCCGGACGGGGCGTCGAAATTGGAGCGTTTGCTGCGTGGGCGCTTCGGCGAAACGGCCGACGCGGTCCGCCGAATAAATCTGTTCTCCTCGCGCCAATTGGATTTGGCATTAGGTAGGACAAATGTGATACATGCAGCGCTCAACGCGGGCGAGGCCAGTTCGGCCTTCCTCGCGAAGGCCGCGCGTTTGGCCCAATATCGGGCGAGCGGCGCGGCGCCGACGGCGATCTCGATCGATGCGAGCCGGAGCGGCGCGACCGACAAAAACGCCGGAATGAACGATCGATAGGCCGGGGTCACTGGAAAAACGCATGAGTGAAACGAATAACAGCGGCGACAAGACGTTAGGCGGATCCCCGCCGAAGGCGACTTTGCACCTGAAGCGGCCCGTCGAGCAGGGAACCGTGCGCCAGAGCTTTTCGCACGGGCGGAGCAAGGCGGTCGTCGTCGAGAAGGTCAAGCGCCGCGTCCTCGGACCGGGCGAAGCGCCGCCGCGCGAGGCGCCGCCCGTCGCGCTCGCCCCGAAGGCCCCCGTTCCCGCGGCGGCCCCTCGCGGACCCACCACCGCCGCGCCGATCGTGCCGCCGAAGACCGGCGTGGTGCTGCGCACGCTGACCGAAGAGCAGCGCGAGGCGCGCACAAGGGCGCTCGTCGACGCGCGCGCCCGAGAAGAGGAAGACCGTCACCGCCAGGAAGCGGAGGCCGAAGCGCGTCGCGAGCGCGAGGCGCGCGACAAAGCCGAGCGCGAAGCCGCCGAAGCGCGCAAGCGCGAGGAAGACCTGCGCCGCTCGCAGGAAGCCAGTTTCAAGCGACAGTCCGAGGAGGAGGCGCGCCGCCGCCTCGCCGGCGGCGAGCCCTCCGCGATACCCGCCACGACATTGGGCCGCAAGCCCGTCGCCGCCGCGCCCGCCCCGTCGCCGGGCGCCGCGCCGAGCGCGGCCAAGCCGGCGGCTCCCGGCCTTCCCGCCGCCGAGGACGAAAACAAACGCGTCATTCGCAGGACGACCGTCATCGCGCCCGCGGCGAAAGTCATGCTGCCGACGCCGCGCCCGGCGCGCGGCGGCGACCAGCGCAATCGCGGCCGTTTGACGGTCGCCAGCGCCACCGCCGGCGAGGAGGAGCGCACGCGTTCCGTCGCCGCCTTTCGCCGCCGCACGCAGCGCCTCAAGGGTCACGGCGCCCAGGAGGCGAAGGAGAAGATCGCCCGCGAAATCGTCCTTCCCGAGGCGATCACCATCCAGGAACTCGCGAACCGCATGTCGGAGCGCGCCGTCGACGTCATCAAGCTCTTGATGCGCCAGGGGCGGATGGTCACCTTGACCGACACGCTCGACGCGGACACGGCGCAACTCATCGCCGAGGAAATGGGCCATACGGTCAAGCGCGTCGCCGAATCGGACGTCGAAGAGGGATTGTTCGACCGCCCCGACGAGGAAGGCGCCCCCGTGCCGCGCCCGCCGATCGTCACCATCATGGGCCATGTCGACCACGGCAAGACCTCGTTGCTCGACGCCATCCGCCACGCCAATGTGGTTTCAGGAGAAGCGGGCGGGATCACCCAGCATATCGGCGCCTATCAGGTCACCGCCCCCGGCGGCGCCAAGATCACCTTCATCGACACGCCCGGCCACGCCGCCTTCACGGCGATGCGCGCGCGCGGCGCCAAGGTGACCGACATCGTCGTGCTGGTCGTGGCCGCCGACGACGGCGTGATGCCGCAGACGATCGAGGCGATCCGCCACGCCAAGGCGGCCAAGGCGCCGATCATCGTCGCGATCAACAAGATCGACAAGCCCGACGCCAACCCGCAGCGCGTAATGCAGGAATTGTTGCAGCACGACGTTCAGGTCGAAGCCTTCGGCGGCGAAACGCTGGCCGTGGAAGTCTCCGCCACCAAACACACCAATCTCGACAAGCTGCTCGAGGCGATCGCCCTGCAAGCCGAACTTCTCGATCTCGTGGCCGATCCCGAGCGCAACGCCGAGGGCACGGTCATCGAGGCGCGCCTCGATCGCGGCCGCGGCCCGGTCGCGACCGTGTTGGTGCAGCGCGGCACGCTTCGCGTCGGCGCGCTCGTCGTCGCGGGCTCGCAATGGGGCCGCGTGCGCGCGCTGATCGACGACAAGGGCGAAAATGTCGACGAAGCCAAGCCCTCGACGCCGGTCGAGGTGCTCGGCTTCTCCGGCGCGCCGGAGGCCGGCGACCGCGTCGCGGTCGTCGAAAGCGAGGCGCGAGCGCGCGAAATCGCCGAATATCGCGAACGCCAGAAGCGCGAAAAGCTCGCCGTGCGCGGCGGCGTGGTGCGCACCTCGCTCAGCGACATGATGAGCAATCTCAAGACGGCGGGCCGCAAGGAGCTGCCGATCGTCGTCAAGGGCGACGTGCAAGGCTCGGTCGAGGCGATCACCGCCGCGATCGAGAAGCTCGGCACCGAGGAAGTCGCCGCCCGCGTCATTCATGGCGGCGTCGGCGGCGTGACCGAATCCGACGTGACCCTCGCCGAGGCGTCGAAAGCGGTCATCATCGGCTTCAACGTGCGCGCGCACAAGGAAGCGCGCGACCTGGCCGAGCAGCAGGGCATCGAAATCCGCTACTACAACATCATCTACAATCTGGTCGACGACGTGAAGGCGGCGATGTCCGGCTTGCTCGCGCCGACCCTGCGCGAAACGATGCTCGGCAATGCGCAGATCCTCGAAGTGTTCAACATTTCCAAAGTCGGCAATGTCGCGGGCTGCCGGGTCACCGACGGCGTGGTGCAGCGCGGCGCGCACGTGCGCCTCATCCGCGACAACGTGGTCGTCCACGAGGGCAAGCTATCGACGCTCAAGCGGTTCAAGGACGAAGTCGCCGTCGTGCAGGCCGGCCAGGAATGCGGCATGGCCTTCGAGAACTATCAGGACATGCGCATCGGCGACGTCATCGAGTGCTATAGCGTCGAAGAGATCCGTCGCACGCTTTAGCGCGCGACGGGCCGGACGAGCTCCGACATGCGCGGCGCCGCCGGGCATTTCCGCGAGCTTCGCGACACGATGACGAGCCGCCCTCGCCTAGCCGGGTTTTTCCCGCCGCGGCGCGCGGGCGCGGCCCGGGCGAAGCCGTCGAGCTGACTCGCGTTTCGATTTCGCGGGCCGCGAAGCGTCGGCCCGCCAAACTCGAAAGTCCGTTTCCCCCGTTCGCCTTCTCGGCGCCTCAACTCCTATCTCAGGCTCTCTCGCAAATGTCTCGTTCCGACGCCAAACACTCCAGTCCGTCGCATCGCCTCGAGCGAGTGGGCGAAACGATCCGTCACGCCCTGGCGGAAATTCTCCAGCGCGGCGAAATCGTCGATCCCGTGCTCAATCGGCAAGTGGTGACGATCCCGGCGGTGAAGATGTCGCCCGATCTGAAGCTCGCGAGCGTCGCCGTCATGCCGCTCGGCGGCAAGAACGCCGAGGCGACGATCGAAGCTCTCAACGAGCATAAGAAGGCCCTGCGCGCGCTGGTCGCCCAGCGGGTCAATCTCAAATTCGCGCCGGATCTGCGCTTCGCGCTCGACGATAGTTTTTCCGCGCAAGCGGAAATCGACGCGCTTTTGAAGTCGCCGCGCGTCGCGCGCGATCTGCGCCATGACGACGACGAGGAGAGCAATTGAGCGACGAGGCTGAAATCGACGCGGCGCCCGCCGAGGCCGGAACGGAGCCGTCTAAGCGGCGCAAGTCGCAGCCGCGCCGTTCGCCGCGCGTCGAGGTCAACGGCTGGATCAACCTCGACAAGCCCGTCGGCGTCACCTCGACGCAGGCGGTCGCGCAACTGAAATATCTCTTCAACGCGAAAAAGGTCGGCCACGCCGGAACCTTGGACCCATTGGCTTCCGGCGTTTTGCCGGTGGCTTTCGGCGAGGCGACCAAGACCGTCCCGATCGTGCAGGAGGGAACCAAGGCCTATCAATTCGCCGTCAAGTGGGGCGAGGAAACCGACACCGACGACGCCGAGGGCAGGATCGTCGCCCGCTCGGACCGGCGCCCGACGCGTGAAGAGATCGAGGCGGCGCTGCCCCGCTTCGTCGGCCTCATCAGCCAAATCCCGCCGACCTTTTCGGCGATTCGCATCGCTGGCGAGCGCGCCTATGACCTGGCGCGCGGCGGCGAGACCTTCGAGATTGCGGCGCGGCAGATCGTCGTCCACCGGCTCGAGCTCGTTCAAGCCGAGCCGGACGAGGCGAGGTTCGAAGCCGAATGCGGCAAGGGCGCCTATGTGCGCGCGATCGCGCGCGACCTCGGGCGTCTGCTCGGTTGTCACGGCCATATCGTATTGCTGCGCCGCACGCGGGTCGGCCCGTTCCTGGCCGATCGCGCGGCGGCGCTGGACGCGCTGCGCGAATCGCCCGAGGCGCGCGCGGCGGCCTTGCTTCCCGTCGAAGCGGGCTTGGCGGAGCTGCCGCGCCTCGCCATCGACCGGCACGGCGCCGCGATCCTGCGCCGCGGACAAAAACTCTTGCTGCGCGGCGCCGACGCGCCCGTCGAAGGGCCCGCCTACGCCGCGTGCTTCGGCGCGCCGATCGCCTTCGGCGTCGTCGAGGGCGGCTATTTCGTTTCGACGCGGGTCTTCAACCTGCCGGGTTGAGCGCGCGGGCGAACTGGCGCCGCGGAAATCCGCCTGGGCTACGAGCGGCCGGCGCGCTCACGGCGCCTTCCACGCGGCCAGCGCGTCGGAAAGGATTCGGTCCCCGTCGGCGCCCTTTTCGAAGGTCAGCTTGGCGATGCGGTCGTCGTTGAGCAGCATCGGGAAGTCGAACCAGCCGCGGGTGACCATCAGGTCGACGTTGCGCGCGGCGTCGGCGTCCGCGCGATTGAGGCCGACGAGGAAATAGCTGTCGCTGATCTTGACGCGCACGCCCGCCAGGGGGTCCTGCGCCGGCGGATCGTCGCGGCGCATCATCGGCACGCGCATGTCCTTGACGCCTTTGATTTCCGCGCCGTCGCCGAACGTCACGCGAAGATCGATCGTATGCGAAGCGGGCAGGCTCGCATCGCTGTTCTTCCGGATCGTCATGATCGCGTGCATCTTCAGATCGGGAATATCGGCCTCGGCCTTCACCCCGAGCGTCGCCGGCTGCCCGGCGATCGGCGGAATCGCGGTCCAGACGACCGAGCCGAGGCTCACCGCCGGCGGCTTTTGCTGGTCGGATGCGACGGCGACGAGCATCGCGGCGCGCGCGGAGACCGGCAGGCCCTGCGCCGTCGCGGGTTGCGGCGGTATCGCGGCCGCCGGCGCATTGGCGGCCGGCGCCGGCGCGGCGGCGGACGGCGCGACAGGCGTCGGCTCGACCGGGGAAGCGGGCGCGGGCGTGGCGGTTGCGCCGCCGCCGACGCGCTCGACGATCTTGGCGGCGCTCGCCGCCGATTTGGACTCCCCCGCCTCGCCCGATTCCTTGATCGCGAGATCCCCAGGCTTCTGACGCAGCAAGAACGCCGCGACGGCGACGGAAATGACGAGGCCGACGACGACGGCAAGAATAAACCAGGGCCAGGGATTGGCGCGCGGCGCCTCAAATCGGCTCGGCGCGCTGGGCCGAATCGATTCGTTGTCCGTCGCGGCGGGCGCATAGGCGACCCGATCGACCCCGGACGCCGCGTCGATCGGCGGAGCCTGGCCCTCGGCGTCGATCTCGTCGTCGCTCGCGGCGACGACCGGCGGCGCGGACGATGGCCCGGAGACCGCGTCCGCGCGATGGGCGAGCGGCGGCGCAAAACGCGGCGCCGCCGGAGCCGGCCGTGCGCCCGGAATCGGCCGCGTCAACGCTTCGGCGCCGATCGACGGCCTCGCGGCGGCGCCGACCGCCGGGGCGAAACTCGGGCGCGTCGCGGCGGGACGAGCCGGCGGCGGCGGCGGCTCCGGCGCGGCCGGAAGCGGCGGATGGATGGGCGCCCTCGCGACCGGGGGCGGCGGATGCGTGGGCGCCGTCGCCGAGGCGGCGGGCGGCGCCGGAGGCGCATTGGGTTTGGTCGTCGCGGCGAACGTCGGCGCGCGGGCGAGCGTTTCGGCGGGCCGGCTCGCGAGCGCGGCGGGCGGCGCGGGAGGCGCCGGCGTGAATTGCCCCTCCAACCGCGCGATCGCGGTTTCGAGAGCCGCTTCCTCGCGCGCGATGTCGGCTTCCGACAACGCCGGTCCCAGCGAGCGCAATTGGTGGAGCAGCGCCTTGCGCGCCCGGTCGTACATCGCCTTGCGCGCCGACGCCGGACTGGCCTTGGGCAAGTTCGCGACGGCTTTGGAAAGCAGAGAGTAATAGTCAGCCATGATCGAGTCCGGTCGCTCGCACTGCGCCGCCGAGCGCCATCATTGGGTTAGTCTTGAAACGGGTCATGCACAAGAATCGTATCTTCCCGCTTCGGGCTCGTCGAGAGCAACGCGACCGGCGCGCCGATGAGCTCCTCGATGCGGCGCACATATTTGATCGCCTGCGCCGGCAGATCGGCCCACGAGCGCGCGCCCACGGTCGCGCCCCGCCAGCCCTCGATCGTTTCATAAACGGGCTCGATGCGCGCCTGAGCGGCTTGCGAGGCCGGGAGATAATCGATCTCCCTGCCGTCGAGACGATAATGCGTGGCGACCTTGATTTCTTCGAAGCCGTCGAGAATGTCGAGCTTGGTCAGCGCGATGCCGTCGATGCCGGAGGTCTTGACGCATTGGCGCGTCAGCACCGCGTCGAACCAGCCGCAGCGGCGGGGACGCCCGGTGTTGGTGCCGAATTCGGCGCCGCGCTGGCCGATCAGGCGGCCGATCTCGTTGTCGAGTTCGGTGGGAAACGGCCCGCCGCCGACCCGGGTGGTATAGGCCTTGGCGATGCCCAGGACATAGCCGATCGCGCGCGGCCCGAGACCCGAGCCGATCGCGGCGTTGGCCGCGACGGTGTTGGACGAGGTCACGTAAGGGTAGGTGCCGTGATCGATGTCGAGCAAAGCGCCTTGCGCGCCCTCGAACAGAATACGCCGGCCGGCACGCCGCTCGCGATCGAGCAGCTCGAAAGTCGGGGCCATATACGGCAGCACCTTGGGCGCGACGGCCACGAGCTCCTCCTTGATCGCCTTGGCGGTCGGCGGCGCGAGGCCCATGCCGCGGCGCAGGGGATCATGATGGGCGAGCAGACGCGCGATCTTGCCGTCGAGAAATTCCGGCTCGGCCAGATCCATCAAGCGGATCGCGCGCCGGCCGACCTTATCCTCGTAGGCGGGACCGATGCCCCGCTTGGTGGTTCCGATTTTCACGCCGCCGATTTCCGCCGATTCGCGATACGCGTCGAGCTCGCGATGCAGCGAGAGAATAAGCGGAACGTTTTCGGCGATCTTGAGGTTTTTTGGCGACACTTCGACGCCTAGGCCGCGAATCTTCTCGATTTCCTCTACGAGATGGTAGGGATCGAGCACCACGCCGTTGCCGATGATCGACAATTTGCCCGGGCGCACGATGCCCGAGGGCAGCAACGCGAGCTTGTAGACCTGATCGTCGACGACCAGCGTGTGCCCGGCGTTGTGGCCGCCTTGAAAACGGACGACGACGTCGGCCGAAACCGACAGCCAATCGACGATCTTGCCCTTTCCCTCGTCGCCCCATTGGGCGCCGACAACAACCACATTGGCCATCGCCGCTCGATCCTCTCAACCCCAAGAAAACAAAGCCCCGGCGCCAGCGACAATGGGCTGGACCGGGGCTCATTGCGCGTATGGACTACGCGATCGGGGCCGGCGAGTAAAGTCGCCGGCCGGTCCGACCCGCCAAGGATTCGCCGACGCGCCATCTTGGATCGGTCGCATCCCCCGCCCATATGGCGGGCTTGGGCCGATCGGCCCGAAACGGAGATTTCCATGACTCCCCAAGAACGCCAATTGCTCGCGGGCCTCTTCGAGCGTGTTCGCGCGACCGCGGCGGGCGCCCGCGACCCCGAGGCGGAAGCCTTCATCGCCGAGGCGGTGCGCGCCCAGCCCTACGCGCCCTATGTTCTCGCGCAGACCACGCTCGTGCAGCAGCAGGCGCTGGAGGCCGCCGCGCAGCGCATCGCCGAACTCGAATCGCGCGCCGCCGCGCCGCCGCAGGAGACGAGCTTCCTCGGCAATCTCGGCAAGACGCTGTTCGGCGGCGCTTCGCCGGCGCCCGCGCCAAGCGCCGGCTATGACGCGAGCGCCTTCCGGCGCGCGGGAGGAGCCGATCCGGCCGGCGTTCGCCAGCCCGCTTACGCGCCGCCGCCGCCGCAGGCCGGCCCTTGGGGAGCGCCCGCCGCGCCTTCGCCCGGCGGCGGCTTCCTCGCCAACGCGATGACCACCGCGGCCGGCGTCGCCGGCGGCATGATGCTCGCCAACACGCTGGAGAGCCTGATCGGCGGGCGAGGCGGCCTGTTCGGCGGTCATTCCGCGGGAATGTTCGGCGGCGGCGAAACGATCAACAATTTCTACGAAAGCGCGCCCGATGCGGCCGGCCAGCACGCCGAGGACGTGCTGCAGGATCAGGATCAGGACCAGGACGACGCGCAGGACGCGGGCTATGACGACGGCGGCTCGGACGCCGGCGGTTTCGACAGCTGAGGCCGAAAGAGACGCGGTCGGGTCGACGCCGCGGCCCGGCGCTACATCACGATCACTTTCGTGCCCACGGGGACGCGATCGAACAGGTCGATCACGTCCTCGTTCATCATGCGGATGCAGCCCGAGGAGACGTTCTGGCCGATCGTCGAGGGCTCGTTGGTGCCGTGGATGCGAAACATCGACGAACCGAGATAGAGCGCGCGCGCGCCGAGCGGATTTTCCGGCCCGCCGTCCATATGGCTCGGCAGGTCCGGCCGGCGCAGCATCATTTGCGGCGGCGGCGTCCAGCCCGGCCATTCGGCCTTGCGGGTGATCGTCTTGACGCCCGACCATTCGAAGCCCGGGCGCCCGACGCCGACGCCGTAGCGAATCGCGCGGCCGTGCGGCAGCACCAGGAACAGATACTTGTTCGGCGTGTCGATCACGATCGTGCCTGGCCGCTCCGAGCCTGAATAATCGACCTCACGGCGCAGAAACTCGTCGCTCGGCCTCGCCTCGACTTCGCCCGGCGCGGGCGGCGTCAGCGCGGCGACGGCTTGGTTCGCGGCCGGCGGCGGAGCCGCGCGGGATCCGCCGGAGTGCCCGGTCAGTATGAATTCGATGAAGCCGCCGCCCAATCGGCCGCTCGCCGGCTGGGGCGCCGGCGGCGGACCCATTCCCGGAACGATCGAGCTGTCCGCCGTCGCCGCCCTCGTCTCGGCCGCGCCGAGCGCGAGGGCCGAAAGGCTCAGAAACGCAGGAACGAGGAAGCCGGAAACGCGCCGCATGACAAACTCCTGTCGAAGCGTCGCCCCCACGCGCTCTCACGAGCCGTGACGACGCCAAACAACAACCAAGCATACCCGAAAATAACAGCAGCGCCCCGCAACACTCGAGCGATGGTTATCGGAAAGCAACGAACTATGATTAAGGAAAATTGACCAAGGGAATTCGTCAGGAATTCTTGGTCGACCCCGCCTCCGCTGCGGCGCCGCGCGGCCCCCTCATCGCCTTCAGGCGCCCGCGCAGCCGCGCGATGTCGAAGATCCAGGCCAGGGCGCCGTAGACCGCCGCGCCGAGCCCCGCCTGGGCGGCGAGCAGCGTCACGCCGGGGGCGTGAGCGCCGAGCGGCCACAGCGCGAGCGCCATCGCGCCGGTCGCGGCCAAGGCGCCGAGGAGATCGCGCGCGCGCGGCCATTGCGGCCGCGCCGCCCAGGCGAAGAGAAGCGCGACGCCGAGGCCGACGACGAGCGCGCCGCTCTGCGCGAGGGCGAGCCAATGCCCGCCCCCGACGCGCGGCAGGAACGCGATCAGCATCGCCTGCGCGCCGAGCGCCGCGAGCGCCGCGACGACCATCGGCGCGGTGCGCTTGGCGATCTGAAAAATCGGCGCGACCGCGTACATCATCAGCGTGAACGCGGCGAGCCCCGGCAGCATCGGCGCGAGATAGGCCGAGAACGGTCCGCGATAGGCCGCCGGCGCGATCAGCGCCTCGAGACTGGGCAGGCACAGCCAGAGCCCCGCGGCGGCCGGCAGAATGACGGCGACGACCAGCGCCATATTGTCGGCCAATTGCGCGCGCGCGCCCTCGGCGCCGTCCGTTTCCTCCGCGCGCACCGCTTGCTGAAACAGGATGACGTCGAGCGCCGAGGCGATCGCCGCCAGCACGCGCACGCCGATGTCGTTGGCGAGCGAGAATTGTCCCGCCTCGTCATAACCGTAGAGCGCGCCGGCGAGGATGCGCCCGGCGAACGGGATCAGCTGGAACAGCACGGACGAGACGATGAACGGCGCGGCGTAGCCGAGATAGGTCCAGGCCAGCGTCGGCTCGGCGTGACGCAAGCGCGCGTCGGGATCGCGCAAATCGCGATAGGTCGCCGCCATCGCCACGCCGATGCTGAGGCACGAGCCGGCGAGAGCGATCTTCGCCGAACCGAACAGCAGCGCGCCGCCGACCGTCAGAACCAGGCCGAGCCCGTTCTTGACGACGATGATCTCGATATAGGCGCGGTCGAAGAAGCGCGCGCGGGCGAGCGCGGTGCGCAGGTCATAGAGGCCGCTCGCCACGCCCGTCAGCGCGGCCATCGCGACGAGGCCCGGCGAGAGCGGCAGATCGACGCCGCCGAGCGCGAGCGTCAGCGCGCCGAGCGCGACGACGCACGCGAGCGCGGCGAAACAGGCTTCGAGCGTCGCGCGCACCGCCGGCCGCTCGGCGCGCGCGCGCTGCGAATAGAAACGCACCGCGGACAAGCGCAGCCAATCGAAGCCCGCGGTGTTGACCAGAACCGCGCCCGCCCAGGCAATGGCGAAAAGGCCGTATTCGGCCGGCCCGAGAAACTTCGCCACCAGCAGCGCGACGAGGAAATTGAAGAGGGCGTTCGAGACGAACGCGAGGCCGACGATCATCCCTTGGCGTCCGATTGACGAATGCGAAGCGAGCCCGCGCGGCCCGCCCCGGCCGAATCGGCCCCTCCTCGTTAGCGCGTCGACGATAAGAAAGTCTTGCGGGCGGTCTACCGCCGCCCGCTGAGCGGGTTCGTCTCGTCCCAGGCGTAGGTGAGCGTCTCGAAGCGCATCGCGCGCGTGTCGATCATCAAGAGCCGTCCGACGAGGCCGCGATCGCCGTCGCCGAAGCCGCCGACGATCTCGCGAATCGCCTCGAGCGCCATCAGCGAGCCGAGAACGCCGCCGAGCGCGCCGAGCACGCCCGCTTCCGCGCAGGCCGGAATCGTTCCCGGCGGCGGCGCCTCGGGAAAGAGGCAGCGGTAGGTCGGATTGGGCCAACCCTCGGCGCCCCTTTCATAGGGCTTCAACGTCGTCAGCGTGCCGTCGAATTCGCCGATCGCCGCCGTCACCAGCGGCTTGCGCTCGAAGAAGCAGGCGTCGGAAACGGCGTAGCGCGTGGCGAAATTGTCTGAGCCGTCGAGGACGATATCGAATCCAGCGACGATCGCGCGCGCATTGTCGGCGTCGAGGCGCCGGGCGATCTTTTCGACGCGGACATGGGGGTTGAGGCGGAGAATCGCGTCCTCGGCGCTGTCGACTTTTGGCCGCCCGACGTCGGCGGTCGCGTGCAGCACCTGGCGGTGCAGATTGGACAGCGCCACCGCGTCGTCGTCGACGATGCCGATGCAGCCGACGCCGGCGCCGGCGAGATATTGCAGCGCCGGCGAGCCGAGCCCGCCCGCCCCGATCGCCAACGCGCGCGCCGCCCTGAGCCTGACCTGCCCCGGCCCGCCGACGCCGCGCAGCACGATCTGGCGCGAATAGCGCTCGATTTCTTCTTTTGTAAGCTTCATCGGCGCAGTTTACGCGCGGCGTGCGTGGGGGAGCAATGGCGGGGGGCGGGGGCGCACGCGCGGACTTAGCCCGATTGCGGCCCCACCGGTTTGCTCATGTTGACGCGCCAGCCGCCTCTGAACGGCTCCTCGCTGTCCACGCGATAGCCGAGCTTCCGGTAAAGGGCCAAATTCTCCGCAAAAAGCTTGTTGGTGTACAGTCTGATTTCGCGATATCCGAGCGAGGCGGCCAGCCCCTCCGCGTGCGCGATCAATTTCCGACCGAGGCCTTGGCGTTGCCAGGGAGGCGAAACGGCTACGTTCTCGATCAGGAGACAGTCCTCTTGCGCAATCGTCTCGATGAGCGCGGCGAGTTTTCCCTCGGCGAATAAAAGATCGAAGCGGTTCTTTCGCAAAGCCTCGGCATAATCGGCCGCCATCGGCTTGGGTTCACGCCCGATGACGGGAACCCATTTGGCGTAAGCCTCCCGCGTCAGTTCCCGGATCGCCGCGGCGTCAGCCGCGACCGCCCGCCGAAGCTCCATCGGCTCGCTCGCCATTCGCCCTCCTCTCGCCATCAAGCCTTCGTTATCGGGCGGATGAAGCCATATCGATGGCCAAGTTTGCCTGCTATCGTCAAGGCGAGAATCGCCCGTCCAATCGCGGATCGACGCAATGAGCATCGACGAACACGCCTTGGTCATCGTGCCGGGCTATGGAAATTCCGGCCCCGAGCACTGGCAGACCCTGCTCGAGCAATCCCACGACAAGGCGCTCCGCGTCATCCAGGAAAATTGGAGCCGGCCGATGCGCGGGCAATGGGTCAAAGCGTTGGATCACGCGGTGCAAAATTTGGACTCGCCGTCGATTCTCGTCGGCCACAGCGCAGGCGCGATGACGATCGTCCATTGGGCCTCGCGAGCCGCCTCTTCTTCGAACGTCGTCGGCGCCCTTCTCGTCGCCCCGCCCGACATGGAGGCGGCGCTTCCCGGCATGCCGCCGCCATGGATGGTCCGGCTCGCGGGATGGGCGCCGATCCCGTTGCAGCGCCTGCCGTGGAAATCCATCGTCGTGGCGAGCTCCAACGACCTTATGTGCTCGATCGCGCGTTCGCAGGATTTCGCGCGCGCCTGGGGCAGCCGATTCGTCGACCTGGGACCGGCGGGTCACATCAACCCCGAGGCCGGCTTCGGCGCCTGGCCGCAAGCGCGGTCGCTGATCGAGTCCCTGGCGGCGTAACCCTGCGCGCGCCGGCTTGATCGCTCGCCTCGGGCCGGGCAATCTGCGCGCGGCCGGCGGCGCCGGACGCCCGTCGGAAGGGCGCCATCGCATTCGAAGCCTTCGCGGAAGGGATAAGCGAAATGTCCAGCAGCGACCCAATCGTCATCGTCGGCGCGGCGCGCACGCCGATGGGCGGATTTCTCGGCGATTTGAAGGACGTGGCGGCGCCGAAGCTCGGCGCGACGGCGATTCGCGCGGCGCTGGGGCGCGCCGGGCTGAAGGGCGAAGACGTCGACGAGGCGCTGATGGGCTGCGTTCTGCCGGCGGGCCTCGGGCAGGCCCCCGCGCGCCAGGCGGCGCTCGGCGCCGGCCTGCCGATCGGAGTCGGCGCGACGACGATCAACAAGATGTGCGGCTCGGGCATGAAGGCGGCGATGCTCGCCCACGATCTCTTAACCGCGGGGTCGGCGGCGATCGTCGTCGCCGGCGGCATGGAGAGCATGAGCAACGCGCCCTATCTCCTAGATCGGGCGCGCGCGGGCTATCGCATGGGCCATGGCCGCGTCCTCGACCACATGTTCCTCGACGGGCTGGAGGACGCCTACGACAAGGGCCGCCTGATGGGAACCTTCGCCGAGGATTGCGCGGAGCATTATCAGTTCACCCGCGAGGCCCAGGACGCTTTCGCGCTGCGCTCGCTGGAGCGCGCGACGCGGGCGATGCGCACGGGCGATTTCGCCGCGGAGATCGAGCCCGTCGCGATCAAGGCCGGCAAAGTCGAGACGATTGTCGCCGAGGACGAGCAGCCGCCCAAGGCGCGGCCGGAGAAAATCCCCTCGCTGCGCCCCGCTTTCCGCGAGGGCGGCACGGTCACCGCCGCCAATTCCAGTTCGATCTCCGACGGCGCGGCGGCGCTTGTCTTGATGCGGCGAAGCGAAGCGGAGCGGCGCGGAATCCAGCCGCTGGCCGTCGTCGTCGCGCACGCGACCTACGCCGCCGAGCCCAGCAATTTCCCGACCGCGCCGATCGGCGCGATGCGCCGGCTGTTCGACAAGACCGGCTGGAGCGCGGCTTCCGTCGATCTCTTCGAGATCAACGAGGCCTTCGCCGTCGTCGCGATGGCGGCGATGCGCGATCTTTCCCTTCCCGAGGACAAGGTCAACGTCAACGGCGGCGCCTGCGCGCTCGGCCACCCCATCGGCGCTTCCGGCGCGCGCATCATCGTGACGCTGCTCGCGGCCCTCTGGGCGCGTGGGCTCGATCGCGGCGTCGCCTCGCTGTGCATCGGCGGCGGCGAGGCGACCGCGATGGCGATCGAGCGGGCGCGCTGAGGCGAAATCGGCGGCGCGCGGCGAAGCGGCCGCCAGCCCCTTCCGCCGACGCGCGGCTGTCATGTCTCTGGCCGATTCTGGCCGAATCAGGCTCGGCGGCCGTTTCGCCGAGACGCCACGCAACGGGAACCCTCGTCCTTGCCGTCCATCGCCCCCTTCTCGACGCCCGGCCGTTTCCGGCGCGGCAATCTGCACACCCACTCGACCCTCTCCGACGGCGCGTTGACGCCCGAGGCGGTGATCGACGCCTACAAGGGCGCCGGCTACGACTTCGTCCAGCTCTCCGAGCATTTTCTCGATCGGTTCGGCTGGCCGATCGCCGATACGCGGCGCTGGCGCTCCAATGATTTCACCACCCTGATCGGCGGCGAATTGCATGCGATGGGCACGAAGGTCGGTGAGCTCTGGCACATTCTCGCCGCCGGGCTGCCGCTCGATTTCGCCGCGCCCGGGCCCGCCGAGAGCGGCCCCGAACTGGCGGCGCGCGCCCGCGCGGCGGGAGCCTTCGTCGCCATCGCCCATCCCGCCTGGTCGCAGCTCACGCCCGAGGACGGGCGCGCGCTCGAAGCGGCCCACGCGGTGGAAATCTACAACCACGGCTGCGCGGTCGAGAACGATCGCGGCGACGGCTTCTATCTGCTCGATCGCCTGCTGAGCGAAGGCCGGCGCCTGACGGCGATCGCCGTCGACGACGCCCATTTCGGTCATGGCGAGCACGACGCGTTCGGCGGCTTCATCGAGGTCAAGGCGGAGAGCCTCGACCCGGAAGCGCTGCTCGCGGCGCTGAAGGCGGGACACTTCTATTCGAGCCAGGGCCCGCGCCTGCACGACGTCAGCGTCAGCCGCGAGGAAGTCGCTGTCGTCTGCTCGCCGGTCCATTCGGTGTCGCTGCTGACGGGAACTTCGCGCGCGCTCGCCAGGATCGGCCGTCACATCACCCACGCGGCCTTCGATCTGGCCAAGCTCAAGCGCGAAGCCTCGACCGACGCGGGCGCCGACAAATGGTTCCGCATCGCAGCGATCGATGCGGCGGGCCGGCGCGCCTGGACCAATCCGATCTGGATCGACGAGCTGATCTGAGCGGCGCTCCTTGCGCTCCCGCCCGGGCGGCCATAAATCGGGGCCTCGCCCGGGAACGGCGTCAGGGAAAGTCAGGTCATGAACGATAGAACGGGCGCTCGCCTGCCGGGCTGGCATGCGACGACGATCCTCATGGTGCGCAAGTCCGGCCGGGTCGTCATCGGCGGGGATGGCCAGGTCAGCGTCGGCGAAACGGTGATGAAGGGCAACGCCCGCAAGGTTCGCCGCCTCGCCAAGGGCGAGGTCATCGCCGGCTTCGCCGGTTCGACGGCCGATGCGCTGACCCTGTTCGAGCGCCTGGAGAGCAAGCTCGAGCAATATCCCGGACAATTGCCGCGCGCCTGCGTCGAGCTGGGCAAGGACTGGCGCATGGACCGCTACCTGCGCCGGCTCGAGGCGATGCTGCTGGTCGCCGACCGCAGCGTCGGCTTCGTGCTGACCGGCTCGGGCGACGTGCTGGAGCCCGAAGGCGACGAGCACGGCTCGGCGATCGCCATCGGCTCGGGCGGCAACTATGCGCTCGCCGCGGCGCGCGCGCTGCTGCCCACCGAGTCGCCGGCGGAGGACATCGTACGCCGCGCGATGGGCATCGCGGCGAGCATCTGCGTCTACACCAACACCAATCTCGTGCTCGAAAGCCTGTGACCTCATGACCGAATTCTCGCCGCGCGAGATCGTTTCCGAACTCGATCGCTACATCGTCGGGCAAAAGGACGCCAAGCGCGCCGTCGCGATCGCCCTGCGCAATCGCTGGCGCCGCCTGCGCCTCGTCTCGCCGATGCGCGAGGAAGTCATGCCCAAGAACATCCTGATGATCGGGCCGACCGGTTGCGGCAAAACCGAGATCGCGCGGCGCCTCGCCAAGCTCGCGGGGGCGCCGTTCCTCAAGGTCGAGGCGACCAAATTCACCGAGGTCGGCTATGTCGGGCGCGACGTCGAGCAGATCGTGCGCGATCTCGTCGAGATCGGCATCACGCTCGTCAAACAGCGCAAGCGCAAGGACATCGAGGCCAAGGCGGAGCTCGCCGCCGAGGAGCGGATGCTCGACGCGCTGGTCGGCGCGAGTTCCTCGGCGCCGACGCGCGAGACGTTCCGGCGCAAATTGCGCGCGGGCGAACTCGACGACAAGGAGGTCGAGATCGAGTTGCCGCAAGGCGGCGGCGGCATGCCGATGTTCGAACTGCCGAACATGCCGGGCGCTTCGGTCGGCGCGATCAATCTTTCCGATATTTTCGGCAAGGGCTTCGGACAACGCACCAAGTCCAAGCGCATGAACGTGCGCGACGCGCACGAGCCGCTGGTGGCCGCCGAGGCGGAAAAGCTGCTCGATCAGGACCAGGTCGTGCGCGAGGCGATCCACGAAGTCGAGAGCAACGGCATCGTCTTCCTCGACGAGATCGACAAGATCTGCGCGCACGACGGGCGCGGCGGCGCCGACGTTTCGCGCGAGGGCGTGCAGCGCGATCTGCTGCCGCTGATCGAGGGCACGAGCGTCCCGACCAAGCACGGCGCGGTCAACACCGACCACATCCTGTTCATCGCCTCGGGCGCCTTCCACGTTTCCAGGCCCTCGGACCTGCTGCCCGAGTTGCAGGGGCGCCTGCCGATCCGCGTTGAACTGGCCTCGCTGACCGAAGACGATTTCAAGCGCATCCTCACCGAGCCCGAGGCGAGCCTCATCAAGCAATATGCCGCGCTGCTCGGCGCCGAGGGCGTGAGGCTCACGTTCGCCGACGACGCCATCGCGGCGATCGCGCGCGTCGCCGCCAAGGTCAACGCCAGCGTCGAGAACATCGGCGCGCGGCGGCTGCAGACGGTGATGGAGCGCGTGCTCGACGAAGTGAGCTTCACCGCCCCCGACCGCTCGGGCGAGGAGATCGCCATCGACGCGGCTTACGTCGAGGCCCATGTCGGCGACTTGGCCGATAACGCGGATTTGAGCCGGTTTATTTTGTAGCGCCGCGTCATACCAACGGCTGAAAGCAAGGGCACGTCATGGCCGGGACAAGCCCGGCCATGACGGCGGTCGTTATGTTCGGCCGGCGGTGTCACTTGGGATACGGCACCCGGAGCCCCGCCTCGCGCATACGGCGGAAAATGTCGAAGTTCATTTCGCTGCGCACGCGCTCCGCCGTCACGATGTCGTCGACGAAGCAGATCAGCTGGAATTTCAGCGCCCAGTCGCCGAATTCATGGAACAGCACCAGCGGCGCCGGGATCGACAACACTTGGTCCTGCGCCTTGGCGGCGGCGATGAGGAGTTCGCGCACGACCTCCGGGTCGCTCTCGTAGGCGACGTTCACCGCGACGATGATGCGCCCGGTGCGGTCGGCGTGCATCCAGTTCTTCACCGCGCCGCCGACCAGCGTCGCATTGGGCACGATGAGCGTGCCGCGATCGAAGGTTTCTATTTCGGTCGCGCGCGCGTTGATGCGCCTGACGAAGCCCTGCTCGGCGCCGACCACCACCCAGTCGCCGACGCGAATGCCGCGCTCCCACAACAGAATGAGGCCGGAGACGAAATTATTGACGATCGACTGCAAGCCGAAGCCGATGCCGAGGGACAACGCGCCGGCGACGATGGCCAGTTTCTGGAAGTCGAGGCCGAGCTGCGCGCCGCTCATCATCAGCGCGACGAAGACGCCGACATAGCCGACGATGGTGCGGATGGAATTGCTGACGCCGGCGTCGAGTCGCGTATGCGGGAGATAGCGGGTGCCGAGCCAATTCTGGATCGCGCGCGTCGCCACCACGCCGACGACGAGCACGACCGCGGCGACGATCAGCGAGGAAAGGGAGAGCGTCACGCCGCCGACCTTCGTGCCGAAATAGGCGGCGCGAAGGGTGGACGCCAGATCCTGGGAGACGCTCCAGGGTCCCAGGAACAGCACGATCGCGGCGACGACGATCGCAAGCCGCGCGAAGCCCTGTACGAGCACGACGATCTGTTCGAGCGCGTCGCGGCGCAAGCCGATCATCGTCATCAGGCCGTGGCCCATCGCGGCGCTCGGGCGCAGCATCTCCTCGGCGCCCTCCTGCACGATGGCGTCGGCCAGATAGAGCGTGGTCGCGAGCATGGCGACGAACATCGTCTGATTGACGAGGAAGGTCGCGAAGGCGATATAGCCGGCGAGCGTCGCGCCGAGGATGAACGCGACGAGAGCCCAGGCGAGGGTGCGGCCCGGCGCCCAGGGATCGCGCGGCGGCGCGCCGGGCGAGGCGGCGGGGATCGGCCCCGCGACGAGCCGCAGCGTGCGCGCCATGAGAATCGCGACGAGGGCGGCGCCGACGGCCCGGCCGGCCACCGCGATATTGAGCGAGGCGACGGCGTCCGCGGCCGGCTCCAGCAGGCGTTCGGCCGCCAGGATCGCCGCGACCGAGAGCCAAAGGTGAAACAGCCGCGCGCAGACGCGGTCGCCGATATCGAACAGGCGCCAGTTCGCTTGCCCCGGCGCCAGCACGCCGCGACCGAGCGCGTTGCTCATGACGATCAGCCGGAGTCCGTCGAGCAGCGCGTCGAGCGCGCCTTGCAGCCGCGGATCGGAAATGTCGAAGACGTCGAGCGCATAAGCGAGCGCCGCCAGCGCGAGGAGGGGCAGGGCGGCGAGCACCACGATCGTCCAGGCGGCGGCGAGGGCGCGGCGCAGGCGGCTGGGCGCCGCCGCCGCGGGATCGCGCGCGATCACGCGCCGCGCGATCCATTGCAGCGGCGCCCACAGCGCCGCGATCGCCAGGACGACCGCGAGAAGGCCGAACGCCTGCGCGCCGGTGATCCGCGCCGCCAGGCCATGAAGCCAGTCGCCGAGCAGGGCCCCGACCGCCGCGACGTCGCCGGGAGCTTCGCGCGCCACCCCCGTCCACAGCAGCGGACTGAGGAGGCTCGAAGAGCGCGCGAAGGTTTCGCGCGCAAAGAGGTCGCGCCGCGCCGCGCCGATTCGCGAATTGTCGTCGTCGATCTGCAGCAACATCGCGCGCGCGGAACGCACGTCGGCGTCGAGCGCGTCGTGTTTTTGCCGTTCGGCGGCCAGTTCCGCGCTCGCCGAATCGCTTGCCGCGACGTCCTTGGACTTTGGCGTCAATTCGGCGAGCCGCTTCTGCGAGGCCTCGAGGCGCGGCGCGAGCTCGGTGATCACCGCCTGCAGCTCGGCGGCGAGCGGATCGCCTTCGGCGCGCAGGCGCACCAGGTCGGCGTCGGCGAGATTGTCGGCCTTCAACGCGGCGTCGATGTCGGCGAGCGCGGCGCGCGCCGTCTCGAGCGTCTGACGGGTGGTGTCCTCGCCGGTCGCGCGCGCCGGCGGCGCCGCCGCGATCAGCAACGCCACAAGGAGCAATCGGAAGGCGCGGAGGGCGGGCAAATGGCTCCTCGGGAGATGATTCGGCGGCGACGGCGCTTCCCTCGCATCCGACCATGGCCTCCCTGTGGCCGCAACGGCGAATCGGGGACGAACTCGCGTTCCGTTCACCTTGGAACGGGAAAAGGGCTGCGCCCGCCGCGCGGCTTTGTTAAAGGATGCCTCGAAATAGAGGAAAATGTCTTGAACCCGACCCCGCCAGCCCAGACGGCCGAGGCGCCCAGCCCTGACGGGTCGACGCCCGACGCGGGCGGGCGCGCGCTCGAACATTTTCTCGCCGCCGGATTTTCCCGCCTCGAGCCGCCGGTGCTGCAACCCGCATCGGTCTTTCTCGACATGTCCGGCGAGGACATTCGCGGCCGCCTCTACCTCACCAGCGACGCTTCGGGCGCCGAATTGTGCCTGCGCCCCGATTATACGGTTCCGGTATGCCTCGCCTATCTCGGCTCGGCCGAGGCCGGCCGGCAGGCGCAATACGCCTATCTCGGCCCGGTCTTTCGCGCCCGCGCGGGACAAAGCGGCGAGATGACTCAGACCGGACTCGAAAGCTACGGCCGCCAGGATGTCGAGGCGGCCGATGCGGAGATTCTCGCGTTGGCGCTGGAGGCCGCCGAACTGGCCGGCGCGGGGCCGTTGAAGGTGCGCCTCGGCGACGCGCGCCTGTTCGACAGCGCGCTCGCCGCGCTCGCCCTGCCGGACGTCTGGCTGCGCCGGATGCGGCGCGGCTTGGCGCGCGGGCGCGCCCTGGAGACGATTCTGGGCGGCAATGGACAGGGCGCGCTCGCCCAATCCGGCGTTCTGGCGGCGCTCGAGAGCGCCGATCACGCCGGCGCCAAGGCGCTCGTCGAGGACTTGCTCGCCATTGCCGGCATCGCGGCGGTCGGCGGGCGCAGCGCCGGCGAAATCGCCGATCGCTTCCTCGAGCAGGCCGCGGCGCGCTCGCAGGCCCATGTCAGCGCGGAACAGCAGGCCGTGCTGCGGCGCTTTCTCGCGATATCGGGCGATCCCGACTCGGCCTCGCGCCAACTCAGGCAATTGGCGGCCGACGCGCGGCTCGATTTCGGCGGCGCGCTCGATTCGTTCGATCAGCGCACCGGCTTCCTGGCCGCGCGCGGCATGCGGATCGAGGAGTTCGCCTTCTCCGCCGCCTTCGTGCGCGACCTCGACTATTACACCGGCTTCGTCTTCGAGGCGGTCGACGCGGCCCGGCCGGACGCCAAGCCGGCGGTCGGCGGCGGGCGCTATGACGGTCTGGCGCGCCGCCTCGGCGCCGCGAGCGACGTGCCCGCCGTCGGCGCCGCCGTATGGATCGACCGTTTGCCCTCGGGAGCGCGCGCATGACCGCAGAGGCTGAAAGCGCTGCAGAGACGCCGCTCGTCCTCGCCGTGCCGTCCAAGGGGCGGCTTCAGGAAAACGCGGCCGCGTTTTTCGCCCGCGCCGGACTGGAACTCGTGCAAGGACGCGGCGCGCGCGACTATCGCGGCGCCATCGCCGATCTGCCGGGCGTGGAAGTCGCCTATCTCTCGGCTTCCGAGATCGTCGGCCAGCTCGCCGCCGGCGCCGCCCATTTCGGCGTCACCGGCGAGGACCTCGTGCGCGAGAAGGTCGCCGACGCCGACGAACGGCTGGCGCTGCTCGCTCCGCTCGGCTTCGGGCGCGCCAATGTCGTCGTCGCCGCGCCGCAGGCCTGGATCGACGTGCGCACCATGGCCGATCTCGAAGACGTCGCGGCGAGCTTTCGCGCCCGGCGCGGCGAGCGCATGCGCGTGGCCACCAAATACGTCAATCTGACGCGCCGCTTCTTCGCCCAGCACGGCGTCGCCGATTATCGCATCGTCGAAAGTCTCGGCGCGACCGAAGGCGCGCCCGCCGCCGGCGCGGCGGAGCTGATCGTCGACATCGCCACCACCGGCGCCACGCTCGCCGCCAATGCGCTGAAAACGCTCGACGACGGCGTCATTCTGCGCTCGCAGGCGACGCTGGTCGCTTCGCCGCTGGCGCGCTGGACGCCGAATGCGCGCGCCGCCGCGCGCGCGATCCTCATGCGCATCGCCGCGACGGAGAGCGCGCGAAAGTCGCGCGAAATCCGCGCGCGCCTGCCCACGCCCGCCCATCTCGTCGTCGAAAAGGCCTGCGCCCTTTTCGACGCCGTGCCGGCCTTCGGCGAGGAAGCCGATCCGCATGGCTTCGTCGCGCTGCATTGCGCGCGGTCCAGGGCGGCCGATCTGGCCGACTGGCTGCTCGCCCAAGGCGCCGAGCGCGTCAGCGTCATCGGCCTCGAGCAGGTGTTCGACGCCAAGAACGCGCTCTACGAGGCCCTCGAGGCGCGGATCGGGAAATAGGCGGCGCGGCGCCTTCGGGCGGTCGCGCGGCCTCCGGCGTCTTGGTTTGGCCTCAATTTTCCCAACATTTCCGGGTTCTCGTTTCACCTTTGGCGCGAGATGCGCTAGACGACGCAGGCTCAAGCCAGGGAATCCAGGGAACGTGCGCTATATCTCCACGCGCGGCGAAGCGCCGGTGCTCGGGTTTTCCGAGGCGATGCTCGCTGGCCTCGCCCGCGACGGGGGCCTCTACACGCCGCTGACGCCGCCGCGATTGACGCCCGGCGAAATTCGCGCGCTCGCCGGCCTGCCTTATGCGCAGGCGGCGACGCGCCTGGTTCAGCCCTTCGTCGGCGACGACCCGGACCCCGCCGAGCTCGCGGCCCTCGCCGAAGACGCCTATGCGGGATTTCGTCACGCGGCCACCGCCCCGCTGGTCCAGCTCGACAACAATCTCTTCCTGCTCGAATTGTTCCATGGGCCGACGCTGGCGTTCAAGGACTTCGCCATGCAATGGCTCGGCCGACTGATGAACCGCGCGCTGCGACGGCGCCAGACGCGCGCCACCATCCTCGGCGCGACCTCCGGGGACACCGGCGCGGCGGCGATCGAGGCCTTCGGCGGACAATCGCAGACCGATGTCTTCATCCTCTATCCCCACGGCCGCGTTTCGGACGTGCAGCGCCGCCAGATGACGACGGTCGACCAGCCGAACGTCCACGCCGTCGCGATCGAGGGAACGTTCGACGACTGCCAGTCGATCGTCAAAGCGCTGTTCAACGATCTCAGCTTCCGCGACGCGATGAAGCTGTCGGGCGTCAACTCGATCAATTGGGCGCGCATTCTCGCCCAGATCGTCTATTACTTCACCAGCGCCGTCGCGCTCGGCGCGCCGGATCGGCGCGTCTCTTTCGCCGTGCCCACCGGCAATTTCGGCGACGTTCTGGCCGGCTATTACGCGAAGCGCATGGGGCTCCCGATCAATCGGCTGGCGATCGCCACCAACGAAAACGACATTCTCGTCCGGGCGTTGGCGAACGGCGTCTACAAGCCGCTCGGCGTCAAGGCGACGCAGTCGCCATCGATGGACATCCAGGTCTCCTCGAATTTCGAGCGGCTGCTGTTCGAAGCCTACGATCGCGACGCGGGCGCCCTGCGCGCGCTGATGGGCGGCCTCAAGCAATCCGGAGAATTCGCCATCGCGCCGCGTCCTCTGGCCGTGATCCAACGCGATTTCGACGCCTATCGCGTCGACGAAGACGCCTGCACCGAAGAGATCGGCCGGGCGTATCGCGCCAGCGGAATCGTCATCGATCCCCATACGGCGGTGGGCGTCAACGCGGCGCGCCGCGCTCTGGCGCGCGACCCGGCGACCCCGGTCGTCGCCCTGGCGACCGCGCACCCCGCGAAGTTCCCCGACGCGGTCGAACGCGCGATCGGCCAGCGTCCCGTCTTGCCGGGGCGCCTGCGCGACATCGAATTGCGCGAAGAGCGATTCAGCATTCTCCCGAACGATGCGGCGGCGGTGGCGCAATTCGTTCGCGCTCACACGAGGGTGGCGGCTTGAGCGTGCGGTTCACGACCTTGCCTTCGGGCCTGCGCGTCGTCACCGACGCGACGCCGCATTTGCGGACGGCCTCGCTCGGCGTCTTCGTCAGCGCGGGGTCGCGGCACGAATATGACGACGAACACGGACTCTCGCATCTGCTCGAACACATGGCGTTCAAGGGAACGCGCCGGCGCAGCGCGCGCGAAATCGCCGAGGCGATCGAAAACGCGGGCGGCGATCTCAACGCCGAGACCGGCGTCGAGCAGACCGCCTATTTCGCCCGCGTCCTGGGCGAGGACGTCGATCTGGCGCTCGACGTCCTCTCGGACATCCTGACCGAAAGCCGGTTCGACGCCGACGAGCTCGGTCGCGAGAAGAACGTCATCATCCAGGAAATCGGCGCCGTCGAGGACACGCCCGACGATCTCGTTTTTGATCTCTTCAGCGCCGCGGCCTGGCCGGAACAGCCGATCGGTCGACCGATCCTGGGCACGCGCGAAGGCGTCGGCGCCTTCGATCGCAACGCGATCGACACCTATTTGCGCCGCCACTATCGCGCGGGAGCGACGATCGTCGCGGCCGCCGGCGCCATCGAGCACGAAAAACTCGTCGCGCGCGCCCAGGATCTTCTCGGGGCGCTGGGCGCCGAGAGCGCCGAGCCGCCGAAGCCCGCCGCCTATCGCGGCGGCGAAATCCTGGTGAAGAAGACGCTCGAACAGACCCATATCGTCGTCGGCTTCGAAGGCCGCGCGATTCAGGCGCCCGATCACGACGCCGCGCAGGTCTTCGCCGCCGCGACGGGCGGGGGCATGTCGTCGCGCCTGTTTCAGGAGGTGCGGGAGAAACGCGGCCTCGCCTATTCCATCTACTCGTTTCATTGGGCCTTTTCGGATTCCGGCCTTTTCGGTTTCTACGCCGGCGCCGCCGCCAAAGACGTCGGCGAGCTGATGGCCGCCGCGCTCGATTGCCTCGGCGAGGCCGCCACGCGCCTCGACGAGGACGAGATCCGGCGCGCCAAGGCGCAGTTGAAGGTCTCGACCTTGAGCGCCCTCGAATCGCCGAGCGCGCGGGCGCAGCAGCTGGCGCGCCAGACGTTCGTCCACGGCCGCCCGCTCTCGCTCGAAGAGATGCTGGCGCGCATCGACGCGATCACCGTCGACGGCGTTCGCAAAGCGGGCGCGGCGATGCTTGGATCGCCGCCGACCGTCGCGGCGATCGGCGGCATACGCAAGGCGCTCGATTGCGCCGGCGTCGCGCGTCGCCTGAAAGCGGTTTGAGGGACGCGCATGGCGCTTTTCCGTCTCACCAGGCCCATGGACCCCGAGCCGCTCCTGCGCGGCGACGGCGTCACCTTGCGCCCCGCGGTCAGCGAGGACTTTCCCGCCTGGGCGCGCCTGCGCGAGCAGAGCCGGGCGTTCTTGACGCCCTGGGAGCCGACCTGGCCGGAGGACGACCTCACCCGCGCCGCCTTCCGCCGGCGCCTGCGCCGCCAGGCCGAGGAAATGGCGCGCGACGAATCCTTCGCCTTCCTCATCTTCGAGGCGACGTCCGAGGAATTGCTCGGCGGGCTGACCCTCGGCGGCGTCCGCCGAGGCGTCGCCCAGGCGGCGACGATCGGCTATTGGATGGGCGCCCCGCACGCCGGGAAGGGACATATGACGCGCGCGGTCGCCGCGGTCGTGCGGTTCGCCTTCGCGACGCTGCGCCTGCATCGCATCGAAGCGGCCTGCATTCCCGACAACGCCCCATCGATGGCGCTGTTGCAGCGCAACGGGTTCCGTCGCGAAGGGTTCGCGCGCGCCTATTTGAAAATCAACGACGCGTGGCGCGACCACGTCTTGTTCGCGCTGCTCGAGGGCGAGGCGACGCGCCTTGATTGAGCCCGCTGCGCGCGACGCGCGTTCCTGCCGCGCCGGACGCTCCTCGCCGCCGCGCCGGCGTCCAATCGGGCGCGCGCCGCGCCCCCTCGCGATTCTGCGACGCTCCTTGCGCTTCGCGGCGCTGCTCTTCTGGGTGCTTCTCGGCTGCGAGGCCGCGTTGGCGGTTCAATCGGTTCGCGTTCCCGCCGACGCCGATGCGATCGACCTGTCGTCGGCCATTGAGCATTACGGCGCGCAAGGCGACCGCATCCAGGTTTCGACCGCGCCGGGCGCCGACGGCATCGTGCGGCGCATCGAGGTGAGCGCGCTGGAGGCGGGGGCTCAACCCGCCTGGATCGTCTTCGCGCTCACCAACGATTCCGACGAGCAGCTGACGCGCCTGATCGTGGCGCCGCACTTCCGCTTCGTCGGCTCCGGCGTCGTGTGGCCCGATCTCGGTTCCTCGCGCATCACCACCATCACCGCGAGCCAGGGCAATCCTCCCGAGCGCGAGGACGAGGTCGATGCCGACGTATTTCGCCTGACCCTCGACCCCGGCACGACCGTCACCTATGTCGCGGAGCTGCGCACGCCATCGCTGCCGCAAATCTACCTCTGGGAGCCGGACGCCTATAAGGACAAAGGGGCGAGCCTGACGCTCTATCAGGGCATCCTCATCGGCATCGCCGGATTGCTCGCGCTGTTCCTGACGATCGTCTTCGTGGTGCGCGGCGCCCTGGTCTTTCCCGCCGCGGCGGCGCTCGCCTGGGCGGTCTTCGCTTACGTCTGCATCGACTTCGGCTTCTGGCGGAAGATTTTCGGTTTTCAGGACGAGGCCGAGCGCGTCTGGCGCGCCGGCGTCGAGGCGACCATCGGCGCGACGCTGATCGTCTTTCTCTTCGCATATCTGAATTTGCGCCGCTGGCACGTGCGTTTCCTGCATATCGGGCTGGTGTGGCTGCTGGTGATGGCGGCCGTGGTCGGCCTTTCCGTCTATAACGCGCCGGTCGCCGCAGGCGTGGCGCGCATTTCGATCGCCACCGTCGCGGCGATTGGATTTCTGCTGATCCTGAGCATGGCGGCGCGCGGCTCGGACCGCGCGGTGATGTTGATTCCGACCTGGTTCCTGCTCGTCGTCTGGGTCGGCGCCGCGGGCGCCGCGGCGCTCGGGGTGCTGACCAACGATCTCGCCGCGCCCGGCCTCATCGGCGGATTGGTGCTCGTGGTAATGCTGATCGGCTTCACGATCATGCAAAATGCATTCTCGGAAGGGGGCGGCGTCCGCGCGGGCGGGGCCGACGCCGAACGCCGGGCGCTGGCGATGACCGGATGCGGCGACGCGATTTTCGACTGGAACGTCGGCGCGGACCAGATCCATGTCAGCGCCGAGATCGAAAGCCAGCTCGGCTTGAAACGCGGAACGCTCGAAGGGCCGGCCGCCGCATGGCTCGATATTCTTCACCCGCTCGACCGCGACCGCTATTCCGCGGCCCTCGAGGGCGTGCTCCAGCAGCGGTCGGGCCGCATCAATCACGACATCCGCCTGCGCGGCGCGGACAGCCGGTATCACAGCTTCGTCTTGAAGGCGCGGCCGGTCGTCAACGCGGAGGGCGAAGTCGTGCGCGTCATCGGCGCGCTTTCCGACGTCACCGAAATCAAGGCCGCCGAGGAGCGCATCCTGCACGATGCGATCCACGACAATTTGACCGGACTCCCCAATCGCGAGCTGTTCTTCGACAGGCTGGGCGTGGCGCTGATCCAGGCCCAGCGCCCCGGCGCGCCGACGCCCGCGGCGCTGGCGATCGACATCGACGGTTTCAAGCAGATCAACGACGCCCTCGGAATGGCGTTCGGCGACTCCGCGCTGTTGACGGTGGCGCGCCGGCTCGGCCGCGAGCTCAGGCCCGGCGACACGCTCGCGCGCATGGGCGGCGACCAGTTCGGCGCCATTGTGCTGCTCGAGGACGGCGAGAGAGAGATCGCGGGCTTCGTCGAATCGCTGCGCGCGCTGATGGCCGCGCCGATCAGCTTCGGCGATCGCGAAGTCGCGCTCACGGTTTCCATCGGCGTCGCGCTTTTCGACCCCGCCCTGCACACCAAAGGCTCCGATCTCCTCGCCGACGCGGAAATCGCGCTCGCCAACGCCAAGAAGACGGGCGGCGACCGCGCCGAAATCTTCGCCGCGGACATGCGCGCCGAGCGCTCGGATCGCCTTTCGCTCGCCAACGATTTGCGCCATGCGCTCGATCGCGGCGAGATCACCGTGCTGTTCCAGCCCATCGTGCGTCTCGAGGACCGCACCGTCGCGGGGTTCGAGGCGCTGCCGCGATGGCGCCATCCCCGCCTCGGCCTGCTCGGGCCCGACGATTTCTTTTCGCTCGCCGAGTCGAACGACGTCCTCGTCGAAATCGGCGTCTTCGCCATTGAAACGACCGCGCGCGAACTCGCGGCTTGGCAGAAGGCGCTCGAAGTGACGCCGCCGATCTTCGCCAGCATCAATATCTCGTCGCGCCAGTTGATGGCCCACGATCTTCTCAGCGACGTGCGGATGGCGCTCAACCGCCATTATGTCCTGCGCGGCACGCTGAAGCTCGAACTCACCGAGAACCTGGTGATGGAAAACCCGGAATACGCCGTCCAATTGCTGCGGCGCGTGCGCGAGCTGGGCGCCGGCTTGGCGCTCGACGATTTCGGCGCGGGCTATACTTCGCTCGGCCATCTCCAACGCTACCGGTTCGACACGCTCAAGATCGATCCCTCCCTGGTCAAGCCGAACGGCCCGGGCGGGCGCCCGGCGATCCTGCGCTCGGTCGTCGCGATGGCCCACGACCTCGGCATGGACGTGATCACCGAGGGCGCCGAAACCGAATCGGACGCGGTCGAACTGTCGCAATTGGGATGCGAATTCGCGCAGGGCTTCGCCTTCGGCCAACCCATGACGGCCGCCGCGGCGCGCAAGCTGATGGGCGCGGCGCCGATCTGAACCGGATCTCCCCTGTGAATGCCGGGGAGAATTCACGCCTCGCCTTGCCAAGACGCGACGGAGCGCCGATCTCAGGAGCGGGATGAAATTCTCGACCGACTTCCTCGACGAAATTCGCGCCCGCGTTCCCGTTTCGCAGGTCGCGGGCGCGCGCGTCCAGCTGCGCAAGGCGGGACGCGAGCTGGCGGGCCTCTCGCCGTTCGCCGCGGAAAAGACCCCGTCGTTTTTCGTCAACGATCAGAAGGGCTTCTACCACGACTTCTCCTCGGGGAAGCACGGCGACATCTTCTCGTTCCTGATCGAGACGGAAGGGCTGACCTTCCCCGAAGCGGTCGAGCGGCTCGCGGCGATGGCGGGCGTGCCCATGCCGGCGCGGACCCGCGAGAGCGAGGAGCGCGACAAGAAGCGCGCGAGCCTGCACGAGGTTCTGGCGCTCGCCGCGCAAATCTTCGAATCGACCCTGCACGAGCCCGTGGGCGCAAAGGCGCGCGGCTATCTCGCGGATCGGCGCATCGACCCGGCGACGCAGCGCCAGTTCGGCCTCGGCTATGCCGCGCCGGACCGCTTCGCCTTGCGCGACGCGCTGGCGGCGCACGGCGTCGAGGCCCAGCAGATGATCGACACCGGCCTGCTCACCCACGGCGAGGGCATCGCCGTGCCCTACGACCGTTTTCGCGACCGCGTGATGTTTCCGATCCACGACCGCTCGGGCCGCGTCGTCGCTTTCGGCGGTCGCGCCTTGGAGCCCGGCGCCAGGGCCAAATATCTCAATTCTCCGGAAACGGAGCTTTTTCACAAGGGCGGCCTGCTCTTCAACCATCATCGCGCGCGCAAGAGCGCCCATGACAAGGAGGAAGTCATCGTCGTCGAAGGCTACGTCGACGTGATCGCGATGACCCAGGCGGGCTTCCCCCAGACCGTCGCGCCGCTCGGCACGGCGTTGACGCCCGACCAATGCGCGCTGTTGTGGACCATGGCGAGCGAGCCGATCCTGTGCTTCGACGGCGACAAGGCGGGCCACAAGGCCGCGTTCCGCGCCATCGACACGGCGCTGCCGCTCATCGGCGCCGGCAAGAGCCTGCGCTTCGCCATGCTGCCCGAGGGACAGGATCCGGACGACCTCGCGCGTTCGGGCGGTCCCCAAGCGATCGGCGAGGTCCTGCGCCGCGCCCAGCCTCTGGCGGAAATGCTGTTCCAAAGGGAAACCGAGGGCCAGCGTTTCGACACGCCGGAAAAGCGCGCCGGCCTGGAGAGGCGCTTGCGCGAGCTCGTCGGGGCGATCGCCGACGAAACCCTGCGGCGTCATTACGCCGCCGACATGGCCCGGCGGCTCGAGGCGTTCCTCGGGATGACCGGCCCGGCCCTGACGCGTCAGGCCGGCCGAAACGAGCGCCTCGGCCCACGCGGCCGGCGCGCCGCGTTCGCCGATCCGGGGCCGCGCGTCGGCATCGCCAGCGCCGCGCTGCCGGCGCCGCGCCATCTCGCGCGCCGGCCCCGCGAGGCCCCGCGCGAAATCGCCATCCTGGCGATTCTCATCGGCCATCCCAGTCTGCTGGAGCGGCATTTCGAGGACGTCGCCGCGCTCGAGATCGCCGGCGCGGCGCTCGCCGCCTTTCGCGATAAATTGCTCGGCTTGCCCGCTCACGCCTATGGCGCGGCCGGCGCGTTGGCCGAGGCGCTCGATTCGGCGGGCCTGGCGGGCGAACGCCAGCGCGTCTTGAGCCTCGCCGCGAAGATGTCGAACTGGTGGTGCCTGCGCGCCGAAGCCGAGACCTCCGACGCCGAGCACGCCCTTCGGCAAACCATGGCCTTGCAACGAAGTTCAGGGGCGCTAAATAGGGAGCTGAAACTGGCGGAACAGGCGCTCGCCGCCGATCCAACCGAACAGAATCTTGCGAGATTGCTGGACATTAAGGCGAATCTGGCCGATTTGGCGAACGCCGAAGCGGCGATAGAGGGGTTTGGCGACCTTTCCGGGCGTGGGTCGGCGCCGCTTTGAGCGGGAGCGACGACGCGGCGGAAGTCTCGGGGTTAACGAGGGGTTAGGCGCGACGGTCGATTTTGAGGGGCGGCGAATCGACCGGCGAAGGCGCCGCTCGAGGGCCGCCCTCGCGCCTTTGGGTTTGAACGGCCCCGTCCGAGCGCCGGACGGCGGTCATGATCGTAATCTTCCGCGCCGCGCGCGGAGCTGTTGGAGACGCCGATATGGCAAGGAACGACGAGCCCAAGGCCGAAGGCGAAGCGGTGGTTGTCGAAGCCGCGGACGGGCCGCTGCTCGATCTGACCGACGCCGCCGTCAAGCGGATGATCAAGATCGCCAAGAAGCGCGGCTGGGTTACCCAGGAAGAGCTGAACGCGGTGCTGCCCTCGGAAGAGATTTCGTCCGATCAGATCGAGGACATGAACGCGATGCTCAGCGAAATGGGCATCAACGTCGTCGACAGCGAGGACGCCGAGGAGGCGGAAAAGGAACCCGCGGACAGCCCCGACGAAGAGGAGGCCGAAGCAGGCGGCGAACTCGTCGAGGCGCCGCGCCCCACCGCGGTGGCGACGCGCACTTCCGAACCCGTCGAGCGCACCGACGACCCCGTGCGCATGTACCTGCGCGAAATGGGCTCGGTCGAGCTGCTTTCGCGCGAGGGCGAAATCGCCATCGCCAAGCGCATCGAGGCGGGCCGCGAGGCGATGATCGCGGGCCTGTGCGAAAGCCCGCTGACCTTCCAGGCCATCATAATCTGGCGCGACGAACTGAACGACGCCAAGATTCTGCTGCGCGACATCATCGATCTCGAGGCGACCTACGCCGGCCCGGACGGCAAGAAGACGCCGAAGATCGATATGACCGCGCCCGGCGCCGCCGAGGCGCTCGCCGCGCAAATCCGCGAACGCATCGCGCCCTCCACCGCGCCGCAAACGCCGCCCGAGGGCTTCGACGGCGAAACGCCCGCCGCGCCCGAAGGCTTCGACGACGAGGACGATCTGGAAAACTCCGTCTCGCTTTCCGCGATGGAGGCCGAGCTCAAGCCCAAGGTGCTGGAGACGTTCGACCGCGTCGCCGACGCCTACAAGAAGCTGCGCCGGCTGCAGGACCAGAACGTCGAGAACAAACTCAAGAACGAGACGCTGTCGCCGGCCCAGGAGCGCAAGTACAAGGCGCTGAAGAAGGAAATCGTCGCCGACGTCAAATCGCTGTCGCTCAACCAGAACCGCATCGACGCGCTGGTCGAGCAGCTCTACGACATCAACAAGCGCCTGATCGGCCTCGACGTGAAGTTGATGCGGCTCGCCGAATCGCATCGCGTCTCGCGCGAGGACTTCCTCAAGAACTATCAGAATTCGGAGCTCGATCCGAAATGGCTGCTGCGCGTCTCGAAGCTGGGCTCGCGCGGCTGGAAGGATTTCATCGCCCACGACAAGGGCCAGATCAAGGAAATCCGCTCCGACATCCAGTCGCTCGCCCAGGAAACCGGGCTCGAGATCCAGGAATTCCGCAAGCTCGTGCAGATGGTGCAGAAGGGCGAGCGCGAGGCGCGCCAGGCCAAGAAGGAAATGGTCGAGGCCAATTTGCGCCTCGTCATCTCCATCGCCAAAAAATACACCAATCGCGGCCTGCAGTTCCTCGACCTCATCCAGGAAGGCAACATCGGCCTGATGAAGGCGGTCGACAAGTTCGAATACCGTCGCGGCTATAAGTTCTCGACCTACGCGACCTGGTGGATTCGCCAGGCGATCACCCGCTCGATCGCCGATCAGGCGCGCACCATCCGCATTCCCGTGCACATGATCGAGACGATCAACAAGATCGTGCGCACCTCGCGCCAGATGCTGCACGAGATCGGCCGCGAGCCGACGCCCGAGGAGCTCTCGGAAAAGCTCGCGATGCCGCTGGAAAAGGTGCGCAAGGTTCTCAAGATCGCCAAGGAGCCGATTTCGCTCGAGACCCCGATCGGCGACGAGGAGGACAGCCACCTCGGCGATTTCATCGAGGACAAGAACGCGGTGCTGCCGATCGACGCCGCGATCCAGAGCAATCTTCGCGAGACGACGACGCGCGTTCTCGCCTCGCTCACCCCGCGCGAGGAGCGCGTGCTGCGCATGCGCTTCGGCATCGGCATGAACACCGACCACACGCTGGAGGAAGTCGGCCAGCAGTTCTCGGTGACGCGCGAACGCATCCGCCAGATCGAGGCGAAGGCGCTGCGCAAGCTGAAGCACCCGAGCCGGTCGCGGAAGCTGAGGAGCTTCTTGGACAATTGAGGAGTCTCGCCAAGCCGTCACTATCGTTTTCCAACGGCATGGCGACCTCTCGTCCGAAAGACGTCCCGCCGGCGGCGTTGCACACGGTGGGCAGCGCCGCGATTGAGACGAGCGTCAAAGAATGAAACTTCGAGACGCGATCCGACTGCTGGAAGAGGATGGTTGGTTTCTCGTGGCGACAAGGGGTAGCCACAGGCAATACAAGCACGGGACGAAGCGAGGGCGCGTCACGATCGCGGGCAAACCCTCCGATGACATCGCGCCGGGAACCCTGAACAGCATTATGAAGCAGGCGAGCCTCAAGGAGAGACACTGATGCGCTACGCCGTCGTGATCGAGAAGGCAGGCGACAATTACTCCGCCTACGTGCCGGACCTTCCGGGCTGCGTCGCCACGGGAGAATCGCTTGGCCAAGTGGAGCAGGAGCTCCGCGAGGCGATCCGTTTTCATGTCGAAGGTTTGGTGGAAGACGGACTTCCCGTCCCCCCGCCGAGCGCCGTCGCTGAATACGTCGACGCGTAAGTCGTCCGGACCACCAGCGCCGGGCCCTCTCCGCCGCAAAGCTTCGCCTGCACAAGACGGCCGACCCTCTACTCCTCGAACCGCTCGCTCGTCCCCTCCGCCTTGCGCGGCGCAATCGAAGCGTCCGGCGGCTGCAAGGGCGCGCCGGAATCGCGGAAGCGGTTGACGATGGGGTAGCGGCGGTCGCGGCCAAAATTCTTCGGGCCGACCTTGACGCCCGGCGCCGATTGCCGGCGCTTGTATTCCGCGACATACAGCATCCGCTCGACCTTGCGCACGGTGTCGGCGTCATAGCCTTCGGCGACGATGTCGGCGACGCGCATTTCCCTCTCGACGAGGCGCAGCAGGATCGCGTCGAGAATCGCGTAGGGCGGCAGCGAATCCTCGTCCCTTTGGTCCTCGCGCAATTCGGCGGAGGGCGGGCGAACGAGGATGGCGGGCGGGACGACTTCGCCGTCCGGCCCCTTCGCGCCGTTGGGCTTCCAGCGGTTGCGCAAGGCGGCGAGGCGAAAGACCTCCATCTTGTAGAGGTCCTTGATCGGATTGAAGCCGCCGTTCATGTCGCCGTAGAGCGTGGCGTAGCCGACCGACATTTCCGACTTGTTGCCGGTGGTGACGACCATCGAGCCGAATTTGTTGGAGATCGACATCAGGATCAGGCCGCGCGCGCGGCTCTGGATGTTCTCCTCGGTGATGTCGCGCGCGCGCCCCGCGAACATCGGCGCCAACGCGCGCTCGACGCCCTCGACGGGCTCGGCGATCGCGACGATATCGTAGCGAATCCCCAGCGCGTGGGCGCAGGCGGCGGCGTCGCGCAGCGATTCCTCCGAGGTGAAGCGATAGGGCAGCATCACCGCCTGCACGCGCGAAGCCCCCAGCGCGTCGACCGCCATCGCCGCGCACAACGCCGAATCGATGCCGCCGGAAAGACCGAGCACCACGCCGGGAAAGCGGTTGTTGTCGACATAGTCGCGCAGGCCCATGACGCAAGCGGCGTAGTCGGCCTCGTCGTTCTCCTCGACGACCTCAATCGGGCCCTCGACGCAGCGCCAGCCCTTGTCGCCGCGCTGCCAGACCGTGCGCGCCACGCAGGCGCGGAACGCTGGAAGCTGCACGGCGAGCGAGCGATCGGCGTTGAGCGCGAACGAGGCGCCCTCGAAGACGAGTTCGTCCTGGCCGCCGACCTGATTGAGGTAGATGAGCGGCAGGCCGCTTTCGACGACGCGCGAGACGGCGACGTTCTGGCGGATCGCGAGTTTGTCGCGCTCGTAGGGCGAGGCGTTGAGAACGAGCAGGATTTCGCCGCCGGTCTCGGCGATGCATTCGACGGGCTCGGGGCCCCAGACATCCTCGCAAATGGGGACGCCGATGCGCACGCCGCGAAAGACGATCGGCCCCGGCGCGGGACCGGGCCGGAAGACGCGCTTTTCGTCGAAGACGCCGTAATTGGGCAGATCGACCTTGAAGCGCACGGCTTCGATCCGCCCGCCGTCGAGCAGCGCCGCGGCGTTGTAGAGCGCGCCGTCCTCGAGCCACGGCAATCCCACCAGCACGGCCGGACCGCCGTCGGCGGTCTCGCGCGCAAGAGTCTCGCAGGCGGCGCGGCAGGCCTCCTGGAAGGCGGGTTTCAGCACGAGATCCTCGGGCGGATAGCCCGCGAGATAGAGTTCCGGCGCCATCACGAGGTCCGCGCCGAACGCCGCCGCCTCGGCGCGCGCCCGGCGCAGGCGTGCGAGATTGCCTTCGATGTCGCCGACGATCGACGGGATTTGCGCGAGGGCGATGACGAGGCGATCGGCGGGAGCGGGCATAATTGCCATTTAGCGCGCCGCCGGCGCCGCGCGCAATCGGCGGCCAAGCCCGTCATGGGTGGATGGGCCCCGTTGTCGTGAGCGCGTTTCTTCGAGCCGTCTTGACGGCGCGAGCCCGTTGTATTACCGTTTCCGCTTTAGTAATACGGAGCCTGTTTTGGCGACCACCGTCACCGTCAAGGGACAAGTCACGCTGCCGAAGGGCGTGCGCGAAGCCGCAGGCATACGCCCTGGCGACCGCGTCGAGGTGCGCGCGCGAGCGGAGGGCGGCGTCATCGTCGAGCGCGCCGAACGCAGCGACGATACCGACGCCTATCTGCGCGCCCTCGAGGACATCAGTCGCAGACGGCCGATCAAAGGCGCGACGACAGAGGAGATCATGGCGATGACGCGGGGCGACGATTGACGTTCGCCGACACCAATATCCTGATCGACGTTGCCACCAACAATCGAGACTGGGCGGATTGGTCGCGCCGCGCGCTTTCCTCAGCCCATTCGCGCGGGGCGCTGCTGATCAACGTCGTGGTCTACGCGGAGTTTGCCGTGAGCTTCGCGCGGGCGGCGGACTGCGACGCCGAACTGGCGCTGTTCGATTTGACGATGGCGGAAATCCCTCGGCAGGCGGCGTTCCGCGGCGCGCAGGCTTTTCGCGAATATCGGCAGGCGGGAGGCGGCCGCACCGCCGTCTTGCCGGATTTTTTCATCGGCGCGCATGCGAGCGTTCTCAGGTTGCCGTTGCTGACGCGCGACGCCCGGCGCTATCGCACCTATTTCCCGGAGTTGACCCTGCTGGCGCCCGAGAGATCGTAACGGGACTGCGCCCTCGCTCCGTCGAAAGCGCCTACTCCGCCGCCTGCACCGGCCGCGCCGGCGCGGCGAGGCGTTCGGCCTTGAGCAACTCGGCCACCAGGAACGCGACCTCGATCGCCTGCTCGGCGTTGAGGCGCGGGTCGCAATAGGTGTGGTAGCGGTTGCGAAGGTCGCTCTCCGAGATCGCCCGCGCGCCGCCGGTGCATTCCGTGACGTTCTTGCCCGTCATCTCCAGATGGACTCCGCCGGCGTAGGTTCCTTCGGCGCGGCAGACCGCGAAGAACGAGCGGATTTCCGAGGCGATGCGCTCGGTCGGGCGGGTCTTGTAGCCCGTTGCGGTCTTGATCGTGTTGCCGTGCATGGGATCGCAGACCCAGAGAACCTTGCGTCCCTCGCGCTTGACGGCGCGGATCAGCGGCGGCAGCGCGGCTTCGACCTTGTCAGCGCCGAAGCGGCAGATCAGCGACAGGCGCCCCGCCTCCTGCGCCGGGTCGAGCGCGTCGATCAGGCGAAGGAGGTCGTCGGCCTGGATCGTCGGTCCGCATTTGAGACCGATCGGGTTGCGCACGCCGCGGCAATATTCGACATGCGCGCCCCCGAGCTGGCGCGTGCGGTCGCCGATCCACAGCATATGGCCCGAGGTCGCGTAATAGTCGCCCGAGGTCGAGTCGAGCCGGGTCATCGCCTGTTCGTAGCCGAGCAGCAGCGCCTCGTGCGAGGTGTAAAAGTCGGTGGCGCGCAATTCGGGATGGGCCTCGGCGTCGAGGCCGATCGCGCGCATGAAGCCGAGCGTCTCGGTGATGCGGTCGGCGACTTCCTGATAGCGTTCGGACTGCGGGCTATCCTTGACGAAGCCGAGCATCCAGCGATGCGCGTTTTCGAGATTGGCGTAGCCGCCGGTGGCGAAGGCGCGCAAGAGATTGAGCGTCGCCGCCGACTGGCGATAGGCCTCCAATTGCCTGCGCGGATCGGGCGTGCGCGCTTGCGCGGTGAATTCGATGTCGTTGACGATGTCGCCGCGATAGGCCGGCAGCGTGACGCCGCCGATCGTCTCATTGTCGGACGAGCGCGGCTTGGCGAATTGGCCGGCGACGCGCCCGACCTTGATGATCGGCGAGGCCGCCGCGAAGGTCATCACCACGGCCATTTGCAGGAAGACGCGGAAGAAATCGCGGATGTTGTCGGCCGAATGTTCGCCGAAGCTCTCGGCGCAATCGCCCCCCTGCAGCAGGAACGCCTCGCCCGCCATCGCCGCGCCGAGCGCGCGCTTGAGCTTGCGCGCTTCGCCGGCGAAGACGAGCGGGGGATAGCCGGCGAGCTGGCGCTCGACCTCTTTGAGCGCCGCCGCGTCGGGATAGACGGGCGACTGCTCGATCGGCTTGGACCTCCAGCTCTCGGGACTCCAGCGACTCTGGGCCATAATCATACGCCTCGAATGACAAACCTGCTTGATCGGGAGCGGCGCCGGCCACACCTTGCGAGCGGCGTCTATACAGGAACGCGCCGCCGATGGCGATATGGGGATTTGGCGGCGGGGGCGTCGCGAGCGCGCGGCGTCTTGAAGGAGCATCGTCTGCGCGGCCGGAGCGATATTTTTCCCGTCGCGTGAAACGAATGGCCTTGGGATTCGTATAGGCATGTGGGAGCGCGGACCATGTTGACCCGTCGAATGGCTTTGAATGCCGGCTTTTTCAGTTTCGCCGCCATGGTCGGCGCGGCTTTGACCGCGCGCGGGAAGGCGTTCGCCGCCCAATTCACGCGGACGGACGAAGAATGGCGCCAGATGCTGACCCCCGACCAATACGCCGTGCTTCGCAAGGACGGGACCGAGCGCCCGTACACCAGTCCGCTCCTGCATGAGGAGCGGCGCGGGATCTTCGCCTGCGCGGGATGCGGCCTCGACCTCTTCTCCTCGACGACCAAATTCGACAGCCACACCGGCTGGCCGAGCTTCTGGGCGCCGCTCGACAACGCCGTCGTCACCAAGGAGGATCGGTCTTTCGGGACGGTTCGCACCGCCGTGATGTGCCGGCGCTGCGAGGGTCATCTCGGCCATGTCTTCGACGACGGCCCCCAGCCGACCGGCCTTCGCTACTGCATGAACGGCCTCGCGCTGGCCTTCAAGCCCGCCGCCGCGTGAACCGCCGAGGCTCGTCCGATGATCCTGTTCCTCCTCGCTTATCTCGGCGGCGCGTTGACCATCGCCAGCCCGTGCATCCTGCCGGTTTTGCCGTTCGTCTTTGCCAGCGCCGATCAGCCGTTCCTGCGACGGAGCCTGCCGCTCCTGCTCGGCATGGCGGCGACCTTCGCCCTCATCGCCACGCTGGCGGCGGTCGGCGGCGGCTGGGCGGTGCGCGCCAACGAGTTCGGGCGCGACGCCGCCATCGCGTTGCTCGGGCTGTTCGGCCTGACCTTGCTGTTTCCGAGCCTCTCCGATCGGATCACGGCGCCGCTGGTCGCTCTGGGCGGACGCATGTCGGCGAATGCGGATCGCGACGGCGCCAAAGGAGGCGTCGCGGCGTCGCTGCTTCTGGGAGTCGCCATCGGCCTGCTGTGGGCGCCGTGCGCCGGACCGATCCTCGGACTGATTCTGACCGGCGCCGCGCTGCAAGGCGCGAGCCTCGGCACGACGATGCTGCTGTTGGCCTACGCCCTGGGAGCCGCGACCTCGCTCGCGCTGGCGCTGCTCGTCGGCGGCAGGGTTTTCGCGGCGATGAAGCGCTCGCTCGGCGGCGGGGAATGGATCCGCCGCGGCCTGGGAGCGGCGGTGCTCGTCGCCGTCGTCGCGATCGCGCTCGGCGTCGACACCGGCTTCCTCACCCGGGTTTCGCTCGCGAGCGCGGCTTCGTTGGAGCAGGGGCTGGTCGATCGCCTCCATGGCGCCCCTGAGAACGCGCAAGCGCCGAGTTCGTCGGTCGTCATGCCCGCCGACGGGGCGATGATGAAGAGCGACAACCCGGGCGCGATGATGAGCGCCGATCCCGGCATGATGAAAGCGGGGAATTCGGCCAAGCCCGTCGCGCAAGCGGAAGAACTGCCGGTCGAAGGCGCGGCGCCGTCGCTGTCGGGCGCCGTCGAATGGCTCAACTCGCCGCCGCTTTCGGCGGACGCGCTCAAAGGCAAGGTCGTCCTCGTCGATTTCTGGACTTACTCTTGCATCAATTGCCTGAGATCGATCCCCTACATCAGCGCCTGGGCCGACAAATACCGCGACAAAGGGCTCGTCGTGATCGGCGTGCACGCGCCCGAATTCGCCTTCGAGAAGAATGTCGCCAACGTGAAGGCGGCCGTCGCGAGCTTGAAAATCGACTACCCGGTCGCCGTCGACAACGACTACGCGATATGGCGCGCCTTCAATAATCAGTACTGGCCGGCCCATTATTTCGTCGACGCGCAGGGCCGCGTTCGCCATCACCATTTCGGCGAAGGCGATTACGAGGGCTCCGAGCGGGTGATCCAGCAGCTTCTCGCCGAGGCGGGCGAGGCGAGCGTGCCGGCCGAGGTCGTGACGGTGCGGGCCACGGGCGCGCAGGCCGCGCCGGACATGCGCGACGACCAGTCCCCGGAAACCTATATCGGATATGGCCGCGGCGAGAATTTCGCCTCCCCCGGCGGCGCGGCGCCCAATGCGAGCCGCCTCTACGCGATTGGCGACCTGCGTCTGAACGAATGGGGATTGGCGGGGGATTGGACGATCGGCGAGGAGCAGGCCGCGCTCGACCAAAAGGACGGCGCCATCGCCTACAAATTCCATGCGCGGGATTTGCATCTGGTGCTCGGACCCGGCGCCGACGGCAAGCCGGTGCGCTTTCGCGTCACCATCGACGGCGCGCCGCCGGGCGACAGCCACGGGGCCGACGTCGACGCAGCAGGCGGCGGCGTGGTGACGAGCGAACGGCTCTATCAGCTCGTTCGCCAGAACGGCGCAATCGGCGATCGCCTGTTCTCGATCCAGTTTCTCGATCCCGGCGTTCGCGCCTACGCTTTCACTTTCGGCTGAGCAAGGAGACCGCTCATGACCCTGTCGCCAAAATCTCTCGCTGCGCTTGTCGTCGCGATCCTGTCGGCCGGCCGGCTCGGCGCGCCCGCGCATGCGGCCGAAGAGGCGCGCCTCGTCCCGCCTCCCGCAATCGACGAGCGCGCGGCGCAATCGACGGCCGAGGTCGCCGTGCTCGCGGGCGGTTGCTTCTGGGGCGTGCAAGGCGTGTTCCAGCACGTCAAAGGCGTTTCAAGCGCGGTTTCCGGTTACGATGGCGGCGACAAGGCGACGGCGCATTACGAGATGACGAGCCGCGGCGACACGGGTCACGCCGAATCCGTGCGCATCGCGTTCAATCCGAGCGAGATCAGCTACGGGCGCATCCTGCAGATCTATTTTTCGGTCGCGCACGATCCGACCGAGCTCGATCGGCAGGGCCCCGACGAGGGCTCGCAATATCGTTCGGCGATCTTTCCCATGAGCGACGAACAGGCGAGCGTCGCCAAGGCCTATATCGCCCAACTCAATCAGGCGCGTGTGTTCAACGCGGCGATCGTCACCAAGATCGAGCCGGGCCGGACCTTCTATCCCGCCGAGGACTATCACCAGGACTTCCTCGCCCTGAACCCGACCTATCCCTACATCGTGTTCAACGACCTGCCGAAGATCGAGAATCTCAAGCGGCTGTTCCCCGATGTCTATCGGACCGAGCCGGTCCTTGTGCGCGCCGGGCATTCGTGATTCTGTCGGCGAACATCCAAAGGTCCGCCGGCCGCCAGGCGTAGGGGTGTCGCGAAATTACATTTCGATGATGCTGATACGATGCAAGTTGCGTCATTGGCGGCGCCATGAATGGATTGGGCGCTGCGATATTCGGCAATGCGCATCGCCATAAACGGACAGCGAGATTTGAGAATTATGCTCGAAATTCGGCGCCTTGTGTTGCAAGGCCTTTTTCTGTGCAAAAATGTCGCGCGAAAGGCACGATGTTTTTTCACTCTTCCTCCGATATAATTATAATTATGAAACGCGACCAGATCATCGAAACGCTGAAGGAGCGCGAGGCCGACTTGCGGGCGCATGGCGTGATGCATGCCGCCTTGTTTGGCTCCGTCGCCCGCGACGAACAAAACGCGGAAAGCGACATCGACATACTGGTGGATCTCGATCCTGCGATCGTCGTGACGATGTTCGACTATGCCGGCGTAAAGGATTATATTGCAGGCCTGTTCAAAGGTTCGGTCGATGTCGTTGATCGGGAAGCCCTGAAGCCCCGCGTGCGACCCAAAGCCACCGCCGACGCCATCTATGCTTTCTGAAGTTGAAAGAGATGCGTTGGAGGACATGCGAGAGAACATCGCTCGCGTAACGCAGTTTGTGCATGGCCTCGATCTCGAGGGTTTCCTTGTCGACATGAAGAGCTTTTACGCCGCTACGCGCGGCCTCGAAATCATCTCCGAGGCGTCGCGACGGCTCTCGCCCGCCTTCAAGGAACGGTTTCCCGAAATCCCTTGGAAGGATGTCGCCGGATCCGGGAACATTTACCGTCACAACTACGAGGACGTCTTGGAGCGTCGGGTCTGGAACACGATCCATGAAGCGCTGCCGCCGCTTCGCGCTATCATCGACGCCGAGTTGAAAGAGTGATCTACAGCTTTGACGTTAGTTTCGCACGGACTACACTTGTTCAAACGAGAAGGAGTATCCTGAAAAGAAATTCATTCCAGCTGAACCCACGTGGACGGATGTACCCGCTTGACGTATTCGAGCAAACGCAAAGGTGAAAAAAAAGACAACGCCCAGAACACGAGGATTGCCACATCCATTACTTTGGAGACCTCAGAGTCTGTCCGGGAACATCATCTTGCATTGCATAGTTTTCGCGTCATGAGGCGGATAGAGGCGAGCTTGAGAAAGGCGAGCGCCTTGCGATTGAGGCACTCCCAATCCTTGGCGAGCCTTCG
>Ga0187852_1000044_pt1 | contig 115430 bp, 108 predicted proteins | sample June2016WEW_6_40_FD_134511 | JGI IMG/M metagenome (GOLD analysis project Ga0187852, IMG submission 134511) | Peatland microbial communities from SPRUCE experiment site at the Marcell Experimental Forest, Minnesota, USA - June2016WEW_6_40 | ecosystem: Environmental > Terrestrial > Soil >... | reverse complement strand
GCTTGGCCAAGGATCTTGAAGCCAAGACCAGAAAGGCGCTCGCGTTCCTCAAACTGGCGTCGATACGACTCATGATGCGAAAGCTGTGCAATCCTTGCTAAACTTTTCGAATGGACTCTAAGCTTCGCGAACGGCGAAGGTCTCCTCCTCCCGGCTTCGGTGATTCGAGGCATTTTGGGTTTTCTGGCTGGATATGACGTCATCTTATTCTCGCCCCATCCTTCGCTTCGCGCCATCTCCGAATGGCTATCTTCATCTTGGCCATGCCTATTCCGCGCTCATGAACGGATTGATCGCGCGAGAGACGGGCGGGCGATTGCTCCTGCGGATGGAAGATATCGATTTCGCGCGTTGCCGGCCTGAATTCGAAACCGCGATCATGGAAGATTTGGAATGGCTGGGCTTAAGCTGGGAACAGCCGGTCCGCCGCCAGGCCGAACATTTCCCCTTTTATGCCGAGGCGCTCGAGCGGCTGGAGAAGCGGGGCGTGGTTTACCCCTGTTTTTGTTCCCGCGGGGATATCATGACGGCCGTCTCCTATAAGAAGGATTGGCCGCGCGATCCCGATGGCACGCCGCTTTATCCCGGCCTTTGCCGCCATCTTTCGCGGGGAAGCCGCGCCCAGCGCCTCGCCCACGGAGAGAAGGCGAGTTACCGTCTGGACATGGAGCGCGCTTTGGCCGCCGTCGCGGATCGTCTGGTCTGGACCGAATTTCGCGACGGATCGATGGGCCGCGAGGAGCGCGCCGTGCCCGAGGTCTGGGGGGACGCGGTTTTGTCGCGCAAGGATATTGCCACGAGTTATCATATGGCCGTGGTCGTCGACGACGCCTTTCAAGGCGTGACCGACGTCGTGCGCGGCGAGGATCTTTTCATGGCGACGAGCCTACACCGCCTTTTGCAGGTTCTTTTGGGCCTGCCCGCGCCCTTTTATCACCACCATCGGTTGCTACGAGATGCCATGGGTCAGAAACTGTCGAAAAGCTCGAGGGCGCAGCCGTTGCGGGCCTTCCGGCAGGATGGGTGGAGCGTTCAAGACGTGGTTGCCAAGATCGATCTTCCCGTTGCCGCCATGGGTAATGCGCTTACTTCCGTGGGCCAGATCATCCGGCCTTGACCGAAACTGTTGCGGCGAAACCATAGTTGCGCCGCCTTTAGTCTCCACACTAAAAAGTGATCCGGGATGAAAAGGATATGCGATGAAAGCCTATATCGGAGCTGTGATGTTCGGCGCGCTTGCCGCTGGACCTGCGTTTGCGGGGCCTCCCGAGGATGCCGCGAGCATCCATCGCGTTTTTGATATTGTGCGTGAGGGGTCTCAAATCGGGACCAATACGATGGATCTCTCGCGGCAGGGCGAAATCACCACCGTCAAAGTTGCCACGCATATCTTGGTCAAGGTGATGTTCGTGAACGCCTACCGTTACGAGCATAGCGAAACCGCGAGTTTCCGGGGCAATGAGCTCGTGTCGTTTTCCTCGACAACGGACGATAACGGCACCAGCCACAAGGTTGCCGCGTATGAGAGCGCAGGCAAGCTTCTGTTGAAGGTTGATGGCGATGAATCGGAAGTCCCGAAGGATATCTATCCCGCGATAATTTTCAGCCCCGATATCGGTGCCAAGCCGCTCCTTTTTGATCCCGGCAACGGGAAGCGTCTTTCCGCGAAGGCCGAAGATCTCGGCAAGGAACACGTGACCGTTCACGGAGCGCAGCAAGAATTACGTCACATTAAACTCAGTGGCCAATTTGATCGTGACCTCTGGTTCGACCGGGATGGCTTGGTGAAAATGACGATGTTGGGCTCGGATCGTTCGAAAATTTCATCCGAGCTTCGTTTGTCCACCGCGGAACGTTAAGGCGTTTCCCCCTCGGTGGGATAGCCGGCGCGATGAGAACGTGCTCGGCGGGATAAATCGCGACGATGATCTCCGCGAAGGATGCGGCCGGCTTGATCCGGCTGCGTGCTAGTTTCGAAAATACCATATCTTTCAAATGATGAGCCGCCATGTCCCGGCGCCGGACGCACGTGCGGAATAAGCGCTTGCGCGGAGATTTGGCCGCGTGCGCATGAAGCCGCGTTAACGATGAAACGGCATAAATTGCCTATCCCATCGTTTCATCAGGAGATTTCCGGCGAAATCGGGATCCGTAGAGACTTGGTTTACCTCCCCTGATTATTCTGTCTGGAATGTGACGTTGCCGTCAGAGCGCTTTCCGCTTTGGCGGAGTCACCCAAGCGGCAACAAATCGCTTTCTTACTAAGGAGTTAGAGCGTGCTCTGGCCCGCGCTCCACAACGAGTGGCCGGTTTTGGCAGGTGCTTTTCGTTGATCTGGCGCGGCCGGGTGTTGAAGCGCGCCACGGGCTTTGGTTGAAGACTTCGTGTGTTGCAAAGCCTTTTTGGCGATGTGGCGCGGTAATCGTCTCTCGGGGCAGAGGCGGAAAGGTTGGATGATATGGCTGAGGTTGGCAAAGGCACGGGCGCCGCGGCGCGCGAAATGATCACCTTCGTGATCGGGGCCCAAGAGTTCTGCGTCGACGTGATGGTCGTCCGGGAAATTCGGGTGTGGACACCGGCAACGCCCGTGGCCCATTCGCCGAGCTTCATGTGCGGCGTGATCAATCTGCGCGGAACCGTGTTGCCGATCATCGATTTCGCGGCCCGGCTCGGCTTTCCCCCCACCGAGGCCAATTCGCGCCATGCGATCCTGGTGGTTCAGATCCGGGATCAATCGATTGGGCTTCTCGTGGAAGGCGTCTCTGAAATCCTCACGATCAGCCAGGATATGATCCAGCCGACCCCGGATGTCGCCTCGCAGCTCTCGAAGGATTTCGTGAGCGGTATCGTCGCCACCGAAGGGCGCATGATCAGCCTGATCTCGATCGACGCGCTCTTACCGCCGCGTCACGATCAAGAAGAAGCGGCATAACAAAGGTTTGGTTGCGGGGGATATGGACGTGTCTTCCTTCTCCCGTTCGCGGGAGAAGGAGTTGGAAAGCCCGTTCGTTTCAAAACTTCATCGAAACCGCCGCCGGTAGTCTGTATCATAAAGTGCGCTGTCCCGGAATTCCTCCGCCCCCAGCGCCGGTCCCACCAGGATCAACCCGGTGCGTTCGACGGGGTCCGCCGCCATCAGCCCGGCAATCGTCGCCAGCGTGCCCTTGACGACCCGCTCCCGCGGCCAAGAGGCCCAGGCGACCACGGCCACGGGGCAGTCTTCGCCGTAGAAGGGCAGGAGATCCGCAACCACCTTGCCGAGAACATGGATCGAGAGGTGGATGGCGAGCGTCGCGCCGGTCGCGGCGAAGGCGGCAAGCGTCTCGCGTTCCGGCATGGAGGAGGCGCGGCCTGGGGTCCGTGTCAGCACCACGCTTTGCGCGACTTCGGGCAATGTGAGTTCTCGGCGTAGCGCGGCGGCCGCGGCCGCGAAAGCCGGCACGCCGGGCGTCACGGTGTAAGCGATGCCGAGCCTGTCGAGCCGCCGCATTTGCTCGCCCACGGCGCTCCAAATCGAAAGATCGCCGGAGTGAAGCCGCGCGACGTCGTGCCCCGCCTCATTCGCCGCGACAAATTCCGCGACAATGCCTTCGAGATCGAGAGCCGCCGTGTCGACGATCCGCGCGCCGGGCGGACAATGGTCGAGCAAAGCGGCGGGCACCAGCGAGCCCGCATAAAGACAGACCGGAGAGCTTGCGATGAGATCGCGGCCCCGGAGGGTGATGAGATCGGGCGCGCCTGGCCCGGCGCCGATGAAGTGAACCGTCATGATGGGGCTCCGGCGATAGCGCAGGTGGCGCTCGCCGAGGCGCGGCGCGTCACCAGCAAAATCGCGCCTTGTCCCGCGCCGGCCAAAGCCGCCGTCTCCGCGATGGAGGGCAGGCCGTACATTTCTTCCACCCGGCGCGAATGGAACCTCGCCTCGACCGCCACCCCTTGCAACGTGGCTTTATCGAGAAACACGAGAGGCAGCTCTAGTTCTGCCGCGGCTTGTTCAAGCCCCCGCTCGCCCCTTTTTTCAGCTATGGTGAAAAGCCCCTGCGCAAGCGTGCCCGGCACGGATTTGAGCGCCTCGCGGATCAAGGCGACAATTTCATCCGCCGGACAGCCCTTGCGGCATCCCGCGCCAATCGCGATCATGGTTTGGTTATCGCCCATTGTGTCACCGGCATAGCGGGACGCCAGCCGTGGAATCCGCCGATCTTATCCGCTCGCGCCACCGCAATCGAGGTGAGATCCCCGCCTTGCGCCGAAAAACGCGCGATGAGCAAAGCTTGGGTCTCGATGGTCACGGCATTCACCACGAGACGTCCGCCGGGGCCTAAAGCGGCATAGGCCATGTCCAGAAGCGGGCCGGAGCCGGATCCGCCGCCGATGAATATGGCATCGGGCCCCGTCAGTCCGGTTAAAGCCTCGGGCGCGTGGCCCGTGACGAGGCTGAGATCCGGCACCCCGAACCAAGCGGCATTCCGGGCAATGCGGGCCGCGCGGGAGGCATCCTTTTCGATCGCTGTCGCGCGGTTGGCGGGATCGAGCAGCATCCATTCGATGGCAATCGAACCGGCGCCCGCGCCGACGTCCCACAAATGATCGCCCCGGCGCGGCGCCAAGGCGGCGAGCGTCATGGCGCGAATTTCGCGCTTGGTGATCTGACCGTCGTTCTCGAACCAATCGTCGGGCAGGCCGGTGCCGAGCGGAACGATGCGCGCGCCGGGATCGGCCGCAACTTCAATCGCGACAATGTTCAGGGGATCGCCCGGCACCGCGTCGAAATCCGCGGCTTGCGCGGAAAAGTGCCGCTCCCGCGCGCCGCCCAAGGCTTCCAAGACATGCAGGCGCGAGGCGCCAAATCCGCGTTCGCGCAGCAGCGCCGCGATGCGCCCCGGTGTCGTTTCGTCCCAGGCTAGGCTGAGAATTTGGGCGCCGGGGTGAAGATGGGGTATGAGCCGCAGGAGATCGCGGCCGTGCACCGAAACCAATCGGCAGGCTTGCAGAGACCATCCGAGCCGCGCCGCGGCCAGGCTAAAGCTCGAGGGCGCGGGCAGACAGACCATTTCGCTCAACGGAATTTGTTCGCAGAGCAGGCTGCCGACGCCATAGAAGAACGGATCGCCCGAGGCGAGCACGCAGACCGGCGAGCCCCGGCGGGCGATAATGGCGGGAATCGCGGACGCGAGCGGAGAGGGCCACGCAAGCGTTTCCGCCGTCAACGGCCCCGCCAGCGCCAGATGGCGGGCACCACCGACGACAAGCTCTGCTTGCGCAAGTAACGTCCGCGCGGCATGGGAGAGACCATCGGCGCCATCCTCGCCAATGCCGACGAGCGAGAGCCAGGGTTCTGAGGGAGGAAATCGTGTCATTGGAACCTCGAGCGCAACGCTTGCGTGTCTTGATCCTCGGCGGGTCGAGCGAGTCCTCCGCCTTGGCGCGGGCTCTCGCGGGGCGCTCGTCGATCGATGCGGTCTTGTCGCTGGCCGGCCGCACGGCCGCGCCCGTTTCGCTGCCGCTGCTTGTGCGGACCGGGGGCTTCGGCGGGATCCCTGGATTGGTGAATTATCTCCGCGCCAGCGCAATCGATGTCATGGTCGATGCCACGCATCCTTTCGCGGAGCGAATGTCCGGCAATGCCCAAGCGGCGGCCGAGCAAACCGGGATCCCGCTGATCCGCCTGACGCGCCCCGCCTGGCAGGCGCAAGAGGGCGACCGTTGGACCGAGGTGGCGGATATGCGCGCCGCGGCGGAGGCTTTGGGCGAAATCCCGCGCCGTGTGTTTTTGACGGTGGGACGGTTGCAGCTCGCGGCCTTTGCGCGCGCGCCCCAGCACTTTTATCTCGTGCGCACCATCGATCCCGTGGGCGCCGGGCATGGCTTGCGCGCGGCTTGCTTCATCGAGGCGCGCGGCCCTTTCGTAACGGCGGACGAGGAACGTTTGATGCGGGAGCATGGCGTCGAGGTTCTGGTCACGAAAAATAGCGGCGGCACGGCCTCCGCGGGCAAGCTCGAGGCCGCGCGCCGGCTTGGACTGCCGGTCGTTCTCGTGCGCCAACCCGCCGGGAGGCAGGCGGCGATGAGCGATATTGCCGAGGTGATCGCGGCGCTCGAGGCTCATCATAGGCTCCCCGCGCTGCGCGGCGTGTAGACGAAAGGCGCGAGGCCTGGCCGCTCGATAAGCCGCGTTTCGTTGGAGCCGATCAGCACCAGCGTGCTCATATCCGCGCGCGCGGGATCGGCTTCCGCCAATGTCGTGATGTGGACCGCCTCGCCGGGCCGCCCGATCGCGCGGGCGAAAATCACCGCCGTGTTTCCAGCCTTCGCCGCGCGGAGAACGGCAAAGGCTTCGTGGATGTCATCGGGGCGCGCTTTCGAGGCGGGATTGTAAAGCGCAATGACGAAATCGGCTTCGGCCGCGGCCTTGATTCGTTTGATCACCAAGGGAAATGGCTTGAGATTTCCGGAGAGGGAGATGGCGCAGAAATCATGCCCCAGCGGCGCTCCGAGACGCGCGGCCGCGGCCTGCATCGCCGATATGCCGGGGCAGACGGTGATGTCGAGACCGCGCCATTCCGGGTTCCCTGCCTCGATCGCCTCGAAGACGGCCGCCGCCATCGCGAAAATACCGGGATCTCCGCCGGAAACGACGACGACGCGGTGCCCCCTGGCGGTGAGCTCGAGCGCATGGCGCGCCCGGTCGAGTTCGACGCGATTGTCGCTGGCGTGGAATCTTTGGCCAGGGGAAGGCGTGAGCCGCGCGAGATAGGGGGCATAGCCGATGAGATCGGTTGCCTGCGCCAGCGCCGCCGTGACTTCGGGCGTGATCCAGCTTTCGTGCCCCGGCCCGAGACCTGCGATATGGAGTGTGCCCACGCTCATGCCCGTCTCCTTAGCGCGATAATGGCGGCTCGCGCGCTGTCGAGATCGAGATCGCGTTTCAAGGGAATGTCCGAGGCCCTACCGTTTTCGATCAAATCATAAAGGCCGTCCCGGCCCACTAGGGTAATCGCGGTCCGGCTTGCCTTGGCGCAGCCCTTTTGGCAGCCGGACACGTGAATGGCGATGGCCGCGCCTTCGAAATAGGGCAGGGTCTCGCAGAGCGCTTCGGCGTCGGCATGCGTCGGCATCGAGGCGTGTTCGCAACCTGCCTGGCCCGCGCAGGCCGCGATCCGCAGCCGGGCATCGCTTGGATCGAGAATGAAACCAGCAGCGACGAGGCGGTTGTCGCGGGGTATCGACCGGACATTCGGCAAGAGGAGACAACGCCAGGGTGTCAGACGCAATTCGCCGTTTCCGGATTCGTCCGCGCTATTCGCGGCGGCGCGCAGCATTTGATGATCGAGCCGTCCAAACGGCGCCGCTATGCCAAGCGCGGGGTAAGCGTCAGCGGCCGCCGATCCCACCGGCGGCGGATTTAAAATGGCGCCGCTATAGGGCAAACGCGGCGCGCCGCCGTCCCCGCCGAAGGCCCGCGCGGTTTGGTAGCGTCCCAATCGTTCGATCAAGCCTTCCATGCGCCGGACGCGCGGGTGTGTTTTTTCCGCGAGCGTGAGGAACGTGCGGCCGATCCAATTGGCTGCCTCGACGATTTCGCCAGCCGCGCAAAAGCCAAGCGGTTCGGCGTGGTCCCGGGTGCCGCCGAGCCCAATCCAGAACCGCCAGGACATATCCTCGCGGACGGCATCGAAACGCACATCGGCCGGAACGCCGGCGAGCGAGGGATCGCCGCCATCGTCGATGAGGAAGCCGAATTTGCCCGGCAAGGCATGAAGGGCAGGGTCGCGCGTAAGCCGCGCTTCGAGCGCCGCGACAAGAGGGCCAATATCCAAACCACCGCCGAGGCCAGCCAGCGGGCTCGCGATCACGTTGCGAACGGCTTCGCCCGCGGGATCATCGTCGAGAAGATCGAGATCGGCCAAGGCGTCGAGGAGGGGCGCCAGATCGCTTTCGCCGATGCCGCGCATTTGCAAGTTCGCGCGGGCGGACAGATCGAACAGCCCATTGCCGTAAAATTCCGCTAGGGCGGCGAGCGCGCGCGCTTTGTCCGCGCCGAGTCGGCCGCCGGTGATGCGCAGCCGGACGAGAAGTCCATCCCGCGCCATCATCGGCCGCAGCGCGCCCGGACACCAGCCTTTGCGCAGATTCTCTTTCATGCCGTGCCTCCGAGAATTTCGGCGATGGCGGCGTAATCGGAATTCCGGCGGCTTGTCCAGAGCCCACGCGCCGCCGCATCGCGGAAGCGTGTGGCGATCGCCCGCGCCGCGTCCGGGTTGGCAGACAGCAGGAAATCGCGGACGTCCGGAGTCCCGAGGGTTGCGGCGAAAACGAGATCGAAATGGCGCGATGTCACGGCATCGCTCAAAATCGCCAATCCAAAAAGGTTGTCGGCGGTTTCCGCGATCTCCGCCGCGCCGCGATGGCCATGACGCATTTGCCCCGCGATCCATTTGGGGTTGGAGGCCCGTCCGCGCACGGTTCGCGTGACGTCTTCCCCAAGCGTCCGCGCTTTTAATGCGCTCGTGTTGGAACTGTCGAGTTGATAGAGGGCGGGGCTGTTGCCGAGCGAAGCGGCGGCCGCGGAAAAGCCACCTACGGCTTCGACCGTCGCGGCGGCGTCGAGCAGGTCGAGATCCGCCATGTCTTGCGCGTGAACGAAAGCATTGGCGGCGGCGATCCGCGTGGCGAACGCCTCGCCCGTGGCCGTCGCCTCGGCGCCCGCGCCGCCATAGGCATGGGAACCGGCGGCGAGATAGGCCGCCCCCAAAGTATCTCGTGCAATCATCGGATTGGTCGCGATCTCATGCCCAAGGCCAATTCCGTAAAGCGAAGGGGCCGTCCCGAACAGGCGGTGGAGATCGCCGGGCGTTTTGCGCCGGGCGGCGGCGAGGGGGTTGATTTCATCCTCCTCGTCAAGCTCAGCGACGGCCCGCACGGCTTGATCGAACAAGGTGATTTGCGCGGGAAACACATCGCGGAAAAGGCCGGAGATCCGCAACGTGACATCGGCGCGGGGCCGCTCCAGGCTGGCAAAGGGGAGAATCTCGAAGCCGGTGACGCGCGCTGTCGCCGGATCCCAACGTGGACGCACGCCGAGATGCACGAGCGCTTGAGCGAAGTCCTCGCCGCCGGTGCGCATGGTGGCGCTGGCCCAGATATCCATGACGATGGCGCGCGGAAATTCCCCGTGATCTTGCGCATGGCGGTTCGCGATCTCGTCCGCCGCGCGGCGGCCGATCTCATAAGCGGTTTGGGTCGGAACGGCACGCGGATCGCTCGAATAGAGATTGCGGCCGGTGGGCATGACATCGAGCCGGCCGCGCGAAGGGGCGCCAGCAGGCCCACCCGGCACGAAACGTCCATCGAGCGCCGCGAGAAGCCCCGCCATTTCACCCACGGCGCAGGCCTCGCGCGCGTCGAGATCACCGGGGGGCAGAGCCGCGCGAATCTCCGGGCCGGGGGAAACGCCGAATGTATGGAGCCCGTCGCGAATCCGCATCTCCTTGATGTCGCAAAGCCAGGCATCGAGACGGAAGAGCGCCGCTTCGGCGTTGGCGGAATCGATGCCGCATTCTTGCGCCAGGCCAGTTTCGCCGGCGCGCTCCAAAATCGTGCGGGCAATCAGCTTCGCGCGCTTGGGATCGAGGCTTTCGGCCTCGGCATATTCGTCGAAAAGCGCTTCAATCTCCCTCACGCCGCCATGGAGCCCCGCGTCCATCAAGGGCGGCGTCATATGGCCGATAGTCACCGCGGCATTGCGCCGTTTGGCCTGCGAGGCCTCTCCGGGGTTATTGACGATGAAGGGATAGATCAGGGGAACCGGCCCGAGCAGCACCTCTGGCGCGCAGCTTTCATCTAATGCGACTGCTTTGCCGGGCAACCATTCCAAAGTGCCGTGCGTCCCGCATTGGATCACGGCATGGATTTGAACGTGATGGCGGAGCCAGAGATAAAAACCGATATAGGCATGGCATGGCGGCACCGCATGATCGTGATATTCTGCCTTGCGGCCGGCGCGCGATCCCCGGTTGGGCTGGAGCGCCACGATCAAATGGCCGGTTTGCACCAGCCGGAATCTTAAAGCGCCATCGGCGACGGCGGGGTCCGTTTCCGGCTCGCCCCATTGCCGCATGACCTCGCTGGTAAAGGCTTCGGGCAGAGCCGCGAGCAAGCGCCGATATTCGTCAAGAGCCAGCGACGCGCCGGTCCGCGATGCGAGCGCCGCCATGAGTTCGCGGCCCTCTGGCAGCGCGCCGATCGTATAGCCCGCGTTCCCTAGCGCTTGGGCGATGGCCGTGACGCTCGCGGGGGTATCGAGGCCGACAGCATAGCCCTCGCGGCCTCCGCGTAGCGGATAATCCGAGAGAATGCAGGCGATCCGCCGGTCTGCCGCGGGCGTCTTGCGTAAATGGACCCAATTGGCCGCGAGCCGCGCCACGAATTCGACCCGCGACGGGAGCGGCTGGTGAATCAGACGCGTGAATTCCAGCGCGGCGCTGCGCGTGCTTTCGGCTTTGCAGGAAATCGCCGCCGTGACGAGGCGTCCATCCATTTCCGGCAAGACGACATTCATCGCGAGATCGGCGGCCCCGAGTCCGCGCGGATTGGCTCGCCATTGCGTCTCGGTACTTCCCGCCAGGATGACCTGCAGAACGGGAACGTTCGCGCCGTCGAGAACGCTCGATCCCGACTCGAGCCGGGCGGAAAAAGCAGTCGTATTTAAAACGATATCGGGTGCCGCCGCCGCGAAGGTTTCCGTGACGGCTTTGATGGCCCGCTCGTCCTTGAGGCTTGTGACGTAAAGCGCGATGATACCGAGCCCGCGCGCGGCCAGCGCATCGGCCAGGGCTATAATGGGTGCGAAATCGGCGGAGAGCAGCAGGGAGCGGTAGAAAACGATTGCGGCAAGGCCTGTGCCGCTAGACGGCGCGCGGCAGGCCGCTTCGAAACGGCCGGCGGCGGCGAGCGGTTCGGGCTCGCGCCATGGGCAAGGGTTTCCAAGCCTCGTGCCGATCCAGCCGAGGAGCGAGGCCGCATTGTTGCGGCCGCCTTCTTGAAAAAAAGCCCAGAGCCGCCGGAGATCGGTCGCCGGAAGCGTCGAGGCTGCGTCCAGCCGCTCGTCCGCGCGGTGATCGCCCGGCAAAATTGCGAGATCGAACCCTTTTTCGCGCGCGAGCCGGGCGAGTTCGTCGATGCCATAGCGCCAATAATCGAGGCCGCCAAGCAAACGTACGAGAACAAACCGTGCCTTGGCCGCGACGCCGTCGAGATAAAGATCGACGGAATAGGGATGACGCAGTTGCGAGAGGCAGGCCAATCGCAGGCTAAACAGGCTCGAAGCTTCGTCCGCGCAACCCGCGACAATGCCGAGATCGCTGTCCGAGAAGGACAGGAACACGATGTCTCCCGGCGTCTGACCAAGGTCCACCGCGGCTTCGGCTTCGTCATTGCTGCGCGCTTGCGTTCGGAGCAGATGCATCAGCTTGCAAGAGCCTCACGGATGGCGGTTTGATCGAGGCCTTTTTCCCCGATCACGACGAGCCGCCCATGGCGCGTTTCGCCTTGGCCCCAAAGACGGTCGAAGCTCTTCTCGAAGCGCGTGCCGACGCCTTGCACCAAGAGCCGCATCGGCTTGCCCTCGACGGCCACGAACCCCTTGATCCGCAGCACGTCGTGGTCTTCCGCGAGCCTGGCGAGCTTGCGCAGGAAACTCTCGGGCTCCGCAATGATGGTCACCGGCACAACGAAGGAATCGAAATCGTCATGATCGTGATCTGGCTCGGAATCATGATGGGAGGGGCGGTTTGCCAGATCGTCCTCCGCCTTCGCATCGAGCCCCAGCAGCAGCGCCGCATCGAGTTTCCCGTCGCGGGCCGCGATGATTTTGACGGCGCGGGGAACGATGCCGGCGATATCGCCCTCGACTCGCGCGCGGGTTTCCGCGTCGATCAGATCCGTTTTATTGAGAACGATGAGATCGGCGCACAATAATTGATCCTCGTAGACTTCTTCCAGCGGATTGTCGTGATCCACATTGGGGTCGGCCGCGCGTTGGGCCGCCAATTTTACGGGATCGTCCGCGAAGCGCCCGGCCGCGACGGCGGCGCTGTCGACCACCGCGATCACGCCATCGACTGTGAGACGGCGGCGCACCGGCGGCCAATCGAAGGCTTTCATGAGCGGTTTCGGCAAGGCGAGGCCTGACGTCTCGATAATAATATGTTCGGGCGGCGGATCGAGCGCCAGAAGCTTTTCGATGGCGGGGATGAAATCATCCGCGACGGTGCAGCAGATGCAGCCATTGGCCAGTTCGATGATCGCATCCTCGCGGCAGGTCTCGATCCCGCACCCACGAAGAATATCGCCATCGACGCCAATATCGCCGAATTCGTTGATGATTAACGCCAGCCGCCGTCCTTTTGCCGTGTCCAAGACATTGCGGATCAATGTCGTCTTGCCGGCGCCGAGAAAGCCGGTGACGATCGTGACCGGGACTTTGCGGAGCGTGGAGGAGGGGCCTGCGTTCATGGTTCACACCTCTAAGTCATAAGCCAAGACAAAAGGTCAAGGCGGCGCGCGGATGCGCGAGAGGGGTGCGAGGACGCCAGAGCACCGGCGCGAGCCGGCATCGTATCGGCCACGGACACCCCGCCCGGCTGATCTCGATTCGCGGCGGCAGGTCTCCTGGCTCGTGGGTTGAATGAGCGCGCCGCCTTCCCAGGTTTCCCCAGTGGCCCTATGGCACGCATACCCACTGACAGTTGCGGGGGCAGCCGTGGCTTAGGCACCGGAGCGCCGCACCACATTCCCTTTTCACCCTCAGATTGAGGGACCGTCGCGAATGGCTAGACTAGGCCAGGATGCGGCCGTGTCAATGGCGGCTGTCCGAGGTGCTCCGCTGGAGCTTCCAGCCGCTGGTCGTCCTTCGTCCGTTCCCCCCCTTTACCTCCAGGGGCGAGTTATGTCATTTGAATTTCACAAAATTGATAGATTGTGGGATTCATGAGCGTTTCACTGGCAAAATACCTGGATGAGGGCGTGGACGTGGCGGTGGCATCGGTCATCTCCGCCGGCCGCTCGGCCTCCGCCCGGCATTGGGTCCCCGCGACGTCGGGTAACTTCTCCGTCCGGACCGGCCGGGGCGATATTGCGATCACCCGGAGCGGCGTGGATAAAGGCGCGCTCTTGCCGGGCGATATTTTGATCCAACCCCTCGATCGGCCGTTGCTGCCGGGATCGTCCGCCGAGGCGTCGCTGCATGTCCGGCTTTATCAGGACAACCCGGAAATCGGCGCGATTTTCCATGTTCACAGCCTTTATGCGACGGTGATCGCAAGAGCCCATGCCGGCGACGGCGTGGTGTATCTCGCGGGTTGGGAGTTACAAAAGGCGCTGCCGGGCGTGACCTCCCACGAGGCGATTGTGGAAGTGCCGGTTTTCGACAACGACCAAGATACCGCCGCGCTCGCGATTCTCGTGGCTGGGCGTCTGGCCGCGCCCGCCGCGCCCGGACATATTCGCGCGCCCGGTTATCTCCTGGCTGGCCATGGGCTTTATGCCTGGGGACGCAGCGACAAGGAGGCCGCGCGCCATCTCGAAGCGCTCGAAGTGCTTTTCCAACAAACTATTGTCGCGAGAACGTACCAGCCATGACCCAGCTCATCGTCTATTCCGCGGCCAATCCCGCGGACATCCTCCTCGACACCCAGGATTTCGACACGATTGCGCGGGAAGTCGCGGCCTCCGGCGCGCGGATCGAACGCTGGACGGCGGCGCAGCCACTGACGCCCGAAGCCACGTCCGAGGAAATTCTCGCCGCCTATAAGCCGGAGATCGACCGGCTCAAGACCGGGCGCGGATATGCCACTGCCGATGTCATCCACATCCGCCCCGGCAACCCGAACTGGCCGCAATTGCGCGAAAAGTTCCTCTCCGAACATGTTCACGACGAGGACGAGGTCCGGTTTTTCGTCGCGGGCAGCGGCGCCTTCTACCTTCATATCGACGACAAGGTTTATCAGGTCGTCGGCACGGCCGGCGATCTTCTCTCGGTGCCGAAGGGCACCAAACATTGGTTCGATGGCGGCCCGCAGGCCAATTTCACGGTAATCCGGCTTTTTACCGATGAGACGGGATGGGTGGCTCACTTTACCGGCGACGCGATTTCCGGCACGGTCCCGAAATACGAAGCGGCTTGACGCTGGATCGCGCGGATGCCCAACACGCAACGCTTCACGGCCAATGCCGTGCTTCTCGATATCGAAGGTACGATAAGTCCCGTGGCCTTCGTCCGGGACGTGCTTTTTGCCTATTCGCGCGATCATCTCGTGGCCTTTGCCGCTGAGCATCGCGGCACGCCGGCCGTGGCGGCGATTTTGAGCGAAGCCGCCGCGCTCGCGAACGGCGGGGATCCCGTCGCCGCCTTAATGGGCTGGCAGGACCGCGACGAGAAAATTCCGCCGCTCAAGAAACTCCAAGGTCTGATTTGGGAGAGCGGATACCGATCTGGGGCTTATCGCGGCTACCTCTTTCCCGATGCGCTGGCCGCGCTGACGCGCTGGAAGGCCGCGGGTCTGCCGCTTTATATCTATTCGTCGGGCTCGGTGCAGGCGCAAAACCTATTCTTTGGGTATAACGAGGCCGGCGATATTAGGCCGTTATTTTCCGGGTATTACGACACGGAGGTTGGCGCCAAAACCGATCCGGCCGCCTATTCGCGGATTGCCGGCGAGATTGGTATGTTACCACACCATATTCTTTTCCTGTCCGACAATCCCCGTGAGTTGGAAGCCGCGCATTCGGCTGGTTTGCAAGTTGCGCAGGTCATTAAGGACGGCACGCGCCGGGATGACCGTTACCCCGGCATTACCAATTTTTCCGGCGTTGATATCGCGGCGCTTCCTATTGACCCGGATTAGAGCATTTCCCACGAAAGTTGCAGGCTTTTGTGAAGGAGGACATGCCCTAATTTCTTATAAAGCGGCCGGTTTCTTATCCCTTGGGTGATTCCGCCCAAGGGCTAAGCGCTCTAAAGCGCTGGTGCGTCAGCGAAACTGGTTTGGATCGTCCTGGATATTTCGTGCGCCTCCACCAAATCGTCCGCCGGGGAGTTGGCCAGCAACGGAGTGCCTCGCAAGGACCAGTTGAAGATCGGCATTGCCGCTGCTGTCGTCAGAATTGCGATGATCATGAGCATTGTGAAAACGTCTCCGTTGATCAGGCCGTGGGCGACGCCGATGTTCGCGAAGATCAGAAGGATCAGGCCACGGGCGTTGAACAGGCCGCCGATGGCTGAGGATTCGCGCCAGCCGAAGCCGTTGGCGCGCATGGCCGCCGTGCGGAAGACATATTTCGTGAGGAACGAGGCAAAAAGGATCACCACGAACGGGAGAAACAAGCTTGTTGAAAAGACCGCCGCGAGGTTGGTATTCAACCCGGAATTGGCGAAAAACATCGGCAGAAAAAACACCACGATGAATTGGTACATGTGGGCGCGAATATCGCGCAGAAGAATAGTCTTACGCGGCATGCAGACGCCGAGCGCGAAGCCGCCAAATACCGAATAGATGCCGATACGGTCGGTCAGCCAGATCGCCGCCAGCAGCAGGACCAGCACCAGGGCGAATTCCTCCTGATTGAGAGCGCCGCACCCTTCGGCCTTACGGGTGGCGAAACTCAGGAGCGGACGCAGGACGAAGAAGCACGTCGCAAAAAATCCGATGGCGCCGATAATCGGCAGAAGGCCGCTCGCAAGGGATTCGGACTTGGCGATTGCGATAATCAAAGCAAGTAAACACCATGCCAGCCCGTCGTCGATGCTGGCCGCCAACATCGGGAGAACGCCGATCGGCGCGGCGGCGAGGCCGTTTTCTTCCAAGATGCGCGCGAGCATCGGGAAGGCCGTAATCGACAGCGCCGAGCCCATATAGAATGCGAATTCCCAGACGCCGATCAGGCGCGAACCCGTTGCAAGCTGATTGAAAAACACCGCGCCGCAGATGCCGCCGATGATCATCGAAGGAATAATGCCGGTGAGAGACAGCGCTGTGGCGCGTTGCAGGGATTTTCTGTTGAACAAACCCATGTCCAGTTCGCAACCCACGAGGAACATGTAGCCGGCGAGACCGATCTGGCTGAGCATGAAGATGGCGTTTCTCGCGTCGGGACTGAAGGTCGCCGCGGACCAGTCCGGTGCGATCCCTCCGAGGAGAGAAGGCCCCAGGAGGACGCCGGCGACCATCTCGCCGACAACTTTAGGCTGCCCGATAAATTGGATCAGCCGGCCGCACGTGTGGGCGGCCGTCAGAACCACGCCAAAGGCGAATACGATTTGGAGGAACTGCTCGAGTTGATGATTCATTTCGTATCACCTTGTCACTTAACAAATGCGCGGCTCACGCAAAAGAGCTCGTGGCGCCGCATGCATTATTGGTGCATATTTGGACAGACCGATATTGGTTTATGATCTGACTTTTCGGGTTGTGGCTTGAACGTCTACGGCTTGACGGTCCCAGCGGGATTTGCCGGAAATCTCTTAGGCCCGGCGTCCCGCCCTTTCACAAGACTCTGAAGCAAATCAATGCCTTTTGACGCTGAAAGAAAGGCAAATTCATATGCGAGCACTGGCCACGGCATGGTCGGCGTCCGCGCGAGCACGGCGCGAGCGCGGACCGGGTCCGCTCCGGGGCCATTCAGACGAAATTGTACGCCCGCGAGCGGCGCAAAAAGCACCTTGAACCACAGGCGAGGCGAGGTGAGAAAAAGTTTGGACAAGGAGGGAGCGCAACCGATTTCGGCGGCCATGGCATTCATGAACCGGTAGTAATCCGTGAGCGGCTTTATCGTGCCGGCGTCATCGGGATATTGTTCCATATCGAGCTGTTCCTGCCGCTTTATGTCTTCAATCATGACCTCCTTGGGGGGCAGACTAAGCTTTCCGCTGACGAGTTGCGCGAAATATCTGGCTTGCATTTCCGCCATCGGCGGAATGCTGCCAAAGCCCGGACGCACCAGGCCGATCCAAACGATATCGGCGCCGGCGTCTGGGTGGATCATCCGTTTGAACATCAATCGCGGATTTGAGCCCCCTTCGGCAAGGTGCGGACACTCCGCAAGGAAAGGATAGAGGGCGCGATAACCCGTGCAAAAGACAATCCGGTCGGCGATAAATTCGGAGCCGTCCTTAAACGTGACTTTCCTGCCCGATATCGACGCGATGTCAGGCTTATACTCGGCGCCGTAGTGGACCATCGCTTCGACAAACGAGGTGTTTTTGGTCCCAAACCTTTGGAACGGCGAGCGCCCCCTGCGGTCATTGATCTCTTTGGTCTTGGCAAGCACCGCTTTATCGTCATGGCTTCCCAAATATATGTTTTCGAGTTTCACTTTGAGCCGGAGAATGGGATTGTTGGAGTATTTTCGTGGAATTGCGTGGTAACAGCGGTTCGTATCGAGATCCGTGGGCTTTCCCGCGAAAAGGCGCGGCACCACATAGCCCGGCCCTTTTCTAGTCGAAAGAGCCACCGCGCCGGCGGTTCGCGCCGCCAAGAGTGCGATATCGGAGCCGCTTTCTCCCAGGCCGATCACTAGGACGCGTTCCCCCCTCCAGATTTTCCTCGCTCAAAAAAGTCGAGGAGTGCTGGATACGGCCATCGAATGTCTCGAGGCCGGGAAAATGAGGCATTTTCGGCTCGGAATGAACGCCGGAGCAGATGGCGACGCAATCCACTTCGACGAAACCAACATTGTCTGTGTTCGAACTATCGCGCCAATGGACGCGCCACGATTTGGTTTGCGGAAGAGGCTCGACCCTGGTAACGAAGGTGCCCAACCGGAGATTCTCGTAGAGGTTAAAACGTTTCGCATAGGCGTCGAGATAGGCGAGATACTCATCGCGGTTCCATATGACGGGCTGCGCTTCTTTTCCGTCGGAATAACTGCCAAAGCTGGTGGTGAGGTTGCTGCTCGTCAGCCGCAGGGCGCCATAATGACTCCGGTAGACGCCACCGGTGCCCATTGATGCCTCGAATGCAAACACCTCGTGCCCTTGCTCCATCAGCTCCTTCATGGTTGCCAGCCCGGCGGGGCCAGCGCCGATCACGGCCACTCGCCGCGATAGTTTTGGGCCGGGTTCTTTCATGTTTGGGTGCAATGGCTTGCTGGTCTGTTGGGTATACGTGCTGTTTGCCATTCGTCCACGAAGCTCCATTTGAAGTGTTGTCTCTTATATTCTCTCGTATACCGATAAAATGTGTGCCAAAACCTATAATAAACAAGTTGTATTTACGGACTCTAGTGTTGTAGTGCATATATATAGCGTTAAGAGCGAGTAATAGCTGATATTGTTGTGCGCACAAAGCTTTCTCGCATGATAATAATGGTATTGTGTATTTTAGTTCTCGCTATATTTTATAATCGTCATGGTATAAAAGTCACAATCCAGGGCATCAGGAGGAGTCGTGGATGCGGGTATGGACAAACGTGTCTATTGCCGCAATTAAGGCGGCACTTCCTTCGTTGAGCTGTGGGGCGACGCGAAAATGGTTCTTCGAGAGGCCGAATTCCTCGCCAGGCACCAATGAAATTCCGTTTTCGGCGCAGAAAGCTAGAAAATCTGGTCCGGATCCAAGCTGCGGTGGAAGGTGCATGACGAAGCAATTGGCGGTGGATGCGGAGCACCATATGCCCCTCGACCGAAGCGCTGCGACAAGCATTTTGGTTTGCGTGCCGACGTGTTCCACCGTTCGCTGAATATGGTTGTCGTCGTTGAGCCCGATCAGCGCAATCCGCGCGCTGAGTCCGGAGACCGGAAATCTCGGCGATCGCGCTTCGAGTTGCGCGATAATTTGTTCGTTCGCGGCGCAATAGCCGACACGCAGGCAAGCAAGGCCATATGCCTTGGAGAAGGTTCTCAAGACGATCAGATTGGGGATGTCGTGAATCAATCCCAAGCACGATTCCGAATCGTCGAATTCGCCGTTCGCTTCGTCGACGACGACGGATCCGCGCGCCGCCTCGCATAGCCGGCGAATTTCGGACTGTTTCTCGACAATCCCTGTCGGGTTGTTTGGATTTGCGAGATAGGTGATGCTCGCCGAGCCGGCAGCGCTTTTCATCGCATCGAAATCGGTCTCCAGGCCCTGCTTCATTTTGACGAATCGAAGCGTGGAGCCGAAACGCGAAACGATGGTGGCCACTTTTGGGAAAGTGACTTCGGGCGCGACAACGGTCGAGCCTGCCAGGAGGCAAGAGCCGAAAATCGCGAAAAGCAAACCGTCGATGCCCGCTCCAAGAATTATATTGGCTGGCGTCAGGCCGGTTTTTTCCGCCAGTGCCGCTTTTAGCGCAATATTTTCTTTGGAAGGATAGTGCGCGAGATTGTCGCCGGCGTGTTCCTGCACCGGGATGAGCGGTGAGCAGCCGAGCGGATTGGTCGTCAGTGTAAGGTCATGTCGCGCGCTTGATTGCATAAAATACATTGCGGCGCTCCATTTACTTCGTTTTTAATTCTTGATCATTGTATGAAGTAAGGTCTTCGTAATATAAATCGATGTCGTCGAGAAATAATGCGCGCGTCAATGCGGATACCATCCGTTTCGAGCCGTACCGCCGCCAAGATAGGGAAAGCGGGCAATCGGACTATTGGCGGGAGCTTGCCCGGGTGTGAACTTGTCTCCCCAGAGCGCGATCTGGCCCTTGAAGAGGCTAAGCTCCGGCCGGTTGTCGATGTTCACTTCGAAGCCGGTGGCGGATATCAAAAAATCGAAGTTTTCGTAGGTATCGCCGAGCGGCGCCCGGACGCTCTGGCCTTCGCTATGGATTCTACCGGTATCGACGTTCAACCTCAGGGAAAAATTGGACTGCGACATGCAGAAGTCGTACTGCGCTTGCGTCGCGGGTTGGCGATGCCGGAATAGCTGGCTGAGAAATTCATAGCGCCGATTTTCCGGCATATCCGCGAAATGGCCGAGAAAGCCGCTGAACTGGATCCAGTTTGCTGGATTGATTGTTGGGAGCTTGTCACGGCGCGCCAGGACGGACACATGCGCGGCGCCCGCTTGGAGCGCGGCCTTTGCATTGTCAAAAGCCGAGGCGCCCGACCCGAGCACGGCAACCCGCTTCTCCCGCAGACCGGTGAAATCGATCGGCTCAGCCGCATGCGCGCGGATTGAGCTTGGGAGCGCCCGGACGTTTTCGGGAATGAGAAGATTTCCGTTCCCCTCCATTCCGGTGGCCAGAACGATTTTCCGCGCGAAAATTCGCTGGGGGCCGTCCGGCGACGCGACGTGGACACACAGGAGATCGGAATCGCACGGCTCGATGAGTTCCACCTTGCAACCACTGCGAATGGGCAAGTTCAACGTCCTCGAAAACCAATTGAGGTAACGTTGCCAGTCCTCGCGAGGAATTTTTGTTATTTCACTCCACGCGTTCGCGCCGTATTCCGCTTCGAACCATGCTTGAGGCGTCAAACTCGGGATCCCGAAATCAGGCCCCGTCAGGGTCTTGCCGGTCCGTAGCGTCGGCATTCTCGCATAATTGAGCCAAGGCCCCTCGAACCCGCTCTCATTCGCGTCCAGCACTAAAATATTGTCGACGCGCTCGAGCAATAGGCCAAAGGCGACGGACAAACCGCATTGGCCGCCGCCGACGATGACGACGTCGAACACCTTTTCCCCAGCGAGGAAGCGCGGCCGAACCCATGATTGAGAAGGGTATTGCAATCGCGAAAGATCACGCGCGACCTCAGCTTCCAACATGTTTAGGCCACTCATCATGCCTCTCTAACCTGCATCCTTCACTTTTCGCGGTCTTGGTTATCTCCGATCGCCGCACTGGCGATTTGAGCCAGCGAGCACAAAATCTTGCACGCCACAAAGCTGGTCCGGGGCGTTTTCAACCTGTTTAACATCATGTAATTGCTTGCTAATATTCCTGCGATTGATGCCGTCCGGCCGATCGAGGTCCGGCAATCGCATGGCCGGGACCGAACGCGGCGGCCTTGGCTGGATCAGTGACGGCGGGAAGCGGACAGGACGATTGGCGCGTCGTGAATCCTTCCCGCGCGGCGTGGCGACGTCACTCGCGGTGGATGTCGAGCGCGGCCCAAAAATACAACTTTCCGCGATTTGATGATGGGCTGTTTCCCGGCGGATTGCCGTTCGCGGTCATTGTCCCGCAGCGCCGGCCGGGTTCATCAGGCTCGCGCGTCCGAGAGGAAATTGGCGCCTGAGACTACGGGAAGGCCCGAATAATAATTTTCTTCTATCGATTTAAATTTTTTAAGTTTACTACTTTAGGTAGTGGTGTCATCGTCAGTTGCGTAATGGTTAGGCGGGGAATGTGCGGTCGCATCCACTGGAATCTCCCGCCGGCCTCAATCCGCGAGTTTCAAGCAGAAAATGGCAGCTCCGAACATAGCCTTCCTATTTACGTCTCCAACCAAGCATCGCCAGCCCTCTGGCTCGGACAGTCCATGAAATAGCATAAACCCCGGCCCACTAAAATGAGGCCGTCCAAAGCAAATGAAGGATCGTCATGGAGTTTTTTTCAACAAATGACGTGCATCCTAGGGATAAAAAGGAATATTGGAGGTCCGTGGCATCCAGTGTATTCCTAGAATTGAATTGTGTACCACGCGATAAAAACCGCTTTGAAGCAGATATGAGCTCTGTCGAGTTAGCCGATTTAAAGCTCATCACGATAAATACCGGTGAGTGTACCGTTTTCAGAAACGATGCCATCATCAAGCGCGCGCAGAGCGACGACTTCATGCTGAGCATTCAACTAACAGGCGCGGTGTGCCTTCAGCAGGGTCGCGCCTCGGCGTATCTTCAGCCTGGGGATTGTTGCTTATACGATGGTTCGCGTCCGTATCGTATTGATGTTCCCCAAAAAGGAAGCCAGCTCGTCGTGAAAATGGGACGCCACCACCTCGAGCGGCGGCTTGGGCGGTTGGAGAGATTTACCGGGCGCTTGTTGCGAGGCGACGATGCTGTTTCGAGCATCATGGCGGGATTTTGGCGGCTGCTTCCGGAAAGGGCCGAGTCCGTGGACCGGCATTTCGCTTCGCGGCTTGCTGTTCAGGCGCTGGACTTGCTGGCCTCCGCGCTCGAGGAGGGACCATCTGGAGATCGCCAAAGCTCGACCTGCCGCGCGTTGACGGTCATGCGCATCAAGGACATTATCGAACTTCGATTGAGTAAACCCGATTTGTCTTGTGCCGGCATCGCGGCGGAAGCCGGCATCAGCCGCCGCTATCTCAGCCGTTTGTTCGAAGCCGAAGACATCTCGGTCGAGGCTTATATCAAGCGGCGCGGTCTCGAGATGTGCCGCGAGGCGTTCCAATCGAAGCAACAAGCATCGCGTAGCATCGGAGAGATTTCATTCGGCTGGGGGTTCAAGGACGCCGCCCATTTTAGCCGGAGCTTTAAGGCGTACTACAATGAATCGCCACGAAATTATCGCTCGAGTCAGCCATGTTCTGCGGGTTGATGGCAGACGGAAATTTAAATTATTGTATAAATTACGGTGTTTTATAACGTAATGTCCTTTACTGCGAAGAGCGTATTAGAATTTGTAGCTTACCCCGATTTGTATGCACGGTTCAATTTCCCACAGGCTAAAGGCCGTGTTGGGAAGTGCGCTCGTAGGCGCCGGATGGCCGTAAAATGCCGGGAATTGACGTGTCGGGATATTCGAGGCGAAGCGACCAGTTTCGCGGGACCGCCTATTGGGACCGGCGCCATGGCGTGCCCCATCCCAATATGCAATCGCCGTTCGACTTCGAGTTTGTCTTGATCGACCGAGATTAAACGAGTCAGGGCAATCCGAATACGACGACGGCGTCGCCCTGCGGATAGCCCCAGATGGCGCTACCGCCGGCCGCGACCGCGACATATTGTTTGCCATCGATGGCATAGGTGATGGGGGGAGCGTTGACGCCGGCCCCGCAGTTGAAGTGCCACAGCAGATCGCCCGATGCCGCGTCGAAGGCGTCGAATTCGCCATTGCCTTCGCCGGTGAAAACGAGTCCGCCAGCCGTGGCGACGACACCGCCGATGAGCGGCTGTGGCGTCTTCTTCTGCCATAAGATCTTGCCGCCGTGGTTGAGGTCGAGCGCGGTCAGCGTGCCCCATGTGGGAACATCGGCTGGATCGGCCGTCGTATAGTCCACGGCGGGCTTATCGCCGACTGCGGGCAGCGTGGCCGTCTTGAAGAGCGTCGGCAGGTGCATGGCTGCGATATAGACGACGCCTTTCGCACGATCGACCGAGGCTGGCGACCAGCTGGCGCCGCCGCCGACACCGGGCGAAATGGTCACGCCCTCGGGTGTTGGCGCTTTAAACAGATTCTCCTGCGGCACGAACGGCTCGGATTTGTACAGAAGCTTACCGTCTCGCCGGTCGTTGACGAAATACCACCCGAGCTTGCTGGCTTCCCCGGCGGCCGGCACGCTTTGACCATCGATTGTCACGTCGAACAGGGAAGGTGGGCTTGCGACATCGTAGCCCCAGAGATCGTGGGGCACCTGCTGGAAACCCCAACGCAGTTTGCCCGTCTTCACGTCCACCGCGACGAGCGAAACGGTCCAGAGGTTGTCGCCGGGACGCCCCGTGCCCGTTGCCTGGGGCGAGGGATTGCCGATGCCGAAATAGAGGAGCCCGAGCTCGGGATCGAGGGCCGGCGTATGCCAAACGGTGCCCCCGCCGTATTTCCAAGCGTCGCCATGCCCGGCCATCTCCGCCTTTTCCCTAGGGATGTCACGCGGCAGCGGCACGCCATAGGATGTCTCGCTGGCGAATTGTCCTTCCCAGCCGGCCTGTGTGGAATCGAATTGCCAGACGCGGTTGCCGGTGGCCACGTCGAAGGCGGCGAGGAACGCCGTCTGGCCGGAATTTCCAGCGATGCCAACGACTGTGCCAAGGGGCGCGCCAGGGCGACCGCTTTCGAGATGGAGGCCATAGCCTACCCCCGTGACCCCGATGAAAACCTTGCCGTCGTAGACAAGCGGCGCGGAATTGGCACCGACACCGCTTTGTCCCGAGGACGCCCGCGCATCGGTCTCCTTGATCTTGGCGAGCGCGGCTTTGTCCTCGGCCGTGGCCTCGGCGGGCGTCGCCAGCACGACGTCCCAAACGACCTGGCCGTTTTTCTGGTCGAGCGCGACGAGATGGGCATCGACGGTGGCAACGAAGACCTTGCCGTCGCCGATCGCGACGCCGCGATTTGCCGGTCCGCAGCAGATCTTCTTGACGGTGACCTTGTGCTCGTAGTGCCAAATCTTCTTGCCTGTCCTGGCATCGAGCGCCGAGACGCTGGACATCGGCTCGGACAGATACATCACGCCATCGGCGACAATCGGGGTGGCCTGGAACGTCGCTGCTTTACCGGTCTGGTAGATCCATTTCGGGACGAGACCTTTGACATTACCGTCCGTGATCTGGTCGAGCGGCGAGAAGCGCAAATTGGAATAGGTGCGTCCATTCATCAGCCAGTTGTCTTTGTCTTGATCCGCCGCGACGAGGCCAGCCGAAGTCGTATCCGCCGCATGCGCGGCAAGCGAGAACCCGGCGAGCCCAATCAGACCGCAAGCGAAGACCGTCGTGCGAGACCCCATTTTCATCCCTTCCAATCGTCGAAATAGTTTTGGATCATCCATATTCCATCCATGGTACCATGGCTGATAAATTTGCTATGACCAGTTGTCTTTATAGCAACAAAACCGTCAATTGCGAGCGTCGCGAGGCAATTCGCGGCGGCTTCGATGGGGAACAGGATGCCGGCGGGGATAGACCCGGAATAGGCGACGGACAGCAAGGCGAGGAGGTGCTCGCGATCAGCCTCGAGCTCCAGCCGGCCCCCATCTGTCATGCGCATGAGGACAGTGCCCCTCCCGAAAACAAGGCCCTTTTCGCCGATCTCGATCGCTCGGCGAATGTCAAATGGCCAAAGCGGATCGCGAAGTCCTTTTCGAAAAAGTCGCGCTTCATCGGCGGTTCGCCGTCTTGTGCAAGAGGCCGGACCGGCTCGAAGCACGCGAGGTAAAGACACCGCTACCGATGGCGATCGTCAATAAATATAGGTAAAATTACCTAAAACGATCTCGCGCCGCAAGCCTTGGCGGCGCGTTAAGACCAGGCTCACGATACGCAAGCGTTCGCTGTCTCCGGCCGCGCCGGAGGTTTCCAGGATGAGTCTCGTTGAAAAAAACAATGCTGGCGCGCCCCCGTAGGATTCGAACCTACGACCCTCGGGTTCGAAGCCCGATACTCTATCCAGCTGAGCTAGAGGCGCATGCGTGTAGCTTACGCGAGGATCCCGTCGTTGCAAAGGCGGGTCGCGCGCCGGGTCTTGGTAGACCGGGCGGTCCCCGGTTCGCGGCACAGGCGGCGAACCGGGGCCACTGGGTTAGTCGTGCCCGTGGGCGGTCTCGTTGATCGTCAGCGTCCGCATTTCCGAGAAATCGATCGCGACGGGGGGCTTGTCGCGACCCGCGGCGAGCTGGAACGTCTTGATGACATGCTCGAGACGGCGGAAGGTTTCCTTGTAGGCATCCGACGTTTCATCGAGAGCGAGGGGCTTGAGGCAATATTCAATGATTTGGCGCGGCCGTTCGAGTTTGCTCATCTGTCGTTCCTCCGGGTGCTCCTGGGCCTTCCGGCGGCCAGAGCGGTGTCAGACCTTTGCATCGCCTCGCGGCATAAATCAACGCGAACCGCAAGCGACCGTGCCGCTCCAACGGGCCAAGAGGGCGTCTCCATCTCCGCGGACCTCTCAAGGTGATCGTAAATCGCTTTGTTTTTCAATGAGTTGGCGCTTAACTCGGAACCCTTTTAGCTGCGCCGGCTTTCCGCCGCGCGGCGCAAGGCATCGGCCAAGGCGCTTTGGCCAGGCGCGTCTGGGGCCTTGTTTTGCGTGTTCTTGCCTTGCGGGCGCGGTGCGGGTTGCCCAGCGGGGATGTTCGCCGCGGCGGCGCGGGGCTTGGCGACGGCCTCGTCGTCGAGGCGCAAGCTCAGGGCAATGCGCTTGCGGGGTTTGTCGACCTCCAGCACCTTGACCCGTACGGTCTCGCCCGATTTCACGACCTGGCGTGGATCCTTGATGAAGGTCTTCGCCATGGCGGAAACATGGATCAGGCCGTCTTGATGCACGCCAATGTCGACGAAAGCGCCGAAGGCGGCGACATTCGTCACGGTGCCTTCCAGGATCATGCCGGGCTCGAGGTCGTTCAGCGTCTCCACGCCGTCCCGAAAGCCGGCCACTTTGAAAGCCGGCCGGGGATCGCGGCCGGGCTTTTCCAGTTCCTTCAAAATATCCGTGACGGTCGGAAGGCCAAAAGTCTCGTTGGCGAAGGCGCGGGGATCGAGTTTGCGCAGAGCGGCGGCATTGCCGATCAGCCCTTTGATGTCGTCGTTGGCGGCCTCGAGGATCTTGCGGACGACGGGATAGGCTTCCGGATGCACGCCGGACGAATCGAGAGGATCCTCGCCGCCGGTAATCCGGAGAAAGCCCGCGCATTGCTCGAACGCCTTCGGTCCAAGGCGGGGAACCTCCTTCAAAGCCTTGCGGGAACGGAAGGGGCCGTTGGCATCGCGATGGGCGACGATGTTTTGCGCCAGGCTCGAGCCGACGCCCGACACCCGCGCCAACAGCGGCGCCGAGGCCGTATTGAGATCGACGCCGACTCCGTTCACGCAATCTTCCACCACGGCGTCGAGCGAGCGGGAGAGTTTCGTCTCGCTGAGATCGTGCTGATATTGGCCGACGCCGATGGATTTCGGGTCGATCTTCACGAGTTCGGCGAGCGGATCTTGCAGCCGCCTGGCAATCGAAACCGCGCCGCGCAAGGTCACGTCGAGATCCGGCAGTTCCTCCGAGGCAAAAGCCGAAGCCGAATAGACCGAGGCGCCGGCCTCGGAGACCACCACCTTGGTCATTTTGAGTTCGGGCCGCAGCCGCACCAATTCGCTCGCGAGCCTGTCCGTTTCGCGCGAGGCCGTGCCGTTGCCGATTGCAATCAGCTCGACGCGGTGCTCCGACGCCAGCCTGGCGAGAATGGCGAGAGCTTCGTCCCAGCGCCGCTGCGGTTCGTGGGGATAGATGGCGGTCGCGGCCAAAACCTTGCCGGTGGCATCGACGACCGCCACCTTGACCCCCGAACGGAAACCGGGATCGAGCCCCATGACCGCGCGGGCCCCCGCAGGAGCGGCCAGCAGGAGATCGCGCAGATTGGCGGCAAAGACCCGCACGGCCTCTTCCTCGGCGGCGCTCCAAAGCCGCATCCGCAAATCGACGGTAAGGTGAACCAGGATTTTCGTCCGCCAGGCCCAGCGGACGGTTTCGGCGAGCCAGCGGTCCGCCGCCCGTCCGCGCTCGGCGATGGCGAATTTTTGCATGATCCGCAGCTCGAAGGCGCTGGGGCCGGTGGGCGGCGTAGCGGATGGCGGCTCGGGCTCGAAGGAAAGATCGAGAATCTCTTCTTTTTCACCGCGAAATAGAGCCAGAATCCGGTGCGAGGGCAGTTTTGCGAAAGCTTCCGCGAAATCGAAGTAATCGCTGAATTTAGCGCCGGTTTCCTTTTTGCCGTCGCGCATGCGGGAGGTCAGCCGCCCGCTGGTCCACATCAATTCGCGGAGCGAGCCGATGAGATCGGCGTCTTCGGCAAAACGCTCGACCAGAATGGCGCGCGCGCCGTCCAAGGCTGCCATGGTGTCGGCAATGCCTTTGTCCGCATTCAGGAAGGCCTCCGCAGCTGCGCGGGGGTCTTGCGTGGGGTCGCCGAGCAGGAGGCTTGCAAGCGGTTCGAGGCCGGCTTCCCGGGCGATTTCCGCCTTGGTGCGGCGTTTTGGCTTGAAGGGGAGATAAATATCCTCCAGCCGGCCCTTGCTGTCGGCGGCGATAATGCTGGCTTCCAGAGCGGCGTCGAGCTTGCCTTGCTCGCGGATGGATTTGAGAATCGCCGTGCGGCGTTCCTCCAGCTCGCGGAGATAGCCCAGCCGCTCTTCCAAGGTGCGCAATTGCGCGTCGTCCAGCGCCCCGGTCGCTTCCTTGCGGTATCGCGCGATGAACGGCACGGTCGATCCGGCGTCGAGCAAGGCGATGGCGGCTTCCACCTGCTCGCCGCGCGCACCCAATTCTTTCGCGATCTTGAGCGAGAGCACGCTTGTCATCCGGGGACCTTTCGCAAGATTTATCATGAAGTTCGAACTTTATCCCGGCGGCAAGAGGCTGCCTCATGGGACGATGTTCGAACGGGCCAGGGCCGGCCCCTCGAGTGATGGGCGGGGAGGCATATGGACGAGACCGGAGCGATTCTTCAATCCCCGTCTCTTCAATCCGCGTCCTGGCGGGTTTACAACGTCCCTCCCCGATATGTCCGCGGCCCGTTCGTGACGGAAGCCGGCGCGGTCATGTCGAATCCGGGGGCGTTTGCGAAAGAGCGCGCGCGACTCTTGCCGTTTCGCGTGCGCCTTGCTACATGAGCCCCCTTAGCTCGCTTTCTCTTGCCGTCTTACGCCGGCCCGCGGCAACGCGGTGGTCTCGTTATTTGACGGACACCGGTGGGAGGAAGCGTCCCAACAACACGAACCGCCGGCGCAGCCTTTCAGGGCTTTTCAGGAGAATGAATGTCAGACGTTTCGACCTACACGCCATCGCGTGAGGATTTCGCCTCTTTGCTCGACGAGAGCTACGGCGATAATGAAGCCTTCGAAGGCTCGGTAATCAAGGGCATTGTCGTTGCCATTGAAAAAGATGTCGCCGTCATCGACATCGGCTTGAAGACGGAAGGGCGTGTCGCCCTCAAGGAATTCCAAGGTCCCGGCCGCGAAGGCCCGGTGAAGGTTGGCGACGAGGTCGAGGTTTACCTCGAACGCATCGAAAACGCACTCGGCGAAGCCGTGATCTCGCGCGACAAGGCGCGGCGCGAGGAAAGCTGGGTCAAGCTCGAAAAGGCTTTCGAGCGCCAGGAAAAGGTCGAAGGCGTGATCTTCAACCAGGTCAAGGGCGGCTTTACCGTCGATCTCGACGGCGCCGTGGCCTTCTTGCCGCGTTCCCAGGTCGATATCCGGCCGATCCGCGACGTGACCCCGCTGATGCAGGTGCCGCAGCCGTTCCAAATTCTCAAGATGGATCGCCGCCGCGGCAACATCGTGGTCTCGCGCCGCACGGTCCTCGAAGAGAGCCGCGCCGAGCAGCGCCATGAAATCGTGGCCAATCTCGAAGAAGGTCAGGTCATCGACGGCACCGTGAAGAACATCACGGATTACGGCGCGTTCGTGGATCTGGGCGGAATCGACGGCCTGTTGCACGTCACGGATATTGCGTGGCGGCGTGTCAACCACCCGACCGAGGTGCTGACGATCGGCCAGACCGTCAAGGTCAAGATCATCAAGATCAATCACGAGACCCATCGCATCTCGCTCGGCATGAAGCAGCTGCTCGAGGATCCGTGGCAGGGCATCGAGGCCAAATATCCGATCAACTCGCGCCATCATGGCCGCGTGACCAACATCACCGACTACGGCGCGTTCGTCGAGCTGGAAGCCGGGATCGAAGGTCTGATCCACGTCTCCGAAATGTCCTGGACCAAGAAGAACGTGCATCCCGGCAAGATCGTCGCGACGAGCCAGGAAGTCGATGTTCAGGTTCTCGAAGTCGATCCCGTCAAGCGCCGGATTTCGCTCGGCCTCAAGCAGACCCTCGCCAATCCGTGGGAAAGCTTCGCCGAGAAATATCCAGTCGGTTCCGAGGTCGAGGGCGAGGTCAAGAACAAGACCGAATTCGGTCTGTTCATCGGTCTCGACGGCGATGTCGACGGCATGGTCCATCTGTCCGATCTCGATTGGAACAAGCCTGGCGAACAGGCGATCGAGGACTTCAAGAAGGGCGATATCGTCAGGGCCAAGGTGTTGGACGTCGATACCGAGAAAGAGCGGATCTCGCTTGGTATCAAGCAGCTCGGCGCCGATGCTCACGCTCCGCAAGCGAGCGAGGACGCCAGCGCGGGCGATCTGAAGAAAGGCAATGTCGTGACGTGCGAGGTCATCGACGTGAAGGAAGGCGGCATCGACGTCAAGATTGCCGGCTCCGATCTCGTCGCCTTCATCAAGCGCAACGAACTGGCGCGCGACCGCGCTGATCAACGGCCCGAGCGTTTCGCCATCGGCGAAAAGGTCGATGCCCGCATCACCCAGTTCGACCGCCGCGCGCGCAAGATTTCCGTTTCCATCAAGGCGCTCGAATTCGCTGAGGAAAAGGAAGCCATTGCGCAATACGGCTCGGCCGATTCCGGCGCCTCGCTCGGCGACATCCTCGGCGCGGCCTTGAAGGCCCGTGCCGCCGATGCCCCGAAAAAGGAAGACGACGAATAAGCAGGAGCTCCGGCTCCTTGTGATCGAGACCCGCGCGGATCGTTCCGCGCGGGTTTTTCTTTTCTCCAGGCAGGGATTGCCATGACGCGTTCATCGCGCGAGCCCATCGGGATCGGCGTGGATTTCGGCACCACGAACAGCGTGGTCGCTTTGGCCTTTCCAGGCGGCGAGGTCGAAAGCCTCACCTGGCCCTCGGCGGCCGAGCCCACCTCGACATTCCGCACCGCGCTGACGTTTTGGCGCGAGGGCAAGGTGGTTGAACATGTGGCCGGGCCGGAGGCGATTGCGCGTGCCGCGAAACCGGTGGGCGAGCAACGTTTCGTCCAATCGCTCAAGACCCATCTCGCCAGCACTTTGTTTTCCGAGACGAGGCTCTACGGCAAGCGCTTCACCATCGAGGATTTGGTCGCGGCCTTTCTCGGCCATCTGCTCGAGGGGTTCAGCCTGCCGGACCAATGTCCCGTCGCCTGCGGGCGCCCGGTCGTCTTTGCCGGCTCCAATGCCAGCGAAGATTTGGCCTGCGCGCGCCTCGAGACATCTTATTCCCAAGCCGGGTTGCAAGACATCGATCTCGCCTACGAACCGCTCGGGGCCGCTTATTGGTATGCGCGCGATTTACAGCGGGACGAAACCGTGCTCGTCGCCGATTTCGGCGGCGGCACCAGCGATTTCTCGCTCATGCGGTTTTCCCACGCGGGCGGGCGGCTCGAGGCCAAGGCCCTTTCGCATAGTGGGGTCGGCATTGCCGGCGATACATTCGATTACCGCATCATCGATCATGCCGTCGCGCCGCATCTGGGCAAGGGCGCGACCTACCGCTCGTTTGAAAAGCGCTTGCCGATTCCCGCTTTCTATCACGCCTCCTTTTCGCAATGGCACCAGCTTTCCTGGCTGAAAAGCGGGGAGACTTTGAGCGAATTGCGGAAACTGGCGGCGGTGAGCGACCGCGAAACGGAATTGGAGGCGCTCGCCACCATCGTCGAAATGGACATGGGCTTCGCGCTTTATCGCGTCATCGGCGATTTGAAGGCCGCCCTGTCGCGCCAAGACCGGGCGACCCTGCTGTTCGAAGGGGAAGGCGTGCGGATCGAGACGGAGGTCACGCGGGCGGATTTCGAAAGTTGGATCGCCCCCGATCTCGCGCGGATCGACGGCGCGATCGACGAGGCGCTGCAACTGGCCGGTCTGACGGCTTCCGGCGTCGATGCGGTCTTCATCACCGGCGGCACGTCCTACGTGCCCGCCGTGCGCGCGCTGTTCGACCGGCGTTTTCCAGGCGAGCGAATCCATCAAGGCGATGCGTTTCAGTCGGTGGCCTCGGGGCTCGCCTTGATGGCAGCGGATCGAGTTGGCGCCGATTAGGGCCTTTCCCACGAAAGTCGCGGATTTTCGTGATCGAGGAAATGCCCGGTCTTTCCGCAAAGAGACCGTTCGCGGCGATGATCGCCGTCATTTGTGATAAGGGTCACGCTCAAAGAAATGGCGATCCCGGCTATTGCCGGATATGGTCGCCAAGTGACTCCCGCCGTTTGCTCGTTTCGTTCTCGTTTGCTCGTTTCGTCCTTGGGATTACGTTTTCATGCCTCTTTCGTCCGATCAACTCGTCGACCGGCGCCGTTTGCAACGGCGTCTCACTTTCTGGCGTGCCGCTGCTTTTGTGACCCTTGCCGTGGCGATCTTGGCCGCCGGGTGGCGGTTGAGCGGACGGGGCGGCGCGGCTTCCCTCGTGCCGCATATCGCGCGTGTCTCCATCGAAGGGATCATTACCGGCGACCGCGACACGATCAAGCTTCTCCACGATGTCGAGACCTCGAATGCCAAGGCGGCGATCATCTCGATTGACAGCCCCGGCGGAACGACGGCGGGCGCGGAGCGGCTGTACGAGGCGATCCGCCGGGTGGCCGTGAAAAAGCCGACCGTGGCGGTTGTTCGGGGCCTCGCGGCCTCCGGGGGCTATATCGCGGCGATCGGGACCGACCATATCGTCGCGCAAGGGACGTCGCTCGTGGGATCGATTGGCGTCCTGTTCCAATTCCCCAATGTTTCCAAAGCGCTGGAGACGATTGGCGTGAAGGTGGAGACGATTAAGTCCTCCCCGCTCAAGGCCTCGCCGAACGGGCTGGAGCCAACGTCGCCCGAGGCGCAGGCCGCCATCGCCGCGTTGGTCGCCGACAGTTACGATTGGTTCAAGACGCTGGTGAAGGAGCGCCGCAAGCTTGATGACACAGGCCTGGCCGCGGTCTCCGACGGCCGCGTCTTCACAGGGCGCCAGGGTCTTGGTCTGCATCTCGTCGACAGTCTCGGCGAAGAACGCGAGGCGATCCAATATCTCGAGACTTCACGCGGAATCGCCAAGAATCTTCCGATTGTCGATTGGAAGAAATCCACGCCATTTTCAGGTTTTGGGCTATTTAGCGCCGTGGCTGGCGGCGCGCGCGACCTCGGCCTGCCGGCTTTAGCAGATGTAATTGAGCAAGCAAGCCGCTTGGCGGAGGGGAAGTCCCTTGACGGTCTGTTGACGATTTGGCAGGCTCAGAGTGGGAATTGAACCGGGCATCCGGTTCATTTTGTTTAATTTTTCACCCTGCTCCTAAAGAACGCCTGGCCGGAAGTTTATTTCCGCCGGGTGCGAACCAGCGGCGGTATCCATGCGTTAGGCCGGGTCGTTGGGTAAATATGCGGACGAAGCAAATCGGGCCGTCCTATAGAGATGGGCCGATGGGAAGGACGGAATGATTAAGTCAGAATTGATCCAACGGATCGCGGATCGTAATCCTCACCTCTATCTCAGGGACGTCGAGAAGATCGTGAATGCGATTCTCGACGAGATCACGAAAGCATTGGCGCGCGGGGATCGCGTCGAACTCCGGGGCTTCGGGGCGTTTTCCGTCAAGCGCCGGGATGCGCGGGTCGGGCGCAATCCGCGCACGGGCGTTCATGTCGAGGTCGAAGAAAAGTCCGTGCCCTTCTTCAAGACGGGCAAGGAAATGCGGGAGCGGCTGAACGAGGGTTATCTCAGCTCGTAGGATCCCGGTTCTTTCCCCTTGTTGGGACGGTCTAACTTCTAGCCTAAGGGCGGGGTATGGCGTAAAGCACGGTGCGTGGAGACGTGCTCCGCGCTTGAAAAACTATCGCGCCGGGAAAGGGAGTTGGAATCCGGAATGGTCAAGTTTCTGAAGCTTCTCATTCTTGTTCCGGTTGGGGTTGCGATCCTGGCGTTCTCGATCGCAAATCGCGCCATCGTGACGGTGTCCTTCGATCCATTCTCGTCGCCTGACGTGTCCGGGGCCTTTGTCAAAGCGCCGCTCTTCGCCGTCATGTTCGCGGTTTTGATCGTAGGGGTGATCATCGGCGGCACCGCGACGTGGTTTTCGCAGGGGTCTAACCGGCGAAAGGCGAGGGCCGCGCGCAACGAAGCGGAGCAATGGCAAGAGGAAGCAGCCCGGCTGCGTGAGAAGGTTCCAGCCGCCGGGACGCAAAGCCGGACCTTGGTTCGCTAGGACGTTTCGACGGGGGCGCTCTGGCCTTGTGGCCCAATGCCTTGACGCCGCGCGGGTTTATTTGACCTCACCATGGTCGCTCATTCCTCGAGACCCAAGCTTGACCCCTCGAGACCCAAGCCCGCGGCGCGCTTCCTGGGGATGACGGCACCTGAATGTTTCCCGCTCTAAAATCGAAATATGGATTCGCTGGCCCCTGAGATCTAGGGCCCTATTCGCGCTCCCGGCAAGGGAGCCCTTTTCAAGAGGTTGAAGGCTCGCGTGCTGACCGTCAAAATCTGTGGTCTTTCCGATGCCGCTGGTCTCGATGCCGCGCTTTCAGCGGGCGCCGATATGGCCGGCTTCGTGTTCTTCGAGGCGAGCCCCCGGCATGTCGCGCTGGATCGCGCGCAGGCGCTGGGCGCCCGCGTGGCCGGGCGGGCGCGCAAGGTCGCGCTTACCGTCGACGCGGACGACGCCGGACTTGCCGCGGTCATCGAGTCCTTGGCGCCGGATATGCTGCAACTGCATGGGCAGGAAACGCCGGAGCGGGTCTCCTACGTCCGGGCGCGGTTCGGTCTGCCGGTGATGCGGGCGATCCGGGTGGCGTCCGCCGGAGACCTCATCGAGGCCGCGCGGTTCGATGTGGTGGCCGATTATCTCCTGTTCGACGCGCGGGCGCCAGGCGATGCGGTGCTGCCTGGCGGCAATGGCGTCGCCTTCGATTGGCGGCTGTTGCGGGGGCTGCAAATCCGCAAGCCTTGGTTGCTGGCGGGCGGTCTCAACTGCAAGAACGTGGCCCAGGCTTTGGCCGAGACCGGTGCCCGGGGAGTCGACGTCTCCTCCGGCGTCGAGACAAGCCCCGGCGTCAAGAGTCCGGAGAAAATCGCGCGCTTTGTCGCGCTGGCGCGAAAGGCCGGCGAAGAGCTTGGATCGATCCCGGCAATCGGATAAAGCTCAAACCTTCAAACATACATAGGCGGCCATCGTGACCATCGACATTCCCAATTCCTTCCGCCATGGCCCCGACGAGCACGGCCGGTTCGGCATATTCGGCGGCCGTTTCGTCGCGGAAACTCTGATGCCGCTGATCCTCAATCTCGAGGCGCATTACGAGGCCGCCAAGATCGACCCGGCGTTTCAAGCCGAGTTCAAGTACCTCTTGACCCATTACGTCGGACGGCCCAGCCCGCTTTATTATGCAGAGCGGCTGACGGAGCATTTGCGCGAGAAAGCCAGTGCGGCCGGCAAATCCGGCGGCGCCAAAATCTATTTCAAGCGCGAGGAGCTGAACCATACCGGCGCGCATAAGATCAACAATGTGCTGGGCCAAATCCTGCTCGCGCGTCGCATGGGCAAGAAGCGCATCATCGCCGAGACGGGCGCCGGCCAGCATGGCGTCGCCACCGCCACCGCCTGCGCGCGCTTCGGGCTGGAATGTATCGTCTATATGGGCGCGGTGGATGTCGAGCGGCAAAAGCCCAACGTCTACCGCATGAACGTGCTGGGCGCGAAAGTGGTGCCCGTGCAGTCCGGCGCGCGCACGCTGAAAGATGCGATGAACGAGGCGCTGCGCGATTGGGTCGCCCATGTCGACGACACGTTTTACTGCATCGGCACGGCGGCCGGGCCGCATCCCTATCCCGCCATGGTCCGCGATTTTCAATGCGTGATCGGCGAGGAAACCAAGGCGCAGATGCAGGCTGCCGAGGGGCGGCTGCCCGATTCGATCTTCGCCTGTATCGGCGGCGGCTCCAATGCCATCGGGATTTTCCATCCCTTCCTGGACGACCCCAGTGTCGAACTTTTCGGCGTCGAGGCGGCGGGCTTTGGGCTCGACAAGAAACACGCGGCCTCGCTGGCCGGCGGGCGCCCCGGCGTGCTCCACGGCAACCGTACCTATCTCCTGATGGACGCGGACGGCCAGATCGAGGAAGGCCATTCCATTTCGGCCGGCCTCGACTATCCCGGCATCGGCCCCGAACATTCCTGGCTCAAGGAATCCGGCCGCGTGACCTATCTCTCCACCACCGATGCCGAGGCGGTGGAAGCGTTCCACCGCTGCGCCAGGCTCGAGGGGATCATCCCCGCGCTCGAGCCCGCGCATGCCCTGGCACGGGTGTTCGAGGTGGCGCAGGACCGCGCGCGCGATCACTTGATGGTGGTCAACATCTCCGGCCGCGGCGACAAGGATTTGGCGACGGTCGCGCAATATGATAGCGGCACGGAGCTGGGCGGGATGGTTTGACGGCGGCTTCGCTCCGTCCGTCTATGCAACCTTACCCGCCGCGTTCAATCCGCGTTCCACGTCGGCGATGATGTCGCCGATATGTTCGAGACCCAACGAGAGTCTGACATAGCCGGGCGACACGCCGGAGGAATGTTGCTCCTCGGCCGTCAATTGCGAATGGGTCGTCGTCGCCGGATGAATGGCGAGGCTGCGCACGTCGCCGATATTGGCGACGTGGTAGAAGAGTTGCAGCGCCTCGATGAACCGGCGTCCGGCTTCGCGCCCTGCCGCGAGTTCAAACCCCACCAAGCCGCCATAGCCGCCCGAGAGGTAGCGATCCGCCCGTTCTTTCTGGAGGCCGGTTTGCAGCGAGGGATGAATGACCCGTGTGACCTCCGGGCGCGCGCTGAGAAAGCGTGCAACCGCCAGCGCATTCTCGGAATGGCGCGCGATGCGCAAAGGCAACGTTTCGATGCCCTGTAAGGTCTGGAACGCATTGAATGGCGAGATTGCCGCTCCGAGATCGCGCAAGAGGCGGACGCGCGCGCGAAGAATATAGGCGATGGGGCCGAGCGGCTTCGCGGCCTCGGCCCAAATGGCGCCGTGATAGCCGGGATCCGGCGTATGCAGAGCCGGTTGCCTGGCGGGATGGGCTTCCCAATCGAACGTGCCGCCATCGACGATAATGCCCCCGATCGAGGTGCCGTGACCGCCGAGGTATTTCGTGGTGGAATGCACGACGATCGCCGCGCCATGCTCGAGCGGGCGGCTCAGAAGAGGGGCGGCGGTATTATCGACGATGAGGGGAATCCCAAACGTTTTGCCAATCGCGGCGACTTCGGCAATGGGAAAGACGGCGAGCTTGGGGTTTGGCAAGGTCTCGGCATAATAGGCACGGGTGCGCTCGTCAGTCGCGCGCCGGAAATTTTCGGGGTCGACCGGATCGACGAAACGAACCTCGATGCCTTGTTCCTTCAAAGTATTGGCGAAAAGCGCCCATGTCCCACCGTAAAGGTCCGTCGAGCTGACGATATTGTCGCCGGCATGGGCGAGATTTTGCACCGCGATGGCGCTCGCCGCTTGCCCCGAGGCGACGGCGAGCGCGGCGGCTCCGCCTTCCAGCGCCGCGATGCGTTTTTCCAGGACATCGGTGGTCGGATTGCCGATGCGGGTATAAATATTGCCGAGCTCTTGAAGCCCGAACAAGGCTTCGGCATGCGCGGTATCGCGGAATTGGTAGGAGGTCGTCTGATAGATCGGCACGGCCACCGCGCCCGTCGCGGGGTCGGAACGCCAACCGGCGTGAATGGCGAGCGTTTCGAGATGCAGTTTTTGCGTCGTCATAAAGTTCTCTCCGGTGGCGCTGCATCGGGTCTTCAGCTGCCGTGCTTTTTCAGCATTATTCCGGGTTCGAGGGTCTCTTTCGTAAGGATCCAAGTCAATGGATTTTTAGTTTCGATTTACCGGCGAATCCAAATCAAACCGCGCCGTACGCCCCGCTTAAAAGAGAAATGTATTCGCGGCCCTGTGATAGGCGGCCCTATGATAGGGAGGAGATACCGGTCCCGGGTGCGATACTGGCGGCCGCGCATTGCAAGCGCCGTGCATGAATGCTTTGTGTTTGATATTATCGTTTCGTACGCAATAACTTCGAAAATAGTTTTGTGCCGAATTATATCGTTTTCAGCTTCCCGCATAAACGAGGCGCTTTCTACGCTGTCCCCTTCAAAATCCTCCGCGCCTCCTCCGCGTCGCGCGCGATCTGCGCGGTCAGCGCCTCCAGGCTCTCGAACTTCTCCTCCGGCCGGATCCAGGCGATGAAGGAGACGTGCATCACTTTCCCGTAGAGATCGCCGGAGAAATCGAACAGGAAGGTCTCGAGCAGCGGGGCGCCGTTGTCGACGGTGGGGCGGCGGCCGTAGCTGGCGACGCCGTCGTAGGTCTCGCCCTCGACTTCGGCGCGCACCGCATAGATGCCGTGGCGCAGGCGGCAGCTCGGAGGCGCTTGGATGTTGGCAGTGGGGAAGCCGAGCGTCCGGCCGAGTTGCGCTCCCGGCAGGACGGGGCCGGAGATGACATAGGGGTGGCCGAGCAAGGCGGTGGCTTGGGCGATGTCGCCGGCCTCCAGGGCGGCGCGGGTGGCGGTGGAGGAGGCGATTTGAATGGCGCCGGACTCGTCGGAATCGATCCGCTCGACGATCTCGACGGTAAAGCCATAGGTCTCGCCGGCGGCTTTCAAAAAGGCCGGCGTGCCCCCGCGTTTATATCCGAAATGGAAATCGTAACCCGCGATCACCCCGCCGGCGCCGAGCCGTTTGACCAGAATGTCGCGGACGAAATCCTCCGCGGGAAGGCTTGCCAAAGCAGCGTCGAAGGTCAGGACGATCATCCCGTCGATGCCGAGTTTTTCCACCAAGGCGGCCTTGGTCTCGAGCGGACTGAGACGGAAGATCGTGCCCAAGCCGCCAAAAAAATCGCTGGGATGAGGTTCGAAGGTCAGGACGGCGCAGGGCAGGCCGCGCGCGGCCGCCAAAGCCTGGGCGCGATGGATCACGGCGACGTGGCCACGGTGGATGCCGTCGAAATTCCCGATCGCGAGGATCGCCCGCTCCAAACCGGGGGGCGGGGCGAGGGGATCGAGGGCGAGAGTAAAATGACGCTTTGTCAGGGTCTTGACCGGAATGGGGGGCGGACGGCGGCTGCCGCGCCAATTGCGGGCGGACCCTGCCGCGAGCAGCGGGTCCGCGTCAAGCGCCGTGCGTGACGAGCGAAGCACGCGAGAACCCCATTTTCGAGAGGGCGGAGGGAATGGTTTATCAACCTTTCCGGCTCATTATCCCGTCACCGCGCCGGACCGGAGACTTGGATTATGACCGTCGATATCAACATGCCCATTCTCGTGGTCGACGATTATCACACCATGGTCCGCATCATGCGCGGCCTGCTGAAGCAAATCGGGTTCGAAAATGTCGACGATGCCGCGAATGGCGAGGCCGCGCTCGAAAAGATCCAGCAAAAACAATATGGCTTGATTATTTCGGACTGGAATATGGAGCCGATGACTGGGTTCCAGCTGCTCGAGAAAGTACGCGCGGGCACGGCTTCGGCGAATGTGCCCTTCATTATGGTCACGGCGGAATCGAAGACCGATAATATCGTGGCCGCCCGCCAGGCGGGCGTCAGCCATTACATCGTGAAGCCGTTCAATGCGGCAACGCTAAAGTCCAAGATCGACGCCGTTTTCTCGATGGTCGAAGCGGCTTAATCGTCAAATTTCCCAGACCAATGCGCCCATCGCCGCGATGGGTTTGGCTGTTCGCGCGTCGAGGAACTGGCGCAGCGCGGCTCGATCTAACGGCGAGCCCCGCCCGGCGCCATGTAGTTCGGCCCAGTGAATCCCCGATGTGATGAACAAGGCGTCGATCCCTTGGTTATGCGCGCCTTGCATGTCGGTATGCATGGCATCGCCGATTGCCAGGATGCGACGGCGTGGAACGTCTCCCGTCTTATCGCGGACGAGGCGTAGGGCACGCTCGTAAATCGCGGGAAATGGCTTGCCGGCCTGGATGACGGTGCCGCCCATGCCCTCGTAGCGTTCGGCGATGGCGCCGGCGCAATATTCCATCCGGTTGCCAACTTCGACGACGATATCGGGATTGGCGCAGATCATGATGAGGCCGCGGGCCTGCAGCTGGCGGAGGCTCGCATCGTAGTCTTCGAGTTGTACGCCGGGGTCTTGCGAGACGCCGATCGCGACGGCGAGACCTGCCGCGGCGACGTCCACGAGATCAGGCGCGCGGGGCCCGAGCCGGGCTGCTTCCTTGTAGAGATCGAGCTCTCCGGTTGGACCAATATTATAGACTGGCGGACACCCGGCCTCGGCGATCAGCGTGGCGGTCACGTCGCCCGATGTCGCCACCGCATCGAAAAAGTCCGGCGGCGCGCCGAGGGACGCCATGCGTCCGATGACGTTTTTGGCCGGCGCGGGCGCGTTGGTGACGAGCACCACGGTGCCGCCGCCGCGCCGGAAGCGCCGCAGGGCATCCACGGCGGCCGGATGATACGCCACGCCGTTGTGGATGACGCCCCAGACATCGCAGAGGATCAGGTCATAGGCCCCCGCGAGGACGGAGAGACCGTGATCCAGCGAGGGCAAGGCTGCGCGAGATGTGTCCGGGGTCGAGGTCATGGTCCGCCTGGAGGTTGGTCCCGTGGTGAGGAAAGGTTGTTCTTGACCAGGGTTTGGCGCCCGGATCAAGGTGTGTTCCAGTTCGCGGTTTGCCGCGTGCGTTCATTGTCTCGATGCCTCGATCCCAGCGGAATCTCTCATGTCTTCGCCAGCCACCCCGGTCTCCCCCGGCCAAGCCGTTGTCCAGCCTAACGATCTCGAAGCGTTTTGGCTGCCATACACCTCGAACCGGGCGTTCAAGAAGGCGCCCCGTCTCCTGACCGGCGCCGAAGGCACCCGGTATCTCAGCGCCGATGGCCGCAGCATTCTCGACGGAACCTCGGGTCTGTGGTGCTGCAATGCGGGCCATGGCCGCGCGCCGATCGTGAAGGCCATCCAGGAACAAGCGCGGAAACTCGATTTCGCGCCGCCATTTCAGTTCAGCCATCCCCAGGCCTTCACCTTGGCTACGAGGATCGCGGCTTTGGCGCCGGGCGATCTTGACCATGTCTTTTTCACCAATTCCGGGTCCGAATCGGTCGATACCGCGCTGAAGATCGCGCTGGGGTTTCACAATGTGACCGGCCAAGGCGCCCGCCAGCGTCTGATCGGACGCGAGCGCGGCTATCACGGCGTCGGGTTTGGCGGCACCGCGGTTGGCGGCATGGTGGCCAATCGCAAGATTTTCGGGGCGCTGCTTGCCGGTGTCGATCATTTGCCCACGACTTATAACCGGGCCGAGCAGGCCTTCACCGTGGGCGAGCCGGAGTGGGGCGGTCATCTCGCTGAAGATTTGGAACGGCTGGTTGGGCTGCACGACGCCTCGACCATTGCCGCCGTCATCGTCGAGCCGATGGGCGGTTCGACCGGTGTTTTGCCGTCGCCCAAGGGCTATTTGAAGCGGCTGCGTGAAATTTGCGACAAATACGGCATTCTCTTGATCTTCGACGAGGTGATCACGGGCTTTGGCCGGTTGGGCGTTGGTTTCGCGGCGGAGCGTTATGGCGTGGTGCCGGATATGATCACTTTCGCCAAGGGGGTCACGTCGGGCACGGTGCCGATGGGCGGCGTGATCGTGCGCAAGCACATCCACGACGCCTTCATGAAGGGACCGGATTATGCCGTGGAGCTGTTCCACGGCTATACCTATTCGGCCCATCCGCTCGCCTGCGCCGCCGCTCTCGCGACGCTCGACCTTTACCGGGAGGAACGGCTTTTCGAGCGGTCCCGCGAGTTGGAGCCGGTTCTCGCCAAGGCGATCCATGCGCTTCGCGGCGAGCCGAATGTCGTCGATATCCGCAGCGTGGGTCTCGCCGCCGCGGTGGAACTCGCACCCATCGCCGGCGCGCCAGGGAAACGCGGCTACGATACCGTGGCCAATGCCTTCGACCGCGCTGGCGTTCTCCTGCGGGCGGCGGGCGATTCGCTCGTCGTGGCCCCGCCGCTGATCATCGGCGAGTCCGAAATCGGCGAACTCGCCGAGGGGCTGAAGTTTGCGATTAGGTCCGTGGCTTAAGCCTTGAGCACAGCCCGGAGAAACGGTCTCGGCTGTCCGGTAAAACGCGGCGCTAAAACAAAACCTAAGCCGGCCTCCGCGTGGGACCATCCGTCCAAGTCTGCTTAGGGGCTTGCCTTGACGCGGCGCCTTGCTTATGGCTCCCGGCTGAATTCACAGATGACTCGAGCTTCCGGAGACGATCTTGGCCCGCGCGAATTACCTATTTACGAGTGAGTCCGTTTCCGAAGGCCATCCCGACAAGGTCTGTGACCGCATTTCCGACGAAATCGTCGATCTGTTCTTCACGCGCGGCGCGGCTGAAGGCATTAATCCCTATGACATTCGGGTCGCTTGCGAGACTTTGGCGACCACCAACCGCGTCGTGATCGCGGGCGAGGTCCGTGGTCCCCACATCGACAAGGCCGATATCATCAATGCCGCCCGCAAGGCGATCAAGGACATTGGTTACGAGCAAGCCGGTTTCCATTGGAAAACGGCCGAGATCGAAGTGCTGTTGCATGAGCAGTCCGTCGATATCGCCCAAGGTGTCGATGCCGCCGGGAACAAGGACGAGGGCGCCGGCGATCAGGGCATCATGTTCGGCTATGCCTGCCGCGAGACGCCGGAGCTGATGCCGGCGCCGATCTATTATGCCCACAAGATTCTCGAAGTTCTCGCCAAGGCGCGCAAGGCCGGCGAGGGCGAAGCGGCCAAGCTCGGCCCGGACGCCAAGAGCCAAGTGACCGTGCGCTATGTCGACGGCAAGCCGGTCGGCGTCACGCAAATCGTGCTCTCGACCCAGCATGTGGACGAAACCCTGACCTCCGCGGATGTCCGCCGCATTGTCGAGCCTTTCATCCGCGCGACCCTGCCGCAAGGCTGGATCAACGACGAGACGGTGTGGCACATCAATCCGACCGGTAAATTCGTGATCGGCGGCCCCGACGGCGATACCGGCCTGACCGGCCGTAAAATCATCGTGGACACCTACGGCGGCGCGGCACCCCATGGCGGCGGCGCTTTCTCGGGCAAGGATCCGACCAAGGTCGACCGCTCGGCCGCTTATGCCGCCCGCTATCTCGCCAAGAACGTCGTGGCGGCCGGTCTCGCCGACCGCTGCACCATTCAGCTCTCTTACGCGATCGGCGTTGCCGAGCCGTTGTCGATCTATGTCGATCTGCACGGCACGGGCAAGGTTGCCGAGGACAAGCTCGAGATCGCGCTGGGTCATATCATGCGCCTGTCGCCGCGCGGCATCCGCGAGCATCTCCAGCTCAACAAGCCGATCTACGCGCGTACCGCGGCCTACGGCCATTTCGGCCGCGCCCCCGACGCCGACGGCGGGTTCTCTTGGGAGAAGACCGATCTCGTGGGCCGCTTGAAAGACGCCGTGGCGGCGTAGAAGGGCCGTGAAGGCGAGGGCGAGGGCGGCCCGCCTGCTCGCTCAGGGTGAGCTTGGCGAACCTATGCGTGAAAATCCGGATCGTCCGGTTTCATCGGTCCTGCATGGACGCCGTTGCGGCAAGCCGCTGGCGCATTATCAGCGCGAGCTGGTCCGCACCCTGCTGCCCCGGCTTGCCCTCGACGTTTCCGCGCCCATCCCCGCCCCCGCCGTTCTGTTTCCGCGCGCGCCGGACGAAATTTGGCTGGAAATCGGGTTTGGCGGCGGCGAGCATCTCCTCTCCGCGGCCGCGCGTCATCCCGGCGTGGGGCTGATCGGTTGCGAGCCCTTCTTGAACGGCATGGCGCGGGCCTTGGCCGATCTGGCGGCCGGCGATTTCGATAATATCCGGCTGCATTGCGGCGATGCCGGCGAGCTGATCGACGTGCTTCCCGCCGCGAGCATCGGCCGCGTCTTTCTATTTTATCCCGATCCCTGGCCGAAACGGCGGCAACGCAAGCGACGGTTCATTTCGGACGAGATGCTGGTCCGGCTCGCGCGGGTGATGCGCAGCGGGGCCGAGTTCCGTTTCGCCACCGATATCGACGACCTCTGCGGCTGGACGTTGGCGCGTTTGCTGCGTTCGCCCGATTTTATCTGGCGCGATAGCGCTGCCGCGGATTGGCGGAGCCCTTGGCCGGATTGGCCGGGCACCCGCTACGAGCGCAAGGCCATCGCGGAGGGGCGGCGGCCTTGTTATATCACCGCGATCAGGCGCTAGAGCCTTTTCGGCTTACAGAGCGAGTTCTTATCGTACGGGCGAGTCCACCCAAGTGGAACGCGTTCAAGCCTCCGTCCCGCCGGCGCCAAAACGCATCAGCCCGGTGCCATGCACTTTCAGCCAGGCTTCCGCGCGTTCCAATTCGGGGGCGAGCCGCTGCGCCAGTACCCAAAACTCCGCCGAATGATTCATATGGACGAGATGGGCGACTTCGTGAGCGGCGAGATAGTCGAGCACGAAGGACGGCGCCATGATCAGGCGCCAGGAGAAGTTGAGGGAGCCGGCCGAAGAGCAGGAGCCCCAGCGGCTGGTCGTATCGCGGAGGCCGATTCGCCGCGCCGTGGCGCCAATCGCTTTCGTATGGCGATCCACGGCCGCGGCGAGATCGCGCTTGGCCTCCCGCACGAGAAAATCCTGGACGCGGCGGGCGACAAAGGGCGCTTCGCCGCTGACGCAGAGCTTGGGATGGGCCCCGCCGCTGGATTCCGGCTGCTCGATCCAGACCGTGCCGCGCGCGCCCGGCCGATGCGAAATTTCATGCAAGGACCCGCGCAGAGGGATCAGGGCGCTGGGACCAAAAGGCGTCGGGACGGGCAGACGGGCGAGCCGGGATTTCACCCAATCCGAATGGCGTTCGACAAATAGCTTCGCCCGCGAGAGGGAGCCGCGCGGCGGCAATGTCAGCACGACATCGCGCGTCGCCGCGCGCACACGCAACGTGTAGCGGCGAGCCGTCGCGACGCGCTTGATCCTCACCCGGTAGGTCTCGCCTGCATGAACGACATCGAAGAAATCGATATCGAAGCCGCGCAGCGCGGTTTTCGGCGTTACGATAGACATGGCTCATGATAGCGGGAGCTCCGCTGAGTCGCCAAGCTCCACTCTATCCCGGACAGGCTCTCGCCTATCCCGAACAGACTCTCCTCTATCCTGAAACGGTCATTGACCGCTCGATTCCCCCTTCGTACGCTGCCTGTCCGTCCGGCCGAGGCTGGGCGATCCTGATGATTCCCAGCGGGATGGAACCAGCCTGCGTCGCGAAACGCTTCCCCTGAAATGGTGAGTGCATTCCACGCGAGACCAGGTGTCATGCCGCTCGAGAAGCATTCACATAAAGATGGAGGCTGTGCTGATGACATTGCGCATTTCGGGAAAAAATCTTGCAATTGGCGAGTCCCTTCGCAGTCATGTTCAGGCTCGCATCGATGGGGTTGTCGCGAAATACAATGCAGGTTCTCCTTCCGGTCATGTGACGATCGAGCCCGAGGGGTCGGGCTACCGGTCGGATTGCACGCTATTTCTAAATTCAGGGACTACCTTGCAAGTCGAGGCGGTGGCTCATGATCCCTATATGAGCTTCGACCGGGCGGCGGAGCGGATCGAGAAGCGTCTCCGGCGCCACAAAAAGCGGCTTGCCGGTCATCACGCCAGCAACGCCTACGAGGGCCGGCGCGAAGAGGGCGATCTCCATCCCCTGCCTGCCGGCGAAGCGTTGGACGATCTCGACGATGAGGCGCCCGAAGAAACCTTTCCGGCCGTCATTGCCGAGCCGGCCAATGGCTTCAAGGTCATGACGGTCGCCTCCGCCGTACGGGAATTGGACGATACGGCTCGCTCCGTCGTGATTTTCCGTTATGCCGAAAACAAGCGGATCAACATTGTCTATCGCCGCCCCGACGGCAATATCGGGTGGATCGATCCGGCTGCTTAGTGCATTTCCCACGAAAGTTGCAGACTTTTGGATCGTGGACACGCTCTAATTTCTGATTGAGAGAGCGATCTCTTATCCCTTGGGGGCGCCCACCCAAGGGATAAGCGCTTGGGGCATGACGGGACGATCAATGGTTCCAGCCCCGTCATGCCCCGCCTTGCGCCACGGCTGTCCGGTTTATTTTCGAGCAGCCTACCGGTTTAAAAATACTCGCTTTTGCTCAACTTACTGGGTGCGCGATTCCTCTCCGCCTTGTGGGAGGCGAAGCAAGCTGCTGAACTCGCGCCGAAATTGATGGATTCAAAAAAGCTGCCTGGTATCGAAAAGGAAACCGGACCATGGCCGTGGCCTTAAGCAGGATGGAATTTTTTTCTAGAATTAAGTCCATAAAATCACTATAATTTAAAATAATGCATGCCGCGTTCGTCTTTGCTGTCAAGGCCAAGGCGGGCCTCGTTTTGGTCAAAAGAAGTGGATAAGCCGAAAGACGCAAAACGGTGGCAGTCCGGCAACTCTTTGCGGCGCCTCGGAATTAGGCCGGCGCGCCGATCCTTGGCGGCATGCTTCCTTCCGGCGAGCCTTGCGCAAGGCGTGGACTTGCATGATATGCATGCGAAAATGAAACTGACGGGTTTTTCTCGAGGGGTGCTATATGCACGGGCGAAACCGGTACTGTTCTTGCTCCTAAGGCGCGATGCGTGCCGCTATCCCTTGGGGTGGGCGTGCGTGAAGATCTTTTCGCAGATGACCAAAGGCTTCCCCGGTGATTGAACATCCGTCCGCCATTTCCAAGAGCCAACATGTTCGTGTTGTGTTTGTGAGGCCGTCGCCGCTTGGATCGAATTCAAAATGACCCTGACCAATCTCATAACGCGTGACGCCGTCCTGCCGTCTCTCAAGGCGGGCTCCAAAAAACAGGTTTTGCAGGATTTGAGCGAAGCCGCATCGCGCCTGTGCGGCGTCCCCGCGCGTGAGATTTTCGATTCCTTGCTTCAGCGCGAGAGGTTGGGATCGACGGGTGTCGGCAACGGCATCGCGATTCCCCATGGCAAGCTGGCCAAGGTCGACCGTATTTTCGGGGTGTTCGCCCGATTGGACCGGCCGGTCGATTTCGAGTCCCTGGACGGCGAGCCCGTCGATCTCGTTTTGCTTTTGATCGCGCCGGAAAGCGCAGGGGCCGATCATTTAAAGGCGCTGGCGAAGGCTGCCCGGCTTCTGCGTTCGCCCAGCATCACCGCGAAGATCCGCGGCACGCGCGACCCTCTGGCGATTTACGCCATCCTCGCGCAGGAACCGGCGTCCTACGCGGCTTAAAAGGGCTCATCACTTGGGCGGAGACCACCCAAGTGATGAGAGATTGCTCTCTTTGAACGAAGTTAGAGTGCTTTCCCCGGGGGGTGAAATGCGCTCAACCCCTTCAAATCAAGCGGTTGCTTCCACGCTGGTATTTTTCCTGCCGCGCGATGGTTTCTTACCGGCGTGGGTCATGACGAAATGGAAGCCTAATTCCGGATTCGTGTTGAAATTGGCGTCATAATAGGAGTGGATGTTGCCGCTCCCGCGCACAAAATCACCGAAGCCGAACATTGATTTTTCGATGAATTGAAGGCCGAATTCGCGCACACGCTCTTGCCACCATGATTCCTGCTTGACGGTCGGATGATAGCTGACCCCGTTGGCGATATCGTCGTAAGTCGCGGCCGAACCGACGAAAATACCGTTCGGTGCGAGGTGCGCCTTGACGTTGGCGAAGAGCTGGGGAAGATCGCTTTCGTGAATATGTTCCAGCACTTCCCACATGGTGACGACGTCGAATTTATGGGCCTTGCCGCTCCCGGTATCGATCAGCTTGAAGGGCTTGGTGATATCGCACGTCTCGAGATAATCGCCGATGATCCGCCATTCCGCGCGTTGCGATTTGATTGAATAATCGCTGCCTTCGAGTCCGAAAGCGCGATGACCGCGGACCAGGAAATCGAAGACCAAACCGCCGCCCGCGCAGCCGAGATCGAGCGCCGAAACCGGCCGGCCAAAGTGGTTTTCCACGGCCCGGCAGAACCTCATGCTGCGCGTGTTGTCGTCCTTGGTGCCGCGCGGCTTGATATGATCGTTGCTTTTACAGGCAACGGGATAGTCCGTCACGAGCTTGATGGTGTTGGCCGGAGCCCGCTCTCCGATGAGCAGGGCCCGGATATCGCCGATCTGGTCCAGGATCGTCCGGTTGCGGCGGTCGAGGCTGTTTTCAAAGGCTTGGAGCAGCTGGCGCGCGATATCCAAATTGTTTTGCGCAATAAAAAGCCTTGTCTGCTTCGCTAAAACTCGATGGCGCCATATCTTGCGGCAAGGCCAGCTTGTGAACTTGTTGCGTCATGAATGTTATCCACCTCGGCTCTGGCCGTCACGCAACCGGCACCACATCGGTTGTTTTGCGCGCAGCAACTTTGGAACGGACCCTCGTCTTGCCGCCGCACCTTGAGGGTGAGGCCGTGAGGTATCGAGGAGCAAACCTAAAGAGCCTCGCTTGCGCCAGCCTGTTGCCGGCCGGCGCGGTGATTTCGGAAAGAAATGCCCAGCCGGAGCTGCCGATGTGTTTTGGTCAGCACCACGCCCGGCCGGCATAGTCGATTGCATAATCATCCGGGCGGGCGGCGATGGCGTTCATGCCGTGCAAGACCGTATCGTTTGCGACGATGAGCCGGGTGTCGATTTTGCGCAGCAGCTCGCCAAACGGCGCTTTGTCCTCGAAGCGGGCGCGGAACACCGTGGGATCCGCGAACGCGATCACGCGGGGCAGGACGCCGCCGGAAAAGGTGACCCCGCCCGTGGCGAGAAAGGCCAGCGCCATGTCGCCCGCGAAACGCGCGGTGAGGCGCCAGAATAGCCGGATGGTGTTGGCTTCCTCGCCATGGGGATTGGCTCGACCTTGTTCCACCAGGTGCATTTCGTCGAGCGTCCGGGACGCGATCAGGCCTTGCGATGTCAGCCGCGCCTGATGCAGCCGCACGAGACCTGGTCCCGACATGAGGAACTCCGCGCTGATCCGGCCGAGAGGCGTCATCGGCAAATGCGGCCAGATCGCGGATTCCTCGCTGCCCATGGGCCCGAAATCGACATGGCCCGCTTCCGACGCCAGCGCGAAATGCTTGCCGCCGATTTCGAGCAAGGCGGCCACGCCGAGTCCGGTTCCCGGCCCCAAGATGAGCTTGGTGCCTTGCGCCTTTGGGCGGGCCTTGCCGATCGTCTCGACCCATTCGTCCCGGATGATGGGAAGACTCAGGGCCTGCGCTTCGAAATCGTTCAAAAGCAGGCCTTGCCGCAAACCAAGTGCCTTGGCCACGCCGGCGCCGTCGATGGTCCAATTGGCATTGGTCATCACCACGCGGCGGCCTTCGACGGGACCGGCGGCGCAGGCGATGATGGAGCGCGGCGTGTCCGGCAACTCCGGCAACGCGTCCTCGATCGCGGATTCGAGATCGGGAAAGCCGCGCGTCGGGCGGTGAACGGCGTGCGAGGGGCTGTCTCCCGGCTCCGCGATAAGCGCGAACCGCGCGTTCGTGCCGCCAATATCGGCGGCGAGGACGGGATAGGGAAATTCCACGCGATAACCTTTCGAGCGGGGTGGCTGCTCCATTTTAATCGGTGTGACGGTCTGGCGCCATCGTCCGCGAGTCAAGTCCGGTATGTTCGAAGAGGGGAGGGGCGGCGGCTTTGGTGAAAATTCCTCGCGCTTCTTTTTGAGATTTGGCCGTCCCCGCACCTTGGTCTCGACAGGGGTTGCCCTGGCGTGGCAGATGGAGGGGTATTTTTGACGTTTGGAAGCCATGTCCGATCTCGCTGCTCTCGAAAACGAAACCCTCGAATCCATCGCCTCGGCCGCCGATGAGGCCGGCCTGGAGGCCGTGCGCCTCGCCGCGTTAGGCAAAAAGGGGAGTGTGTCGGCTCTGCTCGCCACGCTTGGTAAAATGGCGCCGGAGGACCGTAAGGTTCGCGGCGCGGCGATCAATCTTCTCAAGGACCGGATCGTCGAGGCCTTCGAGGCCCGGCGCGAGGTCTTGAAGCAAGCCGCCCTCGAGGCGCGTCTTAAGGCCGAGGTCGTCGACGTGACCTTGCCCGTGCGGCCTAGCCCCCTCGACAGCGGCCGGATCCATCCGATTACCCAGGTCATGGACGAGCTGGCCGCGATCTTCGCCGATATGGGTTTCGCCATCGCCGAAGGTCCGGATATCGAGACCGACGATTTCAATTTCACCAAGCTGAATTTTCCGCCGGATCATCCCGCGCGCGAAATGCACGACACGTTTTTCTTTCCGCCCGGCGCCGATGGTTCGCGCGCCTTGTTGCGCACCCATACGAGCCCGGTGCAAGTGCGCACCATGCTGGTGCAGCAGCCGCCGATTCGAATCATTTGCCCCGGCCGGACCTATCGCTGCGATTCCGACCAGACGCATACGCCGATGTTCCATCAGGTCGAGGGCTTGGTGATCGACCGCCACGCCAATCTTGGCAATCTCAAATGGATCTTGGAGGAATTCTGCAAGGCTTTCTTCGAAGTGCCCGAAGTGACCATGCGGTTCCGGCCAAGCTTTTTCCCTTTCACCGAACCGTCGATGGAGGTGGATATCCGCTGTTCCCGGCGCGGCGGCGAGATCCGTTTCGGCGAGGGCGAGGATTGGCTCGAGATTTTGGGATGCGGCATGGTGCATCCCAATGTGCTGACCGCCTGTGGGATCGATCCCGAGGTCTACCAAGGTTTCGCCTGGGGCATCGGGATCGACCGCATCGCCATGTTGAAATATGGCATGCCGGATCTGCGCGCCTTTTTCGAAAGCGACATTCGCTGGCTGAACCATTATGGATTTCGCCCGCTCGATCTGCCGAGCTTGTTGGCCGGTCTCAGCGCCTGAGCAAGCTTGCGTGGGTGGTCCCACGCAAGTTCCCCCGCCCATGGCGGCGGCCTGCTGCGTCATTCGGTCCGCCGGTCTGATGGCCGCGTTGATTTTGGCGAGGTTTTGGGCCTGGGTTGCGGTTCATGCGCTGGTCTCACAGGGGGTCCCAGTTTGCCGTCCTACGATATTCTCTTATCCGCGCCGACCAATCCGCTGATCGAGGCCGCGCTTGGGCGGCGGTTCACGTTGCATCGTCTTTACGAGGCCGCGGACGAGGAGAGCTTCCTCGCCGCCATTGGCCCCGGTGTCAAAGTCCTGGTCACGGGCGGGCTCGGTCAGCGTAAGATTGACGCGGCCTTGCTGGGACGGTTGCCGGATCTCGAACTCATCGCGCATTTCGGGGTGGGCTACGACGCCATCGATGCCAAATGGGCCGCCGCGCATGGGATTGTCGTGACCCATACGCCGGATGTATTGAATGACGAGGTCGCCGATCTCGCCATCGGGCTTTTGCTCGCCACCGTCCGGCAAATTCCGCGGGCCGATGCTTATCTCAGGGCGGGCCATTGGCAGGAAAAGCCGTTTCCGCTGACGGCCTCTTTGCGGGGCCGGCGGCTTGGTATTCTCGGGCTCGGACGGATCGGCCTCGCGATCGCCACGCGCGCGGCGTCCTTCGGCATCGAAGTCGCCTATTACAACAGGCGCCCCCGTGAGGATGTTGCTTTCGCCTACCACGCTGACGTCATCGGCCTGGCGCGCGCGTCCGATATTCTCATGGTAGCCGCGCCGGCGACGCCGGAAACCCGGCATATCGTAAACGCGGCAGTGCTCGAGGCGCTTGGACCCGAGGGCATTTTGATCAATATCGCCAGGGGCTCCCTGGTCGACGAGCAAGCGCTGATCGCGGCTCTGCGGGATCATGTGATCCTTGGCGCGGGTCTCGATGTCTTCGAGGCGGAGCCTCACGTGCCCGCGGCGCTGATCGCCCTCGAAAACACCCTGCTCTTGCCCCATGTTGGCTCGGCGTCGCATGTCACGCGGGCCGCCATGGCGCAACTCGTCGTGGATAATGTGTTGGCTTGGGCCGACCGGAAGGGCGTTTTGACGCCGGTGCCGGAAACGCCTTGGCCGCGTGTTTCCCCTCGGCCGTAAGCGCCATTCCGGCGAATCGTGTCAAACAGATTTCCATACGCCTGGCCCGGAGCAGAAACGATGCGGATGATCTCGACGAAGCCGTTTATTTCGCCTGGCGAGCGGACAAACCCAGCCGCCGGCAGTACCGGCTTCGTGCTCGCCGCTTTGGCCGCGCTCTTCGTGAGCACGGCCGCCATGGCGGCGGAATCTCCCGGCATCGCGGGCGTGTGGGAGATCACGCGCGATCAAGGCCCACGGGCGTGCCGGATCAGCCTCAATGCGGAAAGGTCCGGACAGGGTGATTTCATTGCCGGAATTCCGCCCGCGTGCCGGCGCGCCATGCCTATTCTCGGCAAGGCCGGAGGTTGGAGCATGACCGATTCGACTCACCTCGCCTTGACCACGCCGGACGGCGAGTCCGTGCTCGATTTGTCGCGCGAGGGCGATGCGTTCAGGGGGCTAGGTTCCGACGGGGCGTCCTACAAGCTCGTCCCGGTCCATTCGACGGGGCGCAACGCGGTTAGCATCGATCCCGCCGCCGAAACCGCGCAACCCGGCAAACCGGCGATCATCGAGTTGGCCGCGCAGCCAGCGCCACCGGCACCGCTCGCACAACCTGTGCAGCCAAGGAAGCCTGTTATCGCCGTCCGCCCTTCCGAACTCGCGGGCCGGTATGCGATTTTGCGGGATAAGACGCACGACACCGGTTGCATGCTGACTCTCGACAATCAGACCAAGGTCAGGGGCGGGGACCGCGCGGCTTTGGCGCCGGCGTGCCGAGACCAGGGGATTGTCGTCTTCGATCCCGTGGCTTGGCAGATCGTCAATGGCCGTTTGGTGCTGACGGCCAAGGCCGGCCATACGACGCATCTGGATTTGCAACCGGATGGAACGTGGTTGAAGGATCCCGCCGAGGGCCGGAGCCTTGTGCTGAAGAAGCTTTAGAGCTTTTTCTAGGTGCTCTATTCCGCCGCCTTCAGATCGGCGGGATTCGGCATGGAAATGATATTATAGCCGGAATCGACATAATGAATTTCGCCGGTCACGCCGCTCGAGAGATGCGACAGGAGATACAGAGCCGAGCCGCCTGTATCTTCGATCGTCACCGTCCGGCGCAGGGGCGCATGCGCTTTTTGGAAGTTGAACATGTATCGGGCATCGGTGATGCCGGCGCCCGCCAAGGTCCGCACCGGGCCTGCTGAAATCGCATTGACGCGGATTCCCCGCGGTCCGAAATCGGCGGCGAGATAGCGCACGCTGGCTTCGAGCGCCGCCTTGGCGACGCCCATGACGTTATAATTCGGCATTACGCGGGTAGCGCCGCCGAAGGTGAGCGTTACCAGGCTTCCGCCCGCGCTCATCAGGGGGGCGGCGCGGTTGGCGATCTCCGTGAAGGAAAAGGCCGAGATCACCATCGTGCGGATGAAGTTTTCGCGAGTCGTATCAGCGTACAGGCCTTTGAGTTCCGCCTTGGCGGAATACGCGATGCAATGGACCACGAAATCGAGCTGGCCCCAGCTTGATTTCAGCGCCTCGAATACGGCGTCGACCGAGGCGAGATCCTCGACATCGCAAGGCAGAACCAAGGACGAGCCGAGCTTGGCCGCCAAGGGTTTGACCCTTTTGCCCAAAGCTTCGCCTTGATAGGTGAAGGCGAGTTCCGCGCCTTCCGCATGCAGCGCATCGGCGATGCCCCAAGCGATCGAATGATCGTTGGCGACGCCCATGATGAGCCCACGTTTGCCGCGCATCAGCCCCGCGGCGGAAACGGGCGCGCTCTCAGACGTCGACATGTTTCAGGACAAGCGTGGCGTTGGTGCCGCCAAAACCGAAGGAATTCGACAAAGCGACGCCGATGTTTTGATTGTCGCGGCGTTCGCGCACAATATTCATGTCGGCGAAATCAGGATCGATTTCATCGATATGGGCGCTTTTGCAGATGAAGCCGTTATTCATCATCAAGAGGCAGTAGATCGCCTCTTGCACGCCGGTCGCGCCCAGCGAATGGCCGGTCAGGGACTTGGTCGCGGCAATGGCCGGGGACTTGTCGCCGCTGCCGAATACGTTGCGTAAAGCGGCGATTTCCTTGGCGTCTCCGACAGGCGTCGCGGTGGCGTGCGGATTGACGTAATCGATGGGGGCTTTGATCCCTTCGATGGCCATGCGCATGCAGCGCTCAGCGCCCTCGCCCGAGGGAGCGACCATGTCGAAACCGTCGGAGGTCAGGCCATAGCCAGCGATTTCCCCGTAAATATGGGCTCCGCGGGCCTTGGCATGCTCGTATTCTTCCAAGACCACCATGCCCGCGCCGCCCGCGATGACGAAGCCGTCGCGGTTCTTGTCGAAGGCGCGAGACGCGACGGCGGGGGTTTCATTGTAACCCGACGACATCGCCCCCATGGCGTCGAACAGGACGGAGAGCGTCCAATCGAGCTCTTCGCAGCCGCCCGCGAACATAATGTCCTGCTTGCCGTATTGAATCATTTCATAGGCGTTGCCGATGCAATGATTGGAGGTGGCGCAGGCCGAGGAGATCGAATAATTCGCGCCCTTGATCTTGAACCAGGTGGCGAGCGTCGCGGAGACGCCAGACGACATGGCTTTGGGAACCGCGAACGGGCCGACGCGCTTGGGACCCTTGGTCCGCGTAATGTCGGCGGCCTCGACGATCGAGCGCGTGGAAGGCCCGCCGGAGCCGACCAATATGCCGGTGCGCGGGTTGGAGACTTCCTCCGGGGTGAGACCGGAATCTTGGATCGCTTGGTCCATCGCAATATGCGCCCAGGCGGTTCCGCCGCCGTGAAAGCGCATCGCGCGCCGGTCGACGAACGCTTCCACATCGATCGTGGGCGCGCCACAGACTTGCGAGCGGAATCCGAGTTCGCCGAAGCGTTCCGCGCGGACAATGCCGGACTTGGCCTCCCGCAAGGAGGTGAGCACTTCTTGGGCCGAATTCCCGATGGAGGAAACGATACCCATTCCCGTGACGACTACGCGTCTCATACGCTTCTCCGCTTTGCCGGTCTTGCGTCAAATTCCCCAGAAGCCGCGGGGGGGCTTCTGGGACGGGAATAGGCGCTGCCGCGTTCGTTTCAAAAGGTTGCGTTGTCTCTTATCAGGGAAAGAGGCGGCCTGTTCGCCATATTTCCCAGGCCAACGCTGAATATAGTGCGAGGCCGCTTCGTTGGTTACCCCCTAGAGCACGCTTCGAAAAAGTTGCGGAGGACTATTTCGATCGAGGGCATGCTCTAATTTCTTAGCGCTCTCTCGCACGGCGCGTCAGGCGGGAGCTTGCGAAGGCTGAAACAGGCCGACCCGCAAATCTTTCGCTTCGTAGATTTTTTTGCCATCCGCCTCAAGCCAGCCGTCGGCGATGCCGAGGACAAGCTTGGTCTTGAACACGCGCTTGAGATCGACGCCGTAAACCACGCGCTTGACGCTCGGCAGGACTTGGTCGGCGAACTTCACCTCGCCGACGCCAAGCGCCCGGCCGCGTCCCTTCAAGTCGAGCCAGCCAAGATAGAATCCAAGCAATTGCCAGAGCGAATCGAGGCCCAGGCATCCCGGCATCACAGGATCGTTCTTGAAATGGCAGGCGAAGAACCAGAGGTCCGGATTAATATCGAACTCCGCCCGGATGAAGCCCTTGCCCGAGGGGCCGCCCGTCTCCGAAATTTCGGTGATTCTGTCGAACATGAGCATTGGGGGCAGGGGCAATTGAGGATTGCCTGCTCCGAAAAGTTCGCCACGGCCGCAGGCCAGGAGGTCTTCATAGTCGAAATGGGAGCGGCGCTCGCTCATTTGATGGGGCACTTTCATCAGAAACCATAGCCCGGGCGGATGGGCCCAAGGCGCAACAGAGCGGGCTATTAACACAGGGAAACCAGGACCGGAAGCGCTTGGAGCCGCCGATCAGGCCGGTTTTGGGCTCCCATCCCTGGAAAGATAGGGGGTGGCTTCCGAAGCCGCGCGCGAAAATGGCACCAAGCTTGCGAAGCCAGGGGATCGACTCTATAGTTTCCCGGTACAAGCGAAGGTTTTGCAAAGATTATTATGACCGGTCAATGCGTGAAAACCCAAAATCCGCAGGCTTTAACGGCCCAGGGGCGGCTCGACGCCTTGATGGTTGGCTGTCCAGTCCATTCCTTGCGGACCAAGCTCAAGCAGTCGGGCCTGCGCCCCACCCGCCAACGCATGGCGCTCGGCTTGCTTCTCTTTTCCAAGGGCGACCGGCATCTCACGGCGGAAAAGCTTTACGAAGAAGCGCAGGAGCTGCGTGTGCCCGTCTCCCTCGCGACGGTCTACAACGGTCTTCACGTCTTCACGCAAGCGGGTCTCCTGCGGGAAGTGGCGGTCGACGGCAGCAAGGTCTATTACGACACCAATATGTCGAACCACCATCATTTCATCATCCAAGGCTCGAATACGCTGATCGATATTCCGGCGCTCGACATCGACCGTGGGATTATCCCCGAGCCGCCCGAGGGGATGGAAATCGCCGGAATCGATGTGGTGATCCGGCTCCGCGCCAAGGCCTGAGCGTCTCTCACTCGATCACCTCGTTGGGGTAGACTCCCCAAAGCTCGGTCTGGTGGATGAAGCCGTCGAATCCCTCGCCATTCACCCGGCACCAGACCTTGTCGCAGGACCGGATATTCGCGAGGACGCCGGGCTGCAGCAAAGCGACGGCGGGAGAGGTGTCGCTCGGCTTCAAATAAAGAACCGAGGTGACATTGTCCTTGGCCGCTTTTTTCCAAGGCGTGACGAGCGCGGTGCGCCGTCCCGACAACAGCGAGTGCAGGACCCAGCCTTCCGCGCCCTCGGAATCCCTGACTTTCCGCCAGGTCTCGAACTCGGCGGTGATTTCGACGGGCAGGCCGGCGCGCTGGAAAATCCAGGTGGTGCGATGGTCCTTGGCAGGCCCCTCCCGTAAATTCACGCGGTCCGATTTCAGACTGACATAACGGGGTACGGGGAGGCCGCTGGCGGTTCCGGTTTGTTCGGCAAATCCAAGTGAAGCTGGTCCTATCAGGGCGGACAAGCTCATCACGAGCATGAGAATGTGCCGCCTTGTCCGCCCGCCCTCGAGAACTTTCATCGCGTGCTGTTCCTCGCTCTGCATTTAAAAGCCCATCCCGCGTTCCGTCAGGCACTCGGCTTCTTGTCTTTGAGCCGCCATCTGCTAGAGAGGCCAAGGACCGCCGGAACGCGGGTAACGAATGTCTTGGTCTATCTGATGGCCGGGCATCGTTAAAACCGGGTGAAGGCGCGTCGAACGGACGTGGCTTCATGCTACGTTAAAACGGCATCAAGGCGGCGGCTCGAGAACACTGGACATGGCCAAGAAGAAACCGCTCGTCATTGTCACCCGTAGGCTCCCCGACCGTGTCGAAACGCGGATGTGCGAGCTTTTCGACACGCGGCTGAACATGGACGATCAGCCGATGACGCGCGCGCAATTGATCGAGGCCATGAAACTGGCTGATGTCCTCGTGCCGACCGTGACCGACCGGATCGATGCCGAATTGATCGGCGAGGCAGGGCCGCAACTCCAGCTCATCGCCAATTTCGGAAATGGTGTGGATAATATCGCCATTTCCGCCGCGTTGGAACGTGGCATAACGGTCACCAATACGCCGGGCGTCTTGACCGAGGATACCGCGGATATGACGATGGCGCTCATTCTCGCCGTCGCGCGCCGTCTTGTAGAAGGCGCCAATGCGATCCCGTCGGGCGAGTGGAAGGGATGGTCGCCGACTTGGATGCTCGGCCGGCGGATCACCGGCAAGCGATTGGGTATTGTCGGCATGGGGCGGATCGGCCAAGCCGTCGCCCGGCGCGCCCGCGCCTTTGGCCTGCAGATTCATTACCACAACCGCCACCGCCTCAGCGCCCTTGTCGAGGAAAGGCTGGAGGCGACCTATTGGGAATCGCTCGACCAGATGCTGGCGCGGATGGATATCGTCTCCGTCAATTGCCCGCACACGCCCGCGACCTACCATCTGCTCTCCGCGCGGCGGCTCAAATATCTCCGGCCCGAGGCGATTCTCATCAACACGGCGCGCGGCGAGGTGATCGACGAGAACGCCCTGACCCGGATGATCGAGGCGGGCGATCTCGCGGGCGCCGGCCTCGACGTCTTCGAGCACGAGCCCAGCGTCTCGCCGAAATTGCTGAAACTCGCCAAGGCCGGCAAGGTGACGCTTCTCCCCCACATGGGCTCGGCCACGACCGAGGGCCGCATCGACATGGGGGAGAAGGTCATCATCAACGTCAAGACATTCTGGGACGGCCACCGCCCGCCCGACCGGGTGTTGGCGAGCATGCTTTAGGCCGCACCTCTACTGATCCCGGCCTTTGCCTTTTCCACCCGCCGCTTCCACGTCCCGGCGGACAACTTGTTGCGCCATGCCGGGCATGCGGCGGGTGCGGTCGCGCGAGGCCCAGTTCGAGCGGGTCAGCTTGAAGTGATCGCAAGGGTGCAGGCCGCCGCGCGCGGGCAGGTTGGTCAGCGCCGACTCCGTGAACTCGAAGCCGCACTTTTCCAGCACCCGGCGCGAGGCCTTGTTGTGATCGCGGGTGTTGGCCGAAATCGTCCGCGCTTCCGTCAGGCTGAAGATCGTATCGATCAGCGCGGATGCCGCCTCGGTGGCGAAGCCGCGCCCCGCCGCGGTCGGTGCAATGATATAGCCGATCTCGATATCGCGCCCCGCGCCCGCTTCGGCGCTGACGAGCCCGATGAGGGTGCGCGCCTTGTTTTTGAGCGTCACGCCGAGAATGAGGGACTGGCCGCCAGCCGTTTCCGCGCGCGCCTTGAGAATGAAGCGCTCGGCCTCGCCCGCGGGGTAGGGGTGGGGGATGGAGGCGGTCATTTGCGCGACAGCGGCGAGGCTGGCGAAACTCGCCAAGGCCGCCGCATCGGCAGCCCGGAGCCAGCGCAGCCACAGCCGCTGCGTCTCCAGGCGAAAAATATCGTCGCGGGTGATATCCGGGAACATGTTGCGCGCTCCGGCGGAAACGCGGCCTGCCAGGCACTCGGCCCGGCCCGGCAAATCGCGCGCCCCCATGGGGATTTAATGCGCGATCCCGTCTGCTCAGAGCATCCGGACGGACCGCGCGGCCAAACTGTTAGGCCCGCGCGGTTTTCGCTGTCGCGGGACTAAAGGCCCCGGACGTTCAGGCTGCCTTATTCGGCAGCCTGGGTCTGGGGTTCGACGACCGATACAAAAGAGCGGCCATTTGCTTTGGTCGTGAAGAGAACATGCCCTTCCCGAAGAGCGAACAAGGTGTGGTCGACGCCGATTCCGACATTCGCGCCGGGATGCCACGTCGTGCCGCGTTGGCGAATAATAATATTACCGCCGATCACATGTTCGCCGCCGAACTTCTTGACGCCGAGGCGGCGCCCGTCCGAGTCGCGGCCGTTGCGGGACGACCCGCCTGCCTTTTTATGTGCCATCGTCTTGCTCCGAGGCCCTGGCCATCATCCGCCGGGCTCAATCGATTTGGAAAGAAGCAACCGGGCTTTTTCGCCCGGCAGGCTCGTCGAGCCGCGAAAATCAGCCCGTTACAAGCTGCAGGATACGAACCGTCGTCAAATCCTGACGATGGCCGCGCTTGCGCTTCGAATTTTGCCGCCGGCGCTTTTTGAAAGCGATCACCTTGGGGCCGCGCTCATGAGCGACGATCTCGCCGGTGACGCTGACGCCTTCGAGGAAGGGCGCGCCAAGCTTTGTCTCATTCTCGCCGACGAGCATGAGCACATTGTCGAATATCACGCGATCGCCGGGTTCTCCCACGAGCGTCATGACGGTAATCGTATCGTCCGCGGCAACACTATATTGCTTGCCGCCTGTCTTGATGACTGCGAACATCGTTATCCTCGTGTTCAATCCGGTCTGCCGCGATGGGACCATCGCGCGCGACAGGCTTCTTTGCAGTTTATGGGACCCTGCCCGCCAAAGACGTAGAGCCAAAAGCCCAACGTGCCGTAAAGCTACAGCAGAGACGCGGAGACCTACCGGGCCAGGCCGCTTTTGTCAATCGCCTCGATCGTTTTCCGGCAATTCTCGATTTGGCGGCACCGGCCGCCGCCGCTGGAAACCGCTCAGTCATAGCTGCTCATGGCATAGCTTTGCCTGCGAATACCGGCAACGGATGCTCTGTCTCGAACCCTGCTACGCCTTGCCGACGCGCGAGCTGCCATCGCGGGCAATCGCATTGTTTGGATCGAGAGTGAGGGCGCGCTGATAATTCAGGCTGGCCTTGGCGCGGTCGCCCATTTTCTCATAGGCGAGGCCGAGACCCGCCCAGGCATTGGCGTTCTTGTTGTTGACGTTCAGCGCCGCATTGAAATCCTCGACCGCTTTATCGTTCTTGCCGATGGCGATGAGGCTTTCGCCGCGGGCTTGATAGGGGGCGGCGGCGAAGGGATCACGGTCGATCGCATTGTCGAAATCCGTGATCGCCAAGGCATGATTGCCTTCGCGCTGATAGATCAACCCACGCGAATGAAAAGCCTGCGCGCTTTCCGGGTTCAACTTGATCGCTTGATCGAGATCGGCTTTGGCTTCGTCTAGCCGGCCCTGCACGCGCTCGAGATTTGCGCGGCCGAGATAGGCCGGGGCATGGCGAGGATTGGCTGCGAGCGCGCGGTTGAAGTCGGCCAGGGCGAGCTCGTTCTTGTTGGTCTGGCGGTAGGCGAGCGCCCGGTCGGTCAAGGCGGCGTAGCTATTCGGATCGAGTTCGATCGCCTTGCTGAAATCGGCAATGGCTTCCGGGAAGCGGCCGAATTTCGCATAGGCCACGCCGCGCGTGGTCAAGGCTTCGACATTGTTGGGGTTGCGCGTGACGACCTCGGTCAGCGAGGCGATGTTGTCCGACGCGGCTTGCGGCGACGAATCCGCGATTTCGGCCACCCCGGCGCCGGTCTGGCCCATTTGCAGCGACGACCCGCAGCCACCGAGAGCGAGGGAACCTAGAAGGACAGCCACGAGAGAGCGATTCGCGCCGGGGCTCAGCCTAGGCCGGGCCTTTCTCTGGCGCTGGATATCATCCGGCGTTGCGGCGTTGAAAACTTCGGTCATCGCGGTCGTCCTTCCCGGCCCTTTCGCGGACAAGCGCCGAAACGCCTTATGCCAAGATCAATCCGGCGAGAATAGGACGCATTGCATGGGTTAAAATACCCTAAACGCGCTCCGCCGGCGCTCTCCAACGAGCGCCGCGCGCCGGTAATGCCGCGAGCCACGAAAGGCCAATTAGCGCGGTGCGCCCGGAAGGGGCTTCGGCTTCATCGGCAATAGGCCTTCGCGCTGCATCTTCTTGCGCGCCAGCTTGCGGGCCCGGCGGACGGCTTCGGCCTTTTCGCGCGCGCGCTTCTCGGAGGGCTTCTCATAATGTCCGCGCAGCTTCATTTCGCGGAAAATACCTTCGCGCTGCATTTTCTTTTTCAGCGCCTTGAGAGCCTGGTCGACATTATTGTCGCGAACGAGAACTTGCACGCATCGATCCTTTAGCGTCACCGCCGTCAGTTCTTCCGAAGAACTACGGGCGAAGAGGTTGAAATGGGAATAGCAAGCCGGGCGCGCGATTTGCGCACCGGATGCGACGGCGCGGTGGTAGCAGAGGCGCGCTGGAATGTCTAGCGCGCTTCACCATACCGGCGCATGAATGAAACGTCACGCGCCGTGAAACACTTGGGTCGTATGGCCCATCTTTCGGCCGGGCCGGGCGTCCATCTTGCCGTAGAGGGTTAAGCTGACGCCGTTCGTGGCCAAAATATCGCGCCATCCGAGAACATCGTCGCCGATGAGGTTCCGCATTTCGACTCGCGTGCCGTGGCGGGTGGTTTGGCCCAGGGGCCAGCCGCAAATCGCGCGGACATGCTGCTCGAATTGCGAGGTCACGGCGCCATCCAGGGTCCAATGGCCTGAATTATGGACCCGTGGCGCGATTTCGTTGACGCGGATGACCTCTTCGCCTTGCTCGATGGTCAAGAACAGCTCGACGGCCAGAACGCCGGCATAATCCAAGGCATCGGCAATGGATTTGGCAATCGCCACAGCGCGTCCGGCCGTCTCCGGAGCGATGGCGGCCGGCGCGACGGTGCGATCGAGAATATGGTGCTCATGATGATTCTCGCAGACATCGTAGGCGGCGAAGGAGCCATCGAGTCCACGCGCGGCGACGACCGAAATTTCCTTGGTGAAGGGCACGACGCCCTCGAGAATCGCCGGCACGGCGCCAAGCGACCGGAAGGTGACGGCGAGGTCGGACCCTTCGCGAATCAGGGCCTGGCCTTTGCCATCATAGCCGAAACGCCGCGTCTTGAGGATGGACGGCCGGCCGAGTTGGGCCACGGCGCGGGCCAAGGCGCCTGCCGAATCGACCCCGATGAAGGGCGCGGTGAGAATGCCGAGCGATGTTATGAATTCTTTTTCGACCAGCCGGTCTTGGCTCGCCGCCAAGGCCGCGGCATCGGGGCGGACAGGCTTCAGCGCGGCCAGGACGCTCGCAGTGCGCGCGGGCACATTCTCGAATTCATACGTGACGACATCGACGGAGGCCGCGAAGGTCCGCAACGCCTGTTCGTCTTCATAGTCCGCGATCGTATGGGCGGTCGCGACATCGAACGCGGGACTTTCGGGGTCGGGCGAATAAATATGCGCCTTGAGACCGAGCTTGGCGGCGGCCATGGCAATCATGCGGCCGAGTTGTCCGCCGCCGAGGATGCCAATGGTTGCGCCGGGAGCGAGGGGCTCCATCATCCTGCGCCACCTGGAACCAGGGCCACTTCCGCGGTGCGCGCCGAACGCCAGGCGGCGAGCCGCTCCGCAAGGGCCTTGTCGTGCAAGGCTAAAACCGAGGCCGCGAGCAAAGCGGCATTGATCGCGCCGGGCTTGCCAATGGCCAAGGTGCCGACCGGAACCCCCGCGGGCATTTGCACGATCGAGTAGAGCGAATCCTGGCCGTCGAGAACGTTGCCCGCGATGGGCACGCCGAAGACGGGCAGGGCGGTCAGGGCCGCCGTCATGCCGGGTAAATGCGCGGCGCCGCCGGCGCCCGCGATGATAATGCTAAAACCCTTGGCTTTGGCGCTTTTGGCGAATTCGACCATCCGCTCGGGTGTGCGATGCGCCGAAATGATCAAGGCTTCGAAGCCAATGCCAAGGGTTTCGAGCGTTTCCGCGGCATGCGACATCACGGGCCAATCGGATTGGCTTCCCATGATAATGGCAATTGGTGTGGGCGAAGACGGCACGGTCGTTAGATTCCACAGGTGATCAGGCGGCTTAAACGAAGGGAGTCGCGCCTGCAAGCAGGACGCGCCCCCGGCCATGCATTTGGTAGGGAAAGCAGGCCGGTTGTTAAGCGCTAATATCCGGCGTGAGCTGATCGCCGAGGAAAGTCATGCGGTCACGCAAGACCAGTTTTCGCTTTTTGAGACGTTGGATTTGAATGCGGTCCATGCCGCCGAGGTGCAAGAGAGCTTCGATCGCGGCATCGAGGTCGCGGTGCTCCTGGCGCAATTGTTCGAGTTCGGCGCGCCAGGCCTTGCGCTCTTCCTCGGTCGGTTCGTTGTCCATATCAGTCATGGTCCCGCCCCGTTCGCCTGTGGAAAAAGGGGATAAGAGCGCCTTTCTGCTGGGTGAGACCATCCAGGAGGAAAGCGTTCTGTTTCGAAAAGTTGGAGCACCCTCCAGCGATGCTTATAGCAATCGTTTTCGGCTTTTTGGCAAGACGCGGCGCAAGGATTTCTCGATTTCCGGACCCGGCGCCCAAGGGGTTTTTAGAGCGCGCTTCCGTTAAGCGCCTTGCCACCAAACCAATAAGAAAACACTAAGCTTTTGAGAAAGTTAGGGTGCCTTTCACCGGCCGAAAGTCTAACTTTATCAAAAATTCACCGCGCCAAAGCGCCTTAAAAAGATCACTTGCAGGATGTCACAGCTGTGTCACACTGGCTTTGTCCGTAACTTCGAAAGGACGTCTGCATGTCAATGCAAAACCATCTCAACGAGTTGGAACGGCGCCATAGCGCACTTAATCGTGAAATTGAAAAAGAGCTTGTTCATCCGAGTTCAGACGAGGTCAAAGTCGCCGAGTTGAAGCGCAAAAAGTTGCTTCTGAAGGATGAGATTACAAAATTGCGATGTAATCCCAAGACGTTACATTAGAGCATCTCGGACAAAAGTCATAGACTTTTGTGATTGAGAAGATGCTTTCCCCTTTTACAACTTTCGCCTCTTATGAAGAGAGCGGTCTTTTATTGCTTGGGTGGTGTCACCCGAGTGATGAGCGTTTGAGCTTAGGCTTGGAAAGGCGAAAGGGCTTTTGGAGAGTCCGGCCCAGATCCTTCCGGTCGTAAAAACACCGCTGGTTGTTTCAACCAGCGGTGTTTTCGTATCGAGCACATGCTCTAATTTCTTAGCAAGAAGCCGATTTCGCCTCGCTTTGGTGAGTCCACCAAAGCGGAACGCGCTCAGTGCAGATCCTTCAAAATGCTCTCGACCATCTTCTTGGCATCGCCGAAGAGCATCAACGTATTGTCGCGGAAGAACAATTCGTTCTCGACACCGGCATAGCCCGAGCCCATGCCGCGCTTGATGAAGAGCACGGTCTTGGCCTTCTCGACATCGAGGATCGGCATGCCGTAGATCGCCGAGCTCTTGTCGGTCTTGGCGGCCGGGTTGGTCACGTCGTTGGCGCCGATGACGAAAGCGACGTCGGTCTGGGCAAATTCCGAGTTGATGTCTTCAAGCTCGAAGACCTCGTCGTAAGGCACGTTGGCTTCGGCCAGCAGCACGTTCATATGGCCGGGCATGCGGCCGGCGACCGGATGGATCGCGTATTTGACGTCCACGCCCGCGGCTTTCAGCCGGTCGCCCATCTCGCGAAGCGCATGCTGAGCCTGGGCCACCGCCATGCCGTAACCCGGCACGATAATGACCGATGATGCGTTTTGCATGATATAGGCGGCATCTTCCGCCGAGCCCTGCTTGACGTTGCGGGTCTCCACCGCGCCGCTTCCCGCCGCCACCTCGCCGCCGAAGCCGCCGAGAATGACGGAGATGAACGAGCGGTTCATCGCCTTGCACATGATGTAAGAGAGGATCGCGCCGGAGGAGCCAACGAGCGAGCCCGTGATGATCAAGGCCAGATTGCCCAGGGTGAAGCCGATCCCGGCCGCGGCCCAGCCGGAATAGGAGTTCAACATGGACACCACGACCGGCATGTCCGCGCCGCCAATCGGGATGATGATGAGGAAGCCGAGCGCGAAGGAGGCAAACGCGATCACCCAGAACAGGAACTGGCTGGCGCTTGCGACGAAGGCGACGACCGTCAAGACGATGAATGCCGCCAGGCCGGCATTAATGAGATGGCGCTGCGGCAGGATGATCGGCTTGCCGGACATGCGCCCGTCGAGCTTCAGGAAGGCGATGATCGAACCCGTGAAAGTGATCGCGCCAATCGCCAGGCCCAGCGACATTTCGACGAGGCTGCCGCCATGGATCGCTCCGTTTTCGCCGACAATACCAAAGGCCTGGGGGGCGTTGAGGGCACCGGCCGCCACGAGCACGGCGGCGAGACCGACCAGCGCGTGAAAGGCCGCAACCAATTGGGGCATGTCGGTCATCTTGACCGTGCGTGCGCGCCAAGCGCCCACCGCGCCGCCAATGCCGAGGCCCGCGAAGACGAGGATCCAGGAGACGATGCCCGACGGCGGCTTGTAGGCCAAAGTCGTCAGGATCGCCAGACCCATGCCGGTCATGCCGAAGATGTTACCCTTTCGCGAGGTCGCCGGAGAGGACAGGCCGCGCAGGGCAAGAATGAACAGAATGCCGGCGATGAGGTAGAGTATCGCCGCGATATTGACGTTCATCGCTCAGCCCTTCTTCTTGTACATGGAGAGCATGCGCTCTGTGACGAGGAAGCCGCCGAAAATATTCACGGAGGCCAGCACGAGCGCCAGGAAGCCGAAAATGCGCGCCCAGACCGGGCCGCTGTCGCTAAAAGCGCCGGCATCGACGCCGACCGACAAAAGCGCGCCGACGACGATGACGGAGGAAATCGCATTGGTGACGGACATCAGCGGCGTATGCAGCGCCGGGGTCACCGACCACACAACATAATAACCGATGATCACCGAAAGGGCGAAGATCGCGAGGCGGAAGACGAAGGGGTCGATCATCCCGCCCGATGCGGCATGGACGGCAGCCCCAGCCGCATGGCTGATCTGGTCGGCATAGGTTTGCGCGGCTTCGGCGGCATGGCGGGCCGTGTCCGCCGCCCCTTGGGCCCGCTCTAGCAGTTGGGTGTTTGTCGTGGCTATGTCTTGCGCCATGGCTTAGGTCTCTCGAAAGGGCATGAGCAGGGGACGATTGAACCGGCGCCGAATCAGGCCGCGTCGGGGAAGTTCGGATGAACGAGCTTGCCGTCCTTGGTCAGCAGGGTCGCCTTGACGAGTTCATCGTCCCACGGGACGTTGAAGGCCTTGGTCTTTTTGTCGACGAAGGTTTCGACGAATGCGTAGAGGTTTTTCGCGTAAAGCGCCGAGGCGGTCGAAGCCAGGCGCCCCGCGACATTCAGATTGCCGACGATCTTGACGCCATTGCTGGACACGACCGTCTCGCCGGGCTTGGACAATTCGCAATTGCCGCCGCGCTCGACCGCGAGATCGACGATGACGGAACCCGCGCGCATCGATTCGACCATGGCGGCCGTGATGAGGAGGGGCGCCGGGCGGCCGGGAATCAAGGCCGTGGTGATGACGATATCTTGTTTGGAGATATGCGTTGCCGTCAGCGCGGCCTGCGCTTTCTTGTATTCGTCCGACATTTCCTTGGCATAGCCGCCAGAGGTCTCGGCCTTCTTGAACTCCTCGTTCTCGACGGCGATGAATTTGGCGCCGAGCGATTCGACTTGTTCCTTGGTGGCCGGGCGCACGTCGGTCGCGGTGACGATGGCGCCGAGGCGGCGCGCGGTGGCGATGGCTTGGAGTCCGGCGACGCCGACGCCCATGATGAAGACCTTGGCGGCCGGCACGGTGCCCGCTGCCGTCATCATCATCGGCATGGCCCGGCCGAATTCCGCCGCGGCGTCGATGACCGCGCGGTAGCCGGCGATGTTCGCCTGGCTCGACAAGACGTCCATCGATTGCGCGCGGGTGATGCGCGGCATCAGTTCCATGGCGAAAGCCGACGCCCCGCGTTCCGCAATGGCTTTCAGCGCGTCGATATGGCCATAGGGGTCGAGGACGGCGATGAGCAACGCGCCGGGCTTCAATCCCTCCAGGGATTCCGCCGGCGGGCGGCGTACTTGCAGCACGATATCGGCATCGCGGATCGTATCCGCGGCCGTATCCGCGATCGTGGCGCCCAGCGCCTTATAGTCGGCATCGAGAATGCCGGACTTGAGGCCGGCGCCGGCTTGGATGACGACTTCGGCGCCAAGCGCGACGAAGCGCTTGACCGTGTCCGGTGTTGCCGCGACGCGATGCTCTGAAGGATCGTTTTCCGCGGGAACGGCGATACGCATGAATGTCTCCGAAAAATGAAACGAAACCTGAAAAAGACAGGTTCGAGGCACGTGCGTTGAAGAGGGCAGGGACCAAAGAGCGCGCGTTAGAGGCTGCGGAGAAAGATCTTCTCGCAGGCTAAGGACGCTCTCCCGGTTCGAGAGGGCGTTTCATAAGTCCGCACAGCAGGAAAACCGCCGCTGATTAGCCCCACAGCACCGCGAGGAGGATCATGATAGCGATCACGCCAATCGCGCCGTACTTAAAAAGAGTGAGAAACAGACGATAGGTCTTCTCATGCTCGGCATAGTCCATATCGGGATGTCCGGCGGAAAGAGCGAGTTCGTCGACCATAATGCCCCCAGTTCATGTTTTAAGCGGTCCAAGGCCCGCGCACGTTCTCGCGCCGTCCCGAACATGCCGGGCGTCGTCGAGACCAACCCGCCAGAACGTGGCGCGATATTCCAACTATGCCTGTTCCCCGGATAGGAACCCGGAGAGGCATAAACCATCAGGCCACAGCAATCGCAATCTTCGCGAGGCGACGCAAGGGGCTGAATGTCCTAAAAAGCCTCAATTTTTCTTTCGGCGGGCTAAAAGATAGCTTGATTCAATCCGGCGCGCTCCAGCGCCAGGCCTTGGCGGGCTTGCAGGGCGGAAATCGAAAAACCCTCAATTAATTCATTATAATGGCGATAAAAATTCATACGGGCGTCGAGGTGCAGGAAGACGCTGCCGAGTCCGATGGCGGCGCGATCCATGAACACGAATGGACGGGGCACTTGCACCGGACCTTGCTTCTTCAAAACTTGATGCAGCAGGAAAGCTTCCTTGCGGCCGTATTGGCCGGGCGCGATCCCATCGGCCACGGTCCTCACGCGGTCGTCGAGCAGCGGGCCGTAAATGAAGCGGGCCCAGATATTAAGAGTTTCGATCAACGCCTTGCTCAGCCCGCGAAAACCCCATTGCTCATAGGCATGGACCACGAGCGCGTCGTCGTGCCGCAGAAAGCCGTGGTAGAGATCGACGACGCCCGCGGCAAAGCTGGGCTTGAAGATCCTGACGCAGCCGTAGTCGAGCAGGTTGATCCCGGCGGGCTCCCCGTTCCCATCGCGAAACACGGTATAATTACCGGGATGAGGATCGCCGTGGATCACGGCGTAATGGCTGAATGGGTACCACCAGGCCTGGAACATCGCGAAGGCGAGCTTGTTGCGGGTGTCTTCGCTGGCGCTCTTGAAGCCGAGCAGCTTTTCGCCGGTCAACCAATCCATGGTCAAAAGGCGCTTGGTGGAGAGATCGGGCCGCACGCCCGGCACGCGGACGGCGGCGCTGCCGTCGAAAATTTCGCGGTAAAGCGCGGCATGTTTCGCCTCTCGCTCGTAGTCGAGTTCCTCGCGCAGGCGGTCCGCGATTTCCTTAGCCATTTCACTTGTATCGACGGCGGAGCTAAACTGGCGGTGAAGACCAAACAGCAGGTCGAGCTGGCTTAGATCGGCCTCGACCGCCGATTGCATGTCGGGATATTGGAGCTTGCAGGCGAGCGGCTCGCCCTCGATCATGGCCGCGCGGTGGACTTGGCCGAGCGAGGCGGCGGCGGCCGGGTGATAATCGAACGAGCCGAAACGCTTCGCCCAATCGGGTCCCAGCTCCGCCATCATCCGCCGCTTGACGAAAGCGGGCCCCATCGGCGGCGCATCATTTTGCAGGGTTTGCAGCTCCTCGGCATATTCGGGCGGTAGCAGATCGGGAATAGTGGCCATCATTTGCGCCACTTTCATCATCGGCCCCTTGAGCCCGCCGAGCGCCTTGGTCAGCGCTGCCGCATTGGTCAATTCGCCATTGGCGCCAAACAGCCGGGAGCCCGCCATCCGCGCCGCCACCCCGCCCATATTGGCTCCCACCCGCGCATAACGCGCCGCCCGGGCGGAAAAGCGGTTGGCTTCGCGATCGCTCATGGGGGACTCTTGGGTGGGTGGATCGGGTCGAGACGCGGGAGGCCAGTTGTTGTTGCCCCCGGGTGAACCCTATCTCATCGATCTCTCTGGCCGCGAGCGCAAGAAGGATTGCGGTCGCAGGCTTCCGGCGGGACTTTGAAGGCAGCGCCATTGAGACCGGGGAAGACGGCCGCTCGCTGTCGTGGCGGCCAACTGCTCCGGTTGCATATTCGCACTTTATAAGTGTGTAACGTCATGGCTACACCTTTTCTTATTTGACGAAGAGGCGATAAAAATCCCGAATGGCATCTATTTTTTATATAAAAAACATCGATTTTATCGGATTTGTTTTTGTGTTTGCGGTTGAAGGATTCGACATGACCTATTGCCGGATTAGAACCATGGCGTGTCCCGTTGCGATTAAAAGGGCCTTCGCCCTTATTGCGTTGGCGCAGTTCGCCGCCACAGTTGCCGCACCCTCGTGCGCCGTCGCGACCGAGGTCACGGCCAACCGCGCTACGCCGCCCAATACGCCATTGGGTTTCCATTATAATTCCGTCGTCATAAATTGCGCAGGCGTTTCCGACTCCCATATCTCGCACCCGGCGACCGTGGTCGCGCTCGAACGCCCGGTGCATGGGGACTTGCGTATTTTCGAGGGACAGGCGCACATCCGTCGTTGTGGCGGCAATTGGGGCAACTCGACTGTCGTCGTCTATACGCCAGAGCACAATTTCGTCGGCTCCGACTCTTTCCAATTAAGGGTGCTTTTCCCGTTGCGGGGCTATACCGACAACCAGCGCATAACCGCGCATGTTCAGGTTGGCGGCGCCGGCAAGCCAAAGCGATAATTTCACGGATGTGCAGGGATGGGGCCACCCCTCCCTAGCGCCGGCGCCTATCGCTTGAGCTTGTAACCGGTTCGAAAGATCCACCAGACCACGCCGAGGCAAAGGGTCATGAAGACGAGCGTCATCGTCAGGCTGACGCCGACATCCACGTCCGACACGCCGAAGAAACTCCAGCGGAAGCCGCTGACGAGATAGACGACCGGGTTGGCCAGCGTGATCTTCTGCCAGAGCGGTGGTAGTATGCTGACGGAGTAGAACGTCCCGCCGAGAAAAGTTAGCGGGGTGACGATGAGCAGCGGGACGATCTGCAGTTTCTCGAAACCGTCGGCCCAGACGCCGATGATGAAGCCGAACAGGCTGAAGGTCACCGCCGTCAACACCAGGAACGCCACCATCCAGACGGGGTGGGCGATGTGGAACGGCACGAACAAGCGCGCCGTGGCGATGATGATCACGCCGAGCAGGATGGATTTCGTCGCGGCGGCACCAACATAGCCAACGACCGGCTCGATCCAGGAAACGGGCGCCGACAGAAGCTCGTAGACGGTTCCCGACCACTTCGTGAGATAGATCCCGAACGAGGCGTTGGAGATGCTCTGGGTCAGGATCGACAGCATCGTCAGGCCCGGCACGATAAAGGCGCCGTAGCTGACGCCATCGACGGTCGTCATCCGCGATCCGATCGCCGATCCGAACACGACGAAATAGAGCGACGTCGAAATGACCGGGGCGATAACGCTCAGCGCGATCGTGCGGAACCAGCGCAGCATTTCGAATGTGTAGATGGCGCGCATGGCATAAAAGTTCATCGCGCGGTGTTCACGAGGCTGACGAAAATATCTTCGAGCGAACTCTGGGATGTCTGGAGATCCTCGAAATCGATCCCGAAAGCGTCGAGCTGGCGCAGCAGGCCGGCGATCCCGGTCGAGTCGCTTTGCGCGTCGAACGTGTAGATCAGCTCTCTTCGGTCCTCCGAGAGCGTCAGCGGATAGGCGGCGAGCGCGGCGGGGATGGCGCCGAGCGGCGCGCGCAGGTGAAGGGTGAGTTGCTTCTTGCCGAGCTTGCGCATCAGCACCGCCTTATCCTCGACGAGAATGATCTCGCCCTTGCTGATGACGCCGACGCGGTCGGCCATCTCTTCGGCCTCCTCGATGTAATGCGTCGTCAGAATGATGGTGACGCCAGTTGCGCGCAGGCCGCGGATCATCGCCCACATGTCGCGGCGCAGCTCGACGTCGACGCCGGCAGTCGGCTCGTCGAGGAAGAGGATGCGCGGCTCGTGCGACAGCGCCTTGGCGATCATGACCCGGCGTTTCATGCCGCCCGACAGCGCCCTGATCTGGCTGTCGCGCTTTTCCCATAGCGAAAGGTCCTTCAGGATCTTCTCGATGAGCGGTTTGTCCGGACCCTTCCCGAACAGACCACGGCTGAAGGCGACCGTCGAGCAGACCTTTTCGAAGGCATCGGTCGAGAGTTCCTGGGGCACGAGGCCGATCATCGAACGCGCCGCGCGGTAGTCGCGCACAATGTCGTGGCCGTCGACCGTGACGTGCCCGCTCGTGGCGTTGACGATGCCGCAGATGATGCTGATCAACGTCGTCTTGCCGGCCCCGTTGGCGCCGAGCAGGGCAAAGATCTCGCCTGGCTGGATTTCGAGATCGACATTTTTCAGGGCCTGGAACCCGGACGCATAGGTCTTGGTCAGGCCGGAGACGGAGATGATGGGCAAACGGGGTTCCTGGGGATGGAAGCACTGGCGACGCGCCGGACATACCGGCTTTAGGCGGGCAAAGCCAACGCGAGGGCATGGCTAAGCCAAGCCCATATGGCGATGAGCCGTGATAAAATTAGGCGTCGGGCGGGACGAGAGGCTTGAGCGTTTCGATAAGCGCCGGCAGTTTGTTGCGAACAACGTCCCAAACGACGTCGAGCCTGATCTTTATACAAACACACGGGCGTCCGAAGCGGCGATCAGAATGTCGAGAAGAAGAGCATCATCACGCCACATATACGGACTCTGCCTGCGACAGGATATGACGCCGGCGGATGTAATTCCGGCTCGTTTCGATAGCCTTGCGCTCGACGAGATCGACGTGGCGTCCAAGAATACGCTCGAATGTCTCCTTCAGGTCGAAGTAAACGTCGCTCTTTGTTCCCGGCACGAAATCCACCAAGAAGTCGGCGTCGCTTGTCGCATTATTGAAATCGCCGCCGCGAGCCGCTGAGCCGAATATGTCCAGACGCGCGACATTAAACTGCTCGCAAGCCGTGATGAGTTCGCCACGCTTTTCAAGGATCGCTGGATGCATGTTTGGCCTCGCTGAGAGGTGGCTTTTAGCACGGTTGCCGGAAAGCTGCATCATTTGCGGGTGAAATGTTATCCGCCGAAGGCAGGCTGGATTTTGTCCTGAAGCCGAATTGGGAATTATTAAGCTGTCACTATAATTCGGGGCACGCGTCGACCAAAGCGGTTTCAAATCGGATGCGCGCAGCAAGGGATCTAAAAACAATGCAATGGAACGGGGTGCGGTCATAGAAATTGAGAAGCCAGCCCGAATGAATCTCCGGTTCGTGAACTACACCATAGCGATACTGGAGCACATCCTCGTCTGCATGTGTGGAAGTCATTTCCGCAAGAAATTCCGGCGGCACTTCGAAACGTTGAATGTCGGCATACACTTGCTCGTCTTGCACGGGCGACAGGAGGCCGTGGTGGTGGCAGAGGCCGCGCACGATTTTGCGCACGATCCGCAAAACACGCTCGTCCTTGGCCGGATAAATCATATGCCGTTCGCCCTTAGGCGTAGCGACGGGCACAAATTGCTCTATCAGGTCGCGTGCCCGCTTGCGCCCATCAGGTTGGACAAAGCTGCGGCGTACCTTCCCTTGCCAAAGCTCATGGACGGCGGCCGTCGGGTTCCCCGAAAGAAGGAGCATATTGCGGAAATGCGCCTCGTCGTTCGCCCAGCCATTGTTACAAGCAACACATGCGCGGACCGTGATGCGTTGAAACAACGATGCTTCCGGGTATAGCGATCCTGGAATGACATGGTCGTTCGTAGAGGCGGTATCACTGCCGCAATAGGCGCACCGGTTTTTCCGATTGAGACCGTTCATCTCTCTCATTTTATTGATCGCTATCTCAGATGTACGGCGCGGAGAAATCGAGTCCCTCAATGGCCGGAACGTGGGAGAAGCCCGCCGCAAGAGAACAGTAGAATCTATGACTTCCATTACCGATCTTCCAACGGAAGTCACTATTGGATGTGCATTTTACTAACATCACGGGCGGGATCGCGGCTCCTTCCAGAAAACCTTTAAGAATTCGGACCACCCGCTCCCGCGCGGTAGCCTCTTCGTTGTCGTTAAATATGCCAACGCCTGGGTTGCGTCTTATGGAGCCGACCTCATCGATCCTGGCCTCGAATATGACTTTTCCCTCTGCCGCTTGAACGTTCGGGCAAAACGACCGTCCGCTTGGAACGAAGCCCGTCATTCCGGCTTCAGCCCACCACGCATCGTCGAGTTCGATTTTCAGATCATGATGGGTTAAAATCATCCCTCACTCCATCGCCTCCAACTCCGCGATCAACCCCTCGATCATCCCGAGCCCGATCCCCCAGAATCCAGGGTCTGTCGCGTCCAACCCGAACGGCTTCAGCAGCTCCGAATGGTGCTTGGTGCCGCCCGCCGCCAGCATCGCCAAATATCTCTCGGCAAAGCCCTCTTGCGCCTTTTCGAACACGCCATAGAGCGAGTTCACGAGGCAGTCTCCGAAGGCATAGGCGTAGACGTAGAAGGGCGAGTGGATGAAATGCGGGATATAGGCCCAATAGGTCTCGTAGCCCGGCATCAGCTCGATCGCCGGGCCGAGGCTTTCCGCTTGCACGCTCAGCCAGATCTCACCGATCTTGTCAGAGGTCAGCTCGCCCTCGCGGCGCGCGGTGTGGAGCTTGCGCTCGAACGTATAGAAGGCGATCTGGCGCACCACCGTATTGATCATATCCTCGACCTTGCCGGCGAGCAGCGCGCGGCGCTCTTCCCTAGTGGCCGCTTTGGCGAGCAAAGCGCGGAAGGTCAGCATTTCGCCGAAGACCGAGGCTGTTTCGGCCAGCGTCAATGGCGTCGGCGCCATCAACGCGCCGTTGGGGCCAGCCAGAACTTGATGCACGCCGTGGCCGAGTTCATGGGCCAGCGTCATCACATCGCGCGGCTTGCCCTGGTAGTTCAGGAGGACATAGGGGTGCGCCGAGGGGACTGTGGGATGCGCGAAAGCGCCCGGCGCCTTGCCCGGCCGTACCGGCGCATCGATCCAGCGGCCGTCGAAAAAGCGCTGGGCGATCGCGGCCATGTCGGGCGAAAAGCCGCGATAGGCGTCGAGCACGGTTGTCCGCGCCTCGTCCCAGCCTACGGTTCGCGTGGGGACGTTGGGCAACGGCGCATTGCGATCCCAATGCGGCATCGTCTCGACGCCGAACCACTTGGCCTTCAATTTATAATAGCGGTGCGAAAGCCGGGGGTAGGCGGAATGAACCGCCGCGACCAGGGCATCGACCACTTCGCGCTCGACGCGGTTGGAGAGATGGCGGGCGTCCGCGATATCCTGGTAGCCGCGCCAACGGTCGGAGATTTCCTTGTCCTTCGCCAGCGTATTGGTGATGAGCGTGAAGGTCCGGATGTTTTGCTTGAGGCCCAAGGCCAGCGCCTCGGCGGCTTGCTTGCGCTTGGGCGCGGACGGATCCTGTAAGAGAGAGAGTGTCGGTTCGAGCGAGAGGTCTTCCTCGCCTACCTTGAACCGTAGGGCGGTCATGGTCTCGTCGAACAGCCGGTTCCAGGCGCCCTGGCCCGTCACCGATTTTTCGTGGAACAATTGTTCTAATTTGTCGTCGAGCTGGTGCGGCTTGTCCTTGCGGATATCGTCGAGCCAGGGACGATAATACGACAACGGCTCCTTGGCCGCCGCTGAATCGAGAACCGCATCGTCGATCCGGTTGAGCTCGAGCGTAAAGAAGAGAAGGTCCGTCGAGGCGGCCGTGATTTTGTCCTGGGCGTCGCCGTAAAATTTGGCGCGGATGGGATCGGATGTGTCGCTCGCATAGACGAGACCGGCGTAGGACATGATACGCCCGAGCTTGTCGTCGATGGCCTCGTAGCGGCGCACCGCCTCGATCAAGCCCTCGTTGGAGCTATCGCGCGCCAGATTTTCGAGCCGCCCCTTATAATCTTCGGCGAAAGCCTTGCACGCCTCCGCGGCTTCCGCGAGGTCGCGCGCGAAGACGTCGGAGTCCATGGCGGGGTAAAGATCGGCGAGGTTCCATTCCGGCAGCGTGCCGAGGGAATCGCCGGCTTGCGTCCCGGTTTGGTGAGCTTGAGGCAAGGCTGACGGGCTATTCGGGAGGGAGCGGAGCATGGCGGCCTTCGGATCAGGAGTGTGATTCGGGACATAATAGCCGCTGAACCGGCCGGCAACCGCGCCAGCCCCCATAATTTCCTTGGGGGCGGCGTATTTGCGCGCTGATTTTAACATCAAATTTACCCTGATCACGCACGATGTGAGCTTGAAAGAGCGCAGATGCGCTCGCGCCAAGAGGTCGCATGTCCTGCACCATACTCATCGTTGATGATGACCCCGTTCAACGCCGGTTGCTTGAATCCTTGGTCCGGCGCTTTGGTTACGGGGCGGAAACCGCTGAAAGTGGCGAGCAGGCTCTCAAGCGGCTCGAGCCGTCCGCGGGTGCGGTTCCGGTCGATCTGCTGATTCTCGATCTGGTCATGCCCGATCTCGACGGGATGGCGGTCCTGACGCGGATGCGCGATCAGAATTGGGTCGTTCCAACCATCGTCCAGACCGCTCATGGCTCGATCGAGGCCGTGATCTCGGCGATGCGGGCCGGGGCCGCCGATTTTGTCGTCAAGCCCGTTGGCGCCGAACGTCTCCAGGTTTCGATCAAGAACGCGCTGCGTGTCGATGCCCTGGAAGATGAAATCCGGCATATGAACCGGCATGCGTCGGGTTCGCTCACGCTCTCCGATCTGTCCAGCAAGAGCGAGGTGATGGAGCGCACCATCCGTCTTGGCGAGCGGGCCGCGAAATCCACGATTCCGGTCCTGCTGGAGGGCGAATCAGGTGTCGGCAAGGAGTTGATCGCCCGCGCGATTCAGGGCGCGTCCGACCGCCGGGGCCGCGCTTTCGTGACCGTGAATTGCGGGGCCTTGCCGGAAAACCTCGTCGAATCGATCCTTTTTGGACACGAGAAGGGCTCGTTCACCGGCGCGACGGAGAAGCATCCCGGTAAATTCGTCGAGGCCCATGGCGGGACGCTGTTTCTCGACGAGATCGGCGAACTGCCGCACGACGCGCAGGTCAAGCTGCTGCGTGCCCTGCAAGAGGGCGAGGTCGATCCCATCGGCGGTAAAAGGCCGGTCAAGGTCGATATCCGCCTGATCTCGGCCACCAATCAAAACCTGATCGAATTGGTGAAGCGCGGGCAATTCCGCGAAGACCTTTATTACCGGCTCAATGTTTTTCCGATCACCGTGCCGCCCCTGCGGACACGGCGCGAGGATGTCGCCGATCTCGCGCGGCGTTTCGTCGCCCGTTTCGCGGCGGAAGAGGGCAAGCGCATCCGGGGCATTTGCGCCGAAGCGATTTCGCTTCTCATGACCTACAATTGGCCGGGCAATGTCCGCCAGCTCGAGAACGCGGTATTCCGGGCTGTCGTTCTCGCCGATCAAGACGAACTCACCATTGCCGAGTTTCCACAGATCGCGGCCCAGGTCGAAGGGTTCGACGTCCGCATCCCGCCGCTGGCCATCGCTCAGCCGGTGTCGCCGCGCTCGGATCGCGAGATCGTCAGGGTCGAGGTTCGCGACCCCAATGTTCTGCCGCTTCTCGACGATGGCGGGGACGTCCGCAAACTCGAGATTTTGGAAGCCGAGACCATTCGTTTCGCGCTCGGCCATTATCGCGGTCAAATGTCCGCGATGGCCCGTAAATTGGGCATTGGCCGCTCGACGCTTTACCGCAAGATGAAGGAATATGGTCTGTTCCAAGGCGAGGCGCCAGAAGAGACGCCCGACTCCGGCGACAAGGCTGCCTAACCCGGTGGATCCAACACCTTGTGGCCGTGACGCAACGTCCCCTGGAAGATCGATCTCCGGCCGGTTCGCGCCTGGATTGTCCGTTGATTTGGGTTCGTTTGGCGCCCACATGGAAAGTTGGGTTTGAAATCGTTCGGTTCGAGCGGTCGCCTACTCTCGCGTCTCAGCTCAAGCGTTTGAAGCAAGCCATTTCGGCGTGGATGTTCCGTCCCGGCGAAAATGGTTTAAAGGGAAGGCCGTTAGGCTGTTCTTGAGAGAACCATGCTGAAATCCGAGACCTGTTGGGTCAGTTTTATGGGCGGTCGATCCGTTAGGGGTCAGGTATGCGCGGACGGTTGAGGTCTATCGTTTTCACCGGCGCGGCGGCCGCCGCCGTCATCTACGGCTTTGCCATGCCCGCCGGTCTGGCGGCGGGACTGCCGCCAACCGGGCCTGTTGAATTCTCTGGCTCGGGCGAAGCGCAGCCCGGTCCTTCGCCTCAGAGATCCGCCGCGCTCGCCGTTTCCAGCGAGCATCCCGAGGCTCCGATGTCCAAGCAGCCGGCGCCGGATGCGGCACCGGCCGTTGCCAATCCGATCGCCGCGCCCCATCCCGGCGATGAGACATCTACAGGATCCAAGGCGGGGGATGCTCAACCCGGCGCGGCCAAGACCAATGCGGCCAAGACCAATGCGGCTAACACGGGGATCGATCCCGAGCCCGATGTCGCGATCACGCCGCCACCGGTTGCTCCCGAGAGCCGTCCGGCATCACCGGCAAACCCCCTCGATGCGGCCAAGACCGCCGGCGCGCCTTTGCCCGCGCTCAATGCGGCGATCAAGAGCGCTCTTGAAAAGCGCGAGGCGGCTGAAATCCGGGGCGCCGGCGCGGCCCAGCGGCGCAAGCAACGCGAATCCATTGCCGCATTTTATGCCGCCCGCTCTTTTGCTCCGCTTTGGTCGGCGAATGGGGCCGCGGTCCCCGCCGCCGATCCGGTGATCGCGCGTCTCGCCCATGCGGCGGATGACGCCTTGGCTCTGCCGCAGGCGCCGGCCTCGCTGAATGTTTCGGGGACGGTGGAAGACCAAGCCGAAAGTGAATTGGCCTTGTCGGAGGCGGTCGCGGTTTATGCGGCCGAAGCGACGGGGTCGCGGATCGATCCACGATCGATCGCGCCGCTGATCGGCTTCAAACCCGTGATTGCCGATACCGCCGACGTGTTGAAAGCAGTGGCGGAGGCCGGAGCCGATGCGGGCGATAAACTCCAGGCCTACAATCCGGCGGAGCCGCGCTACGCCGGGTTGCGTAAAAAACTGGCGGAACTGCGGGAGGCGCATACGCCGCCGGTCCCGGCCGCGGCTATCCCGGATGGTCCCGTTCTGCGCATCGGCATGAGCGATCCGCGCGTTCCCCTCATCCGCGCCCGTTTCAGTTTGGACGGGACACCCGATAGCGCGCCGCAAAAGTTGCGCTACGACACGGAGGTCGCCGCGGCCGTCGCCGGGTTCCAGAAAGCCAATGGACTCCCGGCCTCTGGCGTTCTGACCAAGCGGACGATTGCGGCTTTGTCCGGCGGCAGGCCGTCCCGTCTCGAAGGCGAACTCGTCGCCAATATGGAGATGTGGCGCTGGATGCCGCGCGATCTCGGCGCCGACCGGATCGAGGTCAATGTGCCGGACTTCCTCGTGACCGTCTATCGCGACGGCAAAGCCGTCTCCACCAACCGGGTCGTGGTCGGTAAAACCGCGACGCCGACGCCATTATTTTCCAACAGCATGAAATTCTTGATCGTGAACCCGGTTTGGAACGTGCCGGAGTCGATCATCAAGAAGGAAATGCTGCCGAAGCTCGCTGGGGAACCCGGCTATCTCGACGCTCACGGTTACGCCGTTTCTTACCGCAATGGCCGCCTCGTGGTCCGCCAACCCGCGGGTGCGAAAAACGCCTTGGGACGCATCAAGTTCATGTTTCCCAACGACTACGCCGTGTATCTCCACGACACGCCGTCGAAATCCTTGTTTGCTTCGTCGCAACGCGCGTTCAGCCATGGATGCGTGCGCGTGGATCAGCCTTTCCGTTTCGCCGAAAGCGTCCTCGGACCATCCAATGGATGGAGCCAAAAGCGGCTCTTGGGCATGCTCGGCGACAGCGAGCGCTATGTGAATTTACCCAAGCCGCTCCCCATCCATATCGAATATTTCACCGCCTCGGTCGATGAGACTGGGCACCTCGATTTACGCGACGATGTCTATGATTATGTCCACAGGATCGCGATCGCATTGGGACAGGAGGGCTAGCCAAATCGTTTCAACCGTGGCAAGGAGCTTCGCAGGACCAGCGTTGGAAAGATGTCACACCCGCAAAAAATGCGTGTTTTGATACAAAATTAACGCTTGTCTGTAACGATTTAGTCAACTTAGGTTGATTCGTCGGGATCATAAGGGTCGAGCTTCTGCGAATGATGCGAATCCGCGCTGGTCTGAAACACCTCCTCGTTCTTGCTTCGGCAAGCGTGGCCTGCACCCTTTCTTTATGGGCCGCGGTGCCTTCGACGACAGAGACCGCTGTCGCGAACGGCGACACGCGAACCATTCATTTCTACCATACCCACACCGGCGAATCGATCGACGCGACCTTCCGGGTCGATGGCCATTACGATCAAGCCGTTCTGAATAAGCTCAATCATTTCCTCCGCGACTGGCGCAACGACGATCAGACCGTGATGGATCCGCGCTTGTTCGATACGCTTTGGGAGGTCTATCGCACGGCCGGGGCCGGCGACACGCCGATCCAGATTTTTTCCGCCTACCGCTCTCCCGAGACCAATGCCATGCTTCGCCGCCGCTCCCGCGCGGTTGCCGAACATTCCCAGCATATGCTGGGCAAGGCGATGGATACGACCATGCCCGGCATGCCGATGGAGAAAATCCGCGAAATTGGCATGAAGCTTCAGCGTGGCGGCGTCGGCTGGTATCAATCCTCCAATTTCGTCCATCTCGATGTCGGCGGCGTGCGCAGTTGGCCGCGTATGAGCTACGAACAGCTTGCGCGTCTCTTCCCCGACGGCAAGACGGTTCATATCCCCGCGAACGGGGTTCCCATGGCCCGCTATGAAGAGGCGCGGGCGGAAATTGCCGCGCATGGCGGCGTCGAAGTTCCGCCGGCGCAGGAATCGCAGGGCTTCTTGGCTTGGCTATTTGGCGGCGGCAATGGGCAGGGTGATGGCGCCGCTCCGGTGGCCGCGGCCTCTCATGCTCCGGTCGCTCTGGCCTATGCGAACAATACCGAGGGTGACGAAGCAAGTTCCGAGCGTGGCCTGGCTGCCGCGCCGAAAGCGCCCGAGGCGCAGCCAAGTCCGCAGCCCGAAGCGGTCTCCCAGCCCCAAGCGGCCGCCCGCCCCGAAGTGGCTGCGGCTGATCCCGCCTCCGGTTTCGATGGCGCGGTTCCGCTTCCGCCGCACCGCCCGGTTGTTCTCGCATCGGCGGAAGATCTTCCGCTTCCTCCAGTCCGGCCGGCCTCCCAAGCTGGCTTTCGCCTCGCATCTGTCGAGGATGACTCCGTTCCCACGCCTCTTCCGCGTCCAGCCGTCGTCCCCGATGCGATCGGCGGCTTGATCGCCACGCCCAACACCGATGGGCCGGGGGTCCGCAACGCGGCTCTGCCTGAAATCATTACGCAAGGCACGGCGCGTGACGTCCCGGCACCTGCTTTGGCCTTCGCGTCGGCGGAATCGACGGCGAGCCTCCGGCCTTCGGCTGAGACGCAAGGGAACGCTCATGCCGCGCCGTCGCCGAAAGCTCTTGGTCTTCGCGGGGTTGCCGGATTGCGCGGCGAGTTGCGGAACGTCACGAAAGCCGGCTTGATGGCGTCCGCGTCCATTGCCCGGGAAGCGGCTCCCTCCATTCTGAGGGGTCCAGCGATTTACGGTCTCCGCCGGGCGGCGCAGGCACCTGTGACGGCGGCCTCGCTCTAGGTTTAGAGGACGGCCCGACGTAAGGGTTTAGTCGCTGGTCGGGTGTCTACCTGCCGCGCGAATTGATGTTTCCGGGAAATTCGCTGCGTTGGACGAATTCGTCTCAGCTCTCTAAACGCTTTCCGAAAGCCTGCCGCGTGGTTACGGACTGTCCATTGATTGGTTGATGGCGAAAATCTGGGATCGAGGATTACCGAGGCAATCAGCGGATTTTCTCCCGCTTTCGCCCCTGGCCACCGCCCGTTTCCAAGTGTCGATGACCGAGAGTTCTCGTCGACTGGACCGCGAGAAAGCGAAATCGATGAGGCGCCGCTTCTTCACCCGCCGTTATGCACACCCGCCAAGGCCGCCGTCAGAAGCGCGAGCCCGAAGGCCAGAACGCAGGCCGCGGCCCCAAGTTCGATGATGCGCCCGATGAGCGCGCCGCGCGCCGTCCCGCCGCCAAAGAGCTTTATCGCGATATCCTTGAAAAAGACCGCCATCAGCGCCAATGCGCCGGTCGTGATGGCCGTCCCGGCCGACATCGCGAATGTCGCGGCGACGCCCGCCCAGAACAGGCCCTGGGCCAGCGCGAAAACGAGGACCAGAATGGCGCCGGAGCAGGGCCGGGCGCCTGCCGTCAGCACGGTTACGGCGGCAGCTTTCCAATTGAAGCTCGCCGCCGATAAGGCGCGCGCATCGGGGATATGAATATGGCCGCAGCCTGGCCCATGCACATGCGGCTCCGCGCCATCGTCGGCCTTGAACCGGCTTGCTTCCGGCAGCGCGAGTTCCATCTCTCCGCTGGCGCTCACGAGAATCATCGAGGGTGCGGGACGCAGAGTCGCCACAACGGCCCGGCCCTTGCGCCACACCAAGATGAGACCGAGCGCGGCAATTCCGCCGTAGCTCGCGAGTTCCAAGACCTCCGCGGTTTGCGTCATGCGCGCGGCGGTGGCGTTGAAAATCAGCGCCGCGATGCCAACAAGGGCCACCGCCACGACGCCTTGCAACAAAGCCGCGCACAGGGCGATGGCGAGGCCGCGTCGTAGCGCCACCTCGTTCGAGATCATATAGGACGAAATTACCGCCTTGCCGTGGCCAGGACCCGCCGCGTGGAAGACGCCATAGGCGAAGCTCAGTCCCACGAGGCCGAGCGCCGCCGTGAAACTGCCGCGTGTGCCCCGCAGCGCGCCGGTCAACATCTGGTAGAAGCCGCTTTCTTGCGCCAGAATCCATGCGCCCAAACCGGTTTGCCGCCCCACCGCGCCCTCGTTGGCACCAATCGCGAAGGGATGATGCGCGGTCTGGGCGAAGGCCTCTCCGCAGCCGAGAAGGACGAGAGCGGCGAGCGCCAGAAAGACAATCGGGCGAGGGGTCATGCGCGCGGTCACGGGCAAGCGATGACGGCGCGGCTCGCCATTTTCACGGCGAAATCCTGGCTGGCCTGGCCACCGCTGTCGAAGGTCTGGGCCAGTTTCATTCCATCTTGCACCAGCAAGGGATTGGGGCCGAGCACGCTTTGCGAACACCCGGCCGGCGCCCCCGTCAGCATGACCGGATCCTTCGCCGCCAATTCGAAATCGACGAAATAAGTGGGATCGTAGATCTGAAACGTGAGGAAGCGAACCACCTTGGCGGGCGTCACCAGGGGGAGGGTGAAGCGCAGCACCACGCGGCGGTCCGCTTGCTCCTCCAGCGTATAATCGACGGGCTTGCCGAATTTCATCGCGACGCCGCCGTTCTTGGCGAAGGTGAAATAATCGAATTCCGCCAGGGACGTGACATTGGTTTCCGCCAGCGGGGCGAGATCTTTCGGCGAGGCCGGCTTGCCGTCCTTTTCGAGCCCCTGCACCGCGAAGGCCGAATACATCTCGTCGAACCGCCACGTGCTGCGAATGCCCGTGACCTTCCCCTCGGGATCGAAAAGCACTTCCTCCCGCGCCTCGACCCAGACATGGGGGTGCGCAAGGGCAGGGGTGGCGAGGGCGGCGAGGGCAAAAGCCAAGCGCCATTTGGTGTGAATCGTCATTTTAGCGGACGGGCCCTTGTGATACGGGTGCACTCTAACAGGGGCGATTTGGCTAAAGCGAGGCGGGGGTGGGCAAATCCATTAGCCCTCAGGGTCCTACGGATCCCTCATGGTGCGTTTGGATCGTTCCGGCCCAACGAGTCCCTCGCATTTCGAGACGCACTTCGCGAACTCAATAAGAGGGGATTGAAGCGCTTCTCCAACGGCAGGCTCCCTTCTCCCGCCCGGAGGCGGGAGAAGGTTCCTCATCTGCTACCGCACGATCACATTCTTGAACTGCCAGGGATCCTCGAGATCGAGATCCTCCGGGAACAGCACGCCGCGATCCTTCAGCGGCGTCCAATCGGTATAGGTGCCGATCACCGGGCCGAGATAGGGGAGTTGGACTTCGAGGCAGCGCTTGAAGTCGACTTCGTCGGCTTCCACGATGCCGCGCACCGGGTTTTCCAGCGCCCAGACCATGCCGGCCAGGACAGCGGATGTCACTTGCAGGCCGGTGGCGTTCTGGTAGGGCGCGATGCGCCGCGTTTCTTCAACGGAAAGTTGGGAGCCGTACCAATAAGCGTTCTTGGCATGGCCGTAGAGAAGCACGCCGAGTTCGTCGATGCCGTCGACAATCTCGTTCTCGTCGAGGATGTGGCTGTTCTTTTGCTGCTTCCATTGACAGCCCGCCATTTCGTCGAGCGACAGCACGGCATCGTCGGCTGGGTGGTAGGCATAGTGGCAGGTTGGGCGGTAAACCACCTTCTTGCCCTCGCGCACGGTGAGATAATCGGCAATCGAGATCGATTCGTTATGTGTCACGAGGAAGCCGTGCTGCGCCTGAGGCGTCGGCGTCCAGGAGCGCACTCGGGTGCCCGCGCCCGGCCGCATCAGATAGATCGCGCAATCCGGCCCAAAGGTATGACGGTTGCCTTCCGGCGGCAGCGCCTTTTCATGCGTGCCCCAGCCCAATTCGGCAGGCTGCAAACCTTCCGACACGAAGCCCTCGACGGACCAAGTGTTGACGAAGGTTCCCGCCGGCTTCGGGGTCTTGGCGCGTTGCGTGTCGCGTTCGGCAACATGGATGCCCTTGACGCCCACGCTCTGCGCCAGCGCCGCCCAATCCTCGCGGGAGCCCGGCGTGCCGGCCTTGATGCCGAGATCGGCCGCGACGTTGAGCAGCGCTTGCTTGACGAACCAGGAGACCATGCCGGGATTGGCGCCGCAGCAGGACACGGCCGTCGCGCCGCTTGGCCCAAGCTCGCGTTTCAACTCGATGATCTCGTTGCGCAAGGCGTAATTCGAGCGTTGCGACACACTGAGAGACGTATCGGTGTAAAAGCCCGGCCAGGGCTCGGCGACCGTATCGATATAAAGCGCGCCGATCTCATTGCAGAGTCGAATGATAGCCGCCGACGAGACTTCGATCGAGAGATTGACGACGAACGCCTGGCCCTCGCCCTGGGTGAGCAGGGGGCGCAGCAGATCGTCGTAATTCTCGCGCGTGACGCTCGCCTGCAGGAAGCGGATGCCGCGCTCGTCCAGCAAATGGCGGTCCTTCGCCTCGGGGTCGATGACGGTCAAGCGTTTGGCATCGAAGCTGAAATGGCGCTCGATCAAGGGCAGGGTGCCCTTGCCGATGGAGCCAAAGCCGATCATGACAATCGGGCCGCTGATCGTGCCATGCACGGGATAGTCCGTCATTCTTTTCGTCTCCAAGTGAGGTCTGGCCTGCACAAAGCAAGCGCCGCAAACAAAATCAACCCGGCAGGCGGTCTGCCAGGCGCTCGGTAAAAATGGTGCAAGCTTCTAATGACAGCCTGACGACAGTGCGCGCCTCAAGCCGCGTGCCGCAACTTGGGGCGGTGTCCCGGCTGCCTTGCGGCGATGCCGGACGCGCCGGTTCCGCGCACCAGCCCCTTGGCCTCCGCGAAAGCGCCGGAGCGCAGTTCCAGCCCCAAAAACCTCTCGGCCTCGACCGGGCCGGGCAGGCGGAGGCCGAGCACCGGGCGCCGCTCGAAGCCGAAACGGGCGTAATAAGGCGCGTCGCCGACAAGCAGCACGGCGTCATGGCCTAAGGCTTTGGCCCGGTCGAGCGCCTCGATCATCAGGCGTGCCCCAATGCCATGCGAGCGCCAACGCGAATCGACAGCGAGCGGCCCGAGCATCAGCGCCGGCACGCCGCCTGCCGTCACATGCCACAGGCGGATGGTCCCCACGACCTCACCACCCGGCGTTCCATCAAAGGCACGCGCAACCAGCGCGAGACCGCGCGCGGGCAACCGACCGGCGCGAAGCACCTGGCACGTCTTGCGGAATCGCGCGGGACCGAACGCGCGGTCGAGAAGCGCCTCGCGGGCCTCGGCATCGCTGGGGCGCTCCGCCTCGATCACGATGGGATCGATCACGGGCTGCGAGGCCGGAACCGGCAGCGCCAGAAAGGCGTGAGCGGCGGCGGGCGAGTCCTTGGAAAACTCTTGGGTAACGTAAAATGAGGTCATCGACGCCTCCCCTAAGACCCCGGGGGTCGAAGAGTGAAAGGGATGACCCTCGCACCAACGCTTATTAAAACGCGGCCGATCGGGACAAGCGGAAAAGTTTGGGGCAGGCGGAGGTTTGGCCTCCGCCCATTTACGATCCGTTAGATCACGTACGAGCGGAGCGGCGGGAAGCCGTTGAAACCCGCGCAGGAATAGGTCGTGGTATAAGCTCCCGTTCCCTCGATCAGCACCTTGGCGCCGATCTCGAGACTGACGGGAAGGAAATAAGGTTCCTTCTCGTAGAGCACATCGACCGAATCGCAGGTGGGACCCGCGATCACGCAGGGCTCCATCTCGCCGCCGTCATAGGCTGTCTTGATGGGATAGCGGATCATCTCGTCCATGGTTTCGGCGAGGCCGCCGAACTTGCCGATATCGAGATAGACCCACTTCACCTTGTCCTCGTCCGACTTCTTCGAGATGAGGACGACCTCCGCTTCGATCACGCCGGCATTGCCGACCATGCCGCGGCCCGGCTCGATGATCGTCTCGGGGATGCGGTTGCCGAAATGCTTGCGCAAAGCCTTGAAGATCGACTGGCCATAGGCTTTCACCGCCGGGATGTTCTTCAAATACTTTGTGGGGAAACCACCGCCGAGATTGACCATCTGCAGATTGATGCCGCGCTCGGCGAGATCGCGGAAGATCGCCGAGGCCGCCTTCAGCGCGCCGTCCCACATTTCGGGATTGCGTTGTTGCGATCCCACATGGAACGACAGGCCGTAGGCGTTGAGGCCGAGGCGCTGCGCATGTTCGAGAATGCGGGGCGCCATGGCGACATCGCAGCCGAATTTGCGCGACAGCGGCCATTCCGCGCCGTCGCCGTCGCAGAGCATGCGGCAAAACACTTTCGAGCCCGGCGCGGCGCGCGCGATCTTCTCGACCTCGGCTTCGCAATCCACCGCGAAGAGGCGGATGCCGAGCTGATAGGCGCGCAGAATATCGCGCTCTTTCTTGATGGTATTGCCGAAGCTAATGCGGTCCGCCGTCGCGCCTGCGGCAAGCACCTGCTCGATTTCGACGACGGAGGCCGTGTCGAAGCAGGAACCGAGTTGCGCCAACAGGCCGAGCACCGCCGGATCGGGATTGGCCTTGACCGCGTAGAACACGCGCGTATCCGGCAGAGCCTTGGCGAAGCTCGCATAATTGTCGCGGACCACGTCGAGGTCGACGACGAGGCACGGGCCGTCTTCACGGCGAGCGCGGAGGAAATCGAGAATACGTTGCGTCATCGCGGCATCCCTTCGTGCCCAATACTTGAATTGGGCTAACGAAACTAAGCAAAAGGATAGACGACCGCCTTCGCTCCGCCGCGCTGTGGAGACGCGGACGGTTCGTCAGATAGCCGTCAGCGATCGGGGATCAGACGTGGTGGAATCGCGCGAACACGCGTTCCCCCGCGGCTAAGCCGGGATCAGATGCTGCGCCGTGGTCAAAACAACCGCGCGTGGGATGAACCACCACCAGTTTAATTGAGCCATCGATTGGATTGGGATGAGCTCCCGTTCCGCACGCCCGGCAAGATAGACAAGCCTCTTCATGACGTCAGCTTTGGAAACTGACAGAGACGAAAAAGCCCGGTCCGTCGTTGCTTTAAGTCGTGTCTCCCGTTTGGCGGGATTCACCGGTTCGCTCCGGCTGCCGGTTTTTACGGAAGGTTCACCGGCCTCTTGTCCGGAACCCCATCCACCGACACACGACCACAGGCACGTGCGATTTGGGCAAGCCGTAAAATACGGATTTCGCGTGGATTCGCAAGCGCTTTTTTGGGCAGGACGCGATTTTTTTGGGCGGAAGGCGCGCTGGGGCAAGCGCCTCTGCCCAGGCCTTCCGGAAACGATGGGTTGATGCTATCTTCTTACGAAAGCTCTATCGATCAAAAGGTAGTATGATCATGCCCGACACCGCGACCCTCTCGACAAAATTTCAGATCTCCATCCCCAAGGCCGTTCGCACGGCACGGCGGTGGAACGCGGGACAGGAGTTTGCCTTCATTCCCAAGGGTACGGGCGTGTTGCTCGTCCCGGTTCCGAAAGCGGCCGAACTCGCCGGGATCGCCGAGGGCGCGAAAGCGGAAGACTTCCGCGATCGTGAAGACAGGTTCTGATGCGGCTCGTCGATACGTCCGCCTGGATCGAATGGCTGATCGCGTCGCCAACCGGCAAGGCCGTCGAAGCGATGATCCCGGCACGCGAAGACTGGCTCGTGCCCACGATCATCCAACTCGAACTTGCAAAATGGCTCACGCGCGAAGTGGGCGAGGACAAGGCCGATCAGGTCATCGCCTTCACCCAAATGTGCCGTGTCGTGCCGCTCGATACGAAAATTGCGCTCTCGGCTGTTGAGATTTGCCGCAAGCACAAGCTCGCGACAGCCGATGCGATCATCTACGCCAGTGCGTTGGAACATGGCGCGGACCTTCTGACCGCCGACGCTCATTTCAAGGGGTTGCCGGGGGTGACGTTCGTGGCGAAGGTGCCGGGGTAGGGCTGCGTTTTTTTCATATAGAAGTGAAGGCTACGCGCGACGCGCAAGAAATCCGATTTATCGTTTGGCTAATAATTTCTCTCGGAATTTCGCTTGTCGATGACGCCCCTAGGGGGCGCCATCGACAAGCGAAATTCCGGGAGCAGATCCGCCGCCAAGCGCTCAATGGGTTAGCCCGCAACTTGGCGCGTTTAAAGAGCCTCTCCGGGAAGTTTGGGCTCACGTTGAAGGGTTTACGGCAAGTCGCTGTAGCACGAAGCGGAGATATGAGAACCTTTCTATTGATCAAGCGCTGCTTTTTCCAGGAAAAACGAATATTAACAATTGTACAATTATCAGATGCGGCTTTGTATTTTAATTTGTTTTTAAAACTGCTAGTATATTTCAGAATATATGTTAAATTTATTGCGAAAGTGAGAGAGGAGGCCTCATTGAAGGCTGTAGATATTCGGAAAGACGGGCATTACGATCCCGAGCAACCGCGCAATCCTGCGGGCAGTGGCGAGGCTTCAGGGCGCTGGACGAAAGGAAATGCCGAAAGTAGTTCGCCAGGGCCGGGTACGCGTCGCCAGCGACAGCGTATCGCGCTATCTGGAACTTTGATAGATAAGCGTTATGACGAAGTTTATAGGGTTACACACTGTACTTACGCGACGCCGCTGGGTACATACACTATCGAGCATAATGGGTATCGTACTTGTGATGACACTACTCCAGCTCCGAACCCGTGGTGAGGTAATCGAATGAATAAGATTTCGCTAACTCAGCCCGCTATCGATCATATTTTGAGGCAGAAAAAGCTTTTTATTTCGCCACGGAAAAATCAGGATAAATTGGATCTTATTCCAGTATTGCAGTATTACTTCCGAAGCTATCTCACTTATAAAGATGGCACTCAGCGCGAATGTGGTAGCGGATTTACATTATTTTTTAAGTCGAAAGATGAAATTTCACAATATGATTATGACAAAATCGACATTGGTAACAGTACGATCATTGCATTTGGAGGTCCCGAAAATCTCGATTCCGCTCACCAGCGGATCGATTGGGTCAACGGCAAATTCCGCTGGGTGTAGAGCCCGCGCCTCTTCGGCCAACATCCACACCCGGCTCGTAGACCCCGCTTCCCATCCCCGCCGCCCCCTGCTATCCCCCAGGGCATGACCACCCATTCCATCGACAACATCCGCAACTTCTCCATCGTCGCGCATATCGACCATGGCAAATCCACCCTGGCCGACCGGCTGATCCAGGCGACTGGGACGGTCGCGGCGCGCGACATGAGCGAGCAGATGCTCGATTCCATGGATATCGAGCGCGAGCGCGGCATTACCATCAAGGCGCAGACGGTGCGTCTCGAATATACGGCGCTTGATGGCAAGACCTATATCCTGAACCTCATGGACACGCCCGGCCATGTGGACTTTGCCTACGAGGTCTCGCGTTCGCTCGCCGCCTGCGAGGGCTCCCTCCTCGTGGTCGATGCCAGCCAGGGCGTCGAGGCGCAGACACTCGCCAACGTCTATCACGCGCTCGATGCCGGCCACGAAATCGTGCCGGTGCTCAACAAGATCGACCTTCCCGCCGCCGAGCCCGACCGGATCAAGCAGCAAATCGAGGATGTCATCGGCATCGATGCCTCCGAGGCCGTGCCGATCTCGGCCAAGACTGGCCTCAACATCGATCTCGTGCTGGAAGCCATCGTTAAGCGCCTTCCCCCGCCCAAGGGCGACGAGACCGCGCCGTTGAAGGCCCTGCTGGTCGATAGCTGGTACGATGCCTATCTCGGCGTCGTCGTGCTGGTGCGAGTAATCGACGGGTCGCTGCGCAAGGGCCAAAAGATCAAGATGCTGGGCACGGATGCCCATTACGAGGTCGACCGGATCGGCGTGTTCACCCCTAAGATGAAGGACGCCACCGTGCTCGGGCCGGGCGAGATGGGGTTCATCACCGCTCAGATCAAGCAAGTCGCGGATACCCGCGTCGGCGATACGATCACGGACGAGAAGAAGGGCTGCGCCGAGGCACTGCCGGGCTTCAAGCCGGCGCAACCCGTGGTGTTCTGCGGACTGTTTCCCGTGGACGCCGCCGACTTCGAGGATTTGCGCGCGGCCATGGGGCGGTTGCGGCTCAACGATGCGAGCTTTTCCTACGAAATGGAAAGCTCGGCGGCGCTCGGCTTCGGCTTCCGCTGCGGCTTTTTGGGTCTGCTCCACCTCGAAATCATCCAAGAGCGGCTGGAGCGCGAGTTCAATCTCGATCTCATCGCGACGGCGCCGAGCGTGGTCTATAAGATCAAGCTGCGCGATGGCAGCGAGATCGATCTCCACAATCCCGCCGACATGCCCGACCCCACGGTCATTTTAGCCATCGAGGAGCCGTGGATTCGCGCCACCATCCTGACCCCCGACGATTATTTGGGCGCGGTGCTGAAGCTGTGTCAGGACCGGCGCGGCGTGCAGGTCGATTTGAACTATGTCGGCAAGCGCGCCATGGCGACCTACGATTTGCCGTTGAACGAAGTGGTGTTCGATTTCTACGACCGGCTCAAGTCGATCTCGAAGGGTTACGCCAGTTTCGATTACAACATCACGGATTATAAAGAGGGCGACCTCGTCAAAATGTCGATCCTGGTCAATGCCGAGCCGGTCGATGCTTTGTCGATGTTGGTCCACCGCGACCGCGCGGAGTCCCGTGGCCGCTCGATGGTGGAAAAGCTGAAAGATCTGATCCCCCCGCACATGTTCGTCATCCCCATCCAAGCCGCCATCGGCGGCAAGATCATCGCCCGCGAAACCGTGCGCGCCATGCGCAAGGACGTGACCGCCAAATGCTATGGCGGCGACGCGACCCGCAAGCGCAAGCTGTTGGAGAAGCAGAAGGCCGGCAAGAAGAAGATGCGGCAGTTCGGCAAGGTGGAGATCCCGCAGGAGGCGTTTATCGCGGCGTTGAAGATGGAGTGAAGTCTCGCATCTCGTAAGGCAGGCACCGGCTTGGCCGGTTTCCATGGATGGAATGGACGGTGTGCCAACTCAGAAAATCAATAACGTCGCGACCGATATCTTGACGGTTTATGTCTTTTTAGTCTGGGGAGAGCGAGCCTCGTGAGCGGCGAACGCTTCGCGGCAAAGACTGCTTCCTTGCACGGATGAGCGCATCCGTTTTGTCGCCTCCCGCACGTCCTGTAACCTTCCGGGCGCGTTCCTCGATCCCGGTCTTGTCGCGAAACCCACGCGCGCCGTCTGCCGGGAGGCCTGAACCAGCGGCTCCCGAGGCCGCCAAGCCTCGCGCCCACCCGGTGCAAAAATTGCTCTCTCACCCCTCGACGAACATCCCGGCGCTTGCCGTCCCATCATCGCGAGGAGTTTCCATGCCGATTTACGCGTATAAATGCCAAGGCTGCGGCGCAGAATTCGAAACATTGGTTCGCTCGAGCGAGGTTCCCGTCTGTACATCTTGCGGATCCGGGGATCTGCAGCAGCAGATCGGGCAGATTAGCTCGGAGATCAAACATCCAGGCATTGCAAAATCCTGGCGCCAGGCCGCCGAGCGGTCGGGGGATCTCTCTAATTTCAGCCGGAAAGAGCGGCGGACGAAGTAGAATTAATACAAGCGCTCGCCACAGCGCTTGAATTGCGGATTTGCGGCAGGGCTCAAGCCGCGTTTCCCTCTTGCCTGGCCGCGGCCTTCGCGGGTTCGGACCACGGACCCGGCTGCGGGCCTTCCCTCCCTTGGGCCGCGCCTTTTTGCTCCAATGCCATCGTGAGGGCCGACAGGCCGGCCATGCCGCCGAGTTGCATCGTTTCCACCGCCGAACTCGGGACGATCACGATCGTCGAATTTTGCTTCAAACCCTCGTAGAGCATGTTCATGGCCCGCAGATGCAGCGCGACGGGATTATCGATATAGGTTTTCGCCGCTTCTCCGAATTTCTCGGCCACCTGCCTCTCCGAATCCCCGAGAATCACGCGGGCTTGACGCTCTCTCTCCGCTTGGGCCTGCATCGACATCGCATCCTCGAGGGCGGCGGGAATGAGAACGTCCTTGACCTCCACCGAAATGACATTGATGCCCCATGGCTCGGTGCGTAAGTCGATGATCTTTTGAAGCTCGTCGCTGATTTTCTCCCGTCCCTCCAGCATGTCCGAAAGCATGGTCTTGCCGATCACGTCGCGCAGGGCCGTTTGCGAGGCCCAGCTAATGGCGCTGCCATAGTCGGCAACGTCGAGCGCCGCCTTTTTGGGATCCACGACTTTCCAGAACAACACGGCATCTACATCCACCGGCACCGTATCTTTCGTCAGGGTCTTTTCGGCCTTGAAAGATCCGGTGATCACCCGAATATCGATCCAATAGGGCACTGTTTCGATGACCGGGATGATAAAAAACAATCCCGGCCCCTCCAGGGAACGGAAGCGCCCCAGGCGCAAGACGATCACCCTCTCCCACTGATCGGCAATCTTGATCGAGCATGAAGCGATGGCAGCAACGACGAAACCGATGACCACGATCGACAGGCTTACATCATAAGCCGCCGGGTCATATCCGAGGTAAGCCAGCGCCAAGCCAAAGCAGAAAATGACGGCGAAGATCAGTCCCGGTACTGCGCTCGTTCTCCTCATTTTCAATCTCCCAGCATGCACCAAAATTTAATGCAGTTTCGGGCGCCAATGCAGGCCGCACATTAATATGGATCAAGTATACGGTAAAAATCGCAACCGCGGCGGAGAATGGACCGGAATAGTGACTGCTTGGAACTGCGGCATTCGGCGACGGACTGAAATTACGGCGGCATTTTACCAATCCGCTCCGGCTATTTTTCGATAAACCGGCTGAAAGAGCCGTTGCGAAATGCGATGGGTGGAGCTGGTGACATTCCGTCCACCATTCGCAACTCATCCGATGAATCCATTGCGCGCCCTCTTCTCCTGCCCTCCGCTATTCGATATAGAGACGCGTTGACGAGTGGGGCGCGGGGCCTCTGTGGCCACGTCTAAGGGATGAAATATGTCGCAGGACATTGCGCGGGAGGTCTCTCCCCGGGCGGCGGATGGTTTGACCGCGGCGGGTGGAGAGGCTCAAGGCACGACGCCCGCCGATGCGCCGGAGCAACATCACAAGTCGTCCCTCGCCGCCATGGCGGTCGGATCGATCGGCGTCGTTTATGGCGATATCGGGACGAGCCCGCTTTATGCGCTCCGGGAATCGCTCGCTCATTCCAAGACCATCGGGCTTCACGACACCACGGTGATCGGCACGGTCTCGCTGCTGGTTTGGGCCCTGTTTTTCACCGTCACCGCGAAATATGTGCTGTTTTTGATGCGGGCCGACAACAAGGGCGAGGGCGGCACGCTGTCCCTGATGGCGCTAGCCAATAATTCCCTCGGCCGTGTTTCCGCCGTCGTGTTCTTGCTGGGCGTCGCCGGCGCCGCCTTGTTTTCCGGCGACGCGATCATCACGCCCGCCATTTCGGTCCTGTCGGCCCTCGAGGGGCTCGAACTGATCACGCCGGTTTTCGACCCTTACATCCTTCCCATCACCGTTTTCATCCTGGTGAGCTTGTTTTTCGTCCAGCAGACGGGAACGGCGCGTGTGGCCTCGTTTTTTGGGCCCATCATGGTGATCTTTTTCGCGGTGATCGGTATTTTGGGTATCATCCACATCGGCGATGCCCCGCGCATTTTCCAGGCCTTTAATCCTTTGAACGGTCTGACATTTCTCTTCAGTCACGGGTTTCTCGGCTTCGTCGTCTTGGGTTCGGTCTTTCTCTCCGTGACGGGCGCGGAAGCGCTTTATGCCGATATGGGGCATTTCGGCCGGTTTCCCATCCAAATCGCTTGGCTCGCTTTCGTGCTGCCGGCGCTTTTGCTGAATTATCTGGGGCAGGGCGCGCTCGTGCTGGCCGACCCCAAGACGGTTGAAAACCCGTTCTTTCTCCTCGCTCCCTCGTGGGCGCTCTTGCCGCTGGTCATTCTCTCGACCGTTGCCACGGTCATCGCTAGCCAGGCCGTGATTACGGGCGCTTTTTCCATCACGCGTCAGGCGATCCAGCTTGGCCTGCTGCCGCGCATGTTGATTATGCATACGTCGGAGATGCAAGAGGGGCAGATCTTCATTCCCCGCGTCAATCGCATGCTCTTGATCGGGGTTCTCGCCTTGGTCCTGATGTTCAAGAATTCCAGCGCCCTCGCCAATGCTTACGGGATCGCGGTCACGGGCACGATGGTTGTCACGACGGCTCTGGCCTTTGTCGTGGTGTGGAAGAATTGGCATTGGCCGCTATGGGCGTCTCTCGCCTTCATCTCGGTTTTCCTCGCCGTCGATCTCGCCTTCTTGGCCGCCAATCTCGTCAAAGTGATCGAAGGCGGCTGGGTGCCGCTCTTGCTAGCGGGTTGTTCCATGGTCGTGATGTGGACCTGGGTGCGGGGTAATGCCTTGCTCGCGCTCAAGACGAAGCGCGATTCCATCCCCTTGCTCGAATTGATCAAGATGTTGGAAAAATCGAAGCCGGTGCGGGTCGCGGGCACGGCGATCTTTCTGACCAATCAGCCGGAAACCGCCCCTTCTTCGCTTCTGCATAATCTCAAGCACAATAAAGTTCTGCACGAGCGGATTCTGATCATGTGCGTGAAGACGGAGGGGACGCCGCGCGTGCCTCTCTCCAAGCGCTACGAGATCGAGAAGATCACCGGCGATTTCACCAAGGTCATCCTGCATTACGGCTATATGGAAAGTCCGCGCGTCCCCGCCGCTTTGGCGAGCTTGCGCAAGACCGGTTTGAAGTTCGATATTATGACGACGTCGTTTTTTCTCGGGCGCCGCACGGTCAAAACCTCGCCGACATCGGGTATGCCCCTGTGGCAAGATAAATTGTTCGTCGCTTTGTCGAAGCAGGCCGCGAATGCCACGGACTTCTTTTCCATCCCCTCCGGCCGGGTCGTCGAGCTTGGTGCCCAAGTCACAGTCTAGAGCGGTTTCCGCTTTGGTGCGTCCATCAAGAGAGCGATCGGAAATCGCTCTCTTGCCAAGGCGTTCGAGCATGTCCTCGATCGAAAAAGTCCGCAACTTTTTCGGGTCATGCTCTTGGTTCTTTCGTTCCGGCACCTCTTTCTACCGGCCAAGGGCCGCATGGCCTCTTGGGTCCGCGCGCGCCATGGTTACAGGTGCGCCCCATGCGTAAGAGCGATCGAGATCAAGCCCCTTTCATCGACGATGCCGCGATCCCGGCGGAGGCGGCAAAGCCGTCGCCAATGATGGCGCAATATCTTGCGATTAAAGCCGCCCATCCCGACGCGCTTTTGTTTTACCGCATGGGCGATTTTTACGAGCTTTTCTTTAGCGATGCCGAGATTGCGGCCAAGGCGCTGAGCATCGTGCTGACGCGCCGGGGCAAGCACGAGGGCGCGGATATTCCGATGTGTGGCGTCCCCGTCGAGCGCTCGGACGATTATCTCCATCGCTTGATCGAGCAGGGGCATCGCGTCGCGATCTGCGAGCAGATCGAGGATCCGGCCGAGTCCCGCAAGCGGGGGGCGAAATCGGTCGTCGAGCGCGCGGTCGTGCGCTTGGTGACGCCGGGCACCTTGACTGAAGACCGGCTTCTCGATCCCGGACGCGCCAATTGGCTCCTGGCTTTGTCGCGGACCAAAAGCGAGGCGGGCGGCTGGCTTTTTGGTTTGGCGGCGGTCGATATTTCCACTGGCGCTTTCGAGGTGTCCGAGGCGCCGTTGGCTTTGCTCGGCAATGAAATCGGGCGGATCGATCCGCGTGAAATCATCGTGCCAGACGCCATTGCCGCAATCCCCGAGGTCGCGCGTCTGCTCGCGGAACATAAGGCGCCGGTGACGAAGATCGGCCGCGAGCCCGGTTCCTCCGAGCGCCGTCTGCTCGACTTCTTTGGTTTGGCGACCCTCGAAGGTTTGGGCGATTTGACGGTGCCGGAAATTGCCGCCGCGGCTACCGCTATTTTCTATCTCGAGCGCACGCAATGCGGCGCGCGTCCCAATTTGCAGCCGCCGCGCCGGACGCGCCGCGCCAGCCACATGGAGGTGGACGCCGCGACACGCGCCAATCTCGAATTGACGCGTACGCTTGCGGGCGCGCGCAAAGGTGCGCTGCTCGCCGCCATCGACCGCTGCGTGACGCCGGCGGGCAGCCGCTTGCTCGCGGCGCATTTGTCCAACCCCCTGACTGATCGGAGCGCTATCGAGGCCCGGCTCGAGGCCGTCGCTTTTCTGCTGGAACATCGCGAGCTTCGCGCCGGGGTTTGCGCCAATCTCAAGACCGCTCCCGATCTTGCGCGGGCTCTGTCGCGCGTTGGACTCAACCGTGCTGGCCCCCGCGATCTCGCCGCGTTGCGCGATGGGCTCGGTGCCGCCCGCGCGCTAGCCCGATCGTTCGACGATGCGGCCTTTCCATTGAGCCCGCCGCCGCCGCTTTTGATCGCGGCGGCTGAAAAGCTCGACGCGCCCGATCCCGCGCTGGCCGCCAACCTCACTGACGCGCTTGGCGATGCGCTGCCGCTCCAACGCCGGGATGGCGGGTTCGTGCGCGAGGGCCGGGATGCCGCGCTCGATGAAATGCGGGCCTTGCGCGACGAAAGCCGCCAGGTGATCGCGGCTTTGCAGGCGCGCTATTGCGACCTCGCCGATACCAAGCGTCTCAAAGTCAAACACAATAATATGCTCGGCTATTACGTCGAGGTGCCGCAGGCCTTGGGCGAACGTTTTCTCGAGCCGCCGCTCAACGCCATTTTCATTCATCGTCAAACGATGATCGATGCGATGCGCTTTTCCACGAGCGAACTTGCCGAGCTCGAGAGCAAGATCGCCGCCGCGGGGGAGGGGGCCTTAGCCCGCGAGAACGCGATTTTCGACGAGCTCGCTGCCGCGGTCATGGCGCAAGCCGCTGAAATTGCCGATTGCGCCAGCGCGCTTGCCGCCATCGATGTCGCGGCTGGCCTCGCCGAACTTGCGGCCACGCGGGACTGGACGCGGCCGGTCATCGAAACATCGGGCGCCTTTGTCATCGAGGCCGGGCGTCACCCCGTCGTCGAGGACGCGCTGCGCCTCGTCGGTGAACCGTTTGTGGCCAATCATTGCGATCTTTCCACGCGCGATGGCGTTGGCGGCGGCGGGGGGCAAATCGCGGTCGTCACCGGCCCGAATATGGCGGGTAAATCCACGTTTCTACGGCAGAACGCGCTCATCGCGGTATTGGCGCAGATGGGCTCTTATGTTCCAGCCGCCAAAGCGGTCATCGGCATCGTGGACCGGCTGTTCTCCCGGGTCGGCGCGGCCGACGATCTCGCGCGAGGGCGTTCGACCTTCATGGTCGAAATGGTCGAGACGGCCGCCATTCTCAACCAGGCGACGCCATCGTCGCTCGTCATTCTCGATGAGATTGGCCGCGGCACCGCGACCTTCGACGGACTTTCCATCGCTTGGGCGGTGATCGAGCATTTGCATGAAAAGAACCGGTCGCGGGCGATTTTCGCCACGCATTTCCACGAGCTGACGCAATTGTCGCAGCGGCTCGGCCGCCTCGTGAATTTAACGTCGCGCGTGGCCGATTGGCATGGCGATGTCGTCTTTCTCCACGAGGTCGTGCCTGGCGCGGCGGACCGTTCTTATGGAATTCAGGTCGCCAAGCTCGCAGGCTTGCCTCCGGCCGTCATCAAGCGGGCCAAGGCGATTTTATCCGAGCTCGAGGCGGGCGATCGCGGCGCGCCTGTCGCGCGGATGATTGCCGATTTGCCGCTGTTTGCGGCCGCGCCGGCGGCGGAGCCGGCCCCAGCGGGGGAAACCGGAAAACTTCGCGAGGCACTCGATGCGATCGACCCCGATGCGTTGACGCCGCGCGACGCCCTGCAAGCGCTCTATCGCTTGAAGTCGCTGGCGGAGGATGTCTAGAATTAATTTAGCGCGGCGCGCTGACCACGGAACTGGAGACCGGCGGGGCCGATGACGTCGCACTGGAATTATAAGCCTTGGCTTGCTGGACCGTATCCGTGAAAAACTTGTTGTCGTCGCCTAATTTTTCCGTGGCCTGGCATTTGGGCGCGCAGGCGTAGGATTGGCGCTCCATGCCGCGCTGAACGATCAATGTCTCCGATCCCGCGACGACCCGGATGATCGATTCGCTGAGCGGCTTGCCGCTACTATCGAGCGCAATGAAATTAGTTTCGCCGAATGCTTTTGGCGTCAGCACCATCAGCGAGCTTCGATTGCCGATCATCGTGACGTCGGCGATGGTCGGATTGCCGATGATGAGCGTTGCCGTTCCCTGCGGAAGATCGACGAGATGCGCTTGATCGATCACGACACTGATGGTTTTTTCCATGGCCCATGCGCCGGGTGCCGCGCCTGCCAAGCCTGCAATCGCGAGAAGGATCCCGAGACGGGCTCTTATCCCTGTTTTGCCGCGAACCATCCCACACAACTCCTTTACGCTTACTCCGGAAACAATGTCAGAAGGTCGATAATTTTGAGTTAAGCAGATTACGCCATGAGGGCGAGACGATGGCGTCGGTGCCGGGGAAGAGGAAAGACCGTGAAAAACGCTTTCTCCATTCACGCGAAATTTTTTAACGAATTGTCAAACTTTCGAGATTCCATGATTCCGGAGCCATGCGGAGCGTGACATTCTAGCCGTGCCGATTTGTCATCTGCCGCCGATGGTTGTCCGCTGCCGGTGGAATGCGAGAACTTTGCCCATATTTCGAGGCGGCGGTCGCAGCCGGAGTTCTCCGGTTAAATCACCTCGACTGCGAAACCTCAGGGATTTTAACGCAAAATCAATATCGTCTCCGTAAATTCCAACGGGTTGTGGAGACGGTTGATGTCAAGTGGGTTCAAACACCACGCATTGTTCATAAGGAATGGCACGGTAACGCGTGGACGCCAGTTGGGCATGGCTGCGACCGGTTTGGCTTCGCAGCGTTCTTCCTTTCAATTTCACTCGTTACCAGACCGCCGTTTGATCAAGGCGGATGCCATTTCGGTCCTCTTTACATTGAATGGTTTGGTTGTCGCCGTGGTGAGGCTAGCGTTTTCCGTGCGAGACAAAATTTCGTGCGCTCGATTTGAAGCCCCGCGCGCGGTGCCGGCAAATAGCCAACGGCTGATTGTGTCTTATGCAAATTTGGGAGATTTCTGACAGCCATGGGAACTTATCTCGACCCTAAAGGCCGCACTGTTCTTGCACTTGAAGAGAGCCTGGACGTCACGCAAGCGGTGGGTCTCGCAAGTTCTCTTCTGTCGTTGCGGGGCAAAGATATCATCATTGATGCTTCGAGCGTGAAGCACTGTGGCGCTCAATGTGGCCAGGTGCTCATATCGGCCCAAAAGACCTGGGCCAATGCCGGAAAAGGCATGCGCTTTGGTAGCGTGTCCACCGAATTTCTTGAATGCCTCCGCCTTCTTGGACTTACCTCCCATCTTCCCATCGATGAGCACCACCAATGAGCAAGATAATTTTAACAGTCGATGATTCCCGTACGATGCGGGACATGTTGCGAATGGCGCTGACCGCGGCTGGATTCAACGTGCTCCAAGCGGAGGATGGCGTGCATGGTCTCGAAGTGCTCGCCGAGCAAAAACCCGATGTGATCATAACCGACATCAACATGCCCCGCATGGATGGGTTTAGTTTTATCGAAAACGTCCGGGAAGACGATCAGTACCGTGCGGTGCCTATCCTGGTTTTGACCACGGAAAGCGATCCCGACAAGAAGCTCCGGGCGCGAAACGCCGGCGCCACTGGCTGGATCGTGAAACCGTTCGATCCGGCTAAACTTGTCGATGCCGTCCGGCGCGTCGCTGCCTAAAACATTGGAGTGGCACCTTGGACGCGATGGAAGAAATCAAACAAGTCTTTTTCCAAGAGTGCGAAGAGCAGCTCTTCGAACTCGAAGCCGGCTTGTTGACGATCGAACGGGGCGATTTCGATCCCGAGACGATCAATGCGGTATTTCGTGCGGTCCATTCGATTAAGGGTGGTGCCGGCGCGTTCAATCTCACGGATCTCGTGCATTTTGCACACGTGTTCGAAAATACTATGGACCTTGTGCGCGTCGGCAAGTTGGAGCCGAGCCCAGGGCTGATCAAGCTGATGCTGCGCGCCGCCGATATTTTGGCCGATCTCGTCCGCGCCGCTCGTGACGACGACTCATCCGATCCAGGGCCGCGCGAGGCCATGGCTGCCGAGCTCAAGACGTGGACGCCGGGCGCTGCTCCACCGTCTCAAGCGGCCGCGCAGCCACAAGCGGCCGCCGCGCCGCCGCCGCCGAAGGAAGCTGCCAGCGGCAGCGACGAGGCTTTCGTCTTCGTGCCGACGAAAGTCGACCTCAACGATTTCGAAGACCTCAGCCTCGCGCCGACCACGCATTACCGCATCATTTTTCATCCGAAGGCCGAGCTTTACGCAAAGGGCAACGAGACGACGATCCTGTTCCGGGAACTCGGCCGTCTCGGACCGATGCATGTTGCTTGCGACATCTCGCAGTTGCCGCTCCTCGAGGATATGCTGCCGGAAGGCGCTTATCTCTCTTGGACCGTCCATTTGGAAACCTCGGAGGAAGAGGACAAGATCAAGTCTATCTTCGATTTCGTCGAATGGGATTCGACGCTTGAAATCGAAGTGGCCGATGGGATGCCAACCAACGATGAGCAAGAAGAGCCTTTTGTCTTCAAACCGACGATGGTCGACATTTCGCTTCTCGAATCCATTGTGCCGGATGCCATAGACGGGCCGGACGTGTCGGCGGCGGCGCCTCTTGCATCCGTTGCCAAGCCTGCGGCGCCCCCGGTGGCGCCGGCGAAAGCCGAGAAGGCATCTGGTGATGATCATGCCCCAGCCGAAAAGAAAGATGCGGCCGCGGCGACAATTCGCGTCGATCTCGAAAGGGTTGATCGCCTGATCGATCTCGTCGGCGAACTGGTGATCAATCAAGCCATGCTGACCGAACGCGTTGCCGAGCTTGGTCTTGCTCGGATGTCCGCGGTTTCGATCGGTCTCGACGAACTCGAGCAATTGACGCGTGAAATCCAAGACAGCGTCATGGCGATCCGTGCGCAACCGGTGAAGTCCGTCTTCCAACGGATGCCGCGGTTGGTCCGGGAAGTCGCCCTGCTAACCGGCAAGAATGTCCGTCTTGTAACGGAAGGCGAGGGCACCGAAGTCGATAAGACCGTGATCGAACGGCTTAGCGATCCGCTCACCCATATGATCCGCAATGCAATCGATCATGGGCTCGAAAAGCCGGAGGTCCGACGCGCGGCTGGTAAGCCCGAAGAGGGCCTGTTGAGAGTCGCCGCTCTTCACCGTTCCGGCCGTATCGTCATCGAGATTTCCGACGACGGCGCCGGCATCAACCGCCCGCGTGTCCGTAGTATCGCTGTCGAGAAGGGACTTATTGCGCCAGACGCCAAATTATCGGACGAAGATATCGACAACTTGATCTTCCTCCCCGGATTCTCGACCGCGGCGGTCGTTTCGGACATTTCTGGCCGGGGCGTCGGCATGGATGTCGTCAAGCGGTCGATTCAAGCTCTCGGTGGTCGGATTTCCATCACGTCGCGTCCTGGCGCCGGTTCGACCTTCACGATGAGTCTTCCCCTCACGCTTGCCGTCCTAGACGGTATGGTTGTTTCCGTAGCAGGCCAAACCTTGGTCATTCCGCTGACAGCTGTCGTGGAAATCCTCCTGCCCCAGGCGACCACGGTTCACAATTTCGGTGGAAATGCGCGTGTGATGGGCGTGCGTAACGAGTTCATTCCGTTGATCGATGTCGGCCAGATCTTGCAATTCCGCCAGGAGGATATCGATCCCAAGAGCGGGGTTGCGCTCCTTGTGGAAGCGGAGGGTGGCGTGCGCAACGCGCTTCTCGTCGACGCGATCCAAGGGCAACGGCAAGTTGTCATCAAAAGTCTCGAAACAAACTATGGGCATGTTCCGGGAATTGCCGCCGCCACGATCCTTGGAGATGGGCGCGTCGCTCTCATTCTCGACGTCGATGCCATCGTCGTCGATTCGCGGAACGATATTGCACCTTCACTTCCACTTGCAGGGTAATTCCAATGGAAATGCATGCTAAACCCGAAACCACCAAGCCGCGGGAACTGATTTCCTTCATTATCGGCAAGCAGGAATTTTGCGTGGACATCATGTCAGTGCGTGAAATTCGTGGTTGGTCGCCCGCGACGCCTTTGCCGCATTCTCCAGCTTTTGTGCGCGGTGTCATCAATTTGCGTGGCGCTGTCTTGTCGATTGTCGATCTTGGGTCGCGTCTCGGCTTGCCGACGAGCGAGCCTTCAGCCCGTCACGTCATTATCGTCGCACAGGTTGGGAGCCAAATCGCTGGTCTCTTGGTCGACGCCGTGACGGGGATCTTGACGGTGACCGCGGAAACCATTCGTCCGACGCCCGATGTTGCGTCCGAGATGGCGCGCAGCTTCGTCAAAGGTGTTCTCGCCATCGATAACCGCATGATCACGCTGATCACACTAGACCATGTCCTCCCAAGTCAAGAGCAGGAAGCCGCGTGAGCGCGTTACCGCAGACATCACCTCGATTCGCACCGCCTGGCGGTGACCGCGAATTCGTCTTCCGGAGCGAAGATTTCAGGCAAATCGCGGCGATGTTGCACGCGGATTCCGGGATTTATCTTTCCGAGCAGAAAGAAAGCTTGGTCTATTCGAGGCTGGTCAAGCGGCTGCGGGCGCTCGGTCTTGCGTCTTTTAAGGACTATTGCGCGCTGGTCGCCGATCATTCCGGTGTGCAAGAGCGGCAAAACATGCTGGCGGCGCTGACGACGAACGTGACGCGCTTTTTCCGCGAGCCGCACCATTTCGAATATCTCAAGGAGACTGTTCTTCCGCCTCTGTTGCAAGCGGCGAAGCGGGGCGGCCGCGTGCGGATTTGGTCGGCGGGTTGTTCGAAAGGGCAAGAGCCTTATTCGATCGCAATGACCGTGCTGTCCTTAATGCCCGACGCCGCTAATTACGATGTCAGGATCCTGGCGACGGATATCGATCCCAACGTGCTTCAGGAAGGCCGGGATGGCCTTTACGACAAAAGCGAATTGGAGGATATGCCGAAGCCCGAACGCACGCGTTTCTTCTCGCCGGCTAATGGCTCGACTTCATCCTTCAGCGTCTCGGACGACATGCGCCGTCTCGTTTCGTTCAAGGAATTGAACCTGATCGGACAATGGCCGGTCAAGGGGCCATTCAATGTGATTTTCTGCCGGAATGTCGTGATCTATTTCAACGAGGAAACCCAGTCCAAAATCTGGGACCGGTTTTCATCCCTTCTTGTCCCGCAAGGCTTGCTCTGCATTGGCCATTCCGAGCGGCTGTCCGGGGCCGCATTGCCACGCTTCAGGCCAACGGGCACGACGATGTATATTCATGGCCGCGGAGGCGCCGCATGAGAAAGCACCGTGTTCTCGTTGTAGATGATTCCGCGAGTATGCGGCATCTCATCAGTTCGGTTTTGTTGGATACGACCGATATCGAAGTCGTCGGTCATGCCGCCGATGCGCTCGAAGCGCGCGAAGCGATCAAGCAGCTCAACCCGGATGTCGTGACCCTCGATGTCGAGATGCCGAAAATGAACGGCATTGATTTCTTGGAGAAACTGATGCGGCTGCGTCCGACGCCCGTCATCATGGTCTCTAATTTCACCTCGACGGGTGGCGAGCTTACGGTCAAGGCGCTTGAAATCGGCGCGGTGGATTGCATCGGCAAGCCCCAACCGGGTGATCTCACGCTGTTCGCCGGGTTGACCGATAAGATCCGCGCCGCTGCCGAAGTCCGCTTTCGTCCGCCGGCACCCCGGCAGGATCGCCCCGATTACGGCCGCGCCCCCCGGAGCCATTCCAGTTACAAGCCTGATGGGCGTATCGTCGCGATCGGCTCTTCTGCCGGTGGAGTCGAGGCTTTAAGCGCGGTTCTCGACGGGTTTCCCGCGAACTGCCCGCCTATCGTGATCACCCAGCATATGCCTGAGATGTTCACCAAGAGCCTCGCCGCGCGTCTGGATCGTCTGTGCCAAGCTACCGTAACGGAAGCTGTCGATGGCGCGCCGCTCGAAATCGGTCAAGTTTATGTTGCTCCCGGCGGCCCCGCGCATTTGACGATAACGGGAACGAGTTCATTTCGTTGCCGCTTGGTGCAAACCGGCCTTGTCAGCGGCCACCGGCCTTCCGTCGATGTTCTCTTTCAATCGGTCGCCAAGGTGGCGGGAACATCGGCCATCGGCGTCATTCTTTCGGGAATGGGCCGGGATGGCGCCGATGGTCTCCTTACCATGCGAAAAGCCGGCGCAAGAACAATCGGCCAGGATGCTGACAGTTCTTTCATATATGGCATGCCAAGAACAGCTTATGAGGCGGGCGGCGTCGAACGCCAACTGCCTCTCAAGAAAATCGGTGCGGAAATCCTAACACTGACCAATCAAAAGTCCGGATAATCAAATGCCCCTCGCATCTGCTCTCAAAGTTCTCATCGCCGACGATCAACAAACCAGCCGTTTGTTGATTCGCTCGGCGCTTTCCGACCTCGGCATCCCGAACGTTGTGATGGCCAAGGATGGCCAAGAAGCGCTCGACGCTGTCATGAAGTCGCCGGTGCATTTAATTGTATCGGATTATCATATGCCGAAGCTCAACGGTGTAGAGCTCTTGCGGGCGGTTCGCGCCCACGGCCCTACAAAAAAGGCGGCGTTTTTTCTCCTGACAGGGGCTGAAGATACGGCGTTTCTCAAATTGGCGCAGGAACTTCAGGTCAACAACTATCTGAAGAAACCGGTTTCGGTGCCGGAACTCCGCAGGAAAATCGAGGCCGTTTTCGGCCCGTTGCAATAACCAACAGGGCGGGCGCATCATTGTCGACTCACCACAACCCAAGCGCCCGCGCTGTCAAGACCATCCACGTCATTCAAGGCGAGCATAAAATTAGCCGCGATTCCGACGTTTGCCTGGTCACCATTCTTGGGTCCTGTGTCGCGGCTTGCATTCGCGATCCCGTGGCAGGAATTGGGGGGATGAACCATTTTCTTCTTCCAGGCGGCGATGGCACCAAGGCGTCCGACGCCGAGCGGCACGGCGTCCATCAAATGGAGCTTCTGGTCAACGCGCTTTTGGCCCAGGGGGCCTCACGCAGGCGGCTTGAAGCGAAGCTTTTCGGTGGCGCAAAAACCATAGCCGGGCGTGCCGATGTCGGGTCCATGAATGCCGATTTTGCCGCCAGCTTTCTTCGCCGGGAGCAAATCGCGATGGTGGGCGAGTGCTTGCGGGGTAATTTGGGACGCCGCGTTCAATATTGGCCGATTTCCGGCCGCGCGCGCCGCAGTTTCTTGGATTACGCGCAGGATTCGAATTTGCCCGTGGCTCCCTTTGTGCCCACGTCGAGCGGATCGTTGGAATTGTTTTAGCCCGTTTGCGGATCCCGGAGCCTCCGGGGTTCGCGAACGCTTGAGGAGGCGGTTTACGAGAGGCCGGTCCAGCGGCTGGCTTCTTAAAACGGTTCAGGTGGTTGGCGTCAAATCAAAGCGGCGGAAGCCCGCGGCAAGTCATCCGTGAGAGGTAATGGCCATCCGGCCGTTAGAGGTCACGGTTCTTTCGCGGTGCGTAGACAAGAGGAACTGGAAATTCTCGCGCCATTGCGGGGCGTTTATTGTAACTATTGGCGGATGGGGCGTGGGAACTCATGAATAATCGAGCAATCGGAGGGCGCCAGATCGTGCTCGAGGATCAAAACGGCACCAACCTTTCCGCGCTTCTTGATCGGATGCAGGTGGAAGTCGATTCCCTCGTCGACATGGTCGGTGCCATGCAGACCGGCCTGTCTCCCATGATTGTCGACAAAGCCGGCAGTGATCCCGCCGCCTTTCGTCACGCCCAAAATATCGATCTCGTTTGGCAAATTCTCGGAAGTTTATCGCTCCTGCTCGAGGCGCTGAAAGGCGACAATGTCACGCATCATCCCGTTAATATCGATGCGGCCGTCAGTCACATTCCCCTAGCAAATCTCGCGGCCCGGCTGCGCGGCAAGCCCACGCTCGTGCCTGTCGGGGATGACTTGGATTTGTTTTAGAGCGTCTTCCATAAAAGGCGCCGCCGTTCGTGGGCGGGAGCGCGCTCGTTTCCGGTCAAATTTTGAGTCTTCGAATGAGCGGACACAGGGCCTCGGCGTTTGGGCTTCTTGCCGGCTCGGGTCAATAATGCGGTGGCGGCGGCTCCTGCCCTGCCGGGGGTGCCGTGCCGAGATCACGAAGTCTGCCGTCGAATTGCGCGACCTGCCGGACGAGGCTGTCGATCTGGCGCCATTGGGCCATAATTGTGGCATTTAGATCCTCGATGACTTGATCCTGATGTGTCACCCGCATCTCCAGCGTATCGATGCGGCGGCTAAGGGCGTCGTGATGGGTCATGGGACTCTCCAGTCGGGAAAGGCAGGAGATAGACCTTTTTGCCAGGAAAAGCCTCAGGGCCAGGGAAAATGGAAACAGATTTAGCGAAACCGTTTTAGATTGCATATCGTTAGGGAATGCTCCCCGGGAGCCGCGTCCTCAACCGAGACCCGGCAGGACGACGCCTAAAGTTTGTAAGATGAGGATGACGTTCAGCGCGAGGATGATCCCGGCGCTCGCGAAAGCCGCGGCTTGGACAAGTGCGCTATTGGCGAAGCTCCCCATGATGTCCCGCCGCCCGGTGAACAAGACGAGAGCGACCATGGGAACGGGTAGTGCAAGGCTGAGGACGACTTGGCTGTAAACAAGGGCATCTGTCGCGTTGACCCCAAGTCCGGCGACTATGAAAGCGGGAATCATGGTCACGAGGCGGCGAAACCAGACCGGGATTTGGTAGCCGGTAAAGCCCTGCATGATGAGCTGTCCAGCCATCGTGCCGACCACGGAGCTTGAAATGCCCGAGGCGACCAAGGCGAGAAGGAAGAAGCCGGCGGCGCCTCTTCCTAAGAGAGGGCCCAAAGTGTGATAGGCGGTTTCGATGCTGGCGATACCGCTGTTCTTCTCATGAAAAGCACTGGCCGCCATGATGACCATGGCCATGTTCACGAGGCCTGCGACGGTCAAAGCGACGACGACTTCGCGATTGGAGAAGCGCAGAATTTTGCGCCGCTGACGGTCGTCTCCACTTGGCGCGCGGGCCTGTGTCAAGCCTGAGTGGAGGAAGAGCGCATGCGGCATGACCGTGGCGCCGATAATTCCGACGGCAATGGTCAGCGCCGCGGCGTCTGGTAGCTTTGGGATGGCTGTGCCAAGCGCGGCGCTGGTCCAATCGACCGGCGCGATGAAGAGTTCGACGAGGTAACTCATGGCGATCAGGCCGATCAAGCCGCCAATGATCAGTTCGAGCGGGCGGAATCCTTTCCTTTCCACCATTAAGATAGCGTAAGTGACGGCGCCTGTGATGACCATGCCGGTCATCAAGGGCAGTTTGAAGAGAAGCGCGAGACCGATCGCCCCGCCGAGAAACTCCGCGAGGTCCGTTGCCATGGCGGCAATCTCGCTGACGCCCCACATGGTCAGGACGGCGGCTGGCGGGTAATGCGTCCGGCAAAGTTCCGCGAGGTTACGTCCCGTGACGATCCCAAGTTTTGCGGAGAGCGCCTGAAACAGCATGGCGATCATATTGGCGAGCAGGACAACCCAGAGCAGGCCGTAGCCATATTTGGAACCGGCTTGAATGTTTGTCGCGAAATTGCCAGGATCCATGTAGGCGATGGAGGCGATCACGGCGGGCCCGGCAAAGAGCAAGACGGCGCGTATGCCGCCCTTGCGCCGGCCAGACAAAATGTCGCCGATGTCGCGCGCCACGTGTTCGCTCATCGTGCGTTTCATAATGGCATCGGCCACGGCCTCGCTCCTCGACGGTTGGATATTAATGTAGCGTAGGCTACACCTCGGTCAATAGACATTATTCTAATGCCTTGGGTATATCAGCCTAGGGAATACCGGGTCTTGGGGTCATATGCGAGCGCGGTGAATGCGACCTGCGCTGGACATTCATGCGAACGATCAGCTTACCCCAGCGTGAAAAGAGCTTATGATAACGGGACTTGATCGATTTGCCATGAGAGCGTGTCCCGAAAAAGTTGCAGACTTTTTCGATCGAGGACACGCTCCCACTTTTTTGGAAGAGCGTGTCCCGAAAAAGTTGCAGACTTTTTCGATCGAGGACATGCTCTCACTTCTTTGGAAGAGCGTGTCCCGAAAAAGTTGCAGACTTTTTCGATCGGGGACATGGTCCCACTCTTTGGAAGAGATCGATTTCTTATTGTTTTGGTGGAAACACCAAAGCGGTAAGCGTTTGACCGCGGCGGGCCGTCCTGACGGGCCGGTTTTGAAATTATCGGGGATTGCGTGATGCGACGATCTGCTCAGAGTCCGAAGCGTGAGGTTCAGGTTATGCCGGCGGAGCCAACGCAAGCCCGCCGCTTCGATCAGGCGCGCAAAGCCCGGTCCGCCGCGCTTTTGGAGGATTATGTCGAATTAATCGCCGATCTCATGGCGGCGACGGGCGAAGCGCGCGCCACGGATATCGCCAAACGCCTAGGCGTGACCCATCCCACCGCGATCAAAACCATCGCGCGTTTAAAACTTGCGGGCCTCGCGACCTCGCGTCCCTATCGCGGAGTGTTCCTCACCGAAGCCGGCGCCGATCTCGCGAAGCGGATGAAGGCGCGTCATCGTCTTGTCGTCGATTTCTTGATAGAAATCGGCGTCCCGTTGGAGGCTGCCGAGTCTGACGGAGAGGGGATCGAACATTATGTGTCGGAGGTGACTCTCAAGGCATTTGGACGGTTTATCCGGAGCCGTAGCCGGCAAGTCTGAATGAACCGGCGATGCTTTTGTGAAGCACAAAACGGCCATATCGCGATCTCCAAAAAGCCTGTCGCATCATTAAACATCATTTTGCCGGCACAGGTGGAACGAGAGCGAAGCTGCGTAGTTATCTGCGCGGCCGGCGATTCCGGAAAGGCGGGGAGATGTTTTTGCGCAAGCTGAAATCGCAAGACCGGGATATCGTTGCCGGTGAAATGCCGGTCTTTGCCGTCCAAGAGGCAAAACATGGCTGGCAGGTTCACATCACATGGCCAGGCGGCGAGGAAGGCCCTTCGATCGATTTCGTGTCGCGGGGCGACGCGGAAATGTGGATCACGCGGGACGCGCGGGAATGGCTAGGCCGTCTCAAGGCCCTCAGCAAACCCCCATCGATGTGGTCCTAGGAGAATTTTCGAGAATGGTCTCGTCGAAACATAAATAGGAATCGATATGAAGATTTTGTGCAACGCAATCCTTGTTTAAGGGCTTGGTTTGTTGAGGGCTTGGTTTGCTTAGGGATTTGATGGCGCCGGGAGCCATACCTTCGACGGGCGTTTTTTTTGTTTTGGATAAAACGTTTACGGTTCCTCTTAGGATCGGCGGCCATTTTCCCGCCGCCACCGTCCGGGTCCTGGGACATGTTTCACCGCGCCTTGCAATGGCCAAGCTTAATGCGCGGAGTGCCGCGTAGCGCCAAATCCGGAACGGGCATGCCGGAACGCCTCATCCCGCGAAATACGCGAACGATCGGGAAGTTTCCCGCCAGATGCCCTTTGGGAAGGCCCGTAAAGCTTTGCCGGGCTGGTTAAGGCTTCGGTACCAGTTGGGGCGTACACTCGCGTAAGCTGGCGCAAGGCCAGGATTGACTTAAGCGTTTGGGGGACACCATGCGCGTCGATGAAATCATGACGAAAACCGTCGAGACGATCAGGTCCGACGCCACGATTTACGAGGCGATCACGAAACTCGTTCAGCATCGCATTAGCGGTCTGCCGGTGGTCGATGGCGCGGGTAAGCTTGTCGGCATGGTGACGGAAGGCGATTTGTTGCGCCGCGCGGAGCTTGGCACCGCGCATAAGCACCGGGAGTTGCCGGGGCTCTTCGGCGGCCGCGACCGGGTCGTCCATGAGGAGGCCAAGGATTACGTCCGCGACCATTCCAAACGGGTCTCGGACATCATGACGCGCAACCCCGTCTCCGTCCACGAGTCGACAGCTCTGAGCGAAGCGGTGGCTTTGATGGAGCAGCATGGGATTCGGCGGGTGCCGGTGGTGACTTTGGGTGGTTTGGTCGGGATCCTAAGCCGGAGCGATTTGGTCCGGCATCTCGGCAATCTGATGCGCGGCAGCGCCATGTTGCGCCGCGATGATGAAGAGATTCGCACCGAAGTGCTGGAGGAGTTGAACCGGCAGGTCTGGTTCAAGAAGTGTAAAATCAATGTGGCGGTCCACGATGGCCATGTCCGCTTCGCCGGGACATTGCATGATGGCTCCATCGGAGCGGCGTTGCGCGTCGCGGCGGAAACCGTGCCCGGTGTCATTTCCGTCCGGGTACCCATCGCTTCTTAGATGGAAAAACCGCCGGATGAGATCATCCGGCGGCTCAAACGAGTGGAATGGAGGCCGAAGCGCCCATTCGAAAGAACTTCAGCCCCACTAAACTCTAGAGCGTTTTTCACAAAAGCCGTTGACATTCGTGAATGAAAAAATTGCCCTAACGTCTTATAAAGAGAGCGGTTTTTAATCGCTTCGGTGTTTCCACCAAAGCGGAAAGTGCTCTAGTGGAGATGCTTGGCGATGTATTTGTTCATTTCGAACATGGTGACTTTATCGACGCCGAAGACAGCTTTGAGCTTGGCGTCGGCGAGGATCTCGCGCTTGTTCGCCTCATTCTGAAGTTTGTTCTTCTTAATGTAATCCCAAACTTTTTTGACGACTTCGGTCCGCGGAATGGGGGCTGCCCCGACAACGGCCGCGAGTTCTTTTGAAGGCGTCAATGGCTTGGAAAAGGCGCTGGTCGCGGCGCCTTCGGCCTTTGGCTTGGTGGTCTTGGCCGCGGCTTTCGCGGGTGCTTCCTTCGCAGCCGCCTTAGCCGTTGGTTTTTTGCCTGCGTCGCTCATCCGTTTCCCCTCCGACATTTCCGGTCGCTCACGAGGAGCGCTGCCCCAACTAGAAAGCGGCATCTTCCTCTGACAAGGCCCAGACCGAACCTTAAGCCCGTGCTGCCGTCAAGCGTCCATGCTCTCTAATCCCTCTCAGCACCACGAAAATCGCGTTTCGACTGGGGAAAGCCTGCCAAAAGCCCCCGAATCGGGCCGTTTTCACAGGGCGGAGCGCCGGGAAGTCCGGTTTTTTTCCGGCGAGTGATTCTCTCCCGGCGGGTGATTCTAGGGGTCTAACGGGAGCGCCACGCCCTCTATCGCCTGACGCATGCCGTTTTCAACATCGAACCGTGCTTTCGGCCATGCATTTCCTGATTTGACGGGCTATAAGATGCCGTAATGAAAACGCAGGCTGGCTCTTGAAGCTTAGCCGCATGGAAAGCCCTGTAGAGAATGAATGAAACGGCCTCCCCGGGTCAGCCCGACAGCATAAACCCGGATTTGAACGGTCAGGACAGTTACGGCGCCGATTCGATCAAGGTGCTTCGTGGTCTCGACGCGGTCCGCAAACGTCCCGGCATGTATATTGGCGACACGGACGATGGGTCCGGCCTCCACCATATGGTGTACGAGGTCGTGGATAATGCCATCGACGAGGCTCTGGCGGGCTATGCCACGCGGGTGACCGTGACCCTCAACGCCGACGGTTCGGTGACCGTGACCGACGACGGGCGCGGGATTCCGACCGGGATTCACGAGGAAGAGGGGGTCTCGGCGGCCGAGGTCATCATGACCCAACTCCATGCCGGCGGGAAATTCGACCAAAACAGCTACAAGGTTTCCGGTGGTCTGCATGGCGTCGGCGTGTCGGTCGTCAATGCTCTGTCCACCTGGCTAAAACTGCGCATTTGGCGCGACGGCCTCGAGCATGTCGTCCTCTTCGACCACGGCGATGTCCGGGAGCCGCTGAAAGTCGTCGGGCCCGCTCCATTGGTCGATGGCAAGCCCAAACGCGGCACCGAGGTCACTTTCCTCGCCTCGCCCAAGACCTTCACCATGGTCGATTACACCTATTCGATCATCGAGCATCGTCTGCGCGAACTCGCCTTCCTCAATTCCGGCGTCCATATCGAATTGACCGACGCGCGGGGCGCCGAGGTCAAGTCCGAGACGCTGTTCTACGAGGGTGGGTTGGAGGCGTTCGTGCGCTATCTCGACCGCGCCAAGTCCGCGCTCATCGCCAAGCCCATCATGATGAAGGGCGTGAAGGATCAGATCACCGTCGAAGTCGCGTTGTGGTGGAACGATTCCTATCACGAGAACGTGCTGGCCTTTACCAACAACATCCCGCAGCGCGATGGCGGGACGCATCTCGCGGGCCTGCGCGGCGCGCTGACCCGCCAGGTCACCGGCTATGCCGAACGCTCCGGCGCCACCAAGCGCGAAAAAATCGACGTGGTCGGCGACGATTGCCGCGAGGGCCTCACCTGCGTGCTGTCCGTCAAGGTTCCCGACCCGAAGTTCTCGTCGCAGACCAAGGACAAGCTCGTCTCGTCCGAGGTGCGCCCCGTCGTCGAAAGCCTTGTGAATGATCTCCTGGGGCAGTGGTTCGAGGAGCATCCGCAGGAAGCTAAGCCGGTCATCGCCAAGATCATCGAAAATGCGCAGGTGCGCGAGGCCGGGCGCAAGGCGCGGGAACTGACGCGGCGCAAGGGGGCGCTGGATATCGCGAACCTGCCGGGTAAGCTCGCGGATTGCCAGGAGCGCGATCCGGCCAAGGCCGAACTGTTTCTGGTCGAGGGTGATTCGGCCGGCGGCTCCGCCAAACAGGGCCGCAATCGCGAATATCAGGCGGTGCTCCCGTTGCGCGGCAAGATTCTCAATGTGGAGCGCGCGCGGTTCGACAAAATGCTATCGAGCAACGAGATCGGCACGCTGATCACGGCGCTGGGCACGGGCATCGGCCGGGACGATTTCAACCCCGACAAGCTGCGCTACCACAAGATCATCATCATGACGGACGCCGATGTCGACGGGTCGCATATCCGGACTTTGTTGCTGACGTTCTTCTTCCGCCAGATGCGGGAGTTGATCGAGCGCGGCCACGTCTATATCGCGCAGCCGCCGCTCTATAAGGTCAAGCGCGGCGCCTCCGAGCAATATCTCAAGGACGAACGCGCGCGCGAGGATTATCTCATCGCCCATGGTCTCGATCAGGCGGTTCTGCGCCTGGCGAATGGCGTCGAGCGGGCGGGGCCCGATCTGCGCGGCCTGGTCGAGGAAGCGCGGATCGTGCGCCAACTCCTCAGCCAGATCCACACGCGCTACGATCGCGCCGTGGCCGAGCAGGCGGCGATTGCCGGCGCGCTGCATCCCATCGAGGACGACGCGGTGGCGCAAGCGCTGGCCCAGAATATCGCCGAGCGGCTCGACCGTCGCGCCGACGACATGGAGCGTGGCTGGAAAGGCCGGGCCGAGCACGGCGGCTATGTCCTGACGCGCGAATTGCGCGGCGTGACGCAGGTGGTGACGCTCGATGCCGGGCTCCTCGCCTCAGCCGAGGCGCGCCGCCTCAGCGAACATGCTGCCTCGCTGGAAGAGACCTATTCGCGGCCCGCCTTGTTGGCGCGGAAGGGGGACGAAAAGCAAGTCTCCGGCCCCGGCGAATTGCTCGAAGTGGTGATGACGGCCGGCCAGAAGGGCATTTCCCAGATGCAGCGCTACAAAGGCCTGGGCGAGATGAATCCCGGTCAGCTCTGGGAAACCACGCTCGACCGCGACGCGCGCTCGCTTCTGCAAGTGAGGATCAAGGAGGGCGACGAAGCCGACGACATCTTCGTCAAGTTGATGGGCGATGTGGTCGAGCCGCGGCGCGAGTTCATTCAGGAAAACGCGCTGAATGTCACGAATTTGGATGTGTAGCTGAATTTACGGGCGGAATTTGCGTCTCCGAGGTCAAAATATTGGCTCGAGCCGTTGGGCGGGCGCGCCTGATACCGGCTGAATGAGGGGAAAACCATGCTCGTCCTCGTAATTGGAATTATCGTCTTTCTCGGCGTGCACACGCTGACGGCCTTACGCGAGACGCGAGCGAGCATCATCGAGAGGACCGGCCTTGGCGTTTACAAGGGTGTTCATTCGCTCGTGGCGCTTCTCGGCTTTGTCCTGATCGTTTGGGGGTTCTCCCATTATCGCGCGAGCGGCTTAGTCTCGGTCTGGTCGCCGCCGGTTTGGACGCGCCATCTGACCATCTTGCTCATGTGGTTCGCCTTCGTGGCGCTTGCCTGCGTGAACCCCGCGCCGAGCCGCATCCGGGGCTGGCTCCGCCATCCCATGCTCGTGGCCATAAAAATCTGGGCGCTGGCGCATTTGCTCGCCAACGGCGATGCCGGCGGCCTGCTGTTGTTCGGATCCTTTTTGGCCTGGGCGGTCTTCGATCGCATTGCCCTCAAGAAACGCGGCGACCTGGGCGCGCCCCGGATCTCATCCTTTACGAGCGCGGATGCCATCGCCGTCGCTGTTGGAACCGCGGCTTATGTGGCGATGATATTCCTGCATCCTATTCTGATCGGCGTACCGGTGATCGTTCGCTGAGCGGCGCCGGCTAGCCCAATTCCGATTTCACTTCGCGTAAAATCTCATCGGCGAGGCCGTCGTCGTCGACGGCCCGCGCCAGAATCAGCGCCCCCACCATCGACGCCAGCATACGGATCGCATCGCCCCTGGCGTCCTGCTTTCTTGGCCAGGGGAAGTGACGCGTAAACGTGTCGACAAACGCCTTGAGATGGATGGTGAACGAGCGCTTGACCTCGGGCTCCCGGCTGATCTCGCAGGCCAATGCCGCCATCAGGCAACCCTGTCCAGGACCGTTGCGGTGGTCGGCCGACAGATAGCGCGAGACATAGGCGGCGCGTCCCTCTTTGGTCTCCGGCATACCGCAGAGATCCTCCAAGCTCTTTTCCGACGCATGGGCGATGCCTTCGGCCATGAGCGCCTGTTTCGACGCGAAATGGTTATAGAACGGGCCGTGCGTCAGGCCTGTCGCCTTCATGATTTCCCCGACGCTCACGCCCGTGAAGCCACGCTCCCGGAAGAGACGCGCGGCCTCGTCGAGGATGCGTTGGTGCTTCTCCGCTGTTTCCGATGCGGGATACCGCATGTTCGATCTCCTGTCGGGCAAATCCCCCGCGCTTGACACCATACATGATGTCTGTCATGCATTCAAATATCAAACATGATGATCATCATGTTTGAATCCGGCGGAAGCCAAATTGTGGGAAATGAGAAGTCAAATCAAAAGGTTCGATGCGGGTCCGCTTTCAAAGCCGCCCAGCCTCGTCGCCTTTGCCGCGCTAAGTGTCCGTTCCAAAAGTTGTTGAGTCCGGTGAATCGTTTGTGATTCAAGAGAAGTCGCTCGATTCGGAGGGGCTCTTTGATGTGGACCGTGGAAAATCGTTCTCGTTACGACCGTACT